>Ga0081606_1000152_pt1 | contig 41517 bp, 29 predicted proteins | sample EareggfetidaYelm_FD_71127 | JGI IMG/M metagenome (GOLD analysis project Ga0081606, IMG submission 71127) | Earthworm egg capsule microbial community from the University of Washington, USA - E. fetida Yelm (SPADES assembly) (version 2) | ecosystem: Host-associated > Annelida > Reproductive system...
AAGCGCATCGCGGCGTTGCATCGCTTGCCAATACGCTCGGTATTGGCTGCGCGATGCGCCTTGCGCTGCGCTCCGATGGCTGCGCGCAGCCTACGACATCTGACCGGTGACGCGACACTAGGCTGCGCACTTCGCCGGCCACCACGGCAAAGCCGCGGCCTTGCGCGCCGGCCCTGGCTGCTGCCACTGCGGCATCGAGCGCCAGGATGTGGGTCTGAAAGGCGATCGAGTCAGCCCAAGGCTGGTTGGCGACAAAGCCTCGTGCGCATTCATTGCATGCGCCAGCGCTTGAGTAACAGGGCGTTGGCGATCACGCTGACGGAGCTGAGTGCCATGGCCGCTCCCGCCAGCATCGGGCCGAACTGGCCCAGCGCCGCCAGCGCCAGGCCCAGCAGGTTGTAAACAAAGGCCCAAAACAGGTTTTGCCGGATCTTGACCACCGTGCGCCGTGAAATATCGAGCGCCGCCATCACCAGCCGGATGTCGCCGCGCATCAGCGTGATGCCGGCCGCGTGCATCGCGGCGTCGGTGCCATTGCCCATTGCCATGCCCACATCGGCCACAGCCAGCGCCGGCGCGTCGTTGACGCCATCGCCGACCATCGCGACGGTATGGCGCTTCCCAGGCTTGCCAAGGCCGGAGCCCCCCTGTTGCAAGTCCCGAATGCACTGCGCCTTGTCGCCGGGCAAGACCTGCGCCATCACCTCACCGGCATCGGGGTCCAGCCCGAGCTGCCGCGCCATGGCCTCGGCGGCGCCCCGGCTGTCGCCCGAGAGCATCAGCACGCGGATGCCACGGGCCTTGAGCGCCGCCAGCGCTGCGCGCGCGCCGGGTTTGGGCGTGTCGGCAAAGGCCATCAATGCCCGTGGCTCCCATCCCTGCGCGCTGCGCTGCGCCACGGCCGACACCGTGGCCCCTGCGCGCTGCAAAGCCTCGGCCCGGGGCGCCAGAGGCCCCAGGTTCACGCCCGACTCCTGCATCCAGCGCAGACTGCCCACCCGATAGCTTTGGCCTTGCAGTTCGCCTTCGCTGCCACGCCCAGGCACGGCGCGCATATCGTCCAGCGGCAGCAGGGTCAAATCGCGCTCCCGGGCGGCCTGCACCACGGCCCGGGCCAGCGGGTGCCCGCTGCCGCTTTGCACCGAGGCCACGGCCGCCAGCAGCGCCGTTGCATCCAGGCCCGGCGCCGCCTCGAACGCCGTCAGCCGGGGTTGCCCCAGGGTCAGCGTGCCGGTCTTGTCGAACACCACCGTATCGACCCTGTGGGCCAGTTCCAGCGCCTGCGCATCCTTGATCAGAATGCCGTTGCCGGCCGCCACGCCGGTGCCCGCCATGATGGCGGCGGGCGTGGCCAGGCCCAGCGCACAGGGGCAGGCCACCACCAGCACGGTCACGGCATGGATCAGCGCCGCCTCGACACCCGCGCCCGCCCGGCACCAGCCCAGCAACGTGGCCAAGGCCAGCAGCAACACCACCGGAACGAAGATCGCCGACACCCGGTCCACCAGGCGCTGTATCGGGGCCTTGGCGGCCTGCGCATCGGCCACCAGCCGGATGATCCGGGCCAGCACCGTTTCCGCCCCCACGGCCGTCACCTCCATCACGATGCGGCCATCACCGTTGACCGAGCCACCCGTCAGGCGCTCACCCACGGCGCGCGCAACCGGCAGCGGCTCGCCAGTGAGCATGGACTCATCGACCTGCGTGCAGCCTTCATGCACCCGGCCATCCACCGGGATGCGCTCACCGGGACGCAGCACCAGTTTGTCGCCCACCAGCAATTCGGCCACGGGCACCGGCACCTCTCCGTCCGGGCCCAGCAGATGCGCCACATCGGGTCGCAGCGCATGCAGTGCCCGGATGGCCGCCATGGTCTGGCGCTTGGCGCGGGCTTCCAGCCACTTGCCCAACAGCACCAGCGTGACCACCACGGCCGAGGCCTCGAAGTAAAGCGGCGGCACATGGTCCGGATGCCCGGCCGTCAGCCACAGCCACATCGACAAACCCCAGCCCGCGCTGGTGCCGAGGGCGACCAGCAGTTCCATATTGCCCGACAGCGCCTTGAGCGCATGCCAGCCGGCCTTGTAGAGCCGGGCGCCCAGGATGAACTGCACCGGCGTGGCCAGCGCACATTGCGCCCAGGCCGGCAGCATCCAGTGCCGATCGAACAACGCTCCGAGCATCGGCAGCAGCAGCGGGGCCGACAGCAGCAGGCCCAGTCCCACCGGCAGGAAACCCGGGACAGCGGCCTGGCGCGACAGTGCCTCGGGCGCCTCCTGCGGCCCCGCAACGCGCGGCTCGTAGCCCGCGTTGCGCACCGCGCGGCACGACAGGGCCGCCATCGCTGCGGCATCGGTGCCAGCGGCAAAGGCAATGCGGGCCGACTCCGTCGCCAGATTGACCGATGCCTGCTGCACACCCGGCACCTGGCGCAGCGCGCGCTCGACGCGACCCACACAACTGGCGCAACTCATGCCGCAGATGCCCAGGTCCAGCGTCTGACCGGATGCGGCGGATGCGATCGTGGTGTTCATGGTGACAATGGTGCTCGGGAAGGCGTGACTTTGCCACGCCGTCCAGTCCGCTCATTGGCCCATGGTCATGGGCCATTCCGCCCATGGACCCGGTGCACGACCCACCCAGGAAGATAGGGTCGATCTGCCCACCGCTCTTTGTCCACGCCTTCATCCACCATTTTGGGAATACCCATGAAACAGGAAAAAGCAAGCTCCGTCCCGCAGGCCCGCCACCGTCGCGTCGACGGTGCGACCTGCTGCAGATGGCAGATATGCCCGGAAGATGTCGCTGTCTGCGCAGTCCTGCGCCCACTGCCGTCGATGCTGTCATGAACAGCCGGCATCGGGCGGCGCGCCTGGCATTCGCGTTGTTTGTCATCACCACAGGTGTCAATCTGCAGGCGCCTTTGTACGCCGCCATGGCGCGCCAGGACGGCGTTGGCCTGACGGCGACTACCGTTGCCTTTTCGTTCTACGTCGCTGGCATCGTGCCCGTTCTGCTGCTCTTGGGCGGACTGTCGGATCACATTGGCCGCCGCCCGGTGATCTGGATGTCGCTGGCCCTTTCCGGTGCGAGCACGCTCTTGATGCTGATTTCACCGCACATCGTCACCTTGGGCGCGGCAAGGTGGTTATTGGGCGTAGGAACCGCATTGATGTCGGCCGCCGCCCCCGCCTACATGGCGGACATCCTCGATGTCGACCATCCAGGCTCTTCGGCTTCTTGGGTCACTGCCAGCACCTCCCTGGGTTTCGGTCTGGGCCCGGCGTTGACGGGCCTGTTCTTGTTCATCGACGATAGCCTGCGTCCGCCGAGCCTGTGGCTGCATCTCGCGGGGACCATCGTGTCTGCCGCATTGCTGTCGAAGCTGCCCAAATGCAATGTGCGCCGCCAAGGCAGCTTGGTGCTCGGACTGCCGTACTACCCGGCAGGCGCCTGGTGGTTCGGTGGCGCCATCTTGCTGGCGTGGGCAACCACCGGACTGATCATCTCCATCCTGCCGGCCGTCCTGGCCCGGGTTGGTCTGACGCAATGGTCCGGGGTCGCGACCCTCTGCGCGATCAGTTGTGGCCTCGCCTTTCAGCCCGCCGCCCGACGGCTCAGTCCGACCCGCTCGACCCGAACGGGTTTGATACTGTTGCCGCCGGCATATGCCCTTCTCTCGTGGGGCGCCTTGCAAGGCAATGTGGCATTGGTGCTCGTCGGCGCCTTGGTTGCCAGCAGTGCCTGTTACGGATTTATCTATCTCGGCGGATTGTCCGGCGTTGCCGCGCTTGCCGGCGCCCGGAAAGCGCGAGCCAGTTCAGGATTTTTCCTGATGGCCTATGTGGGTTTCAGCGTGCCGGTGGTTTTCACAGGAATCCTTGCCGACAACTATGGCCTCGAGATGGCATTGGGCACCTTCGGTGTGCTGTTGGCAGCCGGCGTGGGCCTGATGCTGATGCGGCCTGGAGAAATTCCCCCAACGCGCAATGGCTGACGCCGCATGGCGGGCCAGGCAGGAAATGCTGCGGCCCAAGCATTGCCGATTCCCGGTTTAGACTTCGGCGCACCGGCATCTGCGGTGCGGGTGCTGGCTGCGTTACACGCCGTTCATCGATTGTCGGGAGCAAAGTGGGCTTATCGTTCAAGCAGCCGTTCGACCGGCATGGCCTCTGGTGGCGGGCATTCGCTGCGCCGTTCGAGCGCCCGTTGCAGGAGTGCCAGGCCAGGCCCATTGCCTGGTCCGGGATGGCGCCGGCCAGTATGCGTGGCGTCGCGCCATGAGCGACGCACGGCCGCCCGAAGGCGCTCATACCGCAGGCGAAGGTACTCCAGTGAGGGTGCAAGGCGTCGCCGAGCGCGTGATGGCCTGGCAAGCCTCGCATGGCCGCCATCATCTGCCTTGGCAGAACAGCCGTGATCCGTATCGTGTCTGGCTGTCGGAGATCATGCTGCAGCAGACCCAGGTCCGTACCGTGCTGGAGTACTACGCCTGTTTTCTGGCGCGCTTTCCCGATGTCGGCGCTCTGGCCAAAGCGCCCCGGGACGAAGTGATGGGGCTTTGGAGCGGCCTGGGTTACTACAGCCGCGCACGCAATCTGCACCGCTGTGCGCAGCAGGTGATGGCCGAGCATGGCGGGGCGTTCCCGAATACCGCCGAGGCGTTGGCGACGCTGCCCGGCATCGGCCGATCGACAGCGGGGGCCATCGCGGCGTTCTGCTTTTCCGAGCGGGTGCCGATTCTCGATGCCAACGCACGGCGGGTGCTGACACGTTTGTCCGGTTTCGCCCGGGATCTGGCATCGGCCGGCAATGAGCGTTTGCTGTGGGAACTGGCGCAGTCCTTGTTGCCCACGCGCGACTTGGCGCAAACCATGCCCCGTTACACCCAGGGTCTGATGGACCTGGGGGCCTCCCTGTGCACGGCGCAGGCGCCGCGCTGTTCACTATGCCCGTTGACGGGCTCTTGTGTGGCCTTCAGGGACGGCGCGCCTGAGCGCTATCCGGTCAGGACGCGCAAACTGTCCCGGCGCCCGGAGTCCTGGCAGTTGCTGCTGGTGCGCGATGGCCAAGAGCAGGTGTGGCTGCAGCGGCGCCCGCCGACGGGCATTTGGGCGGGTCTGCATTGCGTGCCGGTTTTCGCCGACGCGGCCTCTTTGGCGGCCTTCGTGGCTGCGCTGGGCGCCGGGCGCGATCTGGTGCAAGAGCGATTGCCGCCCTTTGTGCATGTGCTGACGCACAGGGACCTGCATTTGCATCCGGTCCTGGTCCGTGGGAATTTCGTGACCCGCCCATCCGATGATGGCCAATGGCTGGGGCCCGATCGATGGCCGGCGCTTGGTTTGCCGGCGCCGATTCGCAAACTGCTGGCCGCCACGCAAACCAGGCGGTGATTGGCGGCCAAACCAAAGCCGCCGACCGAAACCGCCACTTGCGCTCACTGGCGCCCGTCCAGCTCCCTGTGCCGTTTCAATGCCGTCCAGCGATTGCCGAAGGACTGGGCCAGTCTTTCCACCAGATAGACCGAGCGGTGCTGGCCGCCGGTGCAGCCTATGGCCACCGTGACATAGCTGCGGTGGTTGCGGTCGAGCAGTTCGAGCCAATGCGCCAGGAATTGCTCGATATGGGCCCGCATCAGGTCCACATCCGGCTGGAGTTGCAGAAAGTCCGCGACCGGTTCGTCCAGGCCCGTCAGCTCGCGCAGCGCCGGTTCGTAATAGGGGTTGGCCAACATGCGCACATCGAACACATAGTCTGCATCCATGGGTATGCCGCGCTTGAAGGCGAAGGATTGAAAGACCAGCGTCAATTGCCCTTGCGCGCCGGGCATCAGGCTTTTGACGTAGCTTTGCAGTTGTGAGGCCCGTATCTGGCTGGTGTCGATGACATGCGATGCTGCGCGCAGGTCGGCCAGCAGTTCGCGCTCGAGATCGATGATCTGCACCAGGGCCTTGCGTTCTTGTTGCGGATCGTCATGCGACAGCGGGTGGCGGCGGCGCGTTTCGGAAAAGCGCCGGACCAGGGTGTCGATGGTGGCATCGAGAAAAATCGATTGCACCGCCACGCCCTGGCTGCGCAGGCGGTGCAATTCTTGCGGCACCTGGTGCAGCGAGGTCGCGCTGCGCACATCCATCGCAATCGCAACGCGGTTGCCGTGGTGGTGGTGCTCCAGCGCCACGAAGGCCGGCAGCAGTTGCGGCGGCAGGTTGTCGACGCAGTAATACCCGGCGTCTTCGAGCGCATGCAGGGCCACGGATTTTCCCGATCCCGACATGCCTGTGATCAGCACGATTTCCAGCACCATCAGTCTTGCCCTGGCGAAGTTTGCCGGGTTTGCCGGGTCGTGCCTGCGGCGCCGAGCATCTCGCGCGCATGGGCCAGCGTGGTCTCGGTCGCGCGCTCTCCGCCGAGCATGCGGGCCATCTCGGCGATGCGCTGCTCGCCTTGCACGGCCAGCACCGTGCTGCTGGTGCCGGCTGCGCCCTTTTGCTTGGTGACCACGAGGTGCCGGTGCGCGCATGCCGCCACCTGGGGCAGATGGGTCACGGCCAGCACTTGGCGCGCCTGACCCAATTGCTGCATCAGCCGGCCCACGGTTTCGGCGACCGCGCCGCCGACGCCGGCATCGACTTCATCGAAGATCAGCGTAGGGGCCAGGCCCAGTTCGCTGGTCGTGACCGAAATCGCCAGCGAGATGCGCGACAGTTCGCCCCCCGAGGCCACCTTGCCAACCGGCCGGGGGCTCATGCCCGGGTGCGCGGCAACGAGGAAGGCCACCTCGTCGATGCCATGGGCGGCCGGCTCCTGGGCCTTGCTCACCGCGACCTCGAACTTTCCCCCTTCCATGCCCAGGCCCTGCATGGCCCGGGTGATGGCCGTCGATAGCCGGGGCGCAGCCTTGGCGCGGGCCACGGACAGCGCCCGCGCGGCCGCCTGATAGGCTTTGGCGCTGGCCGCTTGTGCCGCTTGCAGTGGATCCAGATCGGTGGCGCTATCGAGCTGGCGCAGTTGGGCTTTCCAGTCGTCGAGCAGCGCGGGCAGTTGTGCCGGCGGGCGTTTGTACCGGCGGGCCAGGCCCATCCACAGCGACATGCGGGCATCGAGCGCAGCAAGGCGCTGAGGATCGAGCGGCGCGCGCCGCAGGTACGATTGCAGCGAGCGCAGCACATCGCTGGCTTGCGCCAGGCTCGATGAAAGAATCTCTGCCAGGTTGGCGAACTCCGGCTCGATATGTTCCTGGGCTTGCAGCAGCGCATGGGCGCGTGCGAGTCCGGCAAGGGCGCCGGTCTCGTCGTCTTGCAAGCTCCGGACCGCTCCATCGGCCCCATCGACCAGCGCCTGGGCATGCGACAGGCGCCGGTGCTGCGCATCGAGCTCATCCCATTCGCCAGCCGCTGGCGCCAATTTGTCGACTTCGCCGATTTGCCACTGCAGGCGCTCACGCTCTTGCTGCCAACCGGCCTGGGCCTGGCTGGCCTGCTGCAATGCTTTTTGATCCGCGCGCCACTGTGCCCACCGGGCGGCGGTCTCGGCGGCGCTGACTGCGGCAAAAGCGTCGAGCAGGCCGCGCACCGATTCCGGGCGGGTCAGGCTTTGCCATGCGTGCTGGCCGTGGATATCGAGCAGCATGTCGCCGAGCGCGCGCAACTGGGCTGCGGTGGCCGGCGTGGCGTTGATCCAGGCGCGGCTCTTGCCCTGCGCATCTACCGTGCGCCGCAGCAGCAACAGATCGTCGCCGTCAAAGCCGGCCTCTTGCAGCCACGGCAGCACATGGGCCGGGCAGTCGAACTCTGCGCAGATATCCGTCTTGTGCGCCCCCTCGCGCACCACGCCCGCCTCCGCGCGCGCGCCCAGTGCCAGTTGCAGCGCGTCTATCAGTATCGATTTGCCGGCGCCGGTCTCTCCGGTCAGCACCGTGAAGCCCGCATCCAGCTCCAGTTCCAGGGCCTGAACGATCACAAAGTCACGCAGCGTGATTCGTCTGAGCGCCATGGTCAGGGGTCTCCGTCGTTCCAGCGCAGTTTCTTGCGCAAGGTGGCGAAGTAGTTCCAGCCTTGCGGGTGCAAAAAGCGCACGCAATGCGCTGACCGGCTGAGCAAAATCCTGTCGCCATGGAGCAACGAGGCCAGCGACTGCATATCGAAGCTGGCGCTGACATCCCGGCCGCTGACGACTTCGACCACCACCTCGGTGGCGTCCGACAGCACGATGGGGCGGTTGGACAAGGTATGCGGCGCGATCGGAACCAGAACCCAGCCAGGAATCGACGGATGCAGCATCGGGCCGCCAGCGGACAGCGAATAAGCGGTCGATCCGGTGGGCGATGCGATGATCAGCCCGTCCGCCCGCTGATTGGCCACGAAGCGGCCGCCGACCTCCACGCGCAGTTCCACCATGCCGGCGGTCGCCCCCCGGTTCACGACCACATCGTTCATCGCCAGCGCCTCGAACACCACCTGCCCGGCGCGCATGACGCAAGCCTGTATCAGCGGTCGCGAATCCTCCTCGTAGTCGCCTTCGAGCATCGGGGGCAAGGTGGCTTGGTAGGTATCGAACGGGATGTCGGTGATGAAGCCCAGGCGCCCCTGGTTGATGCCGACCAACGGCGTGCCGAACCGGGCCAGCCTGCGGCCTATGCCCAGCATCGTGCCGTCGCCCCCTACCACCAGACCCAGATCGCAGCGGGCGCCGATGTCCTCGACCGTCAGCGACGGGTAGTGCAGCAAGCCGGTATTGCTGGCCGTTTCCGCCTCGATGGCAACGCTGCAACCCTGGTGCTGCAAAAACCGGGCAATGCCGTCGAGCGCCTGGCGCGAACTCTCGCCGATGGCGCCTGCGGACGAAGCCTGGTACTTGCCAATGAGGGCAACATGGCGGAAATTGGACGTCATCGCGAAATTACATCATTAAAATCCCCCCATGCTGGATGACCGTGCCAAGTTGTTGCTCAAAGCCTTGGTCGAGCGCTATATCGCCGATGGGCAGCCCGTAGGCTCCAGAACCCTGTCGCAGGCGTCCGGGATCGACCTCTCGCCGGCGACGATCCGCCATGTGATGGCCGACCTGGAAGATTTGGGGCTGATTGCCAGCCCGCACACATCGGCAGGCCGCAGACCCACGGCGCGCGGCTACAGGCTGTTTGTCGACACCATGCTGACGGTGCAGCGCGACCCGTTGACCGCGCCCGAACTGGCGCCCGAGCAGCCGCAAAAGGTCATCGCCAATGCGGCGCAGTTGCTCTCCAGCCTGTCGCAGTTCGTGGGGGTGGTGATAGCGCCGCGCCGCAGTTCGGTGTTCCGCCACATCGAGTTTTTGCGGCTTTCGGAGCGGCGCTTTCTGGTCATCATCGTCTCGCCCGAGGGCGATGTCCAAAACCGGGTCATCTTCACCGATATCGATTATTCGCAGGCGCAGCTCATCGAAGCCTCCCATTTCCTGAACTCGCATTACACCGGCCTGGCGATGGAGCAGGTGCGCGAGCGTCTGAAGTCGGAGGTGGACATGTTGCGCAATGAGATCGCGGCGCTGATGCAGGCCGCAGTGAATGTCGGCTCGGAGGCGCTATCCGATGCGCAGGATGAAGTCGTGATCTCCGGCGAGCGCAACCTGTTGGCGGTCAGCGATTTCTCCAGCGACATGGACAACCTGCGCCGGGCCTTCGATCTGTTCGAGCAAAAGACGCAAATCCTGCGGCTGCTGGACATATCGAGCCAGGCCCAAGGCGTGCGCATCTACATCGGCGGGGAAAGCCAGGTCGTGCCTTTCGAGGAGCTCTCGGTGGTCAGCGCCTCGTACGAGGTCGACGGCACGATGGTAGGCACCTTGGGCGTGATAGGGCCGACCCGCATGCCCTACGACCGGATGATACAAATCGTGGACATCACCTCGCGGCTGCTGTCCAACGCGCTGAGCCACCGCAAATAAAGCCCCCTACAATGGGGCGCTCGCCCGGCGGCAGAACCGAACCCGGCAGAACCAGGGCCGTTAGCTCAATTGGTCAGAGCAGTCGACTCATAATCGATTGGTAGCTGGTTCGAATCCAGCACGGCCCACCACCCACCCCGCGCCATGATCGTGGCCCGGACCGCGTGCGCAGCATATGGAGTGCGCGGCCATGTGCCCATACGCCCATGCGCGCCACCGACACCCCGGACACTAAAATCCGAAACCCGGCCACCCGCCTGAACCAGGAAAGCCACGCCATGGGACGCACCCTGTACGACAAAATTTGGGACGAGCATGTCATCCACACCGAAGAGGACGGCACCGCCACCCTCTACATCGACCGCCATCTGGTGCACGAAGTCACCAGCCCCCAGGCGTTCGAGGGCCTGCGCGTGGCGGGCCGCAAGGTCTGGCGCATGAGTTCCATCGTCGCGACGGCCGACCACAACACGCCCACCACGGGCTGGGAGCGGGGCTATGACGGCATCACCGATCCGGTCAGCAAAGAGCAGATCACCACGCTGAACGACAACATGGCGCAGCTCCAGCCTGCGGCCTTCTTTCCGTTCATGCACCAGCGCCAGGGAATCGTCCATGTGATCGGCCCGGAAAACGGCGCCACCCTGCCCGGCATGACCGTGGTCTGCGGCGACAGCCACACCTCGACCCACGGCGCCTTTGGCGCGCTGGCGCATGGCATAGGCACCTCCGAAGTCGAGCATGTGCTGGCCACGCAAACGCTGCTGGCCAGAAAGGCCCGGAACATGCTGGTGCAGGTGCAAGGCCATCTCGCCCCGGGCATCACGGCCAAGGACCTGGTGCTGGCCATCATCGGCCACATCGGCACCGCCGGCGGCACGGGCTACACCATCGAGTTTGCCGGCCCGGCCGTCCGCAGCCTGTCGATGGAAGGCCGCATGACCATATGCAACATGGCCATCGAGGCCGGCGCGCGCGCCGGCCTGGTGGCGGTCGACGACAAGACCATCGACTACGTCAAAGGCCGCCCGCTCGCGCCCGACGGCGTCGAATGGGAGCAGGCCGTGGCGTACTGGAAGACGCTGCACTCGGACGCCGATGCCCCGTTCGACACCGTGGTCCGGATCGACGCCAGCGCCATCGGCCCGCAGGTCACCTGGGGCACCTCGCCGGAGATGGTGCTGGGCATAGAGGCCCGCGTGCCCGACCCGGACAAGGAAAAAGACGCCGGCAAGCGCGACGCCATCGAGCGCGCGCTCAGCTACATGGGGCTGGCCCCCGGCAAGGCGATCGACGACATCCGCATCGACAAAGTGTTCATCGGCTCATGCACCAACAGCCGCATCGAAGACATGCGCGCCGCCGCCGCCGTGGTCCGCAAGCTCGGCCGCAAAGTGGCGGGCAATGTGAAACTGGCCCTGGTGGTGCCCGGCTCGGGCCTGGTCAAGGAGCAGGCCGAGCGCGAGGGCTTGCACCACATCTTCAAGGCCGCAGGCTTCGAGTGGCGCGAACCCGGCTGCTCGATGTGCCTGGCGATGAACGCCGACCGCCTGGAGCCCGGCGAGCGCTGCGCCAGCACCAGCAACCGCAACTTCGAGGGCCGCCAGGGCACCGGGGGCCGCACCCATCTCGTCAGCCCCGCGATGGCCGCCGCTGCCGCAGTGCACGGCCATTTCGTCGATATCCGCGCATTTGCCTGAAAGGAGGCACGCCATGACCAAGAGCGCCACCCTCATCGCCCTCACCCTCGCGCTGGCCTGCCTGCTGGCTGGCTGCAACACCGTCAAAGGAGTGGGCAAGGACATAGGCGAAGCCGGCAACGCGATCGAGCGGGCCGCACAATGAGCACCCCCGCAAGAACGCCCGAAGGACGCCCACCATGCAGAAATTCACGCTACTCCATGGCCTCGTGGCCCCGATGGACCGCGAGAACGTCGATACCGACGCGATCATTCCCAAGCAGTTTTTGAAGTCGATCAAGAAAACCGGCTTTGGCCAGAACCTGTTCGACGAATGGCGCTACCTGGACCAGGGCGCGCCCGGCCAAGACCCGGCCAGCCGCCGGCCCAACCCCGACTTCGTGCTGAACCAGCCGCGCTACCAAGGTGCCGCCATCTTGCTGGCGCGCAAGAACTTTGGCTGTGGCTCCAGCCGCGAGCACGCGCCCTGGGCGCTGGAGCAGTTCGGCTTTCGGGCCGTGATCGCGCCCAGCTTTGCCGACATCTTCTTCAACAACTGCTTCAAGAACGGCCTGCTGCCGATCGCGCTGCCCGCAAGCGCCGTGGAGCAGTTGTTCCACGAAGTGCTGGCCTTCCCTGGCTACCATCTGACCATCGACCTGGAGCGCCAACTCGTCGTGCGCGCACAAGGCGCCCAGATCGCGTTCGATGTGCAGCCGTTTCGCAAATACTGCCTGCTCAACGGCTTTGACGACATCGCGCTGACCCTGCGCCAGTCTGACAAGATCAGGGCCTTCGAAGCGCAGCGCCTGGCCACCAAGCCCTGGCTGGCGCGGACCATGATGCGTTGAACAAGAAACACAACCCAAGCCTCTGGCGCAGCATTTACCTGCACCAGATGCTATCGAAAATGTAGCGACCCATGAAAATAGCAGTTTTGCCGGGTGACGGCATAGGCAAGGAAATCGTCGCCGAGGCCGTCAAGGTGCTGAACGCGCTGGGGCTGAAGTTCGAGCTGGAATCGGCCCTGGTGGGCGGCGCCGCTTACGAAGCCCATGGCCACCCGCTGCCCGAATCGACGCTGCGCCTGGCCCAGCAGGCCGACGCCATCCTGTTCGGCGCCGTCGGCGACTGGAAATACGACCAGCTCGACCGGTCGCTGCGCCCCGAGCAGGCGATCCTGGGTCTGCGCAAGAGCCTGGGCCTGTTTGCCAACTTTCGCCCCGCCATCTGCTACGAGCAACTGGTGGGCGCATCGAGCCTCAAGCCCGAACTGATCGCGGGCCTGGACATCCTGATCATCCGCGAATTGACCGGCGACATCTACTTCGGCCAGCCCCGCGGCCGCCGCCAGGCGGCAGATGGCCATTTCCCCGGCGCGCAAGAAGCCTTCGACACCATGCGCTACAGCAGGCCCGAGATCGAACGCATCGCCCATGTGGCCTTCCAGGCCGCCCGCAAGCGCAGCAAAAAGCTCACCAGCGTAGACAAGGCGAATGTGCTGGAGACCTCCCAGTTCTGGAAGGACGTGCTCACCGAAATCCATGCCCAGTACCCGGACGTGCAGTTGCAGCACATGTACGTCGACAACGCCGCGATGCAACTCGTCAAGGCGCCCAAGGCATTCGACGTGGTGGTCACCGGCAACATGTTCGGCGACATCCTCTCGGACGAAGCCGCGATGCTCACCGGCTCCATCGGCATGTTGCCCTCGGCCTCGCTCAACGGCAGCCAGCAGGGCCTGTACGAGCCCAGCCACGGTAGCGCCCCGGACATCGCCGGCAAGGGCCTGGCCAACCCGCTGGCCACCATCCTCTCGGCCGCGATGATGCTGCGCTACAGCCTGAACCAGCCAGCCGCCGCCGGGCGCATCGAAGCAGCGGTGCAAAAAGTGCTGGCCCAGGGCTTGCGCACGCCGGACATCCACAGCCCGGGCACCACCCGGGTGGGCACGGCGCAAATGGGCGATGCGGTGGTCCAGGCCCTGACCACCTGAGCATCAGCCGATCACCGCCCGGCATCACGCGCATCACGCGCCCAAATAGCCCTTGACATAGCCCAAAGCCCTGGACAGTGGCCCGGCAGCCTCCAGCACCCGTGGCGCCAACACCTCAGCGCGGGGCTTCGATCCGGAACGCCTTCCTGCCAGGGTTTTTCCAAGCGCAAGGCGTGGCCGCATGCAGCCGAGCGCCAACCAGCGCTGGCATGAAAGATGCTGTTTACACTTTGCCGCTTTGCCCGGTGCCACGATACGAACCATGACAAACCCTGACCAGGGGGCCACGGACATTCGACTACCATACCCCCTCGTCTTTGCACCTCCATACCTGCGCACGCCCATCCGTTGCAGGCCACAGCATGTCGGCCCTCGCCCTTCAGCCCCTCGGTCCCGTTGCGCCACTTTGCAAAAAATCCCGCCCATGAGCAGTCCCCGCTGGCAAGGCATTTTCCCCGCCATCACCACCAAGTTCCACGCCGATGAAAGCCTCGATGCCGAAGGCACGGCCCACCATATCGACTTTCAGATCCGCAACGGCATCCATGGCCTGGTCACCTGCGGCTCGCTCGGCGAAGCCAGCACCCTGACGCTGGAAGAAAAGCTCGAAGTGGCCAGGATTGCGCTGCAGGCCGCCGCCGGCCGCGTTCCGGTGCTGGCCAATGTGTCCGAAACCAGCACCCGCGAAGCGCTGCGCTACATCGATGGCGCCAACCGGCTCGGGGTGGCCGGCTTCATGGTGATGCCATCGGTGATCTACGTGGCCGATGCGCGCGAAGCCATGCTCAACGTGCGCACCATGGCCAAGGCCGCGCAGCAACCGATCATGGTCTACAACAACCCCGTGGCCTACCGCGTCGACCTCAAGCCCGAGCACATGCTGGAGCTGGCCGACTGCGAGTGGATCAGCGCCATCAAGGAAAGCAGCGACGACATTCGCCGCATCACCGATCTGCGCAACACCGTGGGCCAGCGCTACCAGCTCTTCCTGGGCGTCGACGACCTGGCCTACGAAGGCCTGGCCCTGGGCTGCGATGGCCTGCTGGCCGGCGTGGGCTGCGCCTTCCCGCGCGAGACCGTGGCGCTGTACGAACTGATGAAGGCCGGCCGCTTTGCCCAGGCCCTTGCGCTGTACCAGTGGATGACGCCCATGCTGCACCTGGATGTCTCGACCAAGCTGGTGCAAAACCTCAAGCTGATCGACGCGCTGGTGGGCGTAGGCACCGAGCATATGCGCCGCCCGCGCCTGCCGTTGATCGGCCCGGAGCGCGCTGCCATCGAACGCATCGTCCGGCACGCGCTGGACACGCGCCCCGCCGAATACCGGTCGCTTGCCTGACACTGTGACCGCCCCTTTCCCAACCTCCCATCCCACCCTCCCGCAAAGACCTGCCATGACACAAAAACCCGGACTCATGATCTCCGTCACCTTGGCGACACTGACGCTGCTGTCGGCGACGGCGCTGGCGCAAGAGCAGCGCGTCGCGATCGGCCACACCGGCCCCCTGTCCGGCCCGAATGCATTCGCCGGCAAGGACAACGAAAGCGGCGTGCGCCTGGCCATTGAAGAGCTCAATGTGAAAAAGATCATGGTCGGGGGCAAGGTGCTGAAGTTCGATCTGGTCTCCGAAGACGACCAATGCGACGCCCGCACCGGCGTCAGCGTCGCGCAAAAGCTGATCGACAGCGGCATCCAATACGTCATGGGGCCTTATTGCTCGGGCGTGGCCATTCCTGCATCGCGGGTGTACAGCGAAGGCGGGGCCATGCTCTCGACCGTGGCCACCAACCCCAAGGTGACCGAAAACGGCTACAAGAACCTGTTTCGCATCACCGCCGGCGACACCCAAATCGGCTCGAACATGGCGGTCTATGCGGCCAAGGAGCTCAAGGTGACCCGGGTCGCCGTGATCGACGACCGCACCGCCTACGGCCAGGGTGTGGCCGAGCAGTTCGCCAAGGATGCCAAAAAGCAGGGACTGACCCTGGTGGGCCAGGAGTTCACCACCGACAAGTCCACCGACTTCCTGTCCATCCTGACCAGCCTCAAGGCCCGGCAGCCGCAGGCGATCTTTTTTGGCGGCTACGCGCCGCAGGCCGCGCCGATGGCGCGCCAGATGAAGCAACTGGGCCTGCCCGCCAAACTGCTCGGCGGCGACACCCTGTGCAGCGTCGAGGTCGGCAAGCTCGGCGGTGATGCGGTCAACGACACCGTCATTTGCGCCCAAGGCGGCTCGATGCTCACCAAGGTCGCCGACGGCCCGGCCTTCATGGCCAGGTACAAAGCGCGCTTCAACCGCGACCCCGATGTCTATGCGGCCTCGTTCTACGACCAGATGATGTTCATCGCCGAGACCATGCAAAAGACCCAATCGGTACAGCCGGACAAGGTCGGCGCGCAAATGTACCAATCGAGCTACCAGGGCGTGGCAACCACCTATTCCTACGACGACAAGGGCAACCTGAAACAGGCGCCGACCACGGTGCAGATCTTCAGGAACGGCCTGCCCGTGCCGCTGGGCAGCTATTGACATATTGCAGCCCGGCATCTCATGCGACGCATACGGGTGCTCGACTCCCACACCGGCGGCGAACCCACGCGGCTGGTGCTCGACGGCTTTCCTGATTTGGGCTGCGCCAGCATGGCCGAGCGCCGCGCGCTGCTGGCCGGCCAGCATGACGCCTGGCGTGCGGCGACGGTGCTGGAGCCACGCGGCAACGACGTCATCGTCGGCGCGCTGCTCTGCCCGCCCGTAGACCCGGCCAGCGCCGCCGGCGTGATCTTCTTCAACAACACCGGCTACCTTGCCATGTGCGGCCACGGCACCATCGGACTGGTGGCCTCGCTGGCTTACCTGGGCCGCATCGCGCCCGGCGAGCACCGCATCGAAACGCCGGCCGGCACCGTCGGCGCCACGCTGCACGAGGATGGCTCGGTCAGCGTGCGCAATGTGCCGGCCTACCGGCTGCACCGCCAACTCGTGCTGCAGGTGCCGGGCCAGCGCAGCGTGGTCGGCGATGTGGCCTGGGGCGGCAACTGGTTCTTTCTGGTGTCCGAGCATGGCCAGCGCGTGGCCAGCGACAACCTGCCAGCCCTGAGCCACTACACCAGCGCCATCCGGCAGGCCCTGCAAACGCAGGGCATCCGTGGCGACGACGGCGGCGCGATAGACCATATCGAACTCTTTGCCGACGACGATCGGGCCGATAGCCGCAACTTCGTGCTGTGCCCGGGCGGGGCCTACGACCGATCACCCTGCGGCACCGGCACCAGCGCCAAGCTCGCCTGCCTGGCCGCCGACGGCAAGCTGCAACCCGGCCAAATCTGGCGCCAGGCCAGCATCATCGGCAGCCAGTTCGAGGCCAGCTATGCGCTGGCGGACGACCAGCCCCGGCACGGGCGCGCGCAGATCATCCCCACCCTGCGCGGCCGCGCGCACATGAGCGCCGAAGCCACGCTGCTGATCGAAGACAGCGACCCCTTCGGCTGGGGCATCCGGCCCTGAACAGACGACGGTCACGATGCGGCGCGGGCCGTCGAGACGCCGCCGAAGCGTTCAAAGCCGGGGATGACGGTATCCGCCAACGGGTCCAGCAGCGCATCGAATGCCTGCCGCGCCTTGCCGTTCCCGGGCGTTCCCGGAGCGCGCGCCCGAATTTCGCGGTGAATTCGACGCTCTGCCCATTGCCTATTTGCCCTTTGCCTGCTGGCGGCCACTGCCCACAGTGCGCGCCCGACGCCGGTCTGGGCAGGATGGGCCGCGCGGCGGCGCTTGGGCGCGAACCCGGCGTTCACGCGATCGGCCTGCGCCCGGGGCGCACGGTCTGGTCTGTGGTCTGGTCTGCGGGGATTCCGTGCGCGGCGCGCTATATATCCAAATCGTGATCGGCGGCCACGGATTGGACGCTCCAGTCGATCGGGTCTTGTTGCAGCACCATGTCGATGTCCAGGCCCAGGACCAGGCCGATTTCATCCGGGAAGGACACGGCGATTGCCTTTTCGCTCATTTCAGCCTCGCGGGCACGGGCGCGCCAAGCGGCCAGGTGCAGGATGCCTGCGAGCGGCTCATAGACCTGGTTGTCAAACGGCGCGCTCTGGTGCTGCAAGGCGTCGATCACCACTTCGGGCAATTGCCAGCGGCGCGCGCAGCCGGCCGTCACATGGCCGTAGTTGTAGCCCAGGATGCGCTGCTCGATCTTGTCGCGGCGCGGGTCGAACGGCGCCACCAGGGTATTGACCGCCTGGGCCTTTTCCGGGTCGGCCAGGTGGATCACCAACTCACCGAGCGCATGCAGCAGGCCGGCGGTGTAGGCGGCCACCTGGTTCTGGTGCGCGATGCCGGCCAGTGAGCGGGCCAGCCTGGCGGTGTTGCTGCTGTAGCGCCAAAACTGCCGCATGTTCACGCCCCGCACCGAACGCGCGCTGCCCAGTGGCGCCGATGTGCCCAGTGCGCGCAGTTGCTCCTGGCCCAGCAGCGCCAGCGCTTCGGGAATGCCCGCGATCTGGCGCGGCAACCCGATGGCGGACGCATTGGCCTGCTCCAGCAGCCGGGCGGCGAGGGCCGGGTCGGTGCCAAAGATCTGGTTCAGACGCCGCAGGCAGGGCGGCTCGTGGGCCAATTCGCTCATCAGCAGCGCCACGGCGCGCGGCAGGCTGGGCAATGCCGTCGAGTAGGCCACGACCTGGGCCGCCGGATGGGCGCCGGCCTGGGTCGGCAATGCGTTCGGCTCCATGGAATGAGGGCGCCAGTGGTTCAGGTGCTGGCGATTATGGACTGCGGGGTCGCCGATCCGCTATCCGCCCGGCGACCTGTTCCTGGCCTGTTGCAACTTCGCAAATGCCGAGGCCATCGCCGACTGCGGCGCCGGCCCGGGCGCATGGCGCTGCGGTTGCTGGTTGCGCGCTGGCGCTGCATAGCGGTTGTCGCGCGGCGCATGGCGCTCGCCGGCCTGGCGCGCTGGCGCGGCGTCGAGCTTCATCGTCAGGGCGATGCGCTTGCGCGGCAGGTCCACCTCCAGCACCCGCACCTTGACGATGGCGCCGGTCTTGACCACTTCGCGGGCGTCGTTGACGAACTTGTGCGCCAGTTGGCTCACATGCACCAGCGCATCCTGGTGCACGCCCAGGTCGACAAAGGCGCCGAACTGGGCCACGTTGCTGACCGTGCCTTCCAGCACCATGCCCTCCTTCAAGTCCGTGATGTCTTGCACGCCGTCGTTGAAGCGGGCGACCTTGAAGTCCGGGCGCGGGTCGCGGCCGGGCTTTTCCAGTTCGGCCAGGATGTCCCGAACGGTGATGAGGCCGAATTTCTCGTTGGCAAACAGTTCCGGCCTGAGCGTCTTGAGCATGTCGCAGCGGCCCATCAGTTCGGCCACGGGTTTGCCGGTGCGGGCCATGATCTGCTCGATCACCGGGTAGGTCTCGGGGTGCACGCCGGTCATGTCGAGCGGGTTCTCGCCGCCACGGATGCGCAAAAAGCCCGCGCTCTGCTCAAAGGTCTTGGCCCCCAGGCCGGCCACGTCCAGCAGTTGCCGGCGGCTCCTGAATGCGCCATGGGCCTCGCGCCAGCACACCACGGCTTTGGCCACGCTGGCCGACAGGCCCGAGACGCGGCTCAGCAGGGGCACGCTGGCGGTGTTCAGGTCCACGCCCACCGCATTCACGCAGTCTTCCACCACCGTGCCCAGGGTGCGGGCCAGTTCGCTTTGGTTCACGTCGTGCTGGTACTGGCCCACGCCGATGCTCTTGGGGTCGATCTTGACCAGTTCGGCCAACGGGTCTTGCAGGCGGCGCGCAATGCTGGCGGCGCCACGCAGGCTGACGTCGACATCGGGCAGTTCCTGCGATGCGTATTCGCTGGCCGAGTACACCGAGGCGCCGGCCTCGCTGACCACCACTTTGTCGATCGCGCGGCCTTGCCCGGCAGCCTGCGCGATCAGGTCGGCGGCCAGTTTGTCGGTCTCGCGGCTGGCGCTGCCGTTGCCGATGGCGATCAGGCTCACGCCCTGCTTTTCGACCAGCCGGGCCAATGTGCGCAGCGCGCCGTCCCAGTCGCGGCGCGGCTCGTGCGGGTAGACGGTGGCGGTTTCCACCAGTTTGCCGGTGGTGTCGACCACGGCCACTTTGACGCCGGTGCGGATGCCCGGGTCCAGCCCCATCACCACACGGGGGCCGGCCGGCGCGGCCAGCAGCAGGTCGCGCAGGTTGTCGGCAAACACTTTGATGGCCACCTTTTCGGCCTCCTCGCGCAGGCGGGCAAACAGTTCGCGCTCGGTCGAGAGGCTGAGTTTGACGCGCCAGGCCCAGGTCACGCATTTGCGGATCAGGTCGTCCGCCGGGCGGCCCGCATGGCTCCAGCCCAGGTGCAGCGCGATCCGGCCTTCGGCGACGCCGGGCTGGCCAGGCCCGGGCTCGACGGGCAGCGCCAGCCGCGCTTGCAGGATCTCCAGTGCGCGCCCGCGGAATACGGCCAGCGCGCGGTGCGAGGGCACACGGCCTATCGGCTCGTCGTATTCGAAGTAGTCGCGGAACTTGGCCACTTGCGGGTCGTTGTCGTCCTTGCCGTCGAGCTTGCGGCTGCACAGCAGGCCCTCGGCCCAGAGCCATTCGCGCAGGCTTTGCACCAGCCGGGCGTCTTCGGCCCAGCGCTCGGCCAGGATGTCGCGCACCCCGTCGAGCACGGCGGGCACGGTGGAAAAATCGGCCTCGGGCTTGCCATCGGCCGACAGTTGCACCGGTCGGATGAAGGCGATGGCTTCTTGCGCAGGGTCCAGCCCGGGGTCGGCCCAGAGCATGTCGGCCAGCGGCGCGATGCCGGATTCGCACGCGATCTGGCCCTTGGTGCGGCGTTTTTGCTTGTACGGCAGGTACAGGTCTTCGAGTTCCTGCTTGGTTGGCGCGGCGGCGATCGCGGCGCGCAGCGCGTCGGTGAGCTTGCCCTGTTCGGCGATGCTTTTGCTGACGACGACGCGGCGCTCTTGCAGCTCGCGCAGGTACGCCAGGCGCGCTTGCAGTTCGCGCAGTTGTATGTCGTCCAGCGTGCCGGTCGCCTCCTTGCGATAGCGCGCGATGAAGGGCACCGTGGCACCCGCGTCGAGCAGTTCCACCGCTGCGCGCACCTGTTGTTCCCCAACCCTGATTTCTGCGGCCAACTGCCGAATGATCTGCTGCATCTGCATCTGCGCATCTGTGGAGTGCCAGAAAAAACACGAAGCGCGCGAGTGTGCCACACGCCACACGCGCAGCGCGGGGCGCCGCGCCCGTCACCCGGTATTGCGCAGCCCTGCGGCAATCCCGTTGATCGAGATGTGGATTCCGGTCTGCACGCGCTCATCATCCTGGCCGGCACGCCAGCGGCGCACCAGTTCGACCTGCAAATGGTGCAGCGGGTCGATGTATGCGAAGCGGTGCTTGATGGAGCGCGCCAGCGCGCTGTTGTGCGCCAGGCGCTGCTGGTCGCCGGTGATGCGGCTGAGCGCATCGGTGGTGCTGTGCCATTCGGCCTCGATGGCGGCAAAGACCTTTTTGCGCAAGCGCGCGTCGCTGACCAGTTCGCTGTAGCGCCCGGCCAGCGCCAGGTCGCTCTTGGCCAGCACCATGTCCATGTTGGACAGCAGCGTGCGAAAGAACGGCCATTGGCGGTACATCCTTTGCAGCAATGCCAACTGTGCCCCGGGGGTCTTGCCTTGCAGGTTCACGAAGGCCGCCACCGCCGCGCCAAACCCGTACCAGCCGGGCAGCGTCAGCCGGCATTGGCCCCAACTGAAGCCCCAGGGAATGGCGCGCAGGTCTTCGATCTTCTGGCTGGCCTTGCGCGCTGCGGGGCGCGAGCCGATGTTGAGCTCGGCGATCTCGCGGATCGGCGTGGCGTTGAAGAAGTACTCGGTGAACCCCGGGGTCTCATACACCAGCGCGCGGTAAGCGGCCATGCTGGCCTGCGAGAGTTGCCCGGCCGCTGCCAGAAAGGTCTTGGGCGCCGGCTTGGTCGGTTGCAGCAGCGTGGCTTCGAGCGTGGCGGCGACCAGGATTTCGAGGTTGCGGCGGCCGATCTCGGGGTTGGCGTACTTGGAGGCGATGACCTCGCCCTGCTCGGTCAGCCGGATCTGCCCGCGCACGGTGCCCGGGGGCTGCGCCAGGATGGCCTGGTAACTCGGGCCGCCGCCCCGGCCCACGGTGCCGCCACGGCCATGGAACATGCGCAGTTGGATGCCGTGGCTGGCGGCCAGCTCGTCGAACAGTTGCACCAGCGCAATCTCGGCGCGGTACAGCTCCCAGTTGCTGGTGAAGATGCCGCCGTCCTTGTTGCTGTCGGAGTAGCCGAGCATGATGTCCTGCTCGCCCCCGCTGCGTTGCACCAGCGCTGCCACGCCGGGCAAGGCGTAGAACTCGCGCATGATCGGCGCGGCGTTGCGCAGGTCGGCGATGGTCTCGAACAGCGGCACGACGATCAGTTGGTTGCGCGCTGCGGCATCATCGAGCGTGCCGCTCATCAGGCCCACCTCCTTGTGCAGCAGCAACACCTCCAGCAGGTCGCTCATGGTCTCGGTGTGGCTGATGATGTAGTGGCGTATCGCCTCGGCGCCAAAGCGCTCGCGCAGCGCGCGGGCGGCCTCGAAAATCGCCAACTCGCCCTGCGCATGCGCCGAATACCGCGCGCCGACGACGCGCAACGGGCGCGCATCGTTGAGCAGCCGGATCAGCAGCGCGCGCTTGCCGGCTTCGGGCAGATCGGCGTAGCGCTCCTGGACGCGGGCCGTGGCCAGCAGTTCGGCCACCACCAGCTCGTGCTTGTCGGAGCTTTGGCGCAGATCCACCGTCGCCAGGTGAAAACCGAACACCTGCACGGCGCGGATCAGCGGGCGCAGGCGCCCTGCGGCCAGCGCCGCGCCATGGTGCGCTGTCAACGAATCCTCGATCACGCGCAGATCGGCCAGAAACTCCTGCGCACTGGCGTAAGCGTTCTGCGGCGCGACCGCATGGCGCGCAGCCTCGCCGCCGGTCAGCGCCTTGAGCGTCGCGGCCAGGCGGGCGTAGATGCCGGTCAGCGCCAGGCGGTAGGGCTCGTCCTGGCGATGCTCGTTGCGGTCGGGCGAGCGCAGCGCCAGCGCCTGCATCGGGGCCGAGACCTGCACCAGGCGCGTCGACAGCGAGAGCTCGCCGCCCAGGTAATGCACCTCGGTCAGGTAGTGGCGCAGCGCCACCTCGGCCTGGCGGCCCAGCGCGTATTGCAGGGTCTGCGCGGTGGCGTTGGGGTTGCCGTCGCGGTCGCCGCCAATCCACTGGCCCATGCGCAAAAAACTGTGCACCGGGTGCTGGCCGAGCGCGTTTTCCAGCGCGGCATAGATCTCGGGGATCTGGCGCAAGAAGGTGGCCTCGTAATAAGACAGCGCGTTCTCGATCTCGTCGGCCACCGTGAGCTTGCTGTAGCGCAGCAGCCGCGTTTGCCAGAGCTGGGTCACGCGGGCGCGCAGCAGGGCCTCGTTGGCGGCCAGCGCGCGCGGGGTCAGCGCATCGGTGGCGCCGTCGTACAAGCGGGCGCGCGCCTGGATGTCGTCGCGCTCGGCCAGCAATTGGGCGATGTTGCGCTCGGCGTCGAGAATGCTCTTGCGCTGCACCTCGGTCGGGTGGGCCGTGAGCACCGGGGCCACATGGCTGCCGGCCAGCGTCTGCGCGATGGTCTGGGGCGCAATGCCGGCCGCGCGCAGGCGCGCCAGGGCCAGCTCGATGCTGCCCTCCTGGGTGTCGCCGGCGCGCTCGTGCACCGCGCGGCGGCGAATGCGGTGGCGGTCTTCGGCCAGGTTGGCCAGATGGCTGAAGTAGGTGAAGGCGCGGATCACCCCCACCGTCTGCCCGGTCGACAGCGACTCGAGCAGCTTCTTGAGCGCGCGGTCGGCCTCCTGGTCGGCATCGCGGCGAAAGCTCACCGAGAGTTTGCGCACCTGCTCGACCAGCGCGTAGACCCGGGGCCCCTCCTGCTCGCGGATCACGTCCCCCAGGATGCGCCCGAGCAGGCGGATGTCGTCCATCAGCGGCAGATCCTTGTCGGCTGGTTGCATGCGGTATCTCCGGCAGGGACTCGAAGGGGAGGGTGGAGGGCGGGGGCGGTTCCGGCGCGCGCCATGCTAGCATCGCCGGCCCCATGATGACCCGCAGGTGACGAACTTGAGCCGCACGCGCCCCTCTCCGATCGTCATCGCCACGCGCGCCAGCCGCCTGGCCCTTTGGCAGGCCGGGCATGTGCAAGCCCTGCTCCAGGCCCGGGGCCACAGCGTGCAACTGCTGGGCATGACGACCCGGGGCGACCAGATTCTGGACCGCTCGCTGTCCAAGGTGGGCGGCAAGGGGCTGTTCGTCAAAGAACTGGAAGCGGCGCTCGCCGAAGGCCGCGCCGACATCGCCGTGCATTCGCTCAAGGACATGCCGATGGAACTGCCCGCCGGCTTTGCGCTGGCCTGCGTGCTCGAACGCGAAGACCCGCGCGATGCCTGGGTCTCGCCGCAATACGCCACGCTCGCAGCCCTGCCCCCGGGCGCCGTCGTCGGCACCTCCAGCCTGCGCCGCCAGGCGCTGCTGCAAGCCCTGCGGCCCGACCTGCGCATCGAGCCGCTGCGCGGCAACCTCGACACGCGCCTGCGCAAGCTCGACGCAGGCCAGTACCAGGCCATCGTGCTCGCGGTCGCCGGCCTCAAACGCCTGGGGCTCGAAGCACGCATCCGCGCCCCGTTCGAGCCCGCCGCGCTGCTGCCCGCCGCCGGCCAGGGCGCATTGGGCATCGAAGTGCGCAGCGAGCGCCAAGACCTGTGCGCCGCGCTGGCCGCGCTGGCCCACCAGCCGAGCTGGCTGGCCGTGGCTGCCGAGCGCGCCGTGAGCCGGGCCATGGGCGGCAGTTGCTCCATGCCGCTGGCGGCATATGGCCAGTTCCATGGCGCCGTGCTGCAGCTCGATGCCGCCTGGGGCGACCCGCAGGGACAAGCCCCCCTGGTGCGCGCGCAAGCGAGCGCCACCGTCACCACGCTGGCGCAGGCCGAGGCCCTGGGCAGCGCGCTGGCCCGGCGCCTGTGTGCGGGCGGTGCCCGGCCCCTGGTTCCGGTGCACGATCCGGCCCACGGTCTGGTGCACGATCCAATCCACGATTTGGCCCACGACCTGGACCATGCCCCGGCCGATGGCCTGAGCCATCGCCGCTGAGCGCCATGACCGCGGCCCGGGTGATCGTCACGCGGCCCGCCCGCGAGGCCGCGCACTGGGTGGCGCAACTGGGCGCGCATGGCATCAGCGCCGCCGCGCTGCCGCTGATCGCCATCGCCCCCTGCACCGACCCCGCCGCGCAACAGGCGCTGCGCGCCGCGCGCGCGCAGCTTGCGCACCAGCGCCCACCCTACCGGGCGCTGATGTTCGTCAGCAGCAACGCCGTCGCCCATTTCTTTGCCTCCGATGAGGGTCTACTGGCGCCGGCAGCGCAGGCGCTCGGCGCCACGAAAACCAGGGCCTGGGCGCCCGGCCCCGGCACCGCCTGCGCGCTGCTGCAAGCCGGCATTGCGCGCCAGTGCATCGACCGCCCGGCGCCCGAGGCCGCGCAGTTTGACTCCCGGGCGCTGTGGCAACAGGTCGCCGCGCAAGTCCGGCCCGGCGACCGCGTGCTGATCGTGCATGGCCACAGCCGGGACGCCCCTGCCAGCGCACAAGACCACCAGAGCCGCCAGAGCCAGCAAGGCCGCGACTGGCTGGCACGCCAGATCGGCGCGGCCGGCGGGCAGGTGCAATGGCTGCCGGCCTACGAGCGCAGCGCGCCCCGGCTCAGCGCAGCCGAGCTGACGCTGGCACGACAGGCAGCGCAGGACGGCTCGGTCTGGCTGCTCAGCAGCGCCGAAGCCTTGGCCCACCTGGCAACGGCCCTGCCCGCCCAGCGCTGGACGGCAGCGCAGGCCCTGGCCACGCACCCGCGCATCGCCCAGGCGGCCCGGGCAGCGGGCTTTGGCCGCGTTCGGGAATGCCGCCCGGCACTGCGCGAAGTGCTCGCCTCGATAGAATCGGCCGCATGAGCCCCGTATCGTCCTCCAACGATCCGCCCCCCGCCGCATCGGTCTTTGCCACCTGGCGCAGCAGTCTGGCCATCGCCGTGCTGGGCGCCATCGCCGCAGCCGCCGCGCTGAGCAGCGGCATGCTGTGGCAAAAGCTCGGCGCCATCCAGGAACAACTGGCCCGCCAGTCGGCGGAATCGGGCGCGCTGGCCATCGAGGCCCGCACCATGGCCCGGCAGGCGCAAGAACTGGTGCGCGAGACCGCTGCCAGGCTGTCGGTCGCCGAAACCCGGATCAGCGAAGTGGCGCTGCAGCGCAGCCAGCTCGAAGAACTGATGCAGAGCCTGTCGCGCTCGCGCGATGAGAACCTGGTGGTGGACATCGAATCGGCCGTGCGGCTGGCGCAACAACAAGCGCAGCTCACCGGCAGTCTCGAACCCCTGGTGGCCGCGCTCAAAAGCGCCCAGCAGCGCATGGAACGCGCCGCCCAGCCGCGCCTGGCCCCGGTGCAACGCGCGATGGACAACGACCTCGATCGCCTGAACCGCGCCAGCGTCACCGACACCGCCGGCCTGCTGGCCCGGCTCGACGATCTGGTGCGCCAGGTCGACGAGCTACCGGTGCAAAACGCCGTGGCCCAGGTCGCGGCCGGCAGGCGGCAGTCCGGCCTGTCTGGCGCCACCCCTGCCGCGCAGCCGGCCCACCAAGGCCGGCCGGCCTGGTGGCATGCAGCGCTGCAAAACGGCTGGGAAGTGGTGCGCGACGAGGTACGGGGCCTGGCCCGGGTCAGCCGCATCGACCAGCCCGAGGCCATTTTGCTGGCGCCCGAACAGGGCTTTTTTCTGCGCGAAAACCTCAAGCTCAAGCTGCTCAATGCGCGCCTGGGCCTGCTGGCGCGCCAGTTCGACGCGGCCCGGGCCGACCTGAACGCCGCCACCGCCGCATTGAACAAGTATTTCGACCCCGCATCGCGCCGCACACAATACGCGGCCTCGATGCTGCAACAGGCCCAGGCCGGCATGAGGGCTGCCCCGTTGCCGCGCCTGGACGAAACCCTCTCTGCGCTGGCCACGGCCGCCGCAGGGCGCTGAAGGCGGGCCGCCCCGATGCGCGCCGCCCTGTGGCTCCTGAGCTTGTTTGCCGTGGCCGTGGCCGTGGCGCTGTTTGCCGGCAACAACCAGGGCACGGTCACGCTGTACTGGCCGCCCTACCGCATCGACCTGTCGCTGAACCTGGTGCTGCTGCTGCTGGCCGGCAGCTTCGCCATATGGCACGCGGCGCTGCGCGCATTGGCCGCGCTGCTGGAATTGCCGCGCCAGGCGCGCCGCTGGCGCCAGCAGCAAAAAGAGCGCGCCATGCACGGCGCGCTGCTCGATGCGCTGACCCATATGCTCGGCGGCCGCTTCCTGCGCGCGCGCAAGACCGCCGCGGCCGCGCTGGCGCAAGAACAGGCCCTGGCCGCCAGCGGGGCCGCCGCCACGCCCCATGCGCGCCAACTGCGCGCGCTGGCCCACATGATTGCCGCCGAATCCTCGCATGCGCTGCAAGACCGCGCGCTGCGCGAAAGCCACTGGCATCGGGCCCTGCAACAAACCCCGGCCGGCGGCAGCGCGAACGAGCAGGAACTGCGCGAAGGCATACAGATGCGCGCCGCGCACTGGTCGCTCGACGAGCGCGATCCGGACGCCGCGCTCGAACGGCTCGCCGCCCTGTCGCAGGGCGCCGCGCGGCGCACGCTGGCGCTGCGCATCAAACTCAGAGCCGCGCGGCTGGCGCGCCAGACCCAAGAGGCGCTCGACACCGCGCGCCTGCTGGGCAAGCACCGCGCGTTCTCGCCCGACGCCGCACAAAGTCTGGTGCGCAGCCTGGCCACCGAACTGATCCACGGCGCGCGCGACAGCGCGCAGTTGCAGCAGATCTGGCAGGGGCTGGAAAGTGCCGAGCGCCAGATGCCCGAACTGGCCATCCACGCCGCCCGGCAATTGGCCGCATTGGGCGGCGCTGCCAGCCAGGTGCGCGCCTGGCTGCTGCCGGTATGGGAGCGCATGCTCGAACAGCCCGGCGCACTGACCGACCAGCACGCCCTGATGCTGGTGCAGACCCTGGAAGCCGCCGGACTCGATGCGCTCGACGCCGCCTGGCTGGCGCGCATCGAATCGGCCCAGCAGGCCCAGCCGCGCGATGCCCGGCTGCAATACCTGGCCGGCATGGCCTGCCTGAAACACCAGTTGTGGGGCAAGTCCCAGCAGTTGCTGACCCAGGCCAGCCAACAATTGACCGACGCCAGCCTGCGCGCCAGCGCCTGGCGCCACCTGGCCGAACTGGCAGAGCAGCGCGGCGACGACAGCGCCGCCGCCAGCGCCTGGAAAAAGGCCGCCGGCAAGGCCATAGTCTTACTGTGTCACAAATAAAGATACAGATTAATCGAGTTGCAATGAAGACATTTCTCCCTGGCGCTGGTGAGGCGGCTGCTCAGTTGGCGGCACAGTGTCGCGATCGAGTCGGCGACGTGACGCTGTGCGCGCAGGACTTCCCCGAGGGAGGTAGTCTTCGGGAACAGCAGGCACTTGGCATGCGAAGAAGTTTTTTTCTACGGTCATCGCTGCCAGAGTTCAATCGCTGTGCCACCAAGAAGCCATACGCCGCAATGCTCAGACTGGCGTGGTGATGGAATCTCCGCCAACCTCGGCCCTCATAGTGCCCCAGTCCCAACTCCTGCTTCAAGTCTTGATCATCGCGCTCAATGCGCCAGCGCATGTGCGCATGCGTGCACCAGATCGTCAAGTGTGCTGGTCTCTGGCAGGGTGGAGAGGTAATACTTTTCAGGCCCTGCCTGGTCCGCTGGCCATTCAATGAGCAGCCATTGCTCAGGATGGAGTTGGGCTTTGCCCCCGCGCACCCGAAGTGCCGCAGAGCGTCCCGTCAGGCGTTCATTGCTACCCTCGCGCCAACTGATGTTCTGGAAGGCACTCTCCGGCAGGCTTTGCGCGAGGGCCTTGACACTGATCGGTTGGCAGGTATGCCGTGGCATCACTGGCGGCCGACCCGTGCCACTGTCAGGTTGAGGCGGCAAGGGCTGCACTCCGGGGGCCAGACAACAACAGCGCTGGTGATCCCGACCACATAAGTCAGACCTTGATCGGTGACCTCCTGCTTGGCGACCATGTACGAGCATGGGTGCCTCTCTTTTTGATGCGCTCACTCAAGCACTTCAGAGCTCACCGCTTCAGCCTCGCTGGTTGATGGGTTGGGGAGCGGGCTGTGTGACTGATTGGTTGCATTTGGCGTTGATTGACACATTTTGCAAATGTCTGTAGACTCTGCCCTGATTGCTTGCTTGTCGAGCGAGGGAGAGGGACGTTAGGGCCATTGATGTGCTTGCTGTGTCCTGTCAGGGGGAAAACGATGATGTGTCATCCAGTGAAAAGAACTACTTCAAGTGCAAGACTCATGCAAAGTGGGATCCATAGGATCACCGCTTTATCAAGTCACCCTGCTGGTGTTTCGCGCCCGCTGGACAGACGGGAAATTCTGCCGCCATATCGAGTTGTTGCAAGCTCCTTGCCTGCAACGAGCCGGGGCACCAATACATCCACATTCAGGAACTGATTTTGTCGATTCTGAAACTGATGCTGCGGCCAAAAAACATTGAGGTAGAGCTTCCTGCCGGCTCCGCCTTGACTGACCTCGAATTCGAGTTGTATGGGCAGGAGACCATTCCATTTGGATGCCGCTCAGGCGCATGTGGCGCATGCCTGATCGAAGTCGTGGAAGGCAACGCGCCGTTCAATGAAAGAAGTCAGGAAGAGCAAGCCTTCTTGGCTGTGCTTGGATACTCGGGCGATTCCTTCAGGCTGGCCTGCCAGTGCCGCCTCTTGAACAACGTCACCATCCGCCTCGTATCTCAAACTGGTTGAATCCATCGATTCTTCTCTGCCCATCCCGCTTAACCTAAAAGAGAGTTCCCATGACAAATCGTGTGAAGCATGCCGGCCTTGAAAACCACCAACCCTTTCTGAACGCCGTGGCGTCCACCCACTTGCGTTCCGAGATCGATACGTTCATTGATCGACAGATCGAGAACTGGTACGCCACCGTTCCATACGCCGCTCACCTAGAAGGCAAGACGGTCGACTCCGAATACTATCGTCGGCATCTGATCGAAACCGCGTGGCGCATCCGCCTGCTGCGTGTGTCGGAATCGAAAGCCCTGGCCGAAATCGCCAAGCGCAGTCCGAAAGCCGCGCAGATCTGGGCGAATTACGAACGTGAGGAAATGCTCCACGACGAGCTGTTCATCCAAGACTTGGCGCGTGCCGGCGTCTCGCGCGAACAGTTCTTGGCGACCGAGCCCTATCTGTCGACCAAGCTGCTGACCGGCTTCTTCTCATACCTGCTCGATCACGAGGGACCGCTTGGCGTGGTAGCTTATTCCTACTTGGTCGAGTACGTTAACGTGAAGCTGGAGCCGCGCAAGATTGAGGCACTCAAAGATTCCGTTGGCGAAGGCAATATCGCCGGTCAGATCTCGCACTCGCACACCGATATCAACGATGACCATCCAGGCGAGGTGTGGCAGGCCATCCGCTTCCTACTACGCAGCGACGAGGACATCCAGAGCCTTAAACGCTACCTCAACGAGCACCAGACCGTGCTGGCGCTGTATTTCAAGGAACTGTACGAAGACAAGATCCTGCCACTCGAACAAAAAGCGGCCTGACAGGTGGGACGGCAAATGGCAACCCACGGCATCCTCCTTCTCAGCCATTGCGGCTTTTCATTTTTGGAGGACCTGATCGCCGCACTGGAATCTCGGGGCCTGCGGAGTTACGTGCTGTCGTCGCTGCCGCTGGCACAGCACCGGCCACAGCGCTTGGCCGACATCGGGCAGAAAGCGACTCGCCTGTATGCGACTGAAGCGCACGAGCTCACGCGGGACGACATCGACCGCACTCTCGACCAGTTACGCGGCGCGGGCGAACAAGCGATCGCCTGCATCACGGTCTGGGAAGGCTATCGCGGGCTGATGGCGCATGCGAATGCAGCACTGGGGGTCCCCGACCTTGCGCCGGCCGTGATTGATGCACTGCGTGACAAGCTCGGCGTGCGCAATCGGCTCAATGACGCCGGTCTGTCCGGCGTACGCGCCCAGTTGCTAACGCCCGAGTTGCTAGTGCGCCTGCGGGCGGGCGGCGGGCGCTACTTTATCAAACCGGTATCGGGCATTGCTTCTTACGGCGCGTTCCCGCTGCGCGCGGATACGACCTGGGACGCGATCCAGAACATCCGCAACGAGGCCAGGGACGACATCGTCTACCGATTCGTGGTGAACGAGGCACGGGACTTTCTGGTGGAAGACTATCTCGCGGGACGTGAATTCAGCTTCGAACTGATCGTGGCCGATGGCCATGTGCACATCGTCGGCATTCATGAGAAATGCGAAGTGACCGAGGCGGCAAGCACGGTCTTGGAAGATTGCTGCACCAGTCCGCCGCACAGCATCGGTCGGGCTGCGGTCGCTGCTGGCATCGCCTGGGTGCGAGCCTTGTTCGCGCATCTTGCGCTCGACTGGGGTTGTTTCCACGTCGAAGGCCGCTTCGATGGTGACCGGTGGGATCTGATCGAGATCAATCCGCGCATGGGCGGCAGCCTGATTTCGCACAGCGTCAAGGCTCTCAACGGCGAACACAGCGTGCTCGAACTATGGGTGGACCTTCTGGCGATGCATGCCGCCGGCCATGCGACCTCCGGCAGATACCGCTATCTGGATCGGCTCGCCGCGCTTTCCTATGCGGATGACGGCGCGCCCCGCACCGATCGGGCGACCTTCTTTCGGGTGTATTTCGCGGGTCCCGGCAAGGTGGCGCAGGTTGCCGTGCGCGAGACGGATCCGGCGCCGATCTTGTCGCACATTCTGCTGAAGCCCGGCGACGAGATCGCCAATACCGCGCGTGAAGTGTTCCTGGGTCAGTTGCTGTGGCAACTGACGCGGCCGCAGCGCGACGACACCCTGCAAGCCCTGCTTCGAAACTCCGATGGCGCCATCGACATCCGGTATGTTCAAGCAGAAAAGCTACTCTTCAAGAGCGTTTCATCATGAGTCAGTCAAACACGCTGCTAATCATCGACTACAACCTGTCACGGGTGGAGGATGTCGCGCGAATCGCCGAGCATGCGCGTACATGCCATGGCGCGCGCAGTCTGCTGATCCGTGCCAATCCGAGTGCGCACGATGCTTCAATCTGCGACGACGTCATCGATCTGGATCCGACCCGGCCCGACTTCGTCGAACAGGCTTTGGCACGGCTGACGCTTTGGCGCGATACGCTGCGAGGCGGCCTGGTGTTCTCGGACAACGCGGTGCAAAGCGGTGCGCAGTTGCTCGAGCGACTCGGGCTGCGCGTGGACTGCGCCAATCTTGCGCTGGGCGCTTTCAACAAACACACCTACCGCCAGTCCGAGGCGGTTTACAGCCAATTGCTGCGTTCGCAACGTGTTCTCGTGCCGGATTGCGTCGGTATCACGTCGGTGGCGGAGTTGCAATCCTTCGCCAATGCGCACCCAGGCGGTTTCGTGGTCAAGCCTTCCTGCGAGGGCAACAACCGTGGGGTGGTGATCGTACGTCCGGGCGACAACCTGCAGGTGGTGCTCGACGAAGTCGCGCCCTATCTCGCCAACGGCGTCATCTGCGAGCAATTCATTCCCTATCGCCGCGAATATTCGTACGACGGCATCGGCGCCCTGTCCTTTATCACAGAGAAGGTCAGTGCCTCCGGTCGCTATCCGGTGGAGATCGCCCAGGTTCTGCCGGCTAGGCTGTCGCTTACGGAACAGCACACGCTACAACGTACGGGCTATCTGTGCAACCTGCTGGTCGGCCAACGGGACGGGCCTTTCCACAACGAAATTAAAATGAGCGACGACGGCGCCTACGCTGCTGTGGTGGAGCCCAACCGCCGGCCGGGCGGCATGAAGATATGGTCGCTGGCCAAAGCGGTCTATGGCGTCGATCTTTATGCGCTGTGGGTCGATACCGTGCTGAGTGATGCGGTGCCGGTCGCGTTGCCGCCGCCGCTACGGCAGGCAGCCACTGTGATGCTGGGTATCTCGCAAGACGATTTCTTCACGCCACAAGGCATTGATGGCGATCACCTGTTTGCGCAAGCTTTAGCGGCCACAGCTCAGCACCATGATCTGCAGGCTGCGGAACTGCGCATTGGCGAGTTCGGCTGGCTGACGCAGGAGCACCGTTTTGTGCATGCCGTGCCGCGCGACAACGCCGATTTCATCGCGCAGGCCACCGTCGTGCTTGATGCGGAGAGTGTCGACATCCGCCATATCTTGCAGACCTTACGCACGCAATGGTTGACGGTGCTGTTGGCAGTACAGGCGGCCCAGCCGGACCGCGTACGCAGCGCCGTCCCGGTGCTGGAGGCCACCGTCTGAAGGGCGCCGATCATGAACATCCTGATCCTGCACCGTATTCCGTATCACAAGATCGATTACCACTACGGCATCGACCACGCGGTGCACGACGTGACCTACTTCGGCAAGCCTGAGTTGCTCGACACCCTGCCAGCCGGGCTACGGCACCAGCGCGTCGAGCGGCCCGGGATCGCGTCTTCGTTCGAGGAAGCGAAGACATGGCTGCAGCAGGCGTCCCTGCGCTTCGACCGCATCATCTCGCTCTCCGAGTACGAATTGCTGGATGCGGCCCGGCTACGCGAATGGTTGGGAATGCCGGGTGCCTCCGTTGAGCAAGTCACGCTGGTGCGCGACAAGATCCGGATGAAGCAGGCTGCGGCGTGCGCCGGCCTGCGTGTGCCCCGCTTCTTGCCGCTGGTGGATTTCCTCGCGCAGCAGCCTTCGGAAGGTTGGCAAGGCGCGACGGTGTTGAAACCGCGCAGTGGCGCATCCAGCGAAGACGTGGTGGTGTTCGCCACAGCGGGCATGGCGTGTGAGGCCATCGCCGGCCTGCGCTCGGGCGTTCCTCGGCTGGATTCACCAGCGGACAAGGCGCTTGCACGCGCAGCCTTCGAAGTGGAAGAGTTTATTGCTGGCCCCATCCTGCACTACGATGGCCTAATCGCAGGTGGTGAAATCCTCGCATTGACCGCGAGCCGCTATGTCAACACCTGCCTGGACTACGCGAACGGCAAGCCGCTGGCCTCCTTTCATTTCCCGGTGACCGACGCGGCCCTGGCCTGGGTCCGGCGGGCATTAGACAGCGTGGGCATTCGGGAAGGTAGCTTCCACCTCGAAGCTATCGACAGCGATGGTGAACTGGTGTTCCTCGAAGTCGGAAACCGGGTGGGCGGCGCGGATGTGGTCGCAACCTTCGAGCTCGCCACAGGCATCCATCTGCCGTCGCAGGAGCTGCGCATCCTGCTTGGCGAGAACGGACCGTTGTCGCACGACCCCGGCCATGCCGGGCGCGGCATGTGGCACGGCTGGTTCGTGGTGCCCGGGCATCACTTGGGGGGCGGCTATCATGCGGGCATTGGTGGTATTGCAGTTTTCCGCAACAGCACAGCTGTGTTGCGCTGGAACGAGCTAGCCATCGGCACGGCGCTGCCGACTGGCATCACCTACCAGGCGCACGAGGTGCCACTGGCCGGCGTCATCGCCACCGCCAGCGCCGACGAGACCCGCGGCTGGTTCGAATCACTGTTCGAGTCGATCACCCTTGCTGCGCCAGCCCCTGCGGAACAGTCGAGCGATCCTTCATCTCGCGCCGAGCCACAGCAGGTGGCGCGGTGAGTCGTTTTCTGCTCGCGACGTTATCCTACCGCCTAGCCAATGGCCTGCTGTTTCTGTCGGTGGCATGGAATCTGGTGCGCGGCAGCGATAACGGCGCCATGTCGCTGGCCATTTCCTCGGTCGGCGGCCTCCTGCCGGCCGTGCTGATCGCGCCCTTCGCCAAGCGATGGATTGAGCGCGCGGACAGCCGCACGCTGACGCTGACGGGCATCGCGCTGCTGTTGGTGCTCTCGCTGCTGTTTGTGCCGTTCCTGCAACAGCCGGTGGCGGTGCTGGGGATCAATTTCGCGCTGCTGCTGGTGTTCTTCCTGCTCGAAGGCGCCTGGGACACGCTGCTGGCCACTATCGCGGTGCAACTGCCCCAAGGGCAGTCCGATGCGCTCAACGCCCACCAGAGCGCCGCCACGCAGGCGGGGCTGATGCTCGGTGGCCTGCCCCTGGGACTGCTCATCCGCTTGGGCGGGCCTGCGCTGTCGTTCTACGTCTGTGCATTGCTCTACGCTATCGCCATCGCGCTACTATTACTTCCACCACGCCTTGCCCGGCAGGTGCTTGGCGCCACTGTGGCTAACACGACCGACATCGCAACGCTATCACCCAGTGTAGCGCCCCATGGATCCGCGACGCCTTGGCATGTGCTCGTCACGCTGGCCATGGTCTGGCCCTGCCTGACGCTGGTCAACATGGCCTTGCCGTTGCTGGCCCATGCCTACGGCAACGGCACCGTGGAACACGCCGCGTTGCTCGACGCGATGATCGGGTTGGGCATGGCCTTTGCCGGCCTGGCGTATGGTGTGTTCGGCCGAATGACGGCGCGCCAGCGGCAGGGCGTGGTCTTGACCTGTGCCGCTTTCATTCCCCTGCCTTTTTTGCTGCTGCAGATAGCGGGCTACCTGTTGTGGCCGCTAGCCGCCTGCTTCTTCTTTTCGGGGGTAGGGTTCGGCCTCTGCCGTGTCAGCGTGCGCAAGGCGCTGATCGCCACGCAGCCGGCTCACCGGGTGGGGCAGATCGTGTTTTCCTGCAACGCCTACGGTTTCCCTGTGCTGACAGTGGGAGCTCTCCTTTATGCACTGAGCTGGGCCTCTGGACCGGTTGTTCCGTTGATCGCTTTTGCGGTGTTCGCCTTCGCCGGCGGCTGCACAATGCTGGCGACGTGCGACGCGCAACGGCAAATTGAAGTGCCGGTACAAGCCACAACCACCTAGCTCACCCGCCATGAAGCCCAAACACCTCGCGCTTGCCGTCCTGATCACCGCCATCTGGGGTCTGAACTTCTCGGTCATCAAGATCGGGCTAAAGTCGGTCGACCCTTTCATCCTGGCAGGCATTCGTTTCTCGCTGTGCGCGTTGCCTATGGTGTTCTTCATCAAGCGGCCCGACACGCCATGGCGCTACCTGATTGCCTACGGCTTTGTGTTCGGCGTGGGACTGTGGGGAGTGGTCAACCTCGGCATTCATGCCGGGCTGTCCGCCGGTATCGCCTCCTTGGTGCTCCAGTTCAGCGCCTTTTTCACCATCCTGTTCGGCGCGGTGGTGTTCCACGAGTCGGTTTCGAAATACCAGCTCACCGGCATCGTGATCGCGCTACTGGGGCTTGCCAGCATCATCTTGGTCTCCGACGGTACGGTGACGCTTACCGGCGTCGCGCTGGTGATCTTCGGCGCGATTTCATGGAGCGTAGCCAACGTCATCATCAAGAAGTCCGGCACCCGCGAAGTGCTGGCCTTCTTGGTCTGGTCCAGTCTGTTTTCCCCGCTGCCGCTGTTTGCCATCGCCTACCTTACGCGCGGCATGGCAGGCTATGCGGCACTCGCCATCCAGTTGGACCTGCCGGCGGTGCTGTCGATCCTCTTTCAGGCATACCCCACGACGGTATTCGGCTACTGGATCTGGAACTCGCTGCTGAAGCAGTACCCCGTCTCGACAGTGGCTCCGCTATCCTTGCTGGTGCCCATCTTCGGCATGCTCGGGTCCGTCGCCATCTTCCATGAGGTACTGGGTTTGACCAAGGTGCTCGCCACCGTCTTGATCGTTGCAGGTCTCACTATCGGACTGTACGGGAAGCAGTTGGCGGTGCGTTTGAGGCGCCAGCCTGTCGAGCCATCAAAATGACCGCGCAGTAGAGCATCTTTGATTTGATACCAAACATTTCATGATATGTCGTCGCGTCCTTTTTTTTCTGAAGGAGTATTTACAGATTAACCGAGATTTTCCATTAGTCCCAATTCCTAAGTCCTAACATAGTAAGAATAGAGGAACCATGGGGGACTGCCCATCGCACACAGCCCTCTGGCAAAGGCATTGCTGCATCCATTGCCGATCTTGATCCGCTGGCGGACATCTGCCGTCCTCCGGTGCATGATCGGCGCTACCGCCGATTTCCAGGCAACGAAACCACCGACGCCATCCATGGGCGACCGAAGCACCCGGCCGCGAGCGGCCCGAGGGCACAGGCAGTCGCCAAGCATCCACCCGCCTGAAGAAAGGAGCTTTTGCATGACCGCTGCCCGCCCACCCGATCCGGCCACCCTGCCCGCGCCCGCCGCGATACAGCAGTTGCACCACTACGCCTACAGGGCCCGCGACGCCGAGGAAACGCGCCAGTTCTACGAGGACATCCTGGGCCTGCCGCTGTACCACATCATCCAGAGCGACTATGTGCCCAGCACCGGCGAGTACTGCCCCTACACCCATTTCTTCTTTCGCCTGCGGGACGGCTCGTTCATCGCCTTCTTCGACCTCGGCGACGACATCAAGGCCGAGCCTTCGCCGAACACCCCGCTGTGGGTCAACCACATCGCGCTGCGCGTGGACACGCTGCAGGAGCTGCAAGACACGCGCCAGCGCCTGCAAGCGCATGGCATCGAGGTGCTCGGCGTGACCGACCACCATATCTTCAAGAGCATCTACTTCTTCGACCCCAACGGCATCCGCCTGGAACTGGCGGTCCAGTTGGCCGACGCCGAGCAGATGGCCCGGGACAGCCGCGTCGCCCACGCTCGCCTGAGCGAATGGACGGCGCGCAAACGGCAATGGCGCAAGGACCGCGCGGCGGGCAACGCGCCAGCAGCGCTGCGGCCCGGGCAGAACGACCGGCCGGAGTTGCTCCCCGGGTAAGGCGGCCGCCAGCGGTCCATGGGGGTCCATATCGACTCATATCGACGCTGGCGCATGGTTTGCCTTCACAGCAAGCTATGTAAAAGATAGCAAACCAGGGCCTGCGCAGGTCACGGCCCGGGGTGAGGGCGCAGGTCCGTCCTTTAGAATGCCCGCTCCACCCCTGCTGCATGTTCAGGCGCGCTCGGCGGCGGCCTCCTGCACTGCCCTGTCTGCACTGCCGTCTGCCTGATCTACCCTTTCTGCCTTGACCCCCATGAGTTCGCCCCTGCAACAACCCGGTCTCGACAGCCTGTCGAAGTCTTTTGAACCCGCCGCCCTGCAAGCCCGGTGGGGCGCTGAATGGGAGCGTCGCGGCTATGGCGTCGCAGGGTTTCGGGGCAGCGGCGCGCCCCGGGCGGACGCTGCGGCGTTCTCGATACAGCTGCCGCCCCCGAATGTGACAGGCACGCTGCACATGGGCCATGCGTTCAACCAGACCATCATGGACAGCCTGACGCGCTACCACCGCATGCGCGGCTTCAACACCCTGTGGCTGCCCGGCACCGACCATGCCGGCATTGCCACGCAAATCGTGGTCGAGCGCCAGTTGCAGGACCTGGGCCTCCGCCGCCACGACCTGGCCCCCACCCCGGCCGAAGCGCGCGAATGCTTTGTCGCCAAGGTCTGGGAGTGGAAGCAACGCTCGGGCAACACCATCACCACGCAGATGCGCCGCCTGGGCGACAGCGTGGACTGGAGCCGCGAATACTTCACGATGGACGACAAGCTATCGAAGGTGGTCACCGACACCTTCGTCACGCTGTACGAGCAGGGCCTGATCTACCGTGGCAAGCGCCTGGTCAACTGGGACCCCCAACTGCAATCGGCCGTGTCCGACCTGGAGGTCGAAAGCGAAGAAAAAGACGGCTGGCTATGGCATATCGCCTACCCGCTGGCCGATGGCTCGGGCCGGTTGACGGTGGCCACCACCCGGCCCGAGACCATGTTCGGCGATGTGGCGCTGATGGTGCACCCCGAGGACGCGCGCTACCGGTCGCTGATCGGCAAGAGCGTGCTCCTGCCGCTGTGCGAGCGCCAGATCCCGGTGATTGCCGACGCCAGCGTGGATCGGGAATTCGGCACCGGCGTGGTCAAGGTCACACCGGCGCATGACCAAAACGACTACGCCGTGGGCCAGCGCCACCAGTTGCCAATGATCGTGGTGCTGACGCTGCAAGCCAGCATCAACGACAACGCGCCGGCAAAGTACCGTGGCCTGGACCGCTTCGTGGCGCGCCAAACCGTGCTCGCCGATCTGCGAGCCTGCGGCGCCCTGGTCGAAACCCGGGCGCACAAGCTCATGGTGCCGATCTGCACCCGCACCGGCCAGGTGGTCGAGCCGATGCTCACCGACCAGTGGTTCGTCGCGCTGAACAAAGTCTCCAGCCAAGACCCCGGCGGCCAAAGCATTGCGCAAAAAGCGCTGGCCGCCGTGGCCAGCGGCGCGGTGCAGTTCGTGCCCGAGAACTGGGTCAACACCTACGACCAGTGGCTGAACAACATCCAGGACTGGTGCATCTCGCGCCAACTGTGGTGGGGCCACCGGATTCCGGCCTGGTACGACGAAGACGGCCGCGTGATCGTGGCCCGCAGCGCAGCGCAGGCGCAAGCGCTGGCCCCCGGCAAGACACTGCGCCGCGACGAAGACGTGCTCGACACCTGGTACTCGGCCGCCCTCTTGCCGTTCAGCACCATGGGCTGGCCGGACCAGGGCCGCAACGCCAGCGCCACCGGGGACTACGACCTCTACCTGCCCTCCAGCGTGCTGGTGACGGGCTACGACATCATCTTCTTCTGGGTCGCCCGGATGATCATGATGACCACGCATTTCACGGGCCGCGTGCCGTTCCGGCAGGTCTACATCCACGGGCTGGTGCGCGACGCGCAGGGCAAGAAAATGTCCAAGTCCGAAGGCAATGTGCTCGACCCCGTCGACCTGATCGACGGCATCGCGCTGCAACCGCTGCTCGACAAGCGCTGCACCGGCCTGCGCAGGCCCGAAACCATTCCGCTGGTGCGCGAGAACACGCAGCAGGAATTCCCCGCCGGCATACCGGCCTACGGCGCCGACGCGCTGCGCCTGACCTTCGCCGCGCTGGCCAACCTGGGCCGCAGCATCAACTTCGACAGCAAGCGCTGCGAGGGCTACCGCAACTTCTGCAACAAGCTGTGGAACGCCAGCCGCTTCGTGCTGATGCACTGCGAAGGCCAGGACTGCGGCCTGGCACGAGACAGCGCGCAACACAGCGCGCCAGACGGCCAGCCCGGCGGCCCGGCCCCTGATGGCGACCTGGCGTACAGCCTGGCCGACCGCTGGATCATCTCGCTGCTGCAACAGACCGAGGCCGAGGTGGCAAAAGGCTTTGCCGAATACCGGCTGGACAACGTGGCCAACGCCATCTATGACCTGGTCTGGAACGAGTTCTGCGACTGGTACCTGGAAATCGCCAAGGTGCAGTTGCACAGCGGTGGCGCCGCCGAACGGCGCGCCACGCGCCGCACGCTGATCCGCACGCTCGAAGCCATGCTGCGCCTGGCCCACCCCATCATCCCGTTCATCACCGAAGCGCTGTGGCAAACCGTGGCCCCGGTGGCCGGTCTGCCGGGCGAATCGGTCAGCATTGCGCACTACCCGCAGGCCCGGCCCGAGAAGATCGACCCGGCCGCGCTGGCCCACATGGACCGCGTCAAGGCCCTGGTGGCGGCCTGCCGCACCTTGCGCGGCCAGATGAACCTCTCGCCCGCGGCCCGGCTGCCGCTGTACACCACGGGCGCGGCCGAATTCATGCGCGGCGCGGCGCCGGTGCTGCAAGCCCTGGCCAAGCTCAGCCAAGTGCAGGTCTTCGATGACGAAGCCGCCTGGGCCACCGCCGCGCAGGCGGCCCCCGTGGCCGTGGTCGGCCCGATCCGCATCTGCCTGCACATGCCGATCGACGTGGCGACTGAAAAAGCGCGCCTGTCCAAAGAAATCGCGCGCATCGAAGACGCCATCGCCAAGAGCCAAGCCAAATTGGGCCATGCCGCCTTTGTCGCCAAAGCCCCGCCCGCCGTGCTGGCCCAGGAGCACCAGCGGCTGGCCGACTTCGTGGCAATGCGGGGCCGGTTGAGCGATCAACTGGCGCGCCTGGGCTAAAGACCACATGCCACGGGCCGACCCGCCCTGAAGTAACCGCCATGACCGTCGCCAGCACCATCCGCAAAGCCGTGTTTCCCGTCGCCGGCCTGGGCACGCGCTTCTTGCCCGCCACCAAGGCATCGCCCAAAGAGATGCTGCCGGTGGTGGACAAGCCGCTGATCCAGTACGCCGTGGAAGAAGCCTACGCCGCCGGCATCCGCCACATGATCTTTGTCACGGGCCGCAGCAAACGCGCCATCGAAGACCATTTCGATACCGCCTACGAGCTCGAAGCCGAACTCGAAGCCGCCGGCAAGCATGAGTTGCTGGCCCTGGTGCGCTCCGTGCAGCCCGAGGACATGGATTGCGCCTTTGTGCGCCAGCCCCGTTCACTGGGCCTGGGCCACGCCGTGCTGTGCGCCGAACCGCTGGTGGGCCAAGAGCCTTTTGCCGTGCTGCTGGCCGACGACCTGATGGTGCCCCCGCCGGGCGGCCAGCCGGTGCTGCAACAAATGGCCGCCGCCTTTGGCCAGCAAGGCCGCTCGGTGATCGCCGTGCAAGAAGTGCCCGCAGACCAGGTGCACCGCTACGGCATCGTGGCCGGCGAACCTGCCGGCGGCCCCCTGATCCGCATCGAGCGCATCGTCGAAAAACCCAAGGCCCACGCCGCCCCGTCGCGCATGGGCGTGGCCGGCCGCTACATCCTGACACCGGCGATATTCGAGCAGATCCGCCACCAGCCGCAGGGCGTGGGCGGCGAGATACAGCTGACCGACGGCATCGCCCGCCTGCTGCACAGCGAGGCCGTGTACGCCTTCCAGTACCAGGGCAAGCGCTACGACTGCGGCAGCAAGCAAGGCTTT
>Ga0081606_1000122_pt1 | contig 41322 bp, 35 predicted proteins | sample EareggfetidaYelm_FD_71127 | JGI IMG/M metagenome (GOLD analysis project Ga0081606, IMG submission 71127) | Earthworm egg capsule microbial community from the University of Washington, USA - E. fetida Yelm (SPADES assembly) (version 2) | ecosystem: Host-associated > Annelida > Reproductive system...
CCTTCGACTGCGAAAGCTGCCATGTCCGCCACCCCTGCCACCCCCCTCGCGCATGAGGCCGATGCGCTGCTGCAACGCCTGGGCGTGCCCCGGGCCGCTTACACCGGGGGCGACCTGCCGGTGCGCTCGCCGATCACCGGCGAAACGCTGGGCGCCGTGCCGCAGTCGACGCCGGCCCAGGCCGCCGCCGCCATCGGCCGCGCCCAAGCGGCGTTTCTGGAGTGGCGCAACCTGCCTGCGCCGCGCCGTGGCGAACTGGTGCGCCTGCTGGCGCAAGAACTGCGCGCCGCCCGGGACGACCTCGGCGGGCTGGTCACGCTGGAGGCGGGCAAGATACCGTCCGAAGGGCAAGGCGAGGTGCAGGAGATGATCGACATCTGCGACTTTGCCGTGGGCCTGTCGCGCCAACTGTACGGCCTGACCATCGCCACCGAGCGCCCCGGCCACCGCATGATGGAGACTTGGCATCCATTGGGGGTGTGCGGGGTGATCACGGCCTTCAACTTCCCGGTCGCCGTGTGGTCGTGGAACGCCGCGCTGGCGCTGGTGTGCGGCAATGCCGTGGTCTGGAAACCGTCGGAAAAAACCCCGCTCACGGCGCTGGCGACCCTGGCCATCGCCCGGCGCGCGCTGGAGCGCTTCGGTGCTGCGCCGGCAGGGCTGCTGGAACTGATCGTCGGCCAGCGCGCCACCGGCCAGGCGCTGGTCGACGATGCCCGCGTGGCCCTGCTCTCGGCCACCGGCTCCAGCGCCATGGGCCGCGCCGTGGGGCCGCGCCTGGCGGCCCGCTTTGCGCGCGGCATTCTGGAATTGGGCGGCAACAACGCCGCCATCGTCGCCCCCACGGCCGATCTGGACCTGGCCCTGCGCGGCATCGCCTTTGCCGCGATGGGCACCGCAGGCCAGCGCTGCACCACGCTGCGCCGCCTGTTCGTGCACGACAGTGTGTACCCGACCCTGGTGCCCCGGCTCATCGGTGTGTACGGCCGCGTGCAGGTGGGCGACCCGCGCAGCCCCGGCACGCTGGTAGGCCCGCTGATCGACCGCATGGCGTTCGATGGCATGCAACAGGCGCTGGCGCAAAGCCGCGCACTGGGCGCCATCGTGCACGGCGGCAACCGGGTCGACGGCATTGCGGGCGACGCGGCCTACTATGTGCGCCCGGCGCTGGTCGAACTGGCCCGGCATGAAGGCCCGGCGCTGCATGAGACCTTCGCGCCCATCCTGTATGTGCTGCGCTACCGGTCGCTCGACGAAGCCATCGCGCTGAACAACGCCGTGGGCGCGGGCCTGTCGTCATCGATCTTCACCCTCGACATGCGCGAGGCCGAGCAGTTCCTGTCGGCGGCAGGCTCCGATTGCGGCATCGCCAACGTCAACATCGGCCCCAGCGGCGCCGAGATCGGTGGCGCCTTCGGTGGCGAGAAAGAAACCGGCGGTGGCCGCGAGGCCGGCGCCGACAGCTGGAGGGCCTATATGCGCCGCGCCACCAACACCATCAACTACTCCACGGCCTTGCCGCTGGCGCAGGGCGTGACTTTCGATATCGATGGCTGACCTGCGCGCCGCTGGAAACAAGCACTCCCGGAGACGACCGATGGCCTTTTCCCCGCGCCGCACCGTGATCGTCGCCACCGTTGCCGCCCTGGTGTGCACCGCTGGCGCGTGGGCCCAGCCATCCGGCGCAGCGCAGACCACGCTGGAGAAGATCGAGGCCAGCGGCAAGGCCGTTCTGGGGGTGCGCGAGTCATCGCCCCCGATGGCCTATGCGCTGGGCGCGAATGAAAAGTACCTGGGCTACCATGTGAAATTGTGCGAGCGGGTGCTCCGGCAGATCGCGCCTGCGGCCAAGCTCGAATACATGGCCGTGACGGCACAGAACACGCTGCCACTGGTGCGAAACGGCACGCTGGACATCGGCTGCGGCCCGACCACCAACAACCAGGCGCGCCAGCAGCAGGTGGCCTTTGCCGTGACCACTTACGTGAGCGAAGTGCGCATGGCGGTGCGCGCCGACTCGGGCATCGCTTCGGTCGACCAACTGGGCGGGCGCACCGTGGCTGCATCGACGGGAACCACGGCGGTGCAGATGCTGCGCAAGCTCGAACGCACGCTGGGCGCCCCGATCACCGTCTTGCTGGGCAAGGACCATGCGGAGAGCTTTTTGCTGCTCGAATCCGGCCGGGTCGATGCCTTTGTGCTCGATGACAACCTGCTGGCCGGCATGATCGCGAGCGCCAAAAACCCGGGCCACTTCCGCATCGTCGGCCAAGCCCTGGGCAGCGAGCCGATTGCCTTGCTGATGCGCAAGGACGACCCGGCTTTCAAGGCCGCCGTCGATGGCGTGCTGATACGCCTGATGCAAAGCGGCGAGTTGGAAAAAATCTACGCCAAGTGGTTCGTCGCGCCGATCCCGCCAAAGAACCTGAGCCTGAACCTGCCGATGGGCAGCACGCTCAGGGCCTCGATCGCCAGCCCAAACGACAAGCCCCTGGAGACCTTTCTCAAATGACCATCGACGCACCCCTTGCCAACCCCCGCCGCACGGGCGGCCAGATCCTGGTCGATCAGCTCGTCACCCACGGCGTCAAGCAGCTTTTTTGCGTGCCCGGCGAAAGCTACCTGGCCGTGCTCGACGCGTTGCACGATGCCTGCATTGCCGTCACCGTGTGCCGCCAGGAGGGCGGCGCCACGATGATGGCCGAGGCCCAGGGCAAGCTCACGGGCCAACCCGGCATCTGCTTCGTGACGCGCGGGCCGGGGGCGACCAATGCCTCGGCCGGGGTGCACATTGCGCAGCAGGATTCGACGCCATTGATCCTGTTCGTCGGCCAGGTGGCGCGCGGCGCGCTGGGGCGCGAGGCGTTTCAGGAACTGGACTACCGCGCCGTGTTCGGCACCATGGCCAAGTGGGTGGTGCAGATCGACGACCCGGCCCGCGTGCCCGAGTTGGTCGCGCGCGCGTTCCGCGTTGCCACCTCGGGCCGCCCCGGGCCGGTGGTGGTGGCGCTGCCCGAAGACATGCTGACCGAAGCCGCCACGGTGGCCGATGCCTTGCCCTGCCAGGTGACCGAAACCCATCCGGGCGCAGCGCAAATGGCCGAACTGGCCCAGCGCCTGCAAGCGGCCCGGCAGCCGGTGGCGCTCGTCGGCGGCAGCCGCTGGTCGGCACAGGCGGTGCGCGAATTCGCCGCGTTTGCTCAGGACTGGTCGCTGCCCGTGTACTGCTCGTTCCGGCGGCAAATGCTGTTTCCCGCCAACCACGCCTGCTATGGCGGCGATGTGGGCCTGGGTGCGAACCCCAGGCTGCTGGCGCGCATCCGCTCGGCCGACTTGCTGCTGCTGGTGGGCGGGCGCCTGTCCGAAGTGCCGGCGCAGGGCTATGAACTGCTGGCCATCCCCAACCCCGCGCAGCCGCTGGTCCATGTGCATGCCGACGCCGGCGAGTTGGGCAAGCTCTACCACCCCGCGCAGGCGATACACGCCACGCCGCAAGCCTTTGCCGCGGCGCTGCAGCGCCTGCGCCCCCAGGCCGGCGGCGTGCCATGGCACGCCCATGCCCGGGCGGCCCATGCCGAGTACCTGGCCTGGAGCGACCCGGCAGCGATCCGGATTCCGGGCATGCTGCAAATGGGCCAGGTGATGCAGCACCTGCGCGCCACGCTGCCTGCCGACACCCTGCTGTGCAACGGCGCGGGCAACTTTGCCACCTGGGTGCACCGTTTCTGGCCGTTCACCAGCTACGCCAGCCAGTTGGCGCCCACCAGCGGCTCGATGGGCTATGGCCTGCCCGCCGGCGTCGGCGCCAAGCGCCTGTGGCCTGAGCGCGAGGTGCTGGTGTTTGCCGGCGACGGCGACTTTTTGATGCACGGCCAGGAGTTCGCCACGGCCGTGCAATACGGCCTGCCGATCATCGTGCTGCTGCTGGACAACGCGATGTACGGCACCATCCGCATGCACCAGGAGCGCGAATACCCGGGCCGCATCAGCGCCACGCAATTGAAAAACCCCGACTTCAAGGCCTACGCCCAGGCTTTCGGCGGCCATGGCGAGCGCGTCGAGCGCACCGAAGACTTCGCCCCCGCGCTGGCCCGCGCCCGCGCCAGCGGCCTGCCCAGCCTGCTGCACTGCCTGATCGACCCCGAGGCCATCACGCCCACGGGCACCTTGCAGGGCATTCGCCAGGCGGCGCTGGCCAAGGGCTGAACCCCGGGACTGACAAAAGAAAAGCGCCCGCCGCAATCGCGGGGGCGCTCAGTGGTGCGGTGCTGCCGCCGTACTGCCAGTGTTACCGCACTGGCGCCGCAGCAGATGCCTGAATAAAAAAGTTGCGAAGCCTCCTGAAACGAAAGAAGAGAGGGAGGGAGGAGAAGCGTTCCAAGAGATCAGTCGGTGCCATGAGGCTTACCGAAAGGCTTCGCAACGAACAGCACTGTACATCAGGTAACGGCCTGACGCAAGGGGTTGAATGCGGCGAGTTTGGCAAATTTTCACAGTCGCGGCTGATTTTTTTCAAAAATCGCAAAAACACACTGCTGCGCTGCGCTCAACCCATCCATTGGCTCACGGGCGTTGCCGCATCCTGCAACTCCTGTGAGATGACATCGATCAGCGCCGGCCCATCGTGCCGCAATGCGGCCTCGATGGCACCATCGAGCTGCGCCGGGTCTTGCACGCGCCAGGCTTTGAGGCCAAAGGCTTCGGCGACGCGCGCATGGTCGGTGCGATCGAAGTCCACCGAGAAATAGCGCTCACCGTACCCGACCTTCTGGCTGGCCTTGATCCAGCCGAACACGCCGTTCGAGAAAACCACCATCTTGACCGGAATCTTGCGCCGCACCATGGTCTCCATCTCGCCACAGGTAAAGCCGAAGCTGCCGTCGCCCATGACCGACACCACGACGCAATCGGGTCGGCCGATGGCGGCGCCGATGCCCGCCGACATCGCGAATCCGAGCGCCCCTTGCGCCCGGTTGGTGATGAATTGCCGCCCGGGTGTCGCCGCGTTGAAGTAGGCCGAAAAGTACGGGCAAGGCGTGCCGGGATCGGCGACGACGATCGCGTTGCCGGGCAGCAGGCGGTTCAGCGCAGCCACCACGCGCTCGGGCTTGATGGGCCGGTCCAGCGAGGCTGCCAGCGGCTGGAAGTGTTGGTGCTTGGCCGCGCGCGCGGCTGCGGCAATGGCCGCGCCGTCCGCTCCGCTGCGCGGCCGCTGCGCCAGGCGGTCATGGACCAGCGCATTGAGCGCCCTCAAGGTCAGCCGGGCGTCCCCGACGAGCGCGACATCGGTGCGGTAGTTGGCGGCAATCGCCATCGGATCGACATCGAGATGCAGCACCGGTATGCGTCGTGACGGGTAAGTCCAGTGCTCGGTCGAGGTCGATCCGGCCCTGCAGCCGATGAGCAGCACCAGGTCGGCGTTGCCGAGAATGGCGCGCGTGGCATGGCTGCCGCCATTGGCGCCAACGACGCCGGCGTTGAGCGGGTGCGTGTCTGCCAGGCTGCCTTGTCCGCTGATCGTCGTCACCACGGGCGCGTTCAACAGCCTGGCCAAGGTGTCGAGCTCGCTGCAGGCGCCGGAGATGACCAGCCCGCCGCCGCACATGATGACGGGCGATTGCGCTGCGGTCAGCCGGGCTGCGGCAGTGTCGATCTCGGCCGGATCGGCCGCATAGCGCATGGCCGGAAAGCGGTCATGGCCGGGCTGGGCCCAGATGTCCTGCGCGTCTGCCTCATGCTTTTGAACGTCATGGGGCAGGCAGATATGCGCCGCTCCCGGCCGCCCTGTGGTCATCGCGCGAAACGCGCTGCGCACGATGCCCGGGAGCTGATCGACGCGATCGACACGGGCGTTCCACTTCGTCAGCGGTCGATACAGCGCTTGCTGGTCGAGTTCGGTGAGCGGGTATTTGCCGCGCGACCCGACCGGGACATCGCTGGTGATGCCCAGCACGGCGATCGAGGATTCATTGGCCTCGACCAGGCCAGGCAGCAGGTAGGTGGCCCCGCCGCCGCTGGGGCCTTCGCAGACGCCGACTTTGCCGGTCACGCGGGCGTAGGCATCGGCCATGTAGGCGGCGCTGCGCTCATCGCGCGTGAGGATGTGCTCCATGCCGTGGTCCAGCCGGGCCAAAGCGTCGTAGAAGGGCAGGCTGGTGTCGCCGCAGAGGCCGAAGATATGCTTGACGCCATTGAGTTGCAGCATGCGCACCATGGCCTCGGCGCCGTTCATCTTTGTCATGGGAGGGTTTTCTCGGTGGGGTGGGTCAGTCGGTAGGCCGGTGCCACGCGGGGGGATCGGCGGAGATCGGCGCCGGGGCGTTCATCGGCGGGTTCCGAGTCTGGTTTCGACACGCTGCGCGGCGACGGTCAACGGAAACAGCACGGCGAAGTAGATCACGGCGACCACGGTGTAGACCTCCAGGGGCCGATAGATGGCCGCCGTGATCACGGCGCCCTGGTAGAGCAGGTCTGCCACGGCGATGGTCGAGACCAGGGAGGTGTTCTTCAACTGCATCACCGTCTGGTTGATGAACGATGGAATCATGATGCGCACGGCCTGGGGGAGGATGATGCTGCGCAAGGTCTGGGCATGGCGCATGCCCAAGGCCCCGCCGGCCTCCCACTGGCCTTTGCCCACCGCCTCGATGCCGCCGCGGAACACCTCCGCGTAGAACGCCCCGGCGTACAGCGTCAGCGTGAGAAAGCAGGCCATGATCGGCGACAGCGCCACGCCCGAGAGGACCGGCAGCGCGTAGTAGATCCATACCAGTTGCACGAGCAACGGCGTGCAACGAAAAGCCTCTATGTAGGCGATGGCAGGCAGCCGGAGCCAGCGCGACCGGTGGCTCCGGATGATGCCGGCAACCAGACCCAGTGCGACGCCCGCGAGGACCGTGGACAGCGTGAACAGCATCGTCACGCCCAGCCCCCGGGCGATCAGCGCGCGGTAGGGGGCCAGGGCGCCGAAACTCCAGGCGTAGTCCATAACGCGCTCAAAAGTGGATTTCGGCCGGGATGTCGCCAGCAGCGATGCCCAGTTCTGCCAAGCCTTTGGTCATCCATTCGCGGGTCTGCCCGATCGCTCGGTTGTAGTCGGCCCAGACACTCAGGAAGTCGCGCCAGCGCTTGTCGGTCTCGATCCGGGTCCCGATGTTCGTCGGCAGCGAGAGGATCGGGCGCGGGATCGCCATCTCGCCGAGGGTCGGATTCTTCTTGAGCATCGGCAGCGCCAGCACCGCCAGCACGACATTCACGTCCGCCCGGCCGGTGGCGACGGCAAGCACCGCTTCGTCGCGGTTCTTGAAGGCGCTGATGCCGGCTTTGGGCGCATAGCGGCGCGCAATCGACTCATGGGTCGAGCCCAGGTCGACGGCGATGCGCACTGCGGGCTGGTTCAGGTCTTCCCAGGTCTGCGGCTTGCGAAAGCCCTTGCGCGTGACCACGGTGAAAGAGTGCACCAGGATCGGCGTTGCAAAATCGATGACCAGCGCGCGCTCCGGGGTCGGGTTCACCGCGAAGGCGAGATCCACCTTGTCCGATTGCAGGTCGAGGATCTGATGGCCCCAGGTCGACTCCAGCAGTTCCACCCTGACGCCGAGCTTGGCCGCAATGTCGTTGGCCATCTCGATACAGGCCCCGCCCCACTGGCCCGTCATCAGGTCCTTGGTGAAGTACGGCGCCTGACCCAGGATGACTGCGGCTCTGAGCACGCCGCTTTTTTGCACGCGATCGAGCGTCGAGTCGGTGCGCGGCAGCGCCACTTTCGCCGGCGCCGCAGACGCCGCCCGGGCCGCCTGCGCCCCGGAGGCGGTCAAAGCACCCGATAGCGTGGCTGCGCCGATCAATGCAGTAGAGGCAAAAGCGTGTCTGCGTTTCATGCGGACCCCCTGGTGGTTGGACGCTGCGGGACCGACTGGCGCCGGTCTGCGCCGACCCGTGCCGATCTGTGCGTCAGCGCCCTGCGCATCACGCGCTGAATATCGATCTGAATTCAGTGTATTGCACAGACTTGTATTCAGCAAGTGGTACGATGCACGACCACTTTCCGGAGCGCCCGATGGCCCGCGCTTTTGCCCATCTGCCAACCCCCCGGGGCAGCGCCCGCGCTGCTCCATGCACTTGCGGCCGCACGCCATGACGCGCCATGTGGTCATCATCGGGGCCGGCATCGTCGGTGCCGTCAGTGCCATCGAAGCGCTGCGCGCGGGTCTTCGGGTCACGCTGGTAGAGGCCGGCCCGGCCGGTGGCGAGCAGGCTGCGAGCTACGGCAATGCCGGCTGGCTGTCGTCGCACTCGGTCATTGCGCCGGCCGAGCCGGGCCTATGGAAAAAAGTGCCGGGCTTCGTGCTCGATCCGCTGGGGCCTTTGGCGATACGGATGCGCTATCTGCCGCAGGTGGCGCCCTGGCTGATGCGCTATCTGGCCTCGGGCTGGACCGAGGCCCGGGTCGAAAAGACGGCGCATGCGCTGCGCGCGTTGCTGGTGGATGCGCCGGCATTGCACCACGATCTGGCCAGCGCAGCCGGGGTTGCCCCGTTGATCGAGCGCCGTGGTCTGCTGCACGCCTACCCAGCGCGGTCGGACTTCGAGGCCGACGGCCTGGCCTGGCGCGTGCGCCACAAAACCGGGGTTCGATGGCAGGAACTGCAGGCCGATGCGCTGCACGCGCTCGAGCCCGCGCTGCATCCGCGCTACCAGTTCGGTGTATGGGTGGGCGAAGCCGGCCATTGCCGCAATCCGGGCGCCTATGTGGGCGCGCTGGTGGCGCATGCCTGCGCGCAGGGCGCGGCCTCGATCTGCGCGCAGGCCACGGGGTTCCGGTTCGAGTCCGGGCGCCTGCGGGCCGTCAGAGCCGCTGGCGCCGACATCGGGTGCGACGCTGCGGTGATTGCAGCGGGCGCGCACTCGCGCGCGCTCGCCGCCCTGGCCGGCGATCTGCTTCCTCTGGAGACCGAGCGCGGCTATCACGTCATCGTCGACGCGCCGCAGATGCTGCCCGAGCGCGCCCAGCTACCGCAGCTACCGGTCATGGTGTCCGACTGCAAGGCGGGAGCGACGCCGATGGAGCGCGGCTTGCGCATTGCGGGGCAGGTCGAAATCGCCGGTCTGAAGGCCGCGCCGAACTGGCGCCGGGCCGAGATTTTGCGCGACCACCTGCTGCGCATTTTCCCCGGCCTGCCTGCGCCTTTGCCCGCAGCCAGCCTGCACTACTGGATGGGCCACCGGCCCAGCATGCCCGACGGCCGGCCGTGCATAGGCTACGCCAGTGCCGCGCGTGACGTGGTGCACGCTTTCGGGCATGGGCATATCGGCCTGGCCAGCGCGGCCCGCACCGGACGCCTGGTGGCGCAACTGCTGTCCGGCCGAACGCCCGAGATAGACCTGGCCCCTTTCGACCCGCGCCGGTTTGCCAGGCCCTTTGCGGCATGATGCGGCCCGCCATGAACCCACCGGCAGGCTCGGCCATCGCGCGCGGCGGCAAGGCCGTCTACGGAGCGCCCCTGGGCATCTTGATGCTGGAGGCCCGATTTGCGCGCATTCCGGGGGATATGGGCAATGGCCGGACTTGGCCGTTTCCGGTGCTGTACCGGGTGGTGCCCGGCGCCAGCCCGGAAAAAGTGGTGCTCGACGGCGCGCGCGGCCTGCTGCCGGACTTCATCGCGGCGGCGCAGGACCTGGTGCGCCTGGGGGCCGAGGCGATCACCACCAACTGCGGGTTTTTGTCGTTGTTTCAGCAGCAGCTTGCGGCGGCCGTGGGCGTGCCGGTGGCCACTTCTGCGCTGCTGCAAGTGCCCTGGGTGCAGTCGCTGCTGCCACCCGGCCAGCGCGTGGGCGTGCTCACGGTCAGCGCTCGCACCCTCACGCCGGCGCACCTGAGCGCAGCCGGTGTGCCGCTGGATACGCCGATCGCCGGCACGGAGGGCGGGCGCGAGTTCTTCCGCGTGCTGATCGAGGCCGAGAAAGACGATCTGGACATCGCCCTGGCCGAGCAGGACATCATCGACGCCGGGCGCGCGCTGGTATCGGGCGCTCCCGAGGTCGGGGCCATCGTTCTCGAATGCACCAACATGCCGCCGTATGCGGCGGCACTGCGCAGGCAACTGGGCCTGCCGGTCTACGACATTTACTCGATGGTGAACTGGTTTCACGCCGGCCTGAGGCCGCGCGCATTCAGTGGACAAAGCCCATGGCCAATCCCGTAGAGCAGGACCCGGAGCCATCGGGCGGCAGCATCGCCGATCGGGTCTACGACCAGGTCAGGAGCATGGCCATAGGCTATGCCATCAAACCCGGCGAACGGCTCAACGAGGGCGAACTCGCGCGCCAGCTTGGCGTCAGCCGGACGCCGCTGCGCGAGGCGCTCAATCGCCTCAACACCGAAGGGCTGATGCGCCTGGTTCCCGGCAAGGGCTTTTATTGCCGCGACCTGGATGTGCACGAGATCTTCTCGCTGTATGAGCTGCGCAAGGCCGTCGAGGTCGCGGCCATCGGGCTGGCGCTGGTGCGCGCCAAGGAGGGGGACATCGATGCACTGCTGGCGTTTCTCGATGCCACCGGGCCGGACGCAGCCGGGCGCAGCACGGACCAGTTGGTCGCGCTCGATGAGCAATTTCACGAGCGCCTGATGGCGATGTCCGGCAATTTCGAGATGGTCCGCGTGCTGCGCAACGTGAATGCGCGCATCCATATCGTGCGCTGGACAGACATGGAGCGCGGCGACCGGCGGGTGACACAAAACGAGCATCGCCAGACGCTGCTGGCCCTCAAGGCACGCGACGGCCCGGGCTGCGCGCGTTTGCTCGAGCGCCACATCGATCGCCGCATGGACCAGATCACATCGGCCCTGAAAGAGGGTTATGCGCAGATCTACATGCCGCGTGGCTGATTCCATTCCTGAAACATCCGTGCACTGTGCCGGCGCCGCTGGCCGTGCATGGGTACGGTCTGCGCTCCGCCGGCGCGTTCACGAACGATGCAGCAATGGAATGCGGCTCAGCCGCGCAGCCAAACGCAACGGGCCACCCACTCAGTAACCCGCAGCGCGGGGGGCTTGCCCGCCGGCGGGCGCGGCGCGAAAACCGGCCAGCAGTTTTCTGGCTGCGTTGACCAGCAGTTGCGCGTCCACCCCGACCGCGACGAACAGGGCGCCGGCCGCCAGCCACTGGTGCGCCTGGGGCTCGCTGGTGACCAGAATGCCCGGGGCCTTGCCGGCGCGCAGGATGCGCCCGATGCCGTCGTGGATCGCGGCCTGCACGCTCGGGTGCTCGGGGTGGCCCGGATGGCCCATCGAGGCCGACAGGTCCGCCGGGCCGATGAACACGCCATCGACTCCCGGCGTGGCGGCGATGGCGTCGAGGTTGCCCAAGGCTTGCACGGTTTCGGCCTGCACCAGCAGGCATATCTGCTGGTCGGCCTGGTGCACATAGTCCGGATAGGACTGCCAGCGCGAGGCGCGCGCCATGGCGCTGCCCATGCCGCGCATGCCCGCCGGGGCGTAGCGCGTGGCGCGCACCAGGGCCTGCGCCTGCTCGGCCGTGTCCACCATCGGCACCAGCAGCGTCTGCACGCCGATGTCCAGGTACTGCTTGATCAGCGTCTGCTCGCCGATCGGCACGCGGGCGATCGGATGGGGCGCCGGCGCGCCGGCGGGCAGGGCACTGGTGGCGCTGGCGATAGCCTGCAACTGGTGCAGTATCGAGCGCAGGTCGTTGGGCGCATGCTCGCCGTCGACCAGCAGCCAGTCGTAGCCTGTGCTCGCAAGAAGCTCGGCGCTGTAAGCGTCGGCCAGTCCGAGCCACAGGCCGATTTGTGCCTGGCGTTGCGCGATGGCTTGCTTGAAAAGGTTGGTGGGTGTGTGCATGTCGTTGCTTTCCGGATCGAGGGTGCGGGGCCTGCCATGGTACGCGGCTGCGGGTCATGCGCGTGCTGCGGCCGCTATAGTTCGCAGCCCGCACCTTCTTTCCCCATGGCCAAAGAAAAAACCATTTTTACCTGCACCGAGTGCGGCGGCGCCAGCCCCCGCTGGCTGGGCAAATGCCCGGCCTGCGGCGCCTGGAACACCTTGATCGAGGCGCTGGCCGAGACCGGGCCGGGCACGCACCGCTACAGCGCCTCCCGCTATGCCGGCCTGGCGCAGGCGCAGGGCGTGGTGCCGCTGTCGGCCATCGAAGCCAGCGATGTGCAGCGCAGCCCGAGCGGCATCGGCGAGCTCGACCGCGTGCTGGGCGGCGGCATCGTCGAAGGCGGGGTGGTGCTGATCGGCGGCGACCCGGGCATAGGCAAGTCCACCTTGCTGCTGCAAGCGCTCGATGCGCTGCAACGCGCCGGCTTGCCCACGCTGTATGTCACCGGCGAGGAAAGCGGCGCCCAGGTGGCGCTGCGCTCGCGCCGCCTGGGGCTCGAACACAGCCAGGTCAATGTGCTGGCGGAAATCCAGTTGGAAAAGATTCTCGCCGCCATCGATGCCATGCAGCCGGCCGTGGCGGTGATCGACTCGATACAGACGATGTACTCCGAGCAACTCACCTCGGCGCCGGGTTCGGTGGCCCAGGTGCGCGAATGCGCGGCCCATCTGACGCGGGCGGCCAAGGCGAGCGGCGTGGCGATCGTGCTGGTGGGCCATGTCACCAAGGAGGGCGCGCTGGCCGGCCCGCGCGTGCTCGAACACATGGTGGACACCGTGCTGTATTTCGAGGGCGACACCCACAGCCAGTTCAGGCTGGTGCGGGCGATCAAGAACCGCTTTGGCGCGGTCAACGAGATTGGCGTGTTCGCGATGACCGAAAAGGGACTCCGGGGCGTGAGCAACCCCAGCGCGATTTTCCTGAGCCAGCACAGCGAGCCTGTGCCGGGCAGTTGCGTGATGGTGACGCTGGAGGGCTCCCGGCCCCTGCTGGTCGAGATACAGGCGCTGGTCGACAGTGGCGGGCCCAGCCCCCGGCGGCTGAGCGTGGGCCTGGACAAGGACCGCCTGGCCATGCTGCTGGCCGTGCTGCACCGCCACGCGGGCGTGGCCTGCGGCGACCAGGACGTGTTCGTCAATGCCGTCGGCGGTGTGCGCATCAGCGAGCCGGCGGCCGACCTGGCCGTGCTGCTGGCCATCCACTCCAGCCTGAGGGGCCGGGCGCTGCCGCGCGGCTTTCTGGCCTTTGGCGAGGTCGGGCTGGCCGGCGAGGTGCGCCCCGCGCCGCGCGGGCAGGAGCGCCTCAGGGAAGCCGCCAAACTGGGCTTTTGCGCGGCGGTGCTGCCCCGGGCGAATGCGCCGAAAAAGCCCATCGAGGGGCTGAGCATCCACCCGGTGGAGCGGGTGGATGAGGCGCTGAACGTGGTGCGCGATCTGACCTGAGTGTGGCGCGCAGCCCGGTGCGCCGCCGCCGCATTCATGCATAGCTGGCGCACAGCTCGCCTTCGGCCTGCAGCGCGTCGAAGGCGCTGTAGTCCGGATGCCAGGCGTTGCCGGCGCGCAGCGTCAGCGCCGCGAGTGCGGCGAAGGTGGCGCTGCCTTCGCGGCGCAGTTGCTCGGCGCAGCGCTCCAGGTCGGGGAAGTTCTGCAACGCCTGCCACCACAGCGCGCGCCCGGCGAGAAAGCCATGCGCGCCGGCGGCGTAGGCGTACTCCATCACGCGCAGGAACTGCGCCGGCGTGACGCCGGCCGAGAGCATGACCCATGGAATGCCGGCGCCCGCGCAGATCGCGCCCATTTGCCCGAACCAGCCCTGCGCCGCCTGATGGGCCGCGCCGCCGTCGCGCGCCGGCAGCGTGGCGCCGGGCAGCGGGCTTTCGAGCTTGAACAGGTCCACGCCATACTCGGGCCGGGCGAACTCGCGCACGCTGGCCAGCACCAGTTCGGGCGTCTCGTCGGACATCTTTTCCGGCGCCCCGGCGGCGCCGGGGCTGTGGCTGTGGCGGTGGTTGCCGGGGAATGGATAGACCAGCAGTTCAAGCACCAAAGGAATGTCGCACTGGCGGCATTGCCGGCCGATCTGGCGCACATAGTCCTGCTGGTACGCGCGCACCTTCGGCGCGGCATCGGGGCGGTACCAGGCCAGCAGTTTCACGCCGTCGCCACCGGCGCGCTTGATCTTTTCCACGCTCCAGTCATCGATCGAGTGCGACAGCCTGCCGCCCGGCGTTTCGCGAAAGCGGTGGTCTTCCAGCGTCAGCACCAGGCCGGTGTGCGCGGGCAGTTTGGGCAGCGCGGCCGGCAACGCGTAGTTCGGGTCGAACAGCAGGGCGCTGGCGTGCGCGCCGAGCGCGTCGGCCAGTATGCCCTTGACGGCCACCATGTCGGCAAAGCTCACCTGGGCGGGCGCGATGCCGCGCTTGGCGCCGATCAACTGCGCCAACGGTGGGCGCTGGTCGAGTGCAACCATGGTGAAGTGGCCTTCGGGCGTGGCCATGCGGCGCATGCCCCGCTTCTTGCCGAGGTGCAGGGGGGGCGTTGTCATGGGGCAATTACTCCTTGATGGAATCGACGAGGGCCAGCGCGCTGGCCAGGTCCGGCAGACCGGCGCGTCCGCCGGGGCGCTGGCACTTGAGGGCCGCCACGGCGGCGGAAAAGCGCAACGCGCGGCGCACAGGCCAGCCGGCGCCCAGCGCGAAGGCGAACGCGCCGTGGAACGCATCGCCCGCGCCGGTGGTGTCCACGGCTTGCACCGCGAATGCGGGCAGGCTGTGCAGCCCGCTGGCGTCGGCCCAGCGCAGGCCATGCTCGCCGAGCGTGACGGCCGCCAGGCGGCAGCCGCGCGCGAGCGCGAAGTGCAACTGCGCGTCGAGCGTGCACGCGCCGGTTGCATAGTGCGCCAGCCCCGGCGCGGAGAAGATCGCGTGGTCGGTGTGCGGCAGCAGCTTGTCGAACCAGGCCGCATCGGCCGCATCGCCCACATCGCCGTCGAGCACCGTCGGCAGGCCCTGCCTGCGCGCCGCGCCAAACAGCGCCAGAGCGCCTTCGGGCCAGCGCGGATCGGCCAGCACGGCATCGGCACCGGGCAGCGCGGCCAACGGCAGCCAGCCCGGGTCTGCCGGCAGGCCGGCGCCACGGAAGTTGACGATCATGCGTTCGCCGCGCCGGTCGACCACGATGCCCGAGAGCGATGAGCGCGCGCCCTCGAACAGGCGCAGCTGCGTCACATCGACGCCGAGCGCGGCCAGTTGCGCCTTCATCGCGCGGCCTGCGTCGTCTGCGCCGGCGCGGCCCCAGAACTGCACCGCCGCGCCGAGTTTGGCGGCCGCCGCAGCCGCATTCGCCGCCATGCCGCCGCCGCCTTCGCGCAGGTCGCTGGCGCGGCTCTTGCCGCTGCCCTGCGGCAGCGTGTCGACTTCCCAGGTGATGTCGAGCGCGGACAGGCCCAGGCAGATCAGGCGCGCAGCGGGGCCGGGCATGTGCCTCTCAGTCGCGCAGCGCGGCGCCATTGCTTTTGTCGAACAGGTGGCATTTGTCGATGGCCAGGTCCAGCGTGATGTGCTCGCCCGGGCGCAGGCGCAGCTCGGGCGCCACGCGCACCATGTGGCGCTGGCCGGCGCGCTCGAAGTACACCAGCGTGTCCGAGCCCAGCGGCTCGACCACGCTGATCTGCACGCGCAAACCCGGCGCGTCGCCGGGCAGCACGCGCAGATGCTCGGGCCGCACGCCGAGCACGGCAGGCCCGGCCACAGTGCCGCAGCGCGGCGGCAGCGCGAGCAGCAGGCCCTCGGCCATGCGCAACTGGCGGCCTTCGATCTGCACGTCGAAAAAATTCATGCTCGGCGCACCGATGAAGCCGGCCACGAACTGGTTCGCGGGCCACTGGTAGACCTCCTCGGGGGTGCCGAACTGCTGCACCACGCCGGCCTTGAGCACCACGATGCGGTCGGCCATGGTCATGGCTTCGACCTGGTCGTGCGTGACGAAGACCATGGTGGTCTTGAGCTGCTGCGCCAGCGCCTTGATCTCGGTGCGCACCTCGCCGCGCAGCTTGGCGTCGAGGTTGGACAGCGGCTCGTCGAACAGGAATACCTGCGGGTTGCGCACCATCGCGCGCCCCATGGCCACGCGCTGGCGCTGGCCGCCGGACAGCGCCTTGGGCTTGCGCTCCAGGTACGGCGCCATGTGCAGCATGGCCGCCGCGCGCTCCACGCGGCGGGTGATCTCGTCCTTGGGCGTGTTGCGCATCTCCAGGCCGAAGGCCATGTTCTGGCGCACCGTCATGTGCGGGTAGAGCGCGTAGTCCTGGAACACCATGGCGATGTCGCGCCGGGCCGGCGGCATGTCGTTGACCCGCTGCCCGCCGATGAACAGGTCGCCGCTGTCGATGGACTCCAGGCCGGCGATGATGCGCAGCAGCGTCGATTTGCCGCAGCCCGACGGGCCGACGAAAACCACGAACTCCTCGTCGCGGATCGCCAGGTCGAGCGCGGGAATCACGGTCAGGTCGCCGAAGCGCTTGACCAGCCGGTGCAGTTCGATGGCGGCCATGTCTTGCGCGTCCGTTCAGGCAAACGCCAGCATCGGCTTGAGCAGTTCACCGGCCACGAAGCGGCCGAACATCCCGGGCAGTTGGTCGATGCCGAACCGTGCGTCGACCAGTTCGCGGTAGCGCGCCTTGGCGCTGCGCAGCAGTGCCAGGTTGAGCGCGAAGTCGCCCTTCGGGAAGTAGAAGCTGCGCACCATGTAGAAGTCCTTGCGCCGGATGGCCCGGCTCTCCTGCACCAGCCAGGGCTGGTCGTTCTCGCCGAGGAGGATCAGCACGCCGCGCGGCAGCACGATCTCCATGCCCAGGCTGCGCGCAGCATGCGCGCCGCTGCATTCGACGATGAGCTTGAAGCGCCGGCTGGTGTCGCCCACCGGATGGCGCTTGGCGCCGAACGACTCGGCCAGTTGCAGCCGCCGTTCCCTGGGGTCCGACACATACAGATCCGTGTAGCCGCTGCTGTGCAATGCCATCAGCGCGCCCATGCCCACCGGCCCCGCGCCCAGCACCAGCACCGGGCGGCTGGTCTCGGGCGGCACCAGCGGTTGGACGAAGCGGATGCCATGCGCGGCCGTGCCTATGGTGTCGAGCAGCAGCGGGGCCAGATCGTCCTCGATGTCGTCGGGCACCGGCAGCAGGCATGGTTCGGGCACGGTCAGGTACTCGGCGTAGCCGCCGGGGCGGTTCCAGCCGACCAGCACCGACTCGTTCAGGCACATCTGCGTGTCGCCGGCGCGGCACGCATCGCAGGCGCCACAGTGCACCGGGATATAGACCAGGCAGCGCTGGCCGTCGAGCGCATGGCCGGGCTGCTGCACCAGGCCGAATATCTCGTGGCCGGGGGTGATGTCCGTGCCCTTGAGCCACAGCTTGGTGTCGGAGCCGCACAGCGCGGTGCGGCGCACCTTCAGCAGCACCTCGCCGTGACCGGCAACCGGCAGGGGCGCCTCGCCGATGGTGATGTGGCGGTCGCCATGGAAAACGGCAACTTGCATGGATTCGTCTCCTCAACCTTTGACGGCGCCCGTGGCCAGACCCGACACCAGCCTGCGCTGCACGATGAAAGCGAGCACCAGGGGCGGCAGTGCGATCAGCGTCGCCGCCGCCATCAGCGCGCCCCAGTTGGCCGCGCCCTCGCCGATGAAGTTGAACGAGGCCGCGATCAGCGTCCTGGTCTCGCTGTTCGATAGCACCAGCGCGAACAGGAAGTAGTTCCACGAGAACACGAACGCCAGGATCGACGCCACCACCACGCCCGGCAGCACCAGCGGCAGCGCGATGCGCCATAGGATGCGCGGCACGCTGCAACCATCGACCTGCGCGCTTTCGAGCATGCTGCGCGGAATGCCGTCAAAAAAGGGCAGCAGCACCCAGATGACGATGGGCATGGTGATCGCCGCATGGGTGAGGATCAGCGCCCAGTAGCTGCCGATCATGCCGGCCTCGCGGAACATCACGTACCACGGCAGCAGGAACAGCGTGCCCGGCGCCATGCGCGCCAGCAGCGTCACCGTGGCCGGCCAGGTGATGCGCGTCCATGACACCGCGAAGGCCGCCGCCGTGCCCAGCAGCAAGCCGATGGCGGTCGAGCCTGCGGTGATCACCGTGCTGTTCCATGTGTAGCGCAGGAAGGGCGTGCCGGCAAAGAGCGTGCGGTAGTTCTCCAGCGTGGGCCCGAACCACAGCCGGGGCGGGTAGGCCGTCACCTGCGCCGAGGGCTTGAACGACGAGAGCAGCATCCACGCGATGGGCAGCAATATCAGCAGCGCCATCGGCAGCAGGACCAGGCGTTGCATCGGCTTCGGGTTCATCGCCATGGCAGCGCCCGTTTCACCACGCCACGCGCTTGCGCGCCTGGACGAGCAGCAGCACCGCGCCGAGCACGATGGCCGACAGCGTGATCATCAGCGCGCTCGCATAGCCGATCTCGAAAAACTCGAAACCCTTGCGGAAGCCGTAGATGTTCAGCGTGTTCGATGCGTTGCCCGGCCCGCCCTGCGTGGTGATGTAGATGATGTCGAAAAAGCGCAGCAGGTCCACGCTGCGCAAAATGGCGGCGGTCACCAGCGTCGGCATGAGCAGCGGCAGCGTGATGCGCCAGAAGGTCTTGGAGCGCGAAGCGCCGTCGATCTGCGCGGCCTCATACACGCTGGGCGGCAGCGATTGCAGGCCGCCGAGCACGATCAGCGCGACAAAGGGCGTCCACTGCCAGGTATCGATCAGCGCCACGGTGGGAATCACCCACACCGGCGAGGCCAGCCAGTCCGAGCGCGGCAGGCCGACGGCTTGCAGCAGATAGTTGACGGCGCCGATCGACGGGTCCAGCAGCACCAGCCACATCATGCCCACCACCACCGGCGGCAGCACGAAGGGCGAGATCATCAGCGTGCGCACGATGCCGGAGAGCTTCCTGGCGTTGTGCAGCAGCAGCGCCACCCAGGTGCCGAGCACCAGTTGCAGCGCCAGCGACAGCAGATACAGCAGCAGCGTGATGCGCAGCCCGTTCCAGAATTCGCCATCGCCGGCCAGCTCGAAATAGTTCATGCCGAAGTTGAACCGGGGCTTGGCGCCGAAGCTGTATTCGTGCAGGCTGAACCACAGCGTGTAGGCGAAGGGGAAGGCGATCATCGCGCTCGTGAAGATCACCGCCGGCAGCGACAGACAGGCCAACTGGCCGCGGGTTCCGATGGATCGGCCCATGGGGATGGTCATGTGGATCGATCGGCCCATCGCCCGTTCACCCGGCGAGAAAACCGCCATCCACCGCCAGCACGGTGCCGGTCACGTAGTGGGCGACCGGCGAGGCCAGATAGACGGTGCTGCCAGCGATGTCCTCCGGCTGGGCCCAGCGCCCCAATGGAATGCGCGAGCGGATGCGTTCGTAGTGGGCCTGGTCGCGCCGGCTTGCGGCATTGATCGGGGTCTCCACATAGCCGGGCGCGATGGCGTTGACGCGCACCCCATGCTCAGCCCAGGCCAGCGCCAGCGACTTGGTCAGCAGCACCACGCCGCCCTTGCTGGCGCAGTAGGCGGGAATCAAGGGCAGGGCGAGGAAGGCGTTCATCGACGCCACGTTGATGATGCTCCCGCGACTTTGCCGGAGCAGCGGCAGGCAGGCGCTGCATAGACGGAATGTGCCGGTGAGGTTCACGTCCAGCACCCGCTGGAAGGTTTCCACCTCGAATTCCTTGAAGCGCGCCAGAATGCCCGCCGAATTGACCAGCGTATCCAGCGTGCCGAGCGTTGCGGTGAAATCGGCGACGGCGGCATCATCGGTGACATCCAGCGTGCGCAATGCCAGGCGCCCGCAAGCCTTCAGCGTGCTGCCAGCCAGCGCTGCATCGTCCACGCCGGTGGCGATCACGCTGCATCCCGCGTCCAGGAATGCGTTGCAAATCGCGGCACCGATGCCGCCGGTGCCACCGACCACCAGCACGCGGTGCGCGGGGGAAAACTCGAACAGCGCCATCACTCTTTGGCGATCAACGCATCGAGCTGCCTGTCCGCATCGGCGCAGGCCTGTGCCGGCAGTTTCTGGCCCAGCAGCAATTCGGTGACCGCCTGGCCGATGAGCTCGCGCGAGGCCGGATTGGCGGCGATCGGGTAGCCCACTTCGGAAATGCCGGTGCGGGCCAGTTCGTTGACGGCCGCGACCCATTCGGAGCGCACCGGCTGCTCGTCCATCCAGGCTTTATAGCCGGGCGCCTGGGCCACGGCCGCGCGCGGCGGCGCTATCCCGTCGAGCGCCAGCTTGGCCTGGATCGCGGGGCTGGTGGCCCATTGCACGAAGTACCAGGCGGCCTCCTTGTGCTTGCTGTGCGCCGACACCGACATGATCCAGCCGATCACGGTCGGGCGCGAGCCGCCAGGGCCCGCCGGCAGCACGGCGACCGCCGTGTCCTTCAGGCGGGCGCCGCCGTCCATCATGTTGCGCAACTCGTTCGAGGACTCGAAGGCCATCGCCGCCTTGCCCTCCTTGTAGAGCGAGGAGATCTGATAGAAGTTGTAGTTCACGACACCCGGCGGGCCGTAGTCCCTGAGCAGTCTGGCGTACAGCGCCAGCGAGGCTTGGCCGGCCTGGCTGCACAGTTGCGATCGGCCGTCCTTCATGTACTGGCCGCCCATGTTGCGCAGGAACACGCTGTGGGTAAATGGCAGGGCAGGTTTCAAGCCGCGCGAGACGAAGGGCGTGATGCCAGGCTCGCAACGCTTGAGCTTGGCCGCCACGGCCTCCAACCCGGTCAGGCTCTCGGGCAATGCCAGGCCGCATTTGCGCAACAAGTCCTTGCGGTAGTAGAGCACCGGGCCTTCGACATTCATCGGAATGCCGGTGAGTTGCTTGCCGTAGGTGGCGTCCCGGATCATGCCGGCGCTCAAGCCGGTGGCGTCGTAGTCCTTGGCGCTCGCGCTCTTGAGCAGTTCCGCGAGGTCGGCGTACCAGCCGGCCTTGGCGAACTGCAAGCCCTCGCGCGAGGGCAGCGACATGAACACATCCACCTCGTCGCTGCGCGCATTCATCACCGTGACCAGGCGCTGGCGCATCTGCTGCTCCTGATAGGCGTCGACCTTGAGCGTCATGCCCGTTTGCTGCTCGAACTCGCCCTGGTACTTGAGCAGCGCGTTGGCCACGGGGTTGTTGTTGGCCAGAAAGGTCAAGGTCTTGCCCTGGTGCTTTTTCCAGTTGAAATCCTGGGCGCCGATGGCGCCGGCGCCCAGGATTGCAACCACAGCGGCGAGGGCGTGCAGGCTCGGGCAGCGCAAGGCTTGGCTCATTTCTGTCTCCTGCGGTCATGTAACCGTTTACAAAATTATCCCGTCCATGGCGTGCAGTGTCAATCTGGACCAGTCGCTGAAGTCGATTATTGATATAGGTGATTTCCCTGGATTTCGGCACTGGATGGCGATGTACCGTTTGCTGTAAACTGTTTCATCATGAAGCCAAAATCAGTTGGAATCCGGGACGTTGCCAAACATGTGGGCGTTTCCACGGCCTCGATCTCGCGCACGCTGAACAGCCCGGAGTCGGTCAGTTCCGAACTGCGCATGCGCATCGACGCGGCGATCGCCGAGTTGGGCTACATCCCCGATGCGGCGGCCCGCGCGCTATCGTCGCGGCGCACGCGCACCATCGGCGCGATCATTCCTACGGTGGACAACGCCATGTTTGCGCGCGGCATCGAAGCGCTGCAGAGCTACCTGTCACTGCAAGGCTACCTGCTGCTGCTGGCCACCAGCGGCTACGACCCCGAGACCGAGGCACGCCAAGCGCAGAACATGGCCAGCCGCGGCGTCGACGGGCTGATCCTGCGCGGCGACACGCACACCGATGCGTTGCGTCGGCTGCTCGCCGCGCAGCAGATCCCGTTCATCAATGTCGGCGTGTACCACCCGGACAAGCCATACGCCTCGGTCGGCTGCGACAACGGGGCTGCGGCCTGGCGCGCCTGCCGCTACTTGATCGAACTCGGCCACCGGCGCATCGGCATGGTCGCCGCCTTGACGCGCAACAACGACCGGGCCGCAGCGCGCGTCGCGGGTGTGCGGCGCGCGCTGGCCGAGAGCGGGTTGGCACTTCGGGCCTCGTGGTACATCGAAGTGCCCTATCACCTCGACGATGCGCGCCAGGGCGCAAGGTGGCTGCTCTCGTCCCCCCGGGAAGATTGGCCCACGGCGGTGGTCTGCGGCAACGACGTGATCGCGTATGGCGTACTGCTCGAGGCCGAACGGCGCGGACTGAAGGTGCCTGACGAGCTTTCCGTGATGGGCTTTGACGACCTTGAATGGAGTCGTCATCTGCGGCCCAGCCTGACGACGATGCATGTGCCAACGGATGAGGTCTGGAGCCGCGCCGGCGCATACCTGGTCAACGCGCTATCCGGCCGGCAAACCACGCTGCACCATGAAATCGATGTGCACTTGGTGGTGCGCGAATCGACCGCGCGGCCATGGACATCCGGCGCCGCCCACTCGGCCGGCAGCGGCATGGGCACACCGGCAGCGCAAGAGATTTTCCATGCTGACGGATGATGTTCTCTGCGGGACATCCAACCTGTGCGCAATGCCCCAACACGGGCATCGATGAACGAGTTGGCGGGGCAGAGCCATCGGAATCGCCTGGCTTGCCGTGCGGCTTGGTGGAAGTGGCATCAGACCGGCTTGGCGGCGCGACTGATTCCTGTCGATATTGCGCGGCGAACGGTGGCCGCCGCGCGCGGGCGCATCCGATCGGCCCCCAAGGTCGACGCCGGCCGAAGCGCGCAGCCGCCAAACCGGGTCGGGCGCTGCTCAGCGCCCGGCCACCCGCGCCAGATAAGCGGCGATCCGCGCTTCGGTCTGCGCCGTCGTCCCGTACACCCCGCGCTGCCCGGTGCGCAGCAGGACACCGCCAGCGATCCAGCTTTGCAGCATGTGCCGCGCAACGCCGCGCGCGATCAGGTCGCTGGCGGTCACGGTCACGGTCTTGGCCCTGGTCCCGCTGCGCGCCCGGCGCGGCGCTGCCGCGCTGCCGGTTTTTGCCGACGCCGCTGCGGGCGGCGCTGCCCTCACCGCCCCAGGTGGCGCAGCGGCCGGTTTCGACACCTGCGGACGCTTGCGCGTCGCTACCGGTGAACTCTGGATACGCCGAGCGGTTTGATCTGTCTGCGGGCGCTTGCGCGTCGCTGCAGCGACAGGCGGTGGCGGCGTTGCCGCGCCGATATCGATGCCGAACAAGGCCGACAGATCGCTGTCGTCCAATGTGCCTGGGGCCTCGTCCGAGGGCAGGGCGCCGATCTTCCGGGTCAACTCCTGCGGATCGACATGCCGCAGTCGAAACAGCAGTTCGGGCGCTTTGTCCAGGCGCGCGCCGACGCCGTACAACACGGCCGCGACATGCTTGCACATCGAGGCCCCGTCCGGGCAACTGCAACGCAGGCTGATTTGCCGGGGCAACGGGAACAGCCCCTGGCCCTGGTGTGTCACCGTTTCCATCACGGCCCGGGACAAGCGGCCCTGCAGCAGTTCGACCAGTGAGTCGATCTTGCCCGAGCATTTCTTGATGATCGCGTCCCACATGGTCGCCGCCAGTGGCTGCACGCCGATCTCGACCGTATAGATGTCCGAGCCGGACACCAGCGCCCAGATCTTGCCCGTCTCGACGCGCAGATCGATGACCGAGCCGTTGCGCACATAGGTTTGGCCGCGCGGCAGCCGGTTCGAGAAATCGCTGTACGCCTCCAGGTTGTCGCACCAGGCCTTGCCCCAGAAGCTCTTGGCGATGGTGCGCCCTTCGATCGCGACAGGCTGGCAGACATACCCTTGCTGCCGTTTCAGCGCTGCGATTTTCTGTCGGGCCTGGTACTGGCGTTGCGCCACGGGAATGTAAGGCGCCCAACCGCCGTATCGGAATCCCATTGAATCGCCTTTCGTCGATTGCGTTGTCGCTGTTTCCGGGCCGATCATATCGTGGCGCTGCGGGTGGCGATCGAATACCTGCCAGACGAACCGACTGCCGCGCAGGCAGCCTGCGCATGTGCCGAGGGGTCTGCGCTGGCAAACCGGCGCCGATCCCTGCGGGCTGCGCGGCGTCCGTTGGGCGTCCGGTGGTTTTTCGCCGCCACGGGCCGACGGGCATGGCTGCGCCCGGCGTCGGTGTCCAAGGGTGGCATGCGTCCTTTGAACGGCGCCGGGCAAGCATCGAATCAGCGAGCGCCCGTCGCGCCGGCTACGCATAAACAGCTATACCCGCCCCCTGCGCCATCGGGTACCCTTGTTTTTCACTCTGCCGAGGACTTCCAGGATTTACCGTATGACACAGAGCATTTCCCCCGCCGAGCAGGCACTGCGTGACGCTGCGCGTGAATACCATCGCAACCCCCGCCGAGGCAAGATTTCGGTCACTCCCACCAAGCCCCTGTCGAACCAGCGCGATCTGTCGCTGGCCTACTCGCCCGGCGTGGCCTACCCCTGCCTGGACATTGCCGCAGACCCGGCCCGGGCGTTCGATTACACCTCGCGCGGCAATCTGGTGGCCGTGATCACCAATGGCACGGCGGTGCTGGGTCTGGGCGACATCGGCCCGCTGGCCAGCAAGCCGGTGATGGAGGGCAAGGGCTGCCTGTTCCAGAAGTTTGCCGGCGTGGATGTGTTCGACATCGAACTGGCCGAGCGCGACCCGGACAAGCTGATCGAGATCATTGCGGCGCTGGAGCCTACGCTGGGCGGCATCAACCTGGAGGACATCAAGGCGCCCGAGTGCTTCTACATCGAGCGCGAACTGTCCCGGCGCATGAACATCCCGGTGTTCCACGACGACCAGCATGGAACGGCCATCATTTCCAGCGCCGCTTTGCTCAACGGCCTGGAACTGGTGGGCAAGGAGATCGGTTCGGTCAAGGTTGCCGTATCGGGCGCCGGCGCTGCGGCCATTGCCTGCGTGGGGGTGATGGTGGGCCTGGGGGTGAAGGCGCAAAACGTCTTCATGTGCGATTCCAAGGGCGTGATCTACGAAGACCGCCCCGGCGGCTACGATGAATCCAAGGCCCGCTACGCGCAGCGAACCGATGCGCGCACGCTGGCCGACGCGGTCAACGGCGCCGATGTGTTCCTGGGCTGCTCGGCCCCGGGCGTGCTCACGGCCGAGATGGTCAAGACCATGGCGCCCCGGCCCATCATCCTGGCGCTGGCCAATCCGGAGCCCGAGATCCGCCCCGAACTGGCCCGGGCCATCCGCCCGGACTGCATCATCGCCACGGGCCGGTCGGACTACCCGAACCAGGTCAACAACGTGCTGTGCTTTCCCTATATCTTCCGTGGCGCGCTCGATTGCGGCGCGACCCGGATCACCGAGGCCATGAAGCTGGCCTGCGTGCGCCAGATCGCCGACCTGGCCAAGGCCGACATCAGTGAAGAGGTGGCCAGCGCCTACGCGGGCAAGGAGCTTGCCTTTGGCCCCGACTACCTGATACCGACGCCGTTCGACTCGCGCCTGATCCTGAAGATCGCGCCCGCCGTGGCCCAGGCGGCAGCCGATTCGGGCGTGGCCACGCGGCCCATCACCGACATGGAGGCTTACAAGGAGACCCTCACACGCTTCGTCTACCAGACCGGCATGTTGATGCGGCCGGTGATCAACGCGGCCAAGGCCCTGCCCGATGCGCAAAAGCGGGTCGCCTACGCCGACGGCGAGGACGAGCGCGCGTTGCGCGCGGCGCAGATGGCGCTCGACGACCGGATTGCGCTGCCGGTGCTGATCGGCCGGCCTGCGGTGATCGCCGCCCGCATCGACAAAGCCGGCCTGCGCATGCAGTTGGGCAAGGATGTGCAGGTCTGCAATCCGGAGGACGACCCACGCTTTCGCCAATATTGGGAGCATTACCACCAGCGCATGAAACGCGACGGCGCCACGCCCGAAATGGCCAAGGCGGCAGTGCGCCGCTCCAACACCATCATCGCCGCGCTGATGGTGGCGCTGGGCGACGCCGATGCGATGATCTGCGGCCTGGTGGGCACCTATGAAACGCATCTGGAGCGCATCCACAGCATCCTGGGCCGCCAGGAGGGCGTGAACGACTATGCCGCGCTCAACGCCCTGATGATCCAGCGTGGCACGCTCTTCATTGCCGACACCTACGTCAACGAAGACCCCACGGCGCAGCAGTTGGCGGACATTGCCTGGATGTCGGTGCAGGAGGTGCAGCGCTTTGGTCTGCCCCCGAAGGTGGCGTTCCTGTCGCACTCCAGCTATGGTTCTTCCCGGCGCGCATCGGCCAAAAAGATGCGCCTGGCGCGCGACCTGTTCGTGGCCGCCCATCCCGACATCGAATGCGACGGCGAACTGCACGGCGACGCTGCGCTCGAGCCCAAAATCCGCAGCGCCTATCTGGCGGACTCGACGCTGACCGATTCGGCCAACCTGCTGATCTGCCCGAACATCGATGCGGCCAACATCCTGTACAACGTGCTCAAAACCACCACCAGCGGCGGCGTGACCGTAGGCCCGATCCTGATGGGCGTCGCGGCCACGGCCTGCATCCTGACCCCGGCCGCCACCGTGCGCCGGGTGCTGAACATGACGGCACTGGCCGTTGCCAGCGCGGCTGCGCGGCCCCGGTAACGACCAGGGGCTTGGTGGCGGCATGGCATCCCGCACCGAAAGCCGCCGTTCGGGCCGCCAACCCCTCGGGAAATTGCGCACGAAGGCAGACGGATGCGCAGTTTGGCCAGCGTCGTCGTTTGCCCGTGGGCCGATCACGCCGTCCGATCGATGGCATGGACTTTGCGACACCTGTTACACGCCCGTTCTTCAGGTACCGCGAGGCACCAACATGATGCAAATGCCGCCGAAATTTTCCAAACGCCAGCTTCTTCTTTCCATCGGAAAGACTGCCGGCGCAGCGACGATGTACCAGGCCATGACGGCCCTGGGGTTTGCGGCGGAATCCGATTACAAGGGTTCACCCCAGCTGACAGGTGCTCCCAAAGGAACCCGCGTTCTGGTTCTGGGAGGCGGCCTGGCGGGCATGACGGCGGCGTATGAATTGCGCAAAGCGGGTTATGCGGTCAGGATTCTCGAATACAACCCGAGAGCCGGTGGCCGCTGCTGGACGATCCGCGGCGGTGACGTTTATACGGAACTGGGCGGTGCCACGCAAAAATGCGCATTCGATCCCGGTCTTTATATCAATCCCGGGCCTTGGCGCATTCCCTATCACCACCATGCAGTCCTTGATTACTGCAAGAAGTTCGGTGTCAGACTCGAGCCGTTCATACAGGTGAACTACAACGCCCTGGTACATTCGACCAAGGCATTTGGCGGCAAGCCGCAAATATACCGTCATGTCCAGGCCGATTTTCAAGGCCATACGGCAGAACTGCTCGGCAAGGCGATCAATGCCGGGGCGCTCGATGAGCAATTCGTGCCGGAGGACAGGGAAAAACTGCTCGATGCGCTGACGCGCTGGGGTGGGCTGACGAAGGACAGGACCTATGGCCCATCGCTGCAGTCGAGTTTGTTCCGCGGGTTTGAGGTGGCGCCGGGTGGCGGACTGATGCCGGCGCAGAAATTCTCGACACCGATGGATTACAAGGAATTGATCGCTTCGGGGCTGTGGAAAAGAATTTCCGCTGGTCAGGATATCGAATTCCAAAGCAGCATTTTCCAGCCGGCAGGTGGCATGGACATGATCTCCAAGGCATTCGAACGCGAGGTGAAAACACTCATCCGCTACAACACGAAAATCGTCAAAATTCACCAGGACGACAAGAAAGTCCGGGTCACCTTCAAGAACAGCGATGGCACCGGACAGGAGCAGACCGAGACCGCCGACTGGTGTGTCTGCACCATACCGCTGTCGATCCTGAGCCAGATTCCACTGACGGTCGGCCCGGCCATGCACGCTGCGATCAACGCCGTGCCATACGGATCTTCGGTCAAGATCGGCCTGCAGTTCAAGCGCCGGTTTTGGGAGCAGGATGAGCAGATCTATGGCGGCATCAGTTATACCGACACGCCGATCCAGAGGATAGCCTATCCGAATTCGGACTATGGCAAACCCGGAAAAGGAGTTTTGCTGGGGGCTTATCTGTGGGAGGGCGTCAACGCTTACGAGTTTACCGCCATGTCCCCGGCACAACGGATTCGCAAGGCAGTGGAATATGGCAACCTGCTGCACGAACAATATGCCAGGGAGTTCGATAACGGCGTCGCCGTGGCTTGGCACCGGGTTCCCTGGGTCAACGGCTGCTATGGCCACTGGACCGATCCGATGCGTGAAAAGCATTACAACAACCTGTGCCAAATCGACAACCGCATCGTTCTTGCCGGCGAACATGCCTCCTTCATTCCGGCCTGGATGGAAGGCGCTGTGCTGTCGGCGCTGGATGCCACCGAACGCCTGCACCAAACGATTGTCGCCACCGCAAAAACGGCCTGAGGAGAATTTCATGCCATACCCATCCATGCCACGCGCCATCACGGTGTTTTCCCTGGCCATTGGGCTGATGACTGCGGGTGTGATGGCCGCAGACCTGACGGCCCAAGAACCCCCACCTCTTTCTTCCGGGGCAAAGTTCGTGGCGCAAACGGGGCAGCAGCTCTATCAGATCAGTTGCCAGGGTTGCCACATGGCAGATGGCAAGGGGGCGCGTGGCGTCGGCCTTTATCCCGCCTTGGCCAACAACAGAAATCTGGCGGTGTCCGAGTTCCTCATCTTTGTCATCATGAATGGCAAGAGCGGCATGCCAGGTTTTCGTGACTACATGAGCGATGAGCAGATTGCCAATGTCGCCAACCATGTGCGCAGCAGCTTTGGCAATAACCATGGCCCGGATGTCACGGCAGGTTTCGTCAAAGACTTTTCATCCCGATAAACAACCGCCAGGAGTGTGTATATGATGCAGAAATCGTTTGCCGTTCTCGCCCTTGCAGGGCTGGTATTTGCCAGCAGTGCCCGTGCAGATGAGGTGATCCGCCATAAGATTCCGGGGTCGGATTTTCCGATCTCCCTGGCGATCGAGATTCCCCCGGGATCGACCGTGGTCAACCTGAGCGGTGCCGTCCCGGCGGTCATCGACCCCAAGGCCGACCCCAACAGCGTTGCCGCCTTTGGCGATACGCAAGCGCAGGTCGTCAGTGTGCTCAAAAAGATCGAGGGAACCCTGAAATCATTGCATCTGGGCATGTCCGATGTCATCAAGATGCAGGTTTTTCTGGTGAAAGACCCGGCGCTGGGAAAAGTGGATTTGGCCGGGCTGATGAAGGGATACAAACAATTTTTCGGCACGCCCGAGCAGCCCAATCTGCCAACGCGCTCGGCCTTTGAGATTGCCGGACTTGCCAATCCTGGCTGGCTTGTCGAGATCGAGGTCAGTGCGGTGCGGCCCAAAAAATAGCGCGGTCGGTGGCCTGATTTTCCACCGCCGGGTTCCACCATCGATCGAAATGGACTACATGCGATGCGGCGGTCAGGTTCAGGCCGGTACCGCCCGCCTTGAGCGACAGCACGAAGAACGGCGGCCCCTGCTCGCGCTGGAAGGCATCCACCAGCGCTGCGCGCTCCTTGACCGCAGTGCCGCCGTGCAGCACCAGCCCGGGGCGGGCGAACACGCTTTGCAAAAATTGCACAAGTGGTGCCGTCATTTCCTGGAACTGGGTGAACACCAGCACTTTCTCCTGGCGCCCCGCGACCGCCTCGGCCAGTTCCCGCAAGCGGGCGAACTTGCCGCTGTCTGACGGCCCATACGCGCCGTCGCCGAGCCATTGCGAAGGATGGTTGCAAATCTGCTTGAAGCGCATCAGAAAGGCCAGAACCACGCCACGCCGCTCGATTCCCTCCAGCGTCTGCAATTGCCTGGCCAGCGCCTCGACCGACTTCTGGTACAGGCTCGCCTGTAGCCTGCTCAGCGAGCAGTAGGCTTTGACCTCGGTCTTGTCGGGCAGATCGGCAATCACCCGCTTGTCGCTTTTGAGACGCCGCAGGATGTAGGGTTGCACCAGTTTGCGCAGCGGCGCGTAGTCGACATGCCCGTTTTTCGCCAGGCCGCCGACGAAGCGGGAGAAGGTGCTTGCCGAGCCGAGCAGCCCCGGGCAAACGAAGTCGAAGATCGACCACAGGTCGCCGAGCCGGTTCTCCACCGGCGTGCCGGTCAGTGCGATGCGCACGCGGCTCTTGAGTGTCTTGATCTTGCGGGTCTGCTGCGCGCCGGGGTTCTTGATCGCCTGCGCTTCGTCGAGCACGATCAGCGACCATTGAATGTCGCTCATCCAGGGCAAGCGTGTCACGGTGCCGTAGCTGGTCACGACGATGTCGACGCCCGCCAGCCGGTGTGCGGGCAATGCGGCCAATTCCTTCGACGGGATCACCGAAGGATGGGCGATCAGCCATTGCAGATGGGGAGCGAAGCGCTTGGCCTCGGCCTGCCAGTTGGCCAGCAGCGAAGCCGGCACGACCAGCAGATGCGGTTGCGGGTCATGCTCGCGCTTGGCCAGGCAAAACAGGCCGAGCACCTGCAGCGTCTTGCCCAGCCCCATGTCGTCGGCCAGGCAGCCGCCCAGCCCCAGCCGGTTGAGCCACCACAGCCAATGCACCCCCTTGCGCTGATAAGGCCGCAGTTGGGCCTGGAGTTCCGGCTGTGGATCGGATCGATCGGCGGCCTCGACGGCCTGACCCGGGTCGCGCAGTTGCGCCAGCGTGTGGCTCAACCAATCGCCCGCCACCACGCCAGACCACTCGGCCGTGGTTTGCGCCAGCGCCTCAGCCGCCTTGTCGTCGAGGGTCACGCCCGAGAGCATGCGCATTCCGTCGGCCCAGGAAACACCGTCCTTGGCCGAGCGCTGCACCTTCTTCCAATGGGCCAGCACGGCGTCGAGCTTCTCGCGGTCGACCTCGACCCAGCGCCCCTTGAGCCGGATCAGACCATCGCCGGCCGCATCCAATTGCGCGCGTTCTTCTTCGGACAGTGGCTCGCCGCCGAGCGTCAGTTCGACCCTGAAGTCGAGCAGCGTATCCAGGCCCAGGCCCGCCGCCTTGTGCCCCAGGCTCACCTGGACTTGCGGCCGGGTCGGGTGCCGGGGCTGCCACCAATCGGGGATGCGCACCACGAGTCCGCTGGCCTCGAACATCGGCACGTTGCGCAGAAACTGGTGCGCATCGCGGGGCGTCCAGGCCTGCGGATGAAAGACCTTGCCCGCATCGACCATGGCCTTGAGCCACGGGCTTTGCTCGGCCGCCCTGTGCACCGGCAAGAGCAGCCGCAGCAGGCCGGCGTGGTCATTGGCCGCGCCATAGCTGGCCAGCGCCCGCCCCAAAGGCACATGCTGCACGCGGGCGTCCCGGGACACATGGCTCGCGCAGGTGGCGAGAAAGGCAAACGGAGCCTGCTCATCGCGCTTGTTCTCTGCCAGGTGAAAGCAGACCCGGCCGACCAGACTCCAGCTCGGATGCCTGCTTTGCAGCCAGGCATCGACGTCACCGGCGCTGGCCGCGATGTCCTCGCGCACTGCCGCGTGCAGATCCGACCACCAGGCATCGAGCACCGCGCCGTCGAGGTACTCCGCCCCGGTCATCGGAGGCACCGCAGCGGCCCATTGCTCGAACTCGGCGCTCGGCGCCGGCAGCCAGACGCTGGCCCATTGCTCGGCCAACGCGGCAACGCCCGTGAACCGCGTCATGAACAAATGTGCGAACTCGCGCCCGAAGGCGAGCGACGGGGCAAGAACGCTGCCCAGTTCCGCCGCGCCCAATTGCAGCAAGCCATGCGCACCGCTGCGCCCGAAGGCGTTGACGATGCGCGCGGCGACACCGGCGACCGGAGCGTCGACGGCGCCTGGCGCACTCTCCAGATAAACCTTGCCCGCCGGTGAGATGGCAAGGTCAAAGACCCGGCCAGCCAGAGCGGCCCGACTTTCAGCCCCGGCCGTCAATCCTTCGGGAGCCGGCATGTGAGTGTCTTGTGGCACAGTTGCTGCTGCGGGGACTGCGGGGTCGTCTGAAAGTCTCATGGTGTCGATGCGCAAACGCACTGTCACCGGGTGGCGGCAAGCGTTTCGTGTCGTTGGCGCCGATCATTATGCGGGAGATGCGCAGACGGACGCCAATGCGGGCATGAGGCGACTTGGCATGGGCGCGGATCGTGCATGAAAATGGCGCACGATGGTGCGCCACCATAGAATTATATGGAGTCTGTTTGATACGGCGCTGGCGACGGCCAACGTTCAAAAGAGATCTGATATGCCGCGATGCCTTTCGGAAAACCGGTCGACAGCCTGGTGCAGGCGCTGATTGCAGACATCGAAATGGCGGCACGGAACACCCTTCATGGCTTCGTCAAACGCGATGCGCGCGCCCATGACGATTTGCCGCAGCAGTAAAAGCATCATTGATTGAAGCAGAAAATGCAAAAGACATTTCATATTCAGCCGACCGGAAAGGGCGTTCGCCGTGCTTGATGCATCATCCAATACCGCATGCAATCGCACATCGAGTGACACCCCGAATTCCGCGCCAATGACGGCCCTGGCCGCCTTGGAGGCGCGCTTTCAGCAGGATCTGGCCTGGCTGGAATTGCCGGCCAAACCCTGGGTGCCGCCCAAAATCGTGGATGATCGGGCCGTGCTCGACGTTGCCGTCATCGGTGGCGGGCAGGCCGGCATGGCCGCCGCAGCATCCTTGTTGCACCTCGGCATCGATGCGGTCATTTACGACCAGTCCCCGGCCGGCTTTGAAGGTCCATGGGCTACCACTGCGCGCATGGAAACCCTGCGTTCACCGAAGAAGCTGACGGGTCCGGCGCTGGGTTTCGCTGCGCTGACTTTCCGCGCCTGGTTCGAGGCGCAATTCGGGCTGCAAGCCTGGGAAGCACTCGACAAGATTCCGCGTCTGCAATGGATGGATTACCTGCGCTGGTATCGCAAAGTGCTGGCGCTGGATATTCGCAACGATCATCGCATCGATGCCATTTTGCCGCGCGCCGATGGCGTCGTGGAACTGCATATCGGTGCGCCGGCAGGCCGGTCGGTGGTGCTGGCGCGCCGTGTCGTACTGGCGACCGGCCGCGACGGTCTTGGCGGCGCCTATTTGCCGCCGCTGGCGCAAAATCTGCCGCAGGCATGGTGGGCGCATTCCTGCGATGACATGGACTACGGCAAACTGGCCGGCAAGCGTGTCGGCGTGATCGGCGCCGGCGCATCGGCCATGGACAGTGCGGCGACAGCGCTGGAGGCGGGCGCTGAACGTGTCGATCTGCTGATCCGCCGCGCACAATTTCCACGCATCAACAAGGGCAAGGGCGCCGGCAACCCGGGGCTGACCAACGGCCATGTCGATCTGCCGGACGAATGGAAATGGCGCATTCGGCATTACATCAACGTGCAGCAGACACCGCCGCCAAGTAGCAGCGTTCAGCGCGTAGCGAAATTTGCCAATGCGCGTTTCCTTTTCGGCACCGCCATCGACAAAGTGGATGTCGTCGACAACAGTCTGCGCGTGACCACGCCGCGCGGCCTGTTCGAGTTCGATTTTCTGATCTTTTCCACCGGTTTTCGTATCGACTGGAGCGCGCGTCCGGAATTTGCCGCCATCGCGCCGCACATCCGCAATTGGCGTGCGCGCTACATGCCGCCCATTGGCGACGAAGATATCGAACTATCGGATTCGCCCGACTTGGGCGCAGCGTTCGAGTTTCAGCAAAAGCACCCCGGCAGCTTGCCCGGACTGGAGCGCGTGCATTGCTTTTGCTATCCGGCAGCCTTGGCCCATGGCACGGTGTCGGGTGACATTCCGGCGCTCAGCGACGGTGCCCGGCGGCTGGCGCAGGGTATTGCCTCCTTGCTGTATTGCGAAGATGTCGGGATGCATTACAAGAATATCCAGGCTTACGCTGAACCGGAACTGGCGGGTGACGAATGGACACCATCGGAACCGACGGAACGGGAACGCCAGGGGGCCAGCCGATGAGCGGTGCCATTTTGCGCAGCGTTTTGCAGGCGCTGGCAGTGCTGCTGTCGATGACGGTGATCGTCTTTTTCGGCCTGCACATGATTGGCAACCCGGTCGACATTCTCATTGGCCAGGATGTCGATCAAATCGATCGTTTGCGCATCATCGGGGAACTTGGCCTGGATCAGCCGATCTGGCGGCAATATCTGGCCTTCCTCGACGGCGCGCTGCACGGCAATCTCGGCAACAGCTTCGTTTATAACGAGCCAGCCATCAAACTGATCTTCCAACGCTTGCCGGCGACGCTGGAACTGGCTTTTGCCGCGCTGATCCTGGCAGTGCTGATCGGTATTCCGCTGGGTTTGTTCGCGGGCTTGTTTCCGGAGAGCATTTTCTCGCGCATCGTCATGACCGGCAGCATCCTCGGGTTTTCGCTGCCGACATTCTGGATCGGTCTGATGCTGATCATGACCTTCAGCGTCTCACTGGGCTGGTTGCCTTCGGGAGGACGCGGGCAAACGGCGGGGCTGTTCGGCGTGCAGTGGTCATGGCTGACGGCAGATGGTTTGCGCCACCTCATCTTGCCGGCGCTGAATCTGTCGCTGTTCAAGATCTCGCTGGTGATTCGCCTGACGCGCGCCAATGTACGCGAGGTGCTGCCGATGGACTTCGTCAAGTTTGCCCGCGCCAAAGGCCTGGCGCCGCTGCGTGTGGTGCTGATGTATGTATTGCGCAATACATTGATTCCGCTGGTGACCATCGTCGGCTTGGAGCTGGGTTCGACGATTGCCTTTGCTGTCGTGACGGAAAGCATTTTCGCCTGGCCCGGTTCCGGGAAATTGATTCTCGACAGCATCAATGCGCTCGATCGCCCGGTGATCGTGGCGTACATGATGGTGATCGTTTGCTTGTTCGTGGCCTTGAATCTGATGATCGATGTTCTGTATAAACTGCTGGACCCGCGCGTGCGGGTGGAGGTCAAAGCATGAGCGGGATCGCACCGGCGAATGCAACTGCGAACGCAGCGCTGCCTTCCGCGCCAGGTTCGACACCGATGACGCAGCAGGAAGTGCGCGCCAAGGTGGCGGCGCTGTCGGCATTCCAGACGCCGCGCCGCGAATCGCCCTGGCGGCGCGTGGCGCGCAACTTCCTGGCATCGAAAACCGCCACATTCGGTCTCGCTGTCGCGGCACTGCTGATGGTCGCCGCATTGACCGCGCCGTGGCTGACGCCGCAAAATCCTTACGACCTGATGCAGTTGGATGTGCTCGACGCGCGCCTGCCGCCCGGCAGCGCCAATGGTCTTGGCACTTACAGATACTGGCTCGGCACGGACGGGCAGGGGCGTGATCTGTACTCCGGCATTTTGTATGGCTTGCGCATCAGCGTCGGTATCGGTGTCGGTTCAGCCTTGCTGGCGGGTGTGATCGGCACCCTGGCCGGTTTGCTGGCAGCGTATCTCGGTGGCAAGGCCGATGCGCTGCTGATGCGCCTGGCCGATCTGGTGCTGTCGTTTCCGGCCATTTTGGTATCGATGCTGATTCTGGCCTATCTGGGCAAGGGTATTTTCAACGTCATGGCGGCGCTGGTCGTGCTGGAGTGGGCCTATTACGCGCGCACTGCGCGCGGCCAGGCGCTGGTGGAGCGGCACAAGGAATATGTCGAAGCCGCGCGTGGCCTGGGCGTATCCGGCTGGCGCATCATGGTGCGTCATATTCTGCCAAACTGCCTGCCGCCGCTGATCGTCATCGGCACCTTGCAGATTGCGCGAGCGATCACGCTGGAGGCAACGCTGAGTTTTCTCGGGCTCGGCGTGCCGATTACCGAGCCGTCGCTGGGTCTGCTGATTGCCAATGGCTATCAGTACATGCTGTCCGGTGAATACTGGATCAGTTTTTACCCCGGCATTGCGTTGCTGGTGGTCATCGTCGCCATCAATCTGGTCGGTGATCGGCTGCGCGATGTCATGAACCCGAGGTGGCAAAGATGAGTGCGCCGGCGCCCGTGCCCACACTTGAAGTGCGCAATTTGCGCACCCACTTTTTCACGCCCGCAGGCGTGTTGCCGGCGGTCGATGACCTGTCGCTGACGCTGGAGCGCGGCCGCATTCTCGGTCTGGTGGGCGAATCAGGGTCGGGCAAGACCGTGACCGGCTTCTCGATTCTCGGTTTGCTGGATGCGCCGGGCCGCATTGTCGGCGGGCAAATTCTGTTCCGGGGGCAAGATCTGGTGACGCTGGACAAAAAGGCGCTGCGCAGTCTGCAGGGCCATCGCATCGCGATGATTTTCCAGGATCCGATGATGACCCTGAACCCGGTCCTGCGCGTTCAAGCGCAGATGATCGACGCCGTGCTCGCGCATGACAAGGTCAGCCGCGACCAGGCGCGCCAGCGGGCCTGCGACACGCTGGGCATGATGGGTATCGCCAGTCCGCAAGAGCGCCTGCGTGCTTATCCGCACCAACTGTCGGGCGGCATGCGCCAGCGCGTGGCGATTGCCATCGCCTTGCTGCACAAGCCGGATCTGATCATCGCCGATGAACCGACTACGGCGCTGGACGTGACGATACAGGCACAAATCCTGTCAGAGGTGCAAAAGCTGGCGCGCCAGCACGGCACCGCGCTGATCTGGATTACGCACGATCTGTCGGTGGTGGCGGGCTTGGCCGATGACATCGCCGTGATGTATTGCGGCCGTATCGTCGAACAGGGCACAGTATCGGATGTGCTCGACCAGCCGCTGCATCCCTACACGCAAGGCCTGATCGGCAGCTTGCCGAGCAATAACCGCCGTGGTCAGCGCTTGTGCCAGATTCCCGGTTTGACACCGAATCTGCTGCATCTGCCGCCAACCTGCGCATTTGCTGCGCGCTGCGAGCGCGTCAGCGAACAATGCCTGGCGCGCCCGGAGACCACAGAGCCGCTGAACGCGCATTTCGTGCGCTGTTTCCATCCGGCAACCCCGCCCGATGCAGGCCATGCGATGGAGTTGCATCATGGTGGATGAGGCCATGGATAAAGACCGGGTGATGCCGCTGGTGGAAGCGCGCAACGTCGGCAAGCGATTTGGCGAACGCAGGCCGCGGCCGCTGGAGCGGCAACTGATTGCGCGCGGCTGGATGCGTCCGGCGGCCGTGACGCAGGCGCTCGATGCCGTCGATTTGCACGTCATGCCCGGTGAAGTGATCGGGTTGGTGGGCGAATCCGGCTGCGGCAAATCGACCCTGGGCCGGATTGTCAGCGGCTTGCTGCCGCCATCTTCCGGGCAAGTTTTGCTCGATGGCACCGATCGCAGCACGCTCAGTGCGCGGCAAGTGCACGCGGCGCGGCGCAAGGTGCAGATGATTTTTCAAAATCCGTATGCCAGTCTGAATCCGCGTCTGCGCGTCGACGAAATCGTCGGCGAAGCTGCGCTGATCCACGGCATGACCGACAAGGCCGGACTCGACGACTACGTCAGCGCGCAACTGCTGCGTGCCGGTCTCGACCCGCAACTGCGCGATCGCTATCCGCATCAGTTCAGTGGCGGCCAACGCCAGCGGATCGGCATCGCCCGCGCGCTGGCCGTGCAGCCGCAGATGCTGGTGGCCGACGAGGCCGTGGCGGCGCTGGATGTGTCGATCCAGGCGCAAATCCTGAATCTGCTCAGCGATTTGCGCGAACAATTGGGCCTGACGTATCTCTTCATCAGCCATGACCTTGGCGTGGTGGAGCATGTGTCGGATCGCGTGCTCATCATGTATCTCGGCCGCATCGTCGAGAGCGCTGCCGTCGAGGGCTTGTTTGCGCAGCCCAATCATCCGTATACCCGGGCATTGCTGGCGGACGTGCCGCGACTGCATGTGCGCAACAAATCGTTTACGGCCATCGAGGGCGAGATTCCAAGTCCATTGAATCCGCCGCCGGGTTGCCATTTCAATCCGCGCTGTCCGCATGCAATGCCGCGTTGCCGCCAGCAGACGCCGGCGCTGAAGGAAATTGCGCCAGGGCACCTGAGCGCCTGTCATCTGAACGATTAGACGATTAGATGGAAACGATCGAATGGGAACGACCAGTGGCGTCTTGCCGCAAGCAGCATCGCCATACCTTATTTTTTGCCCACCACGACCGAGGATGATGAACATGAAGAAAACGCTTCTTTCCAGTTTGATGGCGGCTGCGCTACTAGGCGCCGCCTGCGCTGGCGCACAAACGCTGAACATCGCTTTCGCCGATCCGCTGTCGTCGCTGGATCCGCAATTGAACAACCATGCCGGCGACCGTTCCGTGAACCTGCATTTCTGGGATTTGCTGGTTGAAAACAACTACAACAGGCTGCAACCGGGTTTGGCGGTCAGTTGGGAAAACATCGATGCCAAGACCTGGGAGTTCAAACTGCGTCCTGGCGTCAAGTGGCAGGACGGCAAACCATTTGCTGCCGAGGACGTGATCTTCTCGTATCAACGCGCACGCAACGTGCCGGGTAGCGTGGCGACATTCGCCGGTTATCTGCGCACGGTGGAATCGGTGACTGCCAAGGACCCGCTGACACTGGTCATCAAAACCAACATCGCCAATCCCGACCTGCCGCTGAATCTGGCGTCGGTGCATATCATCAGCAAGCATGTCGGTGAGAAATCGCAGACTGAAAACTACAACAGTGGCGCCGCGATGGTCGGTAGCGGCCCTTACAAATACATTTCCTACACGCCGGGCGACCGCATCGTCATGGAACGCAGCCACGACTACTGGGGCCCGAAGCAGCTCTGGGAAAAGGTCAACTACCGCTACATCAACAACGCCGCTGCGCGCACTGCCGCCTTGCTGTCCGGCGATGTCGATGTGATCGACAAGGTGTCTGCGTCCGATCTGGCCAAACTCAAGCAATCGCCGAACGTCAAGGTGTTCCAGTACAACGGCCTGCGCGTCATGCTGCTGCAGCCGACTTTCCACGAAGGTCCAAGCCGGTACATCACCGACAATAACGGCAAGCAACTCGACAATAACCCGCTGCTCGACGTGCGCGTGCGCAGGGCCTTGTCGCTGGCGATCAACCGCAAGGCGCTGATCGATCGCATTTTGCAAGGTGCTGCGACCGAAGCCAACCAATGGATGCCGGCCGACACCTTCGGCTATAACCCGGAGATCAAGAACATTCCCAACGACGTGAACCAGGCCAAAACATTGCTGGCGCAGGCCGGTTACCCGCAAGGCTTCAAACTGACGATTCATGTGCCGAACGACCGCTATCCGCAGGCACCGGAAATCATGCAAGCCGTGGCGCAATTCTGGACACGTATCGGCGTAAAAACGCAGGTGGAAGTCCTGCCATGGGCTTCGTATTCGGCCCGTCGATGACTTCGGTGTCGCTGGCGACCAGGTCGTACCACTTGAGCGTGAAACCGCCCCATAGCGCCACCATCTTCGAGTCATTGAAGGAGAAAACGATCAGGGTGAAGATGGGCAGGTACAAAAACAGGTAACCCAGCGCAAGCCATATTTTCCCGATGCGGCTACCCATGTCAGGCTCCCCTGCCGGCTTTGGTTTGGTGCTTATTGAAAATCACCAGCGGGAGCAAGATCAGCAGCACCATGCTGACGGCCACCGCAGAGGCCATGGACCAGTCGTTGTTGCTGAAAAATTCGTCCCAGAGCACGCGCCCTATCATCAGCGTGCCGGGGCCGCCCAGCAGTTCGGGAATCACATACTCCCCCACACTGGGAATGAATACCAGCATGGCGCCGGCAATGATTCCGTTCTTGGACAAAGGCACGGTGACCAGCCAGAATGTCTTGAATGGCGTGGCGCCCAAATCCTTGGCCGCTTCCAGCAAGCGCAGATCCATCTTCACCAGATTGGCGTACAGCGGAAGAATCATGAACGGCAGATAGGTATAGACCATGCCCAGCACCATGGAGAAACTGGTGTACATCATTTTGATGGGCTCATCGATCAGGTGCAGCCCCATCAGGACATTGTTGAACACCCCGTTGTCGTCCAGCAGCCCTTTCCACGCATACACCCGCAACAGGTAGGAAGTCCAGAAGGGCAGGGACACCAGCATCAGCAGCGCCGGGCGCACGCTTGCCGGCGAGCGTGCCATGAAATAGGCGAAGGGATAGCCCAGCGCCAGGCAGATGAGTGTGTTGATCAGCGCGAATTTCACCGAGGAAATGTAGGTGTCCACATACAGATCGTCGGTTACCAGAAAAATATAGTTGGCCAGTTTGATCCTGATGTTGATGACCCCGTCGGCATAGCTGCTCAGGGCCATGATCCGCGCCCCGTCCATTTCCGTCAGGCTCAAACGCAGCACCACCAGAAATGGAATGGTGAACAGCAGCGCCAAAAAGAGGTAGGGAATGCCAATCACGCTGTAACGCCCCCAGCGCCTCGTCCGGGGTTTGTCGATGGCGCTGTCGGCAGAGGTTTGATTCACGCCCATGGCAAAAACCCTGCGTGCATCAGGAGGTCAGCACCACCAGGGAATCCGGCGCAAAGCTGGCATAGGCTTCCTCCCCGTCGTTGAGCATCTCGATGTGCCGGTGCTGGTGGGTGATCTGAATCTGTAACTTCCTGCCGCCTGGCAGCAGCATCCGGTACAGGGAAAAACTGCCGAAGTAGCCGCTATCGGAAATCACGCCCTTGAATACATTGCGCGCGGTGTCGGGCGGTGCGGTGCGCGAAAGATTGATTTTCTCGGGCCGCACTGCCACTGCCACAGGCATGCCGCGCGTGCCGGTGATGCCGTGGCCGATATAGAACTTGCCATATTCCGAGGCCACCACGCAGAAATCGGGTTCATCTTCGACCAGTTTGCCGTCAAAGAGATTGACGTTGCCAATGAAGTCGGCAACGAATTTGCAACTGGGGGTTTCGTAAATCTCGTGCGGCTTGCCCACCTGCATGAACTTGCCGGCGCCCATCACGGCGATGCGGTCCGCCATGGTCATGGCCTCCTCTTGGTCGTGCGTCACCAGCACGCAAGTCACCCCCACCTCCTTGATGATGGTGTGCAGCTCGAACTGGGTCTGTTCACGCAATTTGCGGTCCAGGGCGCCCAGCGGCTCGTCGAGCAACAGCAGCCTGGGGCCCTTGGCCAGGCACCGCGCAAGCGCCACGCGCTGCTGTTGTCCGCCGGACAACTGGTGCGGCTTGCGCTTGGCATAGGGGCCGAGCTGCACGATGTTGAGCATGGCCTGCACCCGAGCGCCAATCTGGCCGGCGGGCATGCCTTCGCGCTTCAGGCCGAAGGCCACGTTCTCCCACACACTCAGATGGGGAAACAGCGCGTAGGACTGGAACATCATGTTGATCGGCCGCTCGTACGGCGGCATGCCGACGATGTTCACGCCTTCGAGGGTAATCTTTCCCGTGGTCGGCGTTTCAAACCCCGCCAGCATGCGCAGCAATGTCGACTTGCCGCAGCCGGAGGAGCCCAGGAGCGCAAAAATCTCCCCCTTGGCAATGTCCACGGA
>Ga0081606_1000132_pt2 | contig 40723 bp, 24 predicted proteins | sample EareggfetidaYelm_FD_71127 | JGI IMG/M metagenome (GOLD analysis project Ga0081606, IMG submission 71127) | Earthworm egg capsule microbial community from the University of Washington, USA - E. fetida Yelm (SPADES assembly) (version 2) | ecosystem: Host-associated > Annelida > Reproductive system...
GGAGCCGCAGGAATGCCTTGTTCTTCCAGTTTTTCCCAAAAAGCGGATGCTAACTTGGTTGTTCTAGGCCCCGTATAGCCTGATATATTGATATTTTTAATTTCTGATTTTTCAATATACCTTCTTTCAAGAACATAAAACTCATGAATGCTTTCCACTTGTATAGGGTTCATTTTTTTTCCTTGACTTACCATTTGATTTTGATATTCAATGCGTGTGAGCAAATTTGATGGCTCATCCCAGACAGAACCTGCTTTATTGTAAATTTCTGTAACCGAGTGTTGCATAAATCTTACATGGTAATCTAGAATAGAACGGCTGTACGACCTTTTTGGAGAGATAACGTCTGCCGATACTTCAATTTGATGTTGACTTATATTATTGCTAATCTTTCCGAGGGTATCATTTTTATATAAAATTTTACAATCTAATGCCGTGGAATCAATTAATCTATAGTCCCCCAATTCGCTCAAAACATTTTTGGAAATAATACAAAGAGGTCCTGTTCTGTCGCCTGTTACATCGTACATGCCGGGCTTTCTAAAAGTCCTGTTTTCAATTAAATTCAATCTTAGCTTATTTGATTTCTTATTGACCGGCAAGAAATACTCTACGATTCCGTCCATAAACGCGCAGGGGGTTTTATCATTTAATTGATAGCTTCTAAAATAGCCTTTTAATACTAAATATTCCTCTTTCTTTTTAGCGCGAATTACCACCTCCCTTAAGGGCAATTTGTTTTCAATAAGAGTTATTTGGCGCTTGCCAATAAAATCACTCCATATTAATTTTTTCCTTTTATATGAGATGTGCGAAATTTCTATGCTGTCGTGCGAGTGAATAGAAGTACCATTATTAGCAGTAATAATCCCATTCAAATCACTTATCCCCTCCACGCTCCCTCCGCTTGAAATAATGTAAACGTACGGAATGGGATTATGAGCCTCATCGGTAATCTTTACTTGGCTATAGGTCTTTATCGAACATATCAATAAAGCGGCGAATATTATACTTTTCATTTTCCGTTTTAATAAATATAACTTATCGAAGTGTATTCTAAAAGCAAGGAAGGAAGCATTTTTTTACGGTTGTTGCATTCTCTGCTGTATCTCTAAATACTCGGACTTTTAAAGCCTCGGAAATTTTTTTAATTCCCCTGTTTATCGTATCAATAATCAATGGCGTAATCTCGGCTGCCCCCGGCTTGATAGTTAAAGCGGTTAGCTGCAAGTTTCCGTTAATCACAACGGTTACTTCCGAGTTCTCTGAGGAGACCGTTTCTGATAATGATTGTTGTAGTTTTTGAACTTCTTCTTGAAGCCGTCGGATGTTATCTTGGTTCATAGTTTTTTATTTTATCAGGTGAAACATTAAGCCGGCGGAAAATGACATTTCCCTGTAAGTAAAATCAGAAATAGAATGATTGCTTTTAAGGCGTTTTAAATATTCGCCGCCGATAAAGAAGCTCGTCCTCCTGCTTAACTCAATGCCAAACCTTGCTCCGAGCGCGCCGTTTATGGCTTCGTTCTTATTCCCTTCGCTTTTTTCTTTAACAGACAGGTAAGAAATCCCGGAATACGGTATAATTCGCATGGGTCTATGAGTTTTATTAATAATAATTTCCCGCTCAAGAAACAAGGCGTAGTTATCAATAGTTGCGCTTCCTATCCCGAAATTGCCATAAGTCCCCGCACGAACAGAGAGTCCTTTATAAACAGGGAATGACATTTCCGTTCCGAATATGCTTGGAATATACGGAGAGTAATAATTGAGCGCCATCGGCACGCTTTTAAACATGAATGAAGGGGTTATTGAAGTTAAAAAAACGAGGGCCTTTTTCTTTGTCCTTATCCTTCTTGCTTGAGCAGTTTCTGTGCTTTTAGATAGGGCAGGCGCAGGCATAATGCTAAAGACAGAATCGCGCTCATATTGGCTAATCAGCGAATCGTTGCTTTTTCCGAGTGCGCCCTTTTTCAGCACGCTTATTTGATTATCCATGAATTGCATCCGCTCGCTATATGGAATTGGATGCGCATTTATGCTGTCAATGGCTATGGATTGAAATTCTCTAATCCCTTCTCCTTGAAAGATTTTAAGATAAGTCGAATGAGTTCGGGTTTTATCAATATACCATTTTCCATTAAGCAAAGCATACTCGCATTTTCGCTTTTGAATGGCAATAGGGACAAAAAATAATCTATGAATGTCATGCTTTGTGTACTCTATAAAAGGAAAGGCTTTTGTTGCGCTGTCAATGTAAATAACCCCTTCTGTTTTGCCTTTTTTTGACGCAAAATTAATCACATGAGTTCGTCTTCCTTTATAATCCATATTGTTCCCATAATGAAATAAATAGTTGTCAAGTTCGCCAACCGTCATAAATGGCGGCCGACTAAAAACCGCATCGCCTATAGTTGCATAGCCCCCCACCCACTGCACCATGCGATTTTTCACGCATTCCGCATTCTCATTTTGAATAAGCGTACGCGTATTGCGGCGCAGTCTGATACTTTGCTCCTCCCGTTTGCCCGCATACGCAGGCGTAAACACGTCAACTTCTGCATCTCCTTTAAAAAAGAAATCACACTCCTTTATTGTGCTGTAGAGGCGAATTAATCCCGTCTGCATAATTGGCCGGGCGGGATAGTTGATGGGTATTTTTTCAATAGCTTGTTCAAGAATGCTTTTTTTCGGCCTTACCGTAACCTCATCAAGCACGGCGGATTTTCTGTCAAGAGGTATCACATTTTTTTTGCGGGCATAACAAATTGAACTTTTGTCGGCATACCCGATGTGACTGAAAGTGAGTTTTTTGCTAATAGAAGAATCGGCGGCGGCTATGGAAAAATTGCCGTTTTTATCAGTGATTGTTCCTTTATAACCGTCAAAAGCAACATATACTCCTTCAATTTTTGATTTTGATGCGGCATCTACTACTGTTCCGTTTATAGCTTGTGATAAGCCCATCAATGGGAGCGCCGATAAAAAAAAGGTTGCATGCCTTATTAAGCGCTTTGCAGGGACTGTTAGCAACAGCACAGGATGGGCATTAATAACGGTTGCGATTTTTCCGAGAAAATCTGCCGTGGGCGATAGCGCTCCTCTTTCATGGCGTGTATAAGCCGACTCTGAAGTATCTAATTTGTCTGTTGCTTCCGCGACCTTCATTCCGTTTGCTTTGCACAACAGGCGAATATTCTCGCCAATGGATTTAGTGTCTGGCAACGCTTTCATAGTGTTGAGGTATTGTGTTAAATAATAGGGTTGCAAATGTATGGTTATATCTATTAGATTCAAGCAATACTCAAATCTTTAATGCTTCTGTTTTCAACGATGTATCAGGGTTTTCAAGGGCAGAAGATGAGCAGGATAGGATAGTTCCTGATAAAATCCCTTCCGAATCGAGCCTTGCCTCAAGCCATGAGTAACCCGACTCCCTGCCGCCTGAGGCGCTCCTGTTGCGCATCATACTTTCTATGACGCCTTTTTACCGTTTTTTCCATATTCATATACTATACATAGTTACACAAATTTTTATTATAGTCTGTGTACGGATTTTTAGGATCATCTCAGCTAAAGCCAGAGACTTTGAAAATTCAAATCATCCCGAAATCGCGGGGCGGCGGGGGCAACGGCAAACGAGAACATCTTTTTGGCAACCCGTACATTTTTGAGACTCCCATGGCAACAATGACTTAGCCCTGCTCAAAATTTATTGTATCTTCGCACTTCCAAAGATGAGTGTTTCTACAAAAATTCGGCAACTAGCGGGGCAGACAGTACTCTACGGGCTGGGAAATATGTTGCCTCGGTTGCTCAATTTTTTGCTTATTCGCCCGCAAATCACCGCCTTCAATGACCCTGAAAAATTTGGCGTGCTCACCAATATTTTATCCCTTGTGGCGTTGCTCAATATTGTCTATAGTTTTGGAATGGAGACTGCTTTTTTTCGTTTTGCCTCCCCGTCGGGCGCAAACGCTAAACGCATTTTCAACATTGCTCAAACGGCGGTAACAAGCCTCAGCCTGTTGTTCACCGGCATCTTGTTTTTGAGCGCCCCTGTTCTTATGGACTTAATGGAATTGTCGCAGCCGTCCCTCATTGTTTACATGATTTTTATTTTGTTGGCGGACAATCTCACCCTCATTCCCTTTGCGCGTCTTCGCTTGGAAAACAAAGCCATGAAGTTCGCTCTCTATAAATTAATAAACGTACTGATATTGGTGGGGCTGAATCTGTATTTTCTCTGCGTGGTCTATGACCCTGCGGTGGGCGTGGGTTATGTGCTCATCGCCAATCTTATCGCCAACTGTTTTTATCTGTTCTTTTTTGCGAAAGACCTTTTTGCATGGCGTCCTGTTTTCGACAAAGAATTATCGGCGGCCATGTTTCGCTATGCCTATCCGGTGATGTTGACGGGATTAGCGGCGATGATGAACGAGTTTTTTTCGCGCGGCTTGCTCACAAAACTTTTGCCCGAGGGTTTTTATCCCGGACGCACTTCGCAATATGCTTTAGGCGTTTTTGGCGCCTGCTATAAATTTTCGGTGCTGATGAATTTAGGCATTCAAGCCTTCCGCATGGGCGCCGAGCCTTTCTTTTTCTCCCAAGCGAAAGAAAAAAATTCGCCCGCTCTTTTTGCCTTGGTCAATCACTACTTCATCATTGCGGGTTGCTTTGTCATGTTGGCCGTGGCGCTCAACACCGATTTGCTTTGCTTCCTTTTCATTCCGCAAAAGGAATATTGGGAAGGCTTGGGCATTGTGCCCCCCCTGCTCTTGGGCTATTTATTTTTGGGAATTTATTACAACTTCACCGTTTGGTTCAAGCTCACCGACAGAACCTATTTTGGAACCTATATCACCGTGGGCGGCGCCTTGTTGACGGTGGCGCTCAACTGCGTTTTCATTCCGCTTTGGGGGTATGCGGGAAGCAGCTGGGCAACCCCAATCGTATATGGAGGAATGATGGTCGCCTGCTATGCGCTGGGGCAAAAATATTATCCTGTTCCTTACTTCATTTTTTCGGGAATGGCTTATATTATACTTTCATTTGTAATTATCTATGCGGTGAAATTTATGCCTTATTCCAATATCTTTATTTCGACCGCAGGCAACGGATTGTTATTATTGCTTTTTGCCGGCAGCGCTTGGATGTGGGAAAGGAGGAGGTTTCCGAGAGACGGGGTGAAGTAATCAATCGCGGACTTTCCATCGGTTGTGCGACCAAAGCCAATTATCGGGCTGTTGCTTCACGGCTTTTTCCAACTCTTCGATAAAACGATGGAGCACCCGATTGTCGTCTTTAGTATAGGGCGGCGTGCCGATTTCTGTGAATACGCATTTAAAATAGCCGCGTTTGGTTTTTATGGAGTTCGCAAAAAAAACAGGATACTGCGTGGCTTGCGCCAATCCGTTGATGCCGTAGAAGAAAGCCGTTTTCTGATGGAGAAAAGAGGCGTAAAATTTTTTGTCTTGACCGTGCCCCGGGAATTGGTCGGCCACATTGGCAATGATGCGAAGTTTATTTCTTCGAATAGCCAATTCGCGCCCCACCTTTTCGCGCTCAATGGCATACGCGCCAAATCGCGTACGGCAACGCGTGGAGAAGGCGCTGAAAAAATTATTGCTCTGTTTTTGGTAAACAAAATCCAGGGGCTCGCTGATGCTGTTGGCCACCAACAGCCACTCCCAATTGAAAATGTGCGAAGCCAATACGATGACTGGCTGATTTTTGCCGATGTAGTCAGTTACCTTTTTAAGGTCGGAACTGTCCACTCGAAGCGTCAATTCTTTCGGCGAAATAGTTAAGAGTTTGATGGTCTCCATTCCATAGTCGCAGAGGTTGCGGTAAAACTGCTTTTCAATTTTGACAATCTCCTTCAGCGATTTTTCAGGAAATGAATTTGCAAGATTTCGGCGGACTAATTTTCGGCGATAGCCAATGATGTGATAAGCAGCCCAATATAAGAAATTGGAGATGAGGTAAAGCACAGGCAAAGGGAGTCGCGAAAGTAGATAAAGCAGAAACATATTGCAAAAATAGCTTTTGATTAGCTACTTTTGAAGTAAAATGGTAAATAAAGTAATAGTTATTACGGGAGGCTCTTCGGGCATAGGCAAAGCGTTGGCGCGCGAGTTTGGCAAACGCGGTTCAAAAGTGGTCATCACCGGAAGGCGCTTGGAGAGTCTGCGGGCGACGGCCATTGAGTTGAAGAATGAAAACATAGATGTCTTTGCTTTTGCGGGAGATGCCGCATCGCCGGAAGACAATGCTCGTTTGGCGGAAGAAGCCGTCCGCCATTTTGGGAAAATAGATATTCTTATCAATAATGCCGGCGTAAGCATGCGTGCCTTGTTTCAGGAGTTAGATACAGAGGTCATTCGCCGCGTGATGGAAGTAAATTTCTTTGGCGCGGTTACTCTGACTAAATTATGCTTGCCTGAACTCATAAAGAATAAAGGAAGCATTGTCGGCATTTCGTCGGCGGCCGGATTTCGCGGATTGCCGGGGCGCACGGGGTATTCCGCCTCTAAGTTTGCCCTCAACGGATTTTTGGAAGCCCTGCGCACCGAGTTGCGTCAAGAAGGGGTACACGTGCTCACGGCTTGTCCCGGATACACAGCCTCCGACATTCGCAAGAACGCGCTCACCAAAGACGGAAGCCCCCAAGCGGAATCGCCGCGCGACGAAAACAAAATGATGAGCGCCGAAGAGTGCGCGGCTCACATTTATAAAGCCGTTAAAAAACGAAAGGCGCTTCTTATTCTGACATGGAAAGGAAAGTTGGCGGTTTGGATGAATCGCTTTTTCCCGACATTCACCGATTGGCTGGTGCTTAAAGAAATGGAGAAGGAAAAGCAATAGCTTCAACGGCTTGCGATTTTTTGAAGGTCATCTGATTAATGATTGATTAATTTCCTCCTGCGCAAGCAGAGGCATCAGCCCTGAGAACATTCTCCCGTTGTTTTGTTTTTAGGCTCAATAGTTTGTTTTCCTCTGTTCAACCTTCTAAAGGAAGGTTTCTTCCAAATGCCGTGAGCCGACTTTATTTCTGCTTGCGTCAAGCCGTAATGTTCTTTCAAAATTATTGGGTTCGTGATTTTCAAAATTTCTTCAATGTCGGTTTTGTTGCGAATGAGTTTGTCAATTTGAGGCAGAAGCGCAGCGTTGTCTTTGTGATAAGGGAGGGAAACTCTTGCGGCTTCGTTTGGCATTAATTCCAATACGCCTCCTCCGTGGCTTCGGCCGCAAACTTCGGCGAACGCCAACGAAAGCGAATTGTAATAGCTTGCCGCCAATGCTTTGACGTCTGTGTGCGGCTTCACGAATACGCGGTGCATCGTGTCCGTGGCGTATGCTTCGGCTTGGTTGATGATCAGCCTCGGATACAACTGCAGTCTTTCGGATGCCATGCGGGATTGGCTCGCGCGTAGAGCGGCGGGCGAATGTGTGCAATGTGTGCAGAGAATTTTTGAGAGAAGTTTTTAACCCGCTTGCGCAAAAATCGAAGATTGAATTTTTCTTATCAAATGCAAGCGGGTTATGGGCTTGTATTAGCTTTTGAAAATGCCAAAAACTGCGATTGAATTCAAGCAAGGTTTGCCAAGTAACTCGCACAACAGAGGAAATTTCTTTTTGTCCCTCGCATCCAAAAATCCCAACCAATGCGTGTAAAGAACAACCCTGCCATCCAAAAATCCTGGAATCCTACTCCTCATTTAGTTCTTTTTCACCTCTCTCATTTCATAGCTTTCAATGACGTCGCCTTGTTTGATGTCGTTGAAGTTTTCGATGCCTACGCCGCAGTCGTAGCCCGACTTCACTTCGCCGGCGTCGTCTTTGAAACGTTTGAGGGAGGAGAGTTTTCCTGAATAGACCACGATGCCGTCGCGGATGAGGCGGATGGGGTTGGAGCGTTTCACAAAGCCTTCGGTCACCATGCAACCCGCAATAGTTCCCACTTTCGACACTTTGTAAACGGCTCGCACTTCGGCATTGCCCACAATGATTTCTTCCATTTCTTTTTCCAACATCCCTTCGATGGCGGCTTGTATTTCATCGATGGCGTCGTAGATGATGGAGTAGAGACGGATTTCAATTTCTTCTTTTTCCGACAATCGGCGGGCAGAGGCTGAAGGCCGCACTTGGAAGCCCACGATGATGGCGTCGGAAGCCGAGGCCAACAGCACATCCGACTCCGAAATTTGTCCGATGGCTTTGTGAATGATGCTCACCGCCACTTTGGGGGTGGAGAGTTTCAGCAACGAGTCCGACAAGGCTTCCACGGAGCCGTCCACATCGCCTTTCACAATCACGTTCAACTGCTTGAATGAACCGATTGCCAAACGGCGGCCTATTTCATCTAAGGTAATATGCTTGCGTGTGCGGATGCTTTGTTCGCGCAAAATTTGACTGCGTTTGTTGGCCAGTTCGCGTGCTTCGCGGTCGGATTCGGTTACCAAAAATTTCTCGCCGGCTTGCGGCGCTCCGTCCAATCCCAACACTTGCACAGGCGTGGAGGGGCCGGCTTCGTTCACTTTGCTTCCCGTGGCGTCGTACATGGCTTTCACGCGCCCGTAGTGCTGGCCGGAAACCATGGCGTCGCCCACCCGCAAGGTGCCCGACTGTACCATGAGCGTAGATAAAAATCCGCGGCCTTTGTCGAGCGAGGCTTCAATGATGGAACCCACGGCCAGTTTATCAGGGTTCGCGCGAAGGTTGAGCAACTCGGCTTCTAAAAGAATTTTTTCAAGCAGATCGTCAATGCCTGTTCCCTTCTTGGCCGAGATGGGTTGGCACTGATATTTGCCGCCCCAATCTTCCACAAGAATGTTTATTTTCGACAATGACTCTTTTACTTTTTCAAGGTTCGCTCCCGGCTTGTCAATTTTATTGATCGCAATAATGATGGGCACTCCCGCCACTTGTGCGTGATTGATGGCTTCTTTGGTTTGCGGCATCACGTCGTCGTCGGCGGCCACCACAATGATGGCAATGTCGGTGAGTTTTGCTCCTCGCGCACGCATGGCGGTAAACGCTTCGTGACCGGGGGTATCTAAAAATGCAATGTTTTGCTGGCTCTTCGTGCTCACGGTGTAAGCCCCGATGTGCTGGGTAATTCCCCCCGCTTCGGAAGCCGTTACTTGGGTGTGGCGAATGTAGTCAAGCAAGGAAGTTTTGCCGTGATCCACGTGCCCCATAATGGTCACTATGGGCGGACGCTCGGGTAAATCCTCTTCCTCTTCCTCGCCTGAGAGTTGTTCCGTTTCTTCTTCGGTGGTGGTGAAGTGGACGTCAAAACCAAATTCCAAGGCAATGACGGTGATGGCTTCCGCATCCAAGCGCTGATTGATGGACACAAACATGCCCAGCCCCATGCAGGTGGAGATTACATCGTTCACCGACACGTTCATGAGCGCGGCTAAATCGTTGGCTGAAATAAATTCCGTTACGCGCAAGGTCTTCGACAACTCTTGCTCTTTTTGCAAACGCACGTCTTCCGCTTCCGAAAGCGCCAGGCGTTTTTCTTTGCGGTATTTTGCTCCCGTTGTTTTCTTCTGCCCGCGATTAAGTCGGTCGAGCGTATCGCGGATTTTTTGTTGAATTTCTTGTTCGGTCGGTTCCACTTTAGCGGGACGGATCGGCGGCTTTTGCTTGCGGTCTTTTCCGCCCGAAGGGATGCGTTTGCGCGGACGCCGCGGGTCGGGTTTCGGTTGCGCCGCGGAAGGCGGCTTGGGCGCTTTTTCGACCAGCTTAATGTTGTCCAACACTTTGAGCCCCTGCAGTCTGCCTGCCGTTGCTTTTATCAATTCAGGGGGCGGCGGCGGTTCTGTTGCTTTTTCTTCTTTTGTTTTAGGCTGAAGCGGCGGCGGGGGCAACGGAGGAGGGGAAGGCGGCGGGAGCGAGGACGATGGCGGAGGAGTAACCGCTTGTGCAGGCGGGGCGGGCTCTTCTTTCTTTTTCTTTTTCTTTTCGTTCAAATCAATCGTGCCCAATACTTTCGGACCTTTCAGTCTTGGCGCCTCTGTTTCTTTTTTCTCCGCTTCTTTTTCTTTTTCCTTCTCTTTTTCGCGTTGCGGAATTACATTCGAAGAACCAAGGTTGGTTATTAATATATCTTGTTCCGGAGTAGTTTTCTTGCGGGGGGGGTCGGGCGCCGGTTTTTCTGCGGGTTCTGCTTGCTTGCTGTGACCGATAGTGAGATGAGAGGCTTCTACTTTTTCGGAGGCCGAGGAGGCGTATTCGCGCGACAACAGTCGAAATTGTTCGGCGGTAAGTTTGGCGTTGACATTGCTTTCGATGGGCAACCCCTTCTTGGTCAAAAATTCCACAATAGTCGTATGTCCGACATTGAGTTTGAGGGATGCTGCCCCTAAGCGTATGGATTTTTCTTCTGCCATTTTTTGCAAATATCGCCTAATTAAATGAAACTCTTATCTTACTGTTCAAATTCCTTTTTCAATACGCTCAACACCTGAACGGCGGTTTCTTCTTCCAAGTCCGCGCGGCGCACCAAATCTTCCGCCGTCAGCGCCATCACGCTCTTGGCTGAGTCGAGACCGATTTTTTTCAACTCGTCGATTATCCAGCCTTCGATTTCATCGCTGAACTCGTCGAGATCCACGTCTTCTTCGGCCACGCCGTCGGTTTCGCGGAACACATCAATTTCATAACCCACTAAACGGCTCGCTAACTTTATGTTCAAGCCGCCTTTGCCTATCGCCAACGACACCTGATCGGATTTCAACGTGACCGATACGCGCTTATGTTCTTTGTCGATTTTAACGGCGGTGATTTTCGCGGGACTTAAGGCACGCTGAACAAAAAGTTCCAAGTTCTCGGTGAAGTTGATTACATCAATGTTTTCGTTTTGCAGTTCGCGGACAATGGAGTGAATGCGCGAACCTTTCATGCCTACGCAGGCGCCTACCGGATCAATGCGGTCGTCGTAGGACTCCACGGCCACTTTCGCTCTTTCGCCCGGTTCGCGAACTACTTTTTTAATCGTAATTAATCCGTCATACACTTCGGGCACTTCCTGTTCAAAAAGTCTTTCCATAAACACCGGCGAGGTGCGCGACAATACGATTTTGGGCGAGCCGTTCAGCATTTCCACGGAGTGAACAATGGCGCGGACGGTTTCCCCTTTGCGATAGCGGTCTTTGGAAATCTGCTCTCCGCGGGGGATGGAAATTTCATTGCCTTCGCCGTCTATCAACAACACTTCGCGGCTGAGCACTTGATACACTTCGCCGGAAATTATTTCCCCCACAATGTCTTTATACTTTTGATACAAAATATCTTTCTCCAAATCTTTCACTTTTTGCATCAGTGTTTGGCGGGCCGTGGTCACGGCGCGGCGTCCGAAGTCTTCCAAATGGATTTGCTCCGAAACTTCCTCGCCTACTTCAAAGTCCGGCTCAATTTTTCTTGCCTCGCTGAGGCTTATTTTATCGTGTTCCCAGATGTCTTCCGAGTTGTCGTCCACAATTTCGCGAATGCGCCAAATTTCCAAATCCCCTTTCGCGGCGTTGACAATAATGCCAAAATTGTCATCGAACTCATACTTCTTGCGAACCATCGTGCGAAAAACATCTTCCAACATGCGCATCATGGTCGGGCGGTCAATGTTCTTTTCCTTCGTGAACTCCGCGAACGACTCCACCAAGCCCATAGTTTCTAACTCTTTCATCTTATTTTTTTATTTAAATGAAACTTGAACACGTGTATTTTTAATTTCTGTAAATAATAAATTCTTTTTCTTCATTTCTTTTTTCTCTTTCCATTCCACTTCAATTCCTTCGTGGGAGGCGGCTATCAGTTTGCCGACAATCGTCCCTTCGGCAGTCTGCACTTTCACTTCACGCCCCACATTCTTTTTATACTGCCGCAGACTGCTCAAAGCGCTGTCGGTGCCGGGCGTAGTTACTTCCAAGATATAATCATCGTAAAGCGCGTCAAGCGTTTCGTGTATTTTCCCGCTCAACTTGGCGCAGTCGTCAATCGTCACCCCATGGTCTCCGTCCAACACAAGGGTGATTTTAACAGGCTTGCCGTGGCTTGCCTTCACGTCCGCGGCAAAATAAGAAGCCCCCATAATTTTCTCGGCGGCTTCTCTTATTTGTTGTTTTATGTCCATAACTAAAACTCTTGTAAACAAAGAGGGGACTTTCCCGGTCCCCTCCTAATCTTAATTCAAGTGTGGGACAAAGGTAGCGGAAAAATTCGATTTGTCAAGAAATAAGCGAAAAGTTAGCGAGCGGACGGCAAATAATCCGTGAAAAGAAAACAGGAGAAAAAAACCATGAATTATCGCCTATGCCTTTAGCGCGGGGCTGACGGCATTTATGATGACGTCTGCGCTTTCCATTCCGGCACGAATTATTTTTACGCCAAGGTGCCCGTTATAATATCAGGAGCAGTGCAAAGCCTCCCAAGTAACGTTGTAATAATTCAGCATTTTTCGATCATCGCTTAATGCCCGCCTGTAGTCATCCGCATTTTTACGATTGTTTTTGACCTTGCTCGGTTTCCCTTTTAACTCAAGGTAAGCATCAAGCGCAAACAATACGGCTTTGTAGGCTGTGCCGCAGGCCGTGCTTACGTGTGGTGCGTCTTGGCATTGGTAAAAATCATCTCGTTTTTTAGCTTTTGTACGCAATATGTCCTTGGCGTTTTCCATGTACCGAATGACTTCCTTGTGCCACGCGGTTATTTTTTTTTATGTTCATGGCTAAATCTTTTGGCAAACTTACAATTTTTTAAAATACGCATAATCGGGATAAACCAGGCACATAACAAAACGCGGGTGCATCTCAAAATTCACATCACTATAAATAATAGCTTCAGAATGGTTAATGGGGGATGCCGACACACCCCATTCGCCAATATGACCCCTTTGGGGTCAGCGTACCCCGCCGTGCCGTGTTTTCTATAAATATTAAACTCCTCCTGGCTGCCAAAATGAGGTTGAAAAAATTAGGCGTGCCTATTGCCTAAACCCCAAAAGTTTCGGATTAACCATTCCCCCTCAATCGTTCGCCTTCAATCATTAACTATCATTAAGGCTTCGCTTTCGTCAAACATCCCCGAAGGGGTTTAATATTTATAGAAAACATCAACAACGTATTCGGCTGACCCCAACGGGGTCATATAAGAAAAGCATGGCTTCGAAGCTCAACCGTTAGCCGCAGAAGTCAATGCCGGGGCGAAACAGGAGGCGTAGGCTTGGTCAATGGGTCCCATTTTCAAATGGGGGCGGGGCAGTGATGGGAATTTTGGGATGCACTCATTCCAAAACATTTATTGGAATTCAGAAACAGTCACATTCCTTAGCTTCTCGACAATTTCTGCAAGGCGGACGCTCGTCAACTTCTGGCTAAAATATGGAAACGGCATCACTGCTTTTGCGAAACCTTTTTGTCCTTTTCGGTAAAAAGCCTGCGGCGGCTCATTTGCGATTACCGCCATATGAATATCGGCTTACTTTACAGAATTTTAAAAAAAAATCTAAACTATTTGCTAATACATAATTTTTTTAATGCCCCCCCGTTAAAATAATAAATAGAACAAACCCCTAAACCCATAAACCCCTAAAATCAAAGACATCTATTTATAACCCCAACCCCATTTAATTTGAAGGCGCTACGCAGTGCGTAATGTACTGCATTGCACGCAGAGACGCTATAAAGCGTGTCAATGCGTGAATCATTTTTCTGTTTTTTGGAAGAAAGCGGCAGTTAAATTCAAATTCCATAATTAAATTTCTATGAACGATTTACTCAAACGTACGCCATTGTGCGCATTTATTATTTCTTCTAACCTATTGTGTGCTGAAAAAGTCGAAGCGTATTATGAAACAGAGCATTCAATAGGCAGTTTAAAAACCAAATCAATTAATTTAGTTCCCCCCGTAAAGATAAGTCAGTTTAGGATCATTAAAGGAAAAATCACCGACGAGGCGGGGGCGCCGATGCCGGGCGTAAGCGTCATGGAAAAAGGCACCTTCAACGGAACGGCAACGGATCGCGACGGGCTGTACCAATTAAAAACGGGGAAAGAAGACGCCGTGTTAGTATTTAGCTTTGTGGGATATATCACGCGGGAAATCTCCGCGGGCGCGCAGTCCGTCATAGACGTATCGCTGGAGCCGGATTCAAAGAAGTTGGAGGAAGTGGTCGTGGTGGGCTATCAAACGCAAAAGAAAATTGATTTGACGTCCGCCGTCGACAAGTTGGATCCCCAGACAATATCTGCTCCCACGGGTTCCATCAGCAATAATTTGGCAGGACGCTTGTCGGGCGTCGTGGGGGTTCAGGGCAACGGAGAACCGGGCGCCAACAGCGCCAACTTTTATATTCGCGGACTCGCCACGTTCACAGGCAATAATAAACCGTTGGTGCTGGTAGACGGAATTGAGCGCCCCATCGACAGGTTGGATCCCAATGAAATCGAATCCTTCACTATTCTGAAAGACGCCACGGCCACGGCGGTGTTTGGCGCCCGAGGCGCCAACGGGGTGGTGGTGATCAACACCAAGCGCGGAAAGCAGGCAGACGGGCGAGCCTCTATCGGTTTACGGTTGGAAAATGGTTTCACGACGCCCACTAATATGGCCAAGTTAGCGGACGGCGTTACCTATATGAAGTTGCAGAACGAAGCGCTTATAAACGCCAAGTCGCTGCCCATTTTCTCGCAGGATAAAATTGACAAAACAGCCGGCGGAACAGCCGATCCGTATTACTACCCTAATACAGATTGGATGAAGCAAATGATTAAGTCGGCTGCTTTTCAGCAACATGCGGTCTTTGACGTGAACGGAGGAGGGGAGAAGGCGCAATATTATGCCATGCTCTCTTACCTCAATCAAGACGGCATGTTTAACAATGCCAAAGAGCACAGCTACGACAATAACATCAACTATAAACGATATAATGTCAGAACCAATTTTGACATGGATATTACCGGCACCACTAAATTGAGTTTGACGTTAGGCGCCTCTTTGGAAAATAAAAATTCCCCCACGGTCAGCAGGGATGAAATATTTAGCTGGACGGTGTTAGCGGCTCCTACTTGGTTTCCGCCTTCCTATCCTGATCCCGCCAAAACACCCGGACGAAGAGGGGTCAGCAATCCGTGGCAGCTATTAGCCAATTCGGGCTATAAAACGGACTACAATTCCATCTTGAACAGCAATGCCGTCGTAATACAGAAACTGGATAAGTTCATAAAAGGCTTGAGCATTAAGTACCAATTTGGTTTCGACAGTTATTCGCAAGCCGCGCTGTCCCGCTCGGTGAATCCAAGGAAGTATTTAATTGAACCCTTTGCCGATGCGACCGGCGCCCCGCGCACAGACGCGCAGGGAAACCCCGTCTTGCAAGACAGCCAAGGAGATTATAATTATGTGGATCAGGATCCGTCTAATTCGGGGTATCATGATCATTTGACCCTTGAAGGCTCAAGAAGCATATCCCGCAACATTTACAATGAGCTTTCCATGTATTACGGCAATACTTTTGGCGCGGCACATTCCGTCAGCGGACTGGTGTTGTACAATCGAAACGACAATTTAGACCCGTCCAATGCGGACATATTCGGCTCTATCCCCAAAAGACGTCAAGGATTGAGCGCGCGCGCCACGTATGTTTTCAACTCGAAATACATTGCCGAATTTAATATGGGATATAACGGCTCGGAAAACTATGCGGCAGGCAAGAAGTTTGGTTTTTTCCCGGCTTACGCCATCGGGTGGGTAACCAGTTCGGAGGAGTTTTTTAAACCATTGCTTAAATACATCAGTTTAGTAAAAATTCGCGTAACTTCCGGCACCGTGGGCAATGACCAAATCGACAATCGGTTCAGCTACTTGACCCGGGTGGAGGGGACCAACACCAGTATTGGATTTGGCACCAACAACGGCTACGGTTACGGACATGGTTCCGGGGTAAACATTACCTATTTTGGCAACCCCGACGCCACTTGGGAAGAATCTCAAAAAAGCGATTTAGGCATTGAAATAGCTTTCCTAAACGGCTTCCGCGTCAATGGCGATTGGTTTTACGAAAAACGGACAAAAATTTGGGATCAATTAACCAAAATCCCCTCCCTCTACGGATACGGCGACAAGATTCCGTCGGGCAACGTCGGCGAAATGGAAAATAAGGGCTTCGACGGCTCGTTGGAGTATTTCCGAAAGGTTAATAATAAACTAACCATACAGTTCAAGGGCACTTTCTTGTGGAGCAAAAACACCATTTTGAAAAGCGGCGCAGTAACGCCTAAGTACCCCTATCAATCGTGGATCGGGCGTTCCTCCAGCGACAATATGGGATATATTGCCCAAGGATTATTTAAGGATCAGAACGATGTGGAGGGAAGCCCCAATCAAAGCACGTTGGGCGGCCAATACGGGGCGGGCGACATAAAGTATAAGGACTTGAACGCAGACGGAAAAATTGACCAGTTCGACAGAACCTTTATCGGCTATCCCAGGGATGTGCCCAGAATATCTTTTGGAGCAGGCGCCTCCGTTACATATATGAATGTGGATTTCAATTTCCTTTTTTCGGGTTCGGGGCAAACCTCTTTTATGCCGATGCCTAAGTCGTTTGTCGATACGGACAGAGGAAATGTGTACCAAGTAATTGCCGATGATCATTGGAGTGCGGAGAATCAAAACCTCAATGCCGCCTTTCCCAAACTCGGCACAGGACGACAGGATAATAACTATCAGACCTCCACTTTTTGGCAAAAAGACGGAAGCTATGTGCGGCTGAAGCAAGCGGAAATCGGATATAGCTTCAACGCGAAATTCTTGAAACAGTCAAAGGTTTTTGAATCGTTTCGTCTCTATTTGACAGGGGTGAATCTGCTCGCCTTTTCGAAATTCACTTGGTGGGATCCCGAATCTCAAAATACGTCAGGCGTTTACTATCCTGTGCAAAAGCTGGTGAACTTTGGTTTTAATGCTCGGTTTTAAATTAAAAAAATATGAAAAAGATTACATCGGCGGCAATTATGTTCGCCTTTCTGATGATGAGTTCCTGCGCAAAATTTTTGGATCAAGTGCCCCAGGAAATTCTTACGGAACAGACGCTGTTTTCGAATAAAGACAACCTTGTGAAGCTCCTTACGCAGTGTTATGCCTATCCCCCGGATCGCGACTTTGGCGGTTATTTGCCCGAATCCTTCTTCCATAAATCTATAGGCTCATGCGGCGGGGAAGCCACATATATTTGGGTGGGGTATGACCCCTATCGCTATGACATAAACAGTTACAGTCAAGTGAACGGCATATACGATATTTGGCAGGGGATGTATGCTCAAATCAGAACCTGCCATTATTTTTTAAACAATGCCGATAAATGCAAAGACGCGAAGCTCTCGGAGCAAGAAAGGACTTGGTGGAAGGGAGAGGCCACATTTTTTCTGGCTTACTATTATTATTTGCTGATGCAACAATACGGGCCGGTGCCTATTATAGATCCAAGCGCCTATTCGGGAGACGCATTATATGCGTCTATTGATAAAGGCATTCCTCGCCCCACCATGGATGAGCAGTTGGCATACATTGATAACCTGTTGGCGGACGCCGTCTCTAAATTGGATCTCTCTTATATGCAATCCTACTCTGATCGGGCCGGACGCGCTAATATAGTAACGGCTAAGTTTTTGCGAGCGCGTATGTGGATGTACGCGGCAAGTCCCTTGTATAACGGGCTTGTAAACCCTTCTACCGGAGCCGCATTTCCTCAACTGATGATTAAAGGAAAAGACGGAAAGGATTTGTTGCCCAATGCGGTCGATCCCAACAAGTGGGCTAAGGCGTTGGAGCATTGCAAAGACGCCATGGCTTCGGCCGCGCAAGCAGGGTATAGAATGATTGCTGTTTCTCCTGAACCTGCCGTCAACACAGGCAATAAGGCGTACAAAAGGAATTTTACGTTCTCGCGCGGAGGCGACACCAGTCCCGAATGTATCTATTATCTCCAAGCCGCCTCCACAGGTATTTTAATTAAACATGCGTTGCCCCTCAGTTGGGCGGGTTATAGCGGTATTTGTCCTACGCAGAAGCATGTGGATGAATATTTTACGGCCAAAGGATTGCTTACGGGCGACGACGAGGAGTGGAAAAACGCTTCAGGCTTTTATTCCTATAGCAAGGATAATTTCAATATCCGCATCCATAACAAGTTCCGCAAACGCGACCCGCGATTTTACTGTAATATTCTTTTCCCGGGACAGTATTCTTACGCGATGTTGAACGGTACTTCCGAAAGCACGGAGAGTTATTGGGCCAGAAACCCAACCGCGGCCAAGAATTGGTTTCAGCCTTGGTTTGACGGTCAAGACGGATACGGCTCGAAAGCCGGCGCCGACTACTGCATCAACGGCTATTTGTGCTGTAAATGGATTCCGACGGACGCCTCTGCTTCGAGTCAAGGCGACAATGCCATTGCGATTTTTCGATATAGCGAATTGGCGCTAAACTTAATTGAGTCGGCTTTTGAGAATGCGGTGGCCAAAGGAGTCGATCCGCTTTCCGACAACGACGTTTTCAGCCACTGGGACATGCTTCGCGACAGAGTGGGATTGCCTCGCGTAAAAGACGCATACGCCGCCGCGGGAATACCGCTGACAGTCAATAAATTGAGAGAATTAATTCATACGGAGCGCCGGGTAGAGCTGGCATTCGAAGGACACCGCTACTTTGATAATCGGCGCTGGTTGGATGCCTCCTCTGAAGGAGGACCAAGACTTGGATTTTCTATCCTATTAACCCAAAACGAGGGGTTTTGGAACCCAAAGGAATATGCGAATTTGGTGTTTTATGATAAAAAATATTTTGTGCCCATCCCGCAAGACGAGATAAATAAGAATCCGCTTCTTTCCCAAAATCCGCTTTGGTAAGACTTAAAGACTTGATAAAATATAGCATAACATTATATAACACAGACTTTTATGAAATACGCAAAAACAATAGCCGCCCTGATGCTTTGCAGCTTCTTCTTGAAATGTTCGCAGGAAAAAACGGCATTTGACAAACTGTTGGGACCCGACGACGGAGGGTTAGTTTATCTTACGCAAGCGGGAATGGGGAGCACTGCAACACTTTCTGTTTTTCCGCCGCAAGACGTTTCTAAAAAAATTATCAATGCTTGTTTTGGCGGATTTGGCGTTCCCAAGGATGACATTACGGTGAATTTTGAGGTGGATCAAAAGGGGATTGACAGCCTCAATGCCTTCCAAACCAATCAAGGCAAACCGCCTTATTCCGCTTATCCCGCCGAATCTTTTTCCGTCAATCAAATGAGCGTTACCATTCCTGCAGGACAGTCGTGCAGTTCGGACTATGTGGTGTTTACATACTATCCAAAATTATTGTCGACCACTCAGGACTATATTACCGCCCTGCGAATTAAAGAGGCGTCGGGCGGGTATAAAATCAATAAACAGGTCAGTTCGGTTTTTTTGATGGTTTCAAAACTTGCTCCTGCGCGAGTGGCCGCGGCGTCGCTGTCCGCGACAACCGATTGCGAGGAACCGTCAGAAAGCGCCCCCAATGGACTGGCTGCTGCTGCCGTGGACGGGAAAAACGACACATTTTGGCACAGTACTTGGAACGCTAATCCTATGCCGCCTTATCCGCACTGGCTTTTGGTTAATATGAGCAGCATACGCTATATCACCAAAATTGGTCTGGTGCGCAGGCAGGGCGATGAGCGAGGGTTTAAGACTTTTCACTTGGAGGCAAGCGCAGACGGCGTTACTTGGGTTAACGTAATCACGGCCGGCGACATGGACGCGGCTACTGATGCGGAGCAAAATTTCTTGTTCCTGACCGTCAAATGTCAATATTTAAAATTAACTATGACAGAAAGCGCGGTCGGCGAGAATTATGCTTTCCTCGCGGAATTTATTCCATACGAGTTAAAATAGGCATTCGAAAACAACGGGCAACAGAGCATTAAATATAAAAATTATGGCGGCAAGAACGTTTCTTTTTTTGGGCAAGGCAATATTTTGTCTATTGCTTTCAATGCCCCTTATCAGGGCGCAATCTCAATACACTCCTTATGATGAAATCGAGGGAATTAATGCCGCTTACAAGCCGCTCTATCATGAAAATTATCCCGCATGGGGAAAAATGCTCTATCAATACCCCGTCAACTTCAACGTGATAAATAACGAGTTTGAGCGCACCGAAAGCGAAGCGGAATCAAAAGAATCGGAAAGCCCTGTGAAACGCTACTTCTTGCTTTGGAGGAAAGTGATTTCAAACTATGCAGACGCTAACGGAAAAATCACTATCCCGGACGAAGAAGCGAATCGTAAACGGCGATATGAAAGTCAGCTTAATTCGCAACAAGCACAACGCGCAGGACAAGCAGGACGGACACAAGGCGAGAGCAGATGGTCGTTTATAGGGCCTCAAACGACTTTATCAAACGGCAATCCGACCAGGACATTTATAACCACAAAAATACAACAAACCAATATCTACACCTTTGACATAGCCTCCAAGGACAGAAAGATCATGTATGCCGGATCAGAAACAGGTTATGTATCTAAAAGCGTGGACGAGGGGGTAACATGGAGCCTGCTAAAAGACTATAATTTTTTTGGTTCGATTGAAGCCATTGCTATTGACCCCGTGCAAAATAATATTGTGTACGCGGCGTCGGGCAATGGTCAAATTCATAAATCGGAGAATAGCGGCGCGACTTGGACCCCAATGCTGGCAAGTCCTGCCGCGATACATGCCAATCGAATTCGCATTAATGACAATCCGGCCAATCAACTGCTGGTAGCCGCAAGAGAAGGACTGTTTGTAAAAAATGGAACAGGACCTTGGGTCAATAAATGGAGCGGCTCGACAATCTATGACGTGCGCATTCAGCCCGACAATCCGACTACGATTTTTGCCGTAGGGAAAAATTCTTCCAATAAGTTTATGGTTATCGTTTCAACTGACTCAGGAGCTACGTTCAGACTAATGGACGGCTTCCCCGCCACGATTGACGCGGACAGCGGCGCGGTGATGTCTATGAGCGCCGAAAACACTTCTGTGCTTTATGTATTGTTGCTTTCCCCCAATAATACCCCCTTGCTTTATACGGGAACATTGGCCAGTCACGCCTGGACCTGGAGCCTCACTAATACGGGCGGGGAAAACAATCCGAATTTCCAAATGGATAACGGACAAGGGTATTTCGACTTGGTGTTGGAAGCCCACGCAACCAACCACCGGATCCTTTATGCGGGAACCACTACCTTATATGTGTCGAGAGACGCGGGAAATACCTTTTCTGTGCTAGGCGGATATAGAGGAAGGTTTGACACTCATCCCGATTTTCAATGGATGAAAAGTTTGCCAAAAGATTCCGTTTGGTTATCCACGGACGGAGGCATGTCTTTGAGCATTGATAATTTTACCACGGCGGAGGGGTTTCAACCCAAAATCCAAGGACTGATGGGAAGCGATTTTTGGGGGTTTGATCAGGGATGGAACGAAGACCTCATAGTGGGCGGAAGATACCATAACGGAAATACGGCGTTAGCCGATTATTACCTCAATAAATCTATTTCTTTGGGAGGGGGCGAGTCGGCCACAGGATGGGTAATTCACGGACGAGAAAGGCATGTGGCATTCGATGATATTGGGGCGTTGGTTTTGCCCAAATCAACAAACAGCGTCATGCCTAAAGAAACATTTACATTTGGCAAATATCCAAACATGGACGGCTACGGCGGACGCCCCAGCAACTTGGTGAGTCATCCTAATTACTTTAATACTATTTATGTAGGGCAAGGAAATTCTTTGTGGCTGGGCACAAACTACGGAGCAGACTTCTCCATGTTATATACATTTCCCGATAAAGTGAGATATTTTCAAGTAAGTTTGACTCATCCCAATATTATGTACCTGGACGTCATCGGAAAAGGACTCCATAAAACTGAAGACGGCGGAATTACTTGGACGCCAAAGCCCTCTATTACAACCTCGTACGGAGATAACTCATGGCAAGGAAATTTATTCTTTTGCATTTCTCCCAAGGATCCCAATGTGATATATGTCAATAAAAACTTTGGCTATCCTGCTAAAATATATAAATCAACGGATGGCGGGGGCACGTGGACTGACTGGACAGGAAACTTGCCAAGCAGAACCACCGCCAAGCATGTCATGATACAACCCGACGAAAATGGCGATGATTTGGTTTACGTCACGCTCACCTCTCATAGCGGCAATGCCACTAATGCTTCCGTTTACTATAGAAGGGCAGCCGCTTCCTCTTGGGTTAATTTTTCCGATAATTTGCCAATTGGTTTAGGGATAAATTTTGCAAAACCTTTTTATCGCGACGCCAAAATTCGGCTTGGCACAAATTGCGGCGCTTGGGAATCTCCGATGGCTGTCGCCGCTTTCAAACCGGTCATCATACCTTGGGCAGAAGCCGCGCAATGGGGCTGTGCCGATTGACACAAGAATTGTATGGCAAAACAGGAGCGACTCAGTAATGCAAAAAATAGAGAGATTGGCAAGATAACGTGAGGGGCATAAACGAGTTGTAAGTTATACGATCCGACCAAACCGCTAAAATGAAAGGCGGATTCAAGTCACAAAATGGATTTTATTAAAGAGCAGAAGATTGGCTGAAAGGAAAAAGTTTCCGATTTCAGTATGATTTTGGAATAGAAAAACTCAAGGAATTTGGCTGGTATGGTCAATAAATACCGTTAATTTTTACAATACTAAAAAAATGAAAGACATAGAAAAGTTGATAAACTCATACATTGAGTCAGCCACATATATAAATGATAATTATATGGATAGAGTAGTTAAAACGCATAATCATCACGAAAAAAATACGATAAAAATAGTTGAATATTTAAAGAAAAATAGTCTGCTTTACAAACTACACCCTCTATTAAATCATCCTGTAGATAACGTTAGATTAACCGCCGCATTCGACTTACTCTCTCTCTATGAAGAAGAAGCTAAAAAAGTGTATTATGAGATAATTGCAAAAAAGATACCCCTAATGTCATCTACGGCAAGAATATCATTGCAACAATGGGAAGAAAATAAAAGTCTGGAAAACAAAGAGTAAGAGATTGGCTAAAAGGAAAAAGTTTTCAATTTCAATATGATTATGGGATTAAAAAATTAAAAGAATTTGGTTGGCGTCAGTAAATAACTATAAAATTAATGTAATATGAAGCTGAATGAAATTTTTCAAAATAGCACATGCCCGATTTATAAAGTAATTAATTTTTACGACGCAGAAAAAATGGAAGATTGGATTGTGGAGGAAACTGATTATCAATTAATACCTGAATCAAATGATGAATTATATGATGCCTATTTTGTAGTAAAAGGTTTTTTGATTGAGGGAAGCCACATTGAAAAGTGTTTTATTGATGTATGTATCCCTGAAAGAATATCTGAATTTGTTTTTAGAAATAAAAACGGCAATCTTATTATAGAAAATATCGTTGAGAATAATTTACAAACGATTCCATCAGTTGCTTCTGAACAATATGGAGACCCTGAATTGTACTATTTAAAGGAAAATCCAAAGTTAGGCATTGAAATTCTTAAAGCGGGGAAAAAAATTAGCGCTAATCCGTCTGCAATAAAAGAAGATTTGGCTTATATATGGGAAGAATTAGGAAAGTTTAGGAAAATGAAAATTAAAAATATAGACGAAGCAGTTAATGTATTCCATAACTCTGCTATCGAAAATGTTAAATTGTTTGATGGGAGAGATCATAAACTTGCTAATAAATATTATAGGCAAATGAAACAATCTTTTGATTTTTTAACCGAAAATAATAGTATTAATAAATTACTGCCCCTGTTGGATTATCCAAATTATGGGGTTCAATTATGGACTGCTTCCTTCTTAGCAAAAGAATACAAGGATAAGGTTATAGTAATATTACAGAAAATAATTGATTTGAAAATTCCTCATATCTCTTTCAGCGCCGAATACACATTAAAAGGAATTTTAGAGAATTAAAGGGTTTTTCAATATAATTATGGAATTCAAATGGCGGATTCAAGGCACAAATACAACTTTTTACCTTTGTTTATTTATTGGTAAAATGCCTCGCAATTGAAGGCTTTGGGGGCTAGGGGGATGGAGGGAATTCCTCGCATTCAGCAGGAGGCAAGGGGGGATTTCTCTCCTCTCCTGCGGAAAAAAAATATTATATTGGCAAGCGGCTCTTTTTGCCCCTCCTAAAAGTTGCATTTATTACTTGAATCTAAAATCTAAGAATGCTAAAGAGCGGGAAAATAATTTTAATTATATTGCCGCAAATGAAAAGTATAAGTTTGAAGGATTTAGCAAGGAAAAGTACCAATTAGCTTGTAAAAACTACCTCGGAAAATATTGGAACAGGACACTTTAAAAAAAGATTTGAGCATTTTCAGCCGACCGACTTGAAAACGACATACCTTTTTATAGCCCGCGACATGAAGGGGCAATGTCCCGCGTCGGAGCGGGGGGCATAGGCTTGGTCAAAGCCCCCATTTTCAAACGGGGGCGGGGCAGAGGGAATTTTGAGAGGCGCCCGTCATTGACGCTTGTTTGCCGTCTTTTATCCAAAACAAACAATAGTCTTTGAAAATATTGAACTGAATTATTATCTTTCTGAAAATGTCTCTCTTATGGCAAAAAAGTTTGGAAAAAAAAACACTCCGTCAAGCAATAAATATTTGATAGAATGTGCGTGGGAAGTGTGCAATCAAGTGGGCGGCATTTACACCGTTATCCGCTCGAAGGCACAGGCGATGGTGAACAACCACAGCGGCCGCTATTGCATGATAGGCCCTTATTTGAATAAAAATATCATGGCCGAACTGGAGCCGCTCGAAGACGCGGCAGACGTTTTTGGAATTGCCACGGCCAACTTGCGCAAAAAAGGATACGATGTGGTGTATGCCGAATGGCTCATCACAGGCAAACCGCGCGTGGTGTTGCTCAATCCCAATGTGATGGAAGAAAAGAAAATGAGCGTGATAAAATATCTGCTCTGGAAAAACCACAACATCTCCACCGCCGATTGTCATCCGCTTATCACGCAGGTGGTGGCTTTTGCCCACTTAGTTTTTTTGTTTATTGAAGAGCTGAACCAATTGCTGGAAAACGACCGTCCGCTCATTGCCCACTTCCACGAATGGATGGCGGGACTTCCCATTTTAGACATTAAAAAAGACAATCTTCCGATAAAGACCATTTTCACCACGCACGCCACGCAGTTGGGGAGACACTTAGCCATCAATTCCCCCTTGTTCTACGCCCACCTGCCTTTTTTCAAATGGCATGATGAAGCCGTAAAATTTGGCGTTGCCATTGAGGCGGCGATAGAATACGGTTGCGCACAGAGCTGCACCGTCATGAGTACCGTGAGCGACGTCACCGCCAACGAATGTCGCCACTTGCTGAGCCGCGCCCCCGACGTCATTTTGCCCAACGGCTTAAACATCGAACGCTTTGAAGCCCTGCATGAATTTCAAAATCTACATTCTTATTATAAAGAAAAAATTCATCAGTTTGTGATGGGGCATTTCTTTCACTACTCCCCCTTCGATTTAGAAAAAACACTCTACTTCTTCACTTCGGGACGGTATGAATATAAGAATAAGGGATTCGACTTAACCTTGGAAGCCCTTACCCAGCTGAATGCGCGAATGATTCAGGAAAAATCGGACATTACCATTGTGATGTTCTTCATCACCAAACGGGAGTATAACAACATTCGTCCCGAAGTCCTGCAATCGCGCGCCATGATGGAAGAAATCAGACAAACCTGCGAAGCTATTTTGAAACAAGTGGGAACGCACTTGTTCTCCGAAAGCACGAGCCGCCGCGACAATCAACTGCCCGACCTCAATCAATATGTGGAAGAATATTGGAGGCTTCGCTATCGGCGCATCGTGCAGACGTGGAGAAGCGATAAACTTCCGTTGCCCATTACGCATCGTTTGGCGGACGAAGCCAACGACGATATTTTGAAATTTGTAACCAAAAGAAATTTTCTCAACAAAGCCGCCGATCGCGTGAAGATTGTTTATCATCCCGATTTTATCAATTCATCGAGTCCGCTTTTTGGGATGGACTACGGGCATTTTGTGCGCGGCTGTCACTTGGGAATTTTTCCGAGCTATTATGAACCGTGGGGCTATACGCCGCTTGAGTGCATGGCCAGCGGAGTGCCTGCGGTGACAAGCGACCTCAGCGGTTTTGGCGATTATCTTTTGAAAAATATGCCCGACTATGAAAAGGGCGGAATGTATGTGGTGGAACGCGGCAAGCGAACCTTTGAATGGAGCGCGCGCCAACTGGCGGTTCATCTCTACACGTTCATAAAACAAAACCGCCGCGACCGCATTATGCAACGAAATCGCGTCGAAAGCTATTCGGTGGCTTTCGACTGGAGTACCCTGGTGAGCCACTATGAACGGGCGTATGAATTGGCGTTGGCAGGCGGATGAATAACGGCGGAGTTGACTCCCGTGCCGTCCATAAAACAAGACTAATATGAATTATTTTTCTAACTTTCGAAATGATAATACTCTTTCGGATTTTCAAAAAAACGCTTCGGCTTCTTTTCCTGCTCTTTATTTTGCAATTAGTTTATGCGGTATTGTTGCGTTGGATGCCGCCGCCCGTCACCCTCACTCAAATTTCAAGTTGGACAGGCGGCCACGGATTGCGGCGCAGTTATGTTTCTTTGGAAAATATTTCTCCCGCCATGCGACTGGCCGTGATGGCTTCCGAAGATCAAATTTTCCCCGACCACAATGGATTTGACTGGAGAAGCATTCAAAAGGCTTATCTCAAAAACAAAAAATCGAAACGCATGCGAGGGGCTTCCACCATTAGTCAGCAGACGGCGAAGAATGTTTTTTTGTGGCAAGGGCGCACGTGGGTACGAAAGGCATTGGAAGTATATTATACCTTTTTGATCGAACTTGTTTGGGGCAAAAAAAGGATTATGGAAGTCTATCTCAATGTAGCTGAAACAGGCAAGGGAGTGTTTGGCGTCGAAGCCGCCGCGCAAAAATATTTCAACAAGAGCGCGAAAGAACTCACAAGGCGCGAGGCGTCTTTCATCGCCGCCTGTTTGCCCGACCCCAAGCGATATGGAAAAATCCCCTTCTCCAATTTTATCAACTCCCGCAGCGCCTGGATTTTGCGTCAAATGAATAATCTCAACGACGACGACGATATGGCGGAGTTGTTGAAGTAGATTTTTTCGCTCTGTTGCCGCGCGACGCCGCCAAAGACATTCGCTTGCCTTGCGCTTTTAGTTTTCGTCCTGCTTTACGGCGTTATTCCTTATTCTCTCCTCCCGATTGGCAATTTCCCAAGCCGTATGAAAAACAAGGGCGGCTCTTTTGGCGAGCAACGGAAAATTAATTTTTGAAACTTCATCCGATACTTGATGATAATCCTCGTGAATACCGTCGAAGAAGAAGGCAATCGGCACATTGTTTTTGGCAAAATTCCAATGGTCGCTTCGCTGATACAATCGTTCGGGATGATTGACGTCGTTGTAAGTATAGTCGAGCTTGAGATGAGTGAAATTGTCGTTTGCCGTTTCATTGATTTTATGCAAGTCAAGGGAAAGTTTATCGGCGCCGATAACATACACGTAATCTTCCGCATTTTTATGCGGTTTGTCCACTCGTCCCACCATGTCGATGTTTAAGTCTGCTACCGTATTTGAAAGCGGAATCAGCGGATGCGAGGCATAATAACTTGAACCGAGCAATCCCTCTTCCTCTCCCGTCATGGCTAAAAACAAAAGGCTTCGGCGCGGGGCGTGTCCTTCTTTTTTGGCGGCGGAAAAAGCATGAGCAATTTGCAGCATCGACACAATGCCCGAACCGTCGTCGTCGGCGCCATTGTTGATGACGTCGCCTTCTCCCGAATCCATGCCGATGTGATCAAGATGAGCGCTTACCACTATCACTTCGTCTTTTTTATCAGTTCCTTCCAAGAAGCCCGCCACGTTTTCGGATTTTATTTCAACCGCTTTAAAGCCGCCTTGACAAGTAATTGTTTTGCGCGGCCACGCTCCCAATTTTTGGGGAGAAGCAAGCGCGGCGTCCAACAGCTTTTTCGGCGAACAGCCATACCATTTGCTTGCCCATTTTTCATGGACCACAAAAAAACCTTTTTCAAATTTTGGAGGGTCGAGAGAAATGCCTCCTTTGGGATAGCTTTCCGCCTTTGAATCGGTAAACTGTTTCCATTCCTCCTCCTTAGAAGCGGCGATGAACAAAACTGCTTTTGCGCCGCGCTTATAAATATCGCTTGCGAGGTTGCCCGCTTTCGGATATAAAGCCGACGGGCCGGAGTTAAGATGAACTAAAACCGCTTTGTCTTTCACGTCGGTTTTTTCTAAAACTTGCCGTTGGCCAAGGCCGGCATAAACGAGGAGTCCGTTGAAACTGCCGTCGTTGCGGCCGATATAAATCAAGTGGGCTAAGTCTCTGCTGCTCATTCTCTCCACTTGAATAAAGGTCTCCGTTCGCAGAGGCTGATAGAGCGGAACAGGCATGAAATAAGAACCGTTGACAAGCGGAGTCAGTTCGGCTTTTTTATAAGCGTCGGCGATAAACGTTGCGGCCAATTTTTCTCCGCGCGTACCGGTTTCCCTTCCTTCAAATTCATCGGAGGCAAAAATGGTTAAATCCCGCTTCAGGTTTTCGGCAGTGATTAGCGAGGCAAACTCTTCTGAACCGCCTTGCCCCCAAGCGGCGTAACCAATAAGCGAAAGAATCCAAAAAATTTTTTTCATTTTTTTTATTTCCAAAGCGGCGCCGGATATTTCCCGATACGCGCCAGTTCTTTGATTTTATCTTTTACTATCGGTTTATCTTCTTGGTAGGTTACGCCAAACCACGTGCTTCCGCCGTCCACCACTTTCACCTGCGCCAACTTTTGTTTAATCATCGCATTGACAAAAAGAGGAATAAAAAATTCGGCTTTGAATTTATTTTGATTGTCAATCACGAATTGGTCGAACATCGGTTTTGCAATGTTAAAAATAGAGGGGTGGAATCCCCAGAAATTCATCGAAGTGGGTGTTTCGGGCGAGAGTTCCAGATCGCCTGTGGCTTCTTTGGAAAGGATTTTTCCGCCCTCCTTTACCACCGTGATGCGCTCTACAATGCCCGACAAAAAACCTTGGGCGTCGGTTTCGCCGCAACCGCGCGACACCGAGCCGTACTCCGATAAAACATACTTCAACGTATAGCCCACCAAGGCATGAGCTTCCTGATTTGACTTAAAAAATTTCATCAGCGCAGAGAAGGCTTCGCTTCCGTAAAAATCGTCGGCGTTAATTACGCCAAAAGGTTCATTGATAACCTCTTTGGCGCAGAGCATGGCGTGTCCTGTGCCCCAAGGTTTCACGCGCTCCGCCTGCTGATATTGCGGAGGAATTAAGCTATTCAACGACTGGATGACAAACGCAACTTCGGCTTTGCCTTCCAGTTTAGGCAAAAATTTCTCTTTCACGGCGTCCAAAATTTCTTCGCGGACAATGAAAACGATTTTGTTGAACCCGGCCCGAATGGCGTCAAAGAGAGAATAGTCCATAATGGTTTCCCCGTCGGGGCCGAAGCCGTCCATTTGTTTGATGCCTCCGTAGCGGCTGCCCACTCCGGCCGCTAAAACAAGTAATGTATATTTTGAATTGTCCATGCGTAAAATGATTTAAAAGTTTGCAAATGTAATATTGTTTCAGCAAATGGGGCGGGCGCATCCCATATTTTTTTGACTAATTTGGCCTTCAAACTGAAAATCCGCTATTTTCTTCTGGCTAAAGCGGGGCAGCGGGGGCATTAACCATTAATTCATTTCATATAGGGCATTCGTTTAAAAGGCTTTGTCGGATCAAAGAGGAGGCGATAGGTGGCGTGCTTTTTCAGTATCACGGTATTAATTTGTTCGGCTATGCGCATCATTTTTTGATTGAAGTCGCCAATCCAGTTTATTTCTATGCTGTCGTACTTCACTGCCCGCGACTGATAGGTATGCCGCGAACTTTCGAGGAGCGCGCCGTCCACGCCCTTGCCTTGGTGTTCGGGCACCACGCCAAAGAGCAAGCCGAGCGCTTTGCGATTTTTGAGCCAATGATTGTACCATACAAATTTTAGTTTGCCAATCCAGTCCATCTTTCCGTTCACGTAGCGAAAGACTTGGTTCACTTCAGGCACGGCCAGAAAGAAAGCCACAGGCTCTCCTTTATAATAGCCAAACCACAAGAGTTTTTCATTCAAAATAGGGCGCAGTTGTTTCACCAGATGCTTGGTATTGGCTTCCGAGAGTTCAGGGATTTCAAGGCGATTAGCCCACGCCTTATTATATACGGTGCGAATGAGTTCAGGCAATTTGCCCCACTCTTTTTTGGGCAGATAAGAAAATGTATAATCTTTGTCGCGCTTGCATATCTCGGCTTTTCGCAACAGTTTTTCGGTCACCGGCCATTTGCGTTCGCGCCCAAAAGTGATTTGATTGAAATAAATTTGAAAACCGTAGGCTTCAAAAAAAGTTTTGTAATAAGCGTGATGATAATCGCATTGATAATTGGGTTCGCGGTCGAAGCCCTCAATCAAAAGTCCCCACCATTTGTTGCGTTCGCCAAAATTGATGGGCCCGTCCATGGCCTCCATGCCCTTGCTTTGCAGCCAATGCTTGCAGGCGTCGAAGAGCATGAAAGCGGCTTCTTGATTTTCAATACATTCAAAAAAACCCATGCCTCCCGTGGGTTGTTCGGTGGCGCGGTCGGTGGTTTTGTCATTTACAAAAGCGGCCACTCGTCCGATTGCTTTGCCGTCGTCGTTTCGCAACAGCCAGCGGATGCACTGCCCATGACGGAAGGCGCGATTTTTTGTCGGGTCAAAAACGCTTTCAATGTCGGAGTCGAGCGGACGAATCCACTGCGGCGTATTTTTATAGAGAGTCACGGGCAATAGCAGAAACTCTCGCTGTTGTTTGGGGGATAATACTTCTTCTGTCTTCATGGTCGCAAAAAGCTCGCCGTCAAAATAAATATAGGGAACAAAAATACAGAATCTCCTAAAAGCCGAAAACGTTCATTGAGCTGAAAATATTTTGGAAAAACAAAAACAATCATCAACGCCGTCGCCATGGAGAAAAGAATGAGAAAAGGATAAAGTTGAAAATCGGCGTAAAGGCCTCGCCATAAAATGAGCGCCTGCAAGCCGAACAGTCCGTTCACCGCATACCGCGTGACGCCTTTCCCGAAACGCACGGCAAAGGAATTGAACCCCTCGCGGACGTCGTCTTCATATTCGTACCAAGAAAAAATCATGACGTTGATGAGCACAATGTCTATAAATGAAAAAACTTCCCATCGGGTGAAAAGCTTCCAAAACGAAGAGCCGTCGGCAATGCTCGGAAACAATACCCCGGCGCAGAAAAGAAGAGCAATGCCTATTTCTTTTATAAAACCAAAATAGCTTCGCAAAATGAAGTAGAGCGCCACGAGCATCATCATCAGGATGCCCCCGCCGAGAATTTCAAGTCTCACAAAAAAAGCGGACACGCCTATGACGGAAAGCACCGCAAAAAGGGCGATGAGCAACGACATAAAATGTCGGCGATGAAAACGGTGGCGCAGGGTATGCGCCTGCCCGATATGTTGTGCGTCCAAGAGATGATCGGCAACGTAGATCACCCAAACCGAAAGACCGAGCAAGAGAATAGGCGCCCGCGAAAGCGCAATCCCCGAAATTCGGAGAAAAAACACCGCACTCGCCATTGCGCCGAGCATCACGTCTATGCTGAGCCAATTAATGAGCCTGTACAATCGTCGGAAAAACATTAACCTTTTTTATTGAAATTTTTTATAAAAGAGCGCAAAGATACTGATTTTAACCTTGCGAAATGAGATGCCGCGAACTGTTCCCGACGAAGCCTCGCCAATTAGGACAGGCAAAACAGCCGTCAGAGCCAAAAGAATATTCTTTCCAAGAGAGCGCTTTTGTGATTTTTCAAAATGGCAAGGGGCGCAACCCTTCGCTAAAGGGCGATACGAGGCGGTATAAAGCGCGTACTTGCGTGTGGGGATTTTACAGATATTTTTTCAGGATTTGCTCCCTTTGCTTGTCAATGTCTGCCACTACATGAGTTTTTGCTTTAGCTTCCAATGCGTCTATTTCCTCTAAAATTTTATGGGTTATCTTAAAGTCAGTAAACAGAGGAATTTTTACTTTTTCAATGTCGTTGCCGTAAACATGAGGTTGAGCCTGCCCTCTTTGTAATTGGTAAAATTGAGGTTGCAATGCTTTTAAAAAGTAAAACAGCAGCCGTGTGGGCATTAACTTTTCGTCTTTTGACTTGATGGTGTTGCAGTCAGACGCAAAAATAGGGGCGTCGAAATAATTTAAGAATCCCGCATAGGCGCCCGATGCGCTCACGGTTATTATATTTCCGTCGCGATTTGATTGATTATGGAAATACGCAGGATTTTGTCCCCCTGCAATTACCGGGATACGGCCTTCCGCAGTCTGTGCCTTAGTAATAGACTTCCCTTTTTTAATGTCTGCAATGCTAACCAATGCGGTCAGATTGGCGGTGCCCCACGCCTCCTCGTATTTGATATTGGCTTTTGTCGTTTTTTTTATCTTTTTGCAGAAATCAACTTCTGTAAAATCAAGCAACTCAAAAAGATTCAGATATTCAATATGGTTATTTAAAGAATCGGGAACAGGCAAATCCACATTGCCTTTAAAAGCCTGAGAAATGTAATAGTTTGCTTTTTCGGAATGGTTTAAATCTTTGCTGTCATACAGGCTTGTGCACGCCTCTATTGTGCTGCCTTTTTTTATGGGACGAATTCCTTCGCTTCCTCGCCTGCTGCTGAATTCATACCCTAAAAATTGTTTTTCATCGTTCTTTTCGCCGGTTTTGGCATAGACTAATCTTTGAGGATAAGCCATAATAAAATAGGCTGTTTTTTCCTTTTCCGCGACAATTATTTGCTCCAGTTTTTCGGTTTGGCTGCCGCTGAATTTTTCCGCGTATTCTTTGTAAATGTCATGTTCTGTAATTTCGCGGTTAGGTCGTTTTTCCAGCAGGGCCACGAAATCTCTAAAAGCAATCCCTCCCCATATTTGGGATACATACTCATGGATCGGCTTTTCAATTCCATTGATGGTTATGTCCTGATAGCTTTGAAAGAACTTATCGACTGAAGCTTTTACATTGACAAAATCGGCATTGTTTTTTCTTCTTAAAAAAAAGATAACGGTCTTGACGTCGGTTGCCATAAAGGTATTTGCGCCTAATTCCATGATGGCTATTATGTCAAAATACCGCAACATGATTTCTCTTGTTTGGATATTGAGAACAGAGCCGTTGTCGAGAATTGAATGGGGTAAAATTATTCCTGCGACGCCTCCGTCCTTCAGCAACTGTTTGGCGCGTTCAATAAACAGACATTCTATTTCGCTGCTTTGGTCGGTTAATCGGGAATAAAGTTCAAAAGCCTGTTTCGCTTTTTTATCGTCTGTCATATTGCGTTTAAGGGCGGCTACAGAGTAAGGCGGATTGGAAATAACCGCGTCGAATTGTTTGTTGTCCTGCGGATAGGTCTTATCGGTATTTTTCAACAAGTCTTTAAACTCTTTTGAGGTATTAAAATCTCCTAATCCGTCTCCATGGATCACTTTGGCTAACCCGTCTCCGTGGAGGTAGCAGCTTACCTTGGCGGTTTTTGCCAGTCGATAGTCTTTTTCGACGCCATAGACATAATCTTTTGCCCAATCAAACGGGACTTCCTTCCATTTTTTTAATGCTCTTTTAGCGGTTGGGGCATATTGGTTTTCATCCATGGCGTCAATATGTTTTTGTATCTCTTCCATTGATTCCGTAATAAAATGCCCGCTGCCTGCCGCATAGTCGATGATGGCGGGCAACAAATCATTTGGGTTGCCTTGCCGTAATTTTTGTTCTATGATTTTATGAAAAGGAAGGCTTTTGATTATAAATCGGGCAACAGGAACGGGGGTAAAAAATTGTCCTGATTCTTGTTTTAAACCGGTGGTCAAAAGCAGCTCAAAAAAATCGCTAAGGAATTGCTGACGGCAACTGTAACGAAGCTGGTAAACCTGCAACAATTCTACTACTTCTTTCACCGCCTTGGCATTGTCCAAAAAAGAAGCCTCGTCATAAACCTCTTTGACGGCAAATTCGCTGTTCTTTTTTAGACGAATTTCTGTAAGGATTTCCTTAAATTTTTCCTTATAGCGGTCTTCCACGGGTTGGAATTGTTTTTCAAACTCGACGTCGCTGATGTCTGTTACCTTCTTTTCAAGCAGTTCCAGCATGCCTCTGTTATGAAGGTCAGCCAGTCGTTTTTGAAAAGATATGTGAGTGTCCTCTCCTTCTATCCATTGGAAATGCAGTTGTTCGTCGTCATTTCTGTCTTCGTCTATAATTTTGCAAAGGAACAAAGTAAAAATCTTATTAAATGCGTTGGATTTATCAGATACCGCATGGCGCCTCAAGATTTCTAAAAACCTGTTAAAGATAAAACTGCTGTCTTCCTGTTTCAGCGCTTTTAAATCCTTTTTTGTTAACGCCTTGCTTTGAAATTCATAAGGCGAAACCCACGATTCAAAAAAACCGTTTGACTTACGCAGTTTATTCCAACGCTCATGAAAATCTTTTACATTTCCCGCCTGCCTGTAATCTGCTTCAATTTTAATTATTTCGCTTCGGTAGTTAATTCCGTTATCGTCTGCCCCCGAAGCATAAAGCATCAAAATGTCTGCATTTTTGTCTTGTTGAAAATAGGTAAACAATTGTCCTCCGTCTTTTTCAATTCTTTTCAGTTCTTTTTCAAATTCGTTTCCCCAAGTCTTACATTCTATCATCAGATAGGCGCTTCCGTCGTCTCTTGTTACCAAAATATCCAGCCGGCCGCTTGTCCCATGACCGGTGGACCATGTTTTTTCCAATATGATGTTTTGGGGCGGATAACCTTTTTCCAGCAGCCTGTTTACACATTCCAAAACTACCCAATTTTTGTTTGGAGAAAAGTGAAGCGTTGTTTTTTGTTCGGCAATAATTAAGTCCCCCAAATTTATTTTCTCTTGCTCGAAGTCGGCCTCAATGCAATAGTTTCCAAAGGCGGCATGCTTTTTCCGAAAAATGCCCTTGGTATTTTCTTTTGGCGCGAAACCTGATTTTTTTATGAGGTTCTTTTGCATGACTGAACTGTTGAAATATTTTTTCCTTGTCTGGCTTTGCCAAACTCCTGAGTCCCGTTTTTTGTTTTACCGACGGCAAACAAGCTGATGCCTGCCTTGGCGCCAACCTTGATTCTGTTTTGCCGAATAGTTTTTTTTGTCAAATTTAATTCAATTTTTAATACTTTATTAAATACGATTGCCAAAAGGGTGCATCTCAAAATCTCCGTCACTATCCTTCCCCATTTTCAAATGGGGCAGGGGTTAAGTTCGAAGCAGGGGTCAATAGCCCCTATTTCCAAATGGGGGGTGGATTTTGAGATTCGCTCCCGCTCCAACCCTCCCAAAATTAATGCCTTTGCCATAGATACTCCATAGCCTAAGCATAGATACTGCATAGATAAAGCATAGATAGTGTATGGGGAGAGTATTAAACTCAACATTATGTTAAATAGAAAGGTGTCCGTGTCCCATGTGCCCCCGGTGTCTGCGAAGAGGCATTAATCATTAACCATTACGAAAGGAGACTTCGCCGCTTTCGCCAAACATCCCGAAAGGGGTTTAATATTTATAGAAAATCTGCTTTATGCCGCGACGGCATTGACTTCTGCGGCTAACGTTTATTTGCAACTGACTGATTTTCAGAAACTATGCAGATCGTTAGTCAGAATCCCTGCCTAAGTCAGAATAAATACGATTGCCAAAATTATGTTGGAAAGAGGATGCCGCCGTCCGCTTTAATTTGAACCCAATCGCCAATCGCGCGGTTTTTTGAACCTTTCAAAGGTTAATAATGCCCGTCTATAGCCCCTTTTACAGGTTTGATAAAAAAATCAGCCTTCGGTTTTTGCGCTGTATGGGGTAAGGGAAAGGGGGTGAAAAGCGAAAAATGTTGCCGACGTCTGATAAAAAAGCGAGGGCGACAAAAAAATATTCAATTTTTTTTTCAGAAAAAAAACAGAGGTTATATTTCTTATTACCAATAAGTTATAGACGAAACGAAAAAAAACGGGGAGAAAAAAAAGAAATAAAGTTTGGCGGAGTGTTGTTTTACAAAAAAGTCTTTCTACATTTGCATCCCTTTTAACGAAAGGGGAGCCGGAAAGCCGGAGCTATTGTAACCGCCGAGAGATTGTCAAAGAAGAGCCGTTCTGAGAGGTCTTTAGGCATAAAAAGGTTGCGAAAAAGTTCATTGACATACTGAAGAAGAGTAAAGTAAAGAAACAAGTTCCGATGAGAATCGGAAACACGAGTAAACCCGATGAGAGATCATCGGGAACGAGCATCGTTACAGAAGTAAGTAAGAGCGCATGGGGAATGCCTAGGCTCTCGAAGGCGAAGAAGGACGTGATAAGCTGCGAAAAGTTGCGGGGATCCGCCAATAGGAATTGATCCGCAAATGTCCGAATGGGGCAACCCCTTTGGTTGAAGACCAAAGACTCCAAGTAATTGGAGGGCGAACCCGGGGAACTGAAACATCTAAGTACCCGGAGGAAGAGAAAACAATAGTGATTGCGCAAGTAGTGGCGAGCGAAAGCGCAAGAGCCCAAACCCTTTCCGTTAAGGCGGACAGGGGGTTATAGGACTGCATAATCGAAACCAAAGACGACATGAAGCGGTTGGGAAACCGCGCCATAGAGGGTGAAAGCCCCGTAAAGGAAGTCAGAGGGGAGAGGCAGTATCCTGAGTAGGGCGGGGTCGGAGACGCCCCGTTTGAATTTGCCGGCACCATCCGGTAAGGCTAAATACTCACGAGAGACCGATAGTGAACCAGTACTGTGAAGGAAAGGTGAAAAGTACTCCAAATAGGAGGGTGAAATAGTACCTGAAACCGTGCGCTTACAAGCGGTCGGAGCTTCGCAATGAAGTGACGGCGTGCCTTTTGCATAATGAGCCTACGAGTTACTTTCACTGGCAAGGTTAACCCCGATTAACGGGGGCAGCCGGAGCGAAAGCGAGTCTGAATAGGGCGTACAGTCAGTGGGAGTAGACGCGAAACTTTGTGATCTACCCTTGGTCAGGATGAAGTGGCGGTAAAACGCCATGGAGGTCCGAACCAGTAAACGTTGAAAAGTTTTTGGATGAACTGAGGGTAGGGGTGAAAGGCTAATCAAACTGAGAAATAGCTCGTACTCCCCGAAATGTTTTTAGGAACAGTGTGAGGGTTGAGTTTGGCACAGGTAGAGCTACCAATTGGACTAGGGGGAGTCAAATCCTGCCAAATCCAGATGAACTCCGAATGGTGCCAAATATACCTTGCAATGAGGGCATGGGTGCTAAGGTCCGTGTCCGAGAGGGAAAGAACCCAGACCTACAGCTAAGGTCCCTAAATCTATATTAAGTTGAACTAAGGCGGTTCAGTTGCCGTGACAGCCAGGAGGTTAGCTTGGAAGCAGCTATTCCTTTAAAGAGTGCGTAACAGCTCACTGGTCGAGCGACAGAGCATCGATAATAATCGGGCATAAATATAGTACCGAAGCTTAGGATTGTAGCAATACAGTGGTAGGGGAGCATTCTAACCGCGGCGAAGCCAAGAGATAACTTGAGGTGGAGCAGTTAGAAAAGCAAATGTAGGCATAAGTAACGATAAGGCCGATGAGAAATCGGCCCACCGAAAGACTAAGGTTTCCGCGGCAATGTTAATCAACCGCGGGTCAGTCGGGACCTAAGGCGTAGCCGAAAGGCGAAGTCGATGGACAACCGGTTAATATTCCGGTACTGACGTTTCAAGCGATGCGGTGAAGAAGGAGTGAAAGTTCCGCCCGGTAACGATATCCGGGTTGAAGGGCGTAGATAGATATTTTGCAGGTAAGTCCGCAAGATATGTCAAAACCCGATAGTACCAGGAGGCTTCGGCCGAATGGATAGCGAACCTAATCAGACTTCCAAGAAAACCCGCTAAGCATATTGAGATGCCACCCGTACCGCAAACCGACACAGGTAGTTGAGTGGAATACACTAAGGTGCTCGAGTGAATCATGGCTAAGGAACTCGGCAAATTAATCCTGTAACTTCGGGAGAAGGGATGCCTAATTTTTAGCAATAAAGAAAGGTCGCAGAGAAATGGCCCAGGCGACTGTTTAACAAAAACACATGGCTTTGCGAAATCGTAAGATGAAGTATAAGGCCTGACACCTGCCCGGTGCTGGAAGGTTAAGGGGGGGAGTTAGCCGCAAGGCGAAGCTCTGAACTGAAGCCCCAGTAAACGGCGGCCGTAACTATAACGGTCCTAAGGTAGCGAAATTCCTTGTCGGGTAAGTTCCGACCTGCACGAATGGTGTAACGATCTGGGCGCTGTCTCAGCCATGAGCTCGGTGAAATTGTAGTCACGGTGAAGATGCCGTGTACCCGTCACGGGACGGAAAGACCCCATGAACCTTTACTATAGCTTCACATTGGTATTGGGAAGATGATGTGTAGAATAGGCGGGAGGCTTTGATCCTGCGGCGCCAGCCGTTGGGGAGTCAACAGTGAAATACCGCCCTTTATGTTTTCGATGCCTAACCCTATTCGTAGGGGACATTGTGTGGTGGGTAGTTTGACTGGGGTGGTCGCCTCCGAAAGCGTATCGGAGGCTTTCAAAGGTATGCTCAGTACGGTTGGTAACCGTACGGGGAGTGCAATAGCACAAGCATGCTTGACTGTGAGACCGACGGGTCGAGCAGACGCGAAAGCGGGATATAGTGATCCGGTGGTTCTGCATGGAAGGGCCATCGCTCAAAGGATAAAAGGTACTCTGGGGATAACAGGCTGATCTCCCCCAAGAGCTCATATCGACGGGGAGGTTTGGCACCTCGATGTCGGCTCGTCACATCCTGGGGCTGGAGAAGGTCCCAAGGGTTCGGCTGTTCGCCGATTAAAGTGGCACGCGAGCTGGGTTCAGAACGTCGTGAGACAGTTCGGTCCCTATCTGTTGTGGGCGTTAGAAATTTGAGAGAACCTGACTCTAGTACGAGAGGACCGAGTCGGACAAGCCGCTAGTGTACCTGTTGTGGCGTCAGCTGCACCGCAGGGTAGCTATGCTTGGATGAGATAAGCGCTGAAAGCATCTAAGTGCGAAACTCATCTCAAGATAAGATTTCTTTAAAGGGTCGTGGAAGACTACCACGTTGATAGGTTGCAAGTGTAAAGACAGTAATGTCAAAGCTGAGCAATACTAATTACCCGTTAGCTTTCTTATTAAGTTTCTATTTTTGTTAAAATCAGCATTATTTATATTGTATTTTCTTTCTTTATTTGTCAATCTTATTAGATCCGCAAAAACGGATAATGATTTTAGGTGACTATAGCGGTAAGGCCCACCTCTTCCCATTCCGAACAGAGAAGTTAAGCTTACCAGCGCAGATGGTACTACAGTTATATGTGGGAGAGTATGTCGTTGCCACTTTTTCAAATTAGCCTCAATTCATAAGGAATTGAGGCTTTTTTGTTTTACAATTATCCGTAATTTAGCAACGAATTTTATCTGCAATCAATGCGAATGTTTAGGCTTGTTTTTTTTCTGCTCCTGCTTCCTACCGTAAGCGCATTTGCCGGCATTAACGACACCATCAAAAACAACGACGGATCACTTACAAGGTTCTTTTCCAGGAATCAATTTGAGTATAACGACTCTGTGAACTACATCGACAATTCGTTATATGATTTTCAAAAATATAATTCTAAAAATACGCTCGGGAATAACGGTTTGCCCATTCATAAACTGAACTTTCAACCGCTTATTACAACTGTAGGCTTCCGTTTTTACCGAAATAATTACGAAGACTATTACTATCAGCCCAACCGTTTAAAATTTTACAACACGCACACGCCGTATACAGATCTTTTTTATGTGATGGGAACACAGCAGGAACAGTATTTCAAAACCACATTTTCCTACAACGTAAAAAAAAACTGGAACCTAACTGCCGATATCTGCAAGATCAGGTCCAACGGTGCTTACCTGCTGCAAAATACCAATGAAAATTATATTGCCGTTTCCACCAATTTTAAATCGAATAATAACCGTTACTGGTTACTGGGCGGTGTATTCTATAACGGTGCAAAACACTCCGAAAATGGCGGTATTGTTAGTGATTCGGTATTTGACGACGGCAATACCGTAGACGCCTCGTTATTAAATGTGCGTTTATCTTCTGCCCAGAAAAAAGTAGTCAACCGCAATGTTTTTGTTGAGCAGATCCTTAACCTGGGGCGTGAATCCGTAGATACGACCAAGCCCGGCATTATTCCAGGGAGCCGCTTTATTTTAACATCGTCCTTCGATGATAATTTCATCAGGTACACCGATGCGTATGTGGACCTCGCCAGCGGCTATTATTCCAATATTTATTACGATACGCTTGAAACCTTTGATTCTACATACTATTCAAAGATCGAGAACGAGCTGCAATGGAAGCGGACCGATAACCTGCATCACCGCGGTTTACAGGATCAGCTGGGCATGGGCTTCAGTGTAAAGCACCAGCTGGC
>Ga0081606_1000156_pt1 | contig 39309 bp, 32 predicted proteins | sample EareggfetidaYelm_FD_71127 | JGI IMG/M metagenome (GOLD analysis project Ga0081606, IMG submission 71127) | Earthworm egg capsule microbial community from the University of Washington, USA - E. fetida Yelm (SPADES assembly) (version 2) | ecosystem: Host-associated > Annelida > Reproductive system...
CGGCCGCAGCAATGCCGGCGTCGAGCCTGTGCCGGCGGGCGTCGAGACCTTGCAAGAGCGCATCGGGACGCTGGAATCCGAACTGGCCAGCCTGCGGGCCACGGTGCAGTGGCTGTGCCAGGAGTTGGGCATCACGCCCGCTCCGGCGTCCATGCCACAGCCCGGACTGCCGGCAGGCAATGGGTCGCCCGGTTCTTAGCCGGTCATCTGTCCGGCGCGTGGCGCAGCGATCGTCGTCTCGGTCGTCTCGGACATCGGCCAGTCGAACCCAGCGTCCATCAGGCGGACGGTGCGCCTGGGGCGCCAGCACCCGGTGTTGGTTCGGGTGCACGGCGGTGGCCAGTGCGTGCTGGCCGCATGGCACCGACGCCGTGACCCCGGGCGGAAAGACGCCACGCCTTGCCGCAGGTGCACCGCGCTGGGCTCACCACGGCCCCGCCCAAGCCAGGCCAGGTGCTCCGGGGACTTTTTTGGGGGGGAGGGGGGGAGATGCCAGGGCCGCAGCCCCGGGCTTGGGAGGGCAGGGCGCTGACACCCGGCTTGCAGCAATCACCGGCTGCAGCGCCCCCTGGTATGCCGGCAAGAGCGTGGTCTGGCCCATCCGCAGCGGGGCGAACGCGGCCATGGCGGACACCAGCGCGTCGAAGGGGCTGTTCAGCAGCGCATTGCCCGCCGAGGTCCTGAACTGCCCGATCCGGCTCTGGCACAGACGAGACGGAAACGAACGATCGTGCTACAAATACGGTGCCACACAAAGGAGACACACCGTATGGATCTTGCATTCACTTCCGAAGAGCAGGCCTTTCGCGAACAGGTTCGCGCCTGGGTTCAGGCCCATCTACCCAAGGAGCTTTCCCGCAAGGTGCACAACGCCCTGCGCTTGAGCCGCGCAGACCTGCAGGGCTGGGCCAAGATACTGGGCCAAAAAGGCTGGTTGGGCTACGGCTGGCCCAAGGAATTTGGCGGCCCCGGCTGGAACGCCGTGCAAAAGCACCTGTTCGAGGAGGAGTGCGCGCTGGCCGGTGCGCCCCGCATCATCCCGTTCGGCCCGGTGATGGTGGCCCCGGTGATCATGGCCTTTGGCAGCGCCGAGCAACAAAGGCGCTTTCTGCCCGGCATCGCCAGCGGCGAGGTTTGGTGGAGCCAGGGCTACAGCGAGCCGGGCGCGGGCTCGGACCTGGCCTCGCTCAAGACGCGCGCCGAGCGCGTGGGCGACAAGTACATCGTGAATGGCCAAAAGACCTGGACCACGCTGGGCCAGCATGGCGACTGGATGTTCAACCTGGTGCGCACCAGCACCGAGGGCAAGCCCCAGACCGGCATCTCGTTTCTGCTGCTGGACATGAAGTCGCCCGGCGTCAGCGTGCGCCCCATCAAACTGCTCGATGGTGAGTGCGAAGTCAACGAAGTGTTCTTCGACAATGTGGCGGTGCCCGCCGAGAACCTGATCGGCCAAGAGAACAAGGGCTGGACCTACGCCAAGCACCTGCTCTCGCACGAGCGCACCAACATTGCCGATGTGAACCGCGCCAAGCGCGAGCTCGAGCGCGTCAAGCGCATTGCCAAGACCGAAGGCTTGTGGGAGCAGCCCCGTTTTCGCGACCAGATCGCGCTGCTCGAAGTGGACATCGTGGCCCTGGAAATGCTGGTGCTGCGCGTGCTCTCGGCCGAGAAATCCGGCAAAAACCCGCTGGACATCGCCGGCCTGCTGAAAATCCGTGGCAGCGAGATCCAGCAGCGCTACGCCGAACTGATGATGCTGGCCGCAGGCCCGTTTGCCATGCCCCTCATCCAGGAGGCGATGGATGCCGGCTGGCAAGGCGACTTTCCGGGGGGCGTCACGGCCAATGCCCCGCTGGCATCTTCTTACTTCAACCTGCGCAAGACCACCATCTACGGCGGCTCCAACGAGGTGCAGCGCAACATCGTCGCGCAAACCGTCCTGGGCTGAGCTGCGCCACAAAAGCGCGCCCCATCCAGGCCCATTCAAACATTTCGCCAGGAACAAACACCATGGATTTCGATTTTTCCGACAACCAGGAGCAACTGCGCGATGCTGTGCGCAAGTGGGTCGACAGGGGTTACGGCTTCGAGCGCTACCGCGCCGGCGTGGCCGCTGGCGGCTTTGCGCGCCAGGTATGGGGCGAACTGGCCGAACTGGGCCTGACGGCTCTGACCGTGCCCGAAGAGTATGGCGGCCTGGGCCAGGGCGCGATAGACGCCATGGTGGTGGCCGAGGAACTCGGCCGTGGCTTGGTGCTGGAGCCGATCGCGCAGGCATTCATCGCCAGCGCCGTGCTGACCCGCAGCGCCCCGGCCGCCGTGCAATCGGCCTGGTTGCCCCGTGTGGCCAGCGGCCAAGCGTTGGTGGTGCTGGCCCAGCAGGAACGCAAAGCCCGCTACCACCTCGATGTCTGCGAGGCCAAAGCGGCGCTGGCGCAATCAGGGTATTTGCTGAGTGCCATGAAAAGCATGGTGCCAGCAGGCGACCAGGCAGACGCCTGCATCGTGCCGGCGCAGCTCGACGGCAAGATCGCCCTGTTCCTGGTGGAGCGCACGGCCAGCGGTCTGGGCACGCAAGGCTACATCACGCAGGACGGCAGCCGCGCCGCCGAGCTACGGCTGACCCATGCCCCCGCCACCTTGATCACCACCGATGGCCTGGCCGCGCTGGAACTGGCGCTGGACACCGGCATTGCCGCCACCTGCGCCGAAGCCGTGGGCGTGATGGACAAGACCCTGGCCGCCACCGTCGCCTACATGAACCAGCGCCGGCAGTTCGGCGTGCCGATCGCCAACTTCCAGGCGCTGCGCCACCGCGTGGCCGATATGAAGATGCACATGGAGTTGGCACGCTCGATGAGCTATTACGCCAGCCTCAAACTGGGCGCCCCTGCCGCCGAGCGCCGCGCCGCCATGGCCCGCGCCAAGGTGCAACTGGGCCAGTCCATGCGCTTCGTGGGTCAGCAGGCCGTGCAACTGCATGGCGGCATTGGCGTGACGGACGAATACATCGTGAGCCACTACTTCAAAAAGCTCACGCAGTTGGAGATCCGCTTTGGCGATACGCTGCACCATCTGGGCGAGGTGTCAGGCCGCATGCAGGACACGGCAGGGGTGTTTGCCTGAATGCGCGTGGCAAGGGTTTTCTGGCGAAAACCAGGATAATCCGCCACCCGCTTCGGGCCGCCAGCAGCCATCACTTGGCCAGGCCGCCTGATCTTTGCACTTGCCCACCTTCCTGCCCATGAGCGCCATCGCCCGCGACCCCAATATCAAGCACCTGATCAAAGCCCGTGGGCAGATCGCCAAGGGCGACCTGAAGAACGCCGCGCTGACGCTGAACCAGGCCAATGCACGGTGGCCGCAGGATCCGCGCGTGTTCATGCTCGGTGGCCTGATGGCAGAGAAAGCCGGCCATCTGCAAGGCGCTTTCGAGTCCTTGCGCAAGGCCGTTGCGTTGGCGCCGGACTGGGGCCCCGGTCTGCTGGAACTGGCCTTGCTGCTGGCGCGCCAGAACCAGTTTCAGGAAGCGGTGGAGATCGCCGAAAGGCTGGCCTTGCTCGAACCCGGGAACCTGCAGGTGTTGGCCGGCGTGGTGGATATCGCCCACCGCTCGGGGCACACCGCGATGGCCGTGCGCCACCTGCGCCGGGGCCTGGCGCTGGTGCCCGGCGATGTTGAACTGCGACGCCTGCTGGCGCGCGATCTGAGCGAGCAGGGCCAGCATGACGAAGCCCTGGCGCTCTGGAGCGCCTTGGTGGCAGAAAATCCGGCCGATTCCGGCTTCCTGCGGGGGCATGTGCAAGCCTGTATCGCCGCCGGCAAGCCCGCACAGGCCCAAAAAAGCTGCGCCGCCCTGCTGGCACAGGCCCCCGAAGACCCGGTCTGCCAGTACTACGCCCAACTCGCGGGCGGCCAAACCCCGGACCGGCAGCCCGCAGAACTGGTGCGCCCGCTGTTCGACGACTTGGCCGAGTCGTACGACCAGCACGTGGTGCGCAGTCTGAAATACCAACTGCCCCGGCAGGTCGCCGACAAGATCATCACCCGCCATCCCGACAAGAAGATCAATGTGCTCGATCTCGGATGTGGCACCGGTCTGCTGGGGGTGTGCCTCGGACGCCTGGACGGCTTCCTCATTGGTGTCGATCTGTCGATGAAGATGCTCGAACAGGCGGCCCGGCATCAGTTGTACGACCGTTTTCATACCGTCAACCTGCACGACGCGCTGCGTGCCACGCCGCCGGGGCTGTACCAGGTGATCGCGGCGCTGGATGTGTTCATCTACGCAGGCGAACTGTCCTTGGCGATTGCCGACGCGCACCGCATTCTGACGGCCGATGGGCTGCTGATTCTCTCTTGCGAGACCGCCAGCGAAACCGGGCCTGATCTGGTGCTGCTGCCCGCCGGGCGTTATGCGCACAAGCGCAGCCATGTCCAGGCGCTGTGCCAGGCCGCAGGCTTTGATGCGGTGGAGATCGAAGACAGCGTGCTGCGCTACGAGAACCACCAGCCGGTGGCAGGCTTCGTGGTGACGGCGCATAAACCGGCGTGATCGGCGGGCCACCCCTCGATGGGCCGCAGGCAGTCAGCCCAAGCCAGCGGGCACCGAGGGGTGGCGCAGGTTCAGAGCCTTCAGGCTGCGTCGATGCCGGCACGCAAGGCCGCAGCCAGAATGGTCTGGCGCACGCTGTCGTCGTGAGCGGGCGGGTCGGCAATGCGCGTCCCGCCAAGTGCCCCCTTTGACGCGATCGCCAAACAGCATGACCGAGCTTGGCCTCAGGCCAGCAAGCGCGATGATTTGGGCACATGGGCCATCAGGAACTCCATCTGATCGGCCAGGATGCGCCGGTTGCGCAGGATGAAGTCCTCCCACAGGCTGGGCACGTAAGGCGCGTACAGCAACGGCATCCGCGCCTGCTCGGGTGTGCGCGGCCCCTTGCGGTGGTTGCAGGGGCGGCAGGCGGTGACCACGTTCATCCAGTGGTCCTGCCCGTTGCGGGCAAAGGGCACGATATGTTCGCGCGTCAGGTCTTGTTCATCGAAATGTCCGCCGCAATAGGCGCAGACATTGCGGTCGCGGGCAAAGAGCTTGCCGTTGGTCAGGCCCGGCTTCAGGTCGAACGGGTTGATGCCGGGCACGCCCTTGGTGCCGATGATGCTGTTGATGGCGATCACCGATTGCGCGCCCGTGATGGCGTTGTGGCCGCCGCGGAACCGGGCGATCTGGCCGCCCGATTCCCAGCGCACCTCGTCAGCGGCGTAATGAATCACCGCCTGCTCGAGCGAAATCCACGATTGGGGCAGTCCCTGGGAGGACAGCTTCAAGACCTTCAAAACACGCCTCCTGGAGCGCAGGGATGCAAGGGTTTGGAACGGCGGGTGTTGCGCGCACGGCCTGCGCCGACCGTGCGTGGGTCGCAATATACTCCGTTTTCATTACAAACTGGCGTCTGCGCTTGATGCACCTTCGCATTCTGCTATCAAAAAGATAACAAACCGATGAAAATCTTCCGTGGATTCCACCACCCGGGCATCGCTGGCGCCTGTGCGCTGACCATAGGCAACTTCGATGGCGTGCACCGGGGCCACCAGGCCATGCTGGCCCTGCTGAACAACGAGGCTGCGCACCGGGGGGTGGACAGTTGCGTGCTCACGTTCGAGCCCCACCCCCGCGACTACTTTGCCGGCGTCCGGCACAAGCCGGAACTGGCCCCGGCCCGTATCGGCGCCCTGCGCGACAAACTCACCGAGCTCAAGCGCTGCGGCGTGCAGCAGACCGTGGTGCTGCCTTTTGACGCAGCGCTGGCCGCGCAATCACCCGAGGACTTCATCGAAGAAGTGCTGGTGCGCGGTCTGGGCGTCCGCTATGTCCTGGTGGGCGACGACTTCCGCTTTGGCCGCCAACGCGCCGGCGACTACGCCATGCTCGACGCCGCCGGACAGGCCCGGGGCTTTGACGTGGCGCGCATGAACAGCTACGAGGTGCATGGCCTGCGCGTATCGAGTTCCGCCGTGCGGCAGGCCCTGGCCCAGGGCGACATGCCAGCGGCAGCGCGCCTGCTCGGGCGCCCTTACGCCATCTCCGGCCATGTGGTGCATGGCCGCAAGCTCGGGCGCGAACTGGGCGCCGCCCGAGCCGGTGCCGGCAACGGCTTTCGCACCCTGAACCTGCGCTTTTCCCACTGGAAGCCCGCTGCCAGCGGCATTTTTGCGGTGCTGGTGCACGGGCTCGGTGGCGCCCCCCTGCCGGGAGTGGCCAACCTGGGCGTGCGCCCATCGCTGGACCCGCAGGACGTGAACGGCGGTCGCGTGCTGCTGGAAACCCATTGCCTGCAATGGCCCGCCGACCTCGGGCTGGAAGGGGCCTACGGTAAAATCGTGCGCGTGGAACTACTGCACAAACTGCACGACGAATTGAAGTACGACGGCCTCGATGCCTTGACGGCGGGCATTGCCAAAGACTGCGCCGATGCCCGCGCCTGGTTTGCGGCGGGCCAGGCCCCGGCACACACCGCCACCCGGCGCCCAGCCGCGCGCGACCGAATTTGAGGCGGTGGCCCAGCCACCGCGCCCCGAATGCGTACTCCGTTCCGGGCGCGCGCCCGGATTGCCCCGTTTCCAAGGTCCTTCCCATGTCTGACAACGCCAGCGCCACCGACTACCGCAGCACCCTGAACCTGCCCGACACCGCCTTCCCGATGCGCGGCGATCTGCCCCGGCGCGAGCCGGGCTGGGTCGAGGAGTGGAACGAAAAAGGCATCTACCAGCGCCTGCGCGACGCCCGCCGGGGCGCACCCAAGTTCATCTTGCACGACGGCCCGCCCTACGCCAACGGCCAGATCCACATGGGCCACGCGGTCAACAAAATCCTGAAAGACATGATCACCAAAGCGCGCCAGCTCGAAGGCTTCGACGCGCTCTATGTGCCCGGCTGGGACTGCCATGGCCTGCCGATCGAAAACGCCATCGAAAAAATGCACGGCCGCCAGCTCTCGCGCGACGACATGCAGACCAAGAGCCGCGCCTACGCCACCGTGCAGATCGCGCAGCAAATGGCCGACTTTCAGCGCCTGGGCGTGCTCGGCGCATGGGACAACCCCTACAAGACCATGAACTACGCCAACGAAGCCGGCGAGATCCGCGCCTTCAAGCGCGTGATCGAGCGCGGCTTCTTGTACCGGGGCCTCAAGCCCGTGCACTGGTGCTTCGACTGTGGCAGTTCGCTGGCCGAATTCGAGATCGAATATGCCGACAAGCACAGCAGCACGCTCGACGTGGCCTTCAAGGCGCACGAGAGCGCCAGGCTGGCGGCGGCGTTCGGCCTGCCGGCTTTGGCCAAGGATGCCTTCGCGCTCGTCTGGACCACCACCGCCTGGACCATCCCCGCCAACCAGGCGCTGAACCTGAACCCCGCGATCAGCTACGCGCTGGTCGATGCCGGCGAACGCATCTTGCTCGTGGCCGAGTCGCTGGTGGCCGGGTGCCTCGAACGCTATGGCCTGGCCGGCAGCGTGATCGCCACCACCCTGGGCAAAAACCTCGCCGGCCTGCCATTCGAGCACCCGCTGCATGACGTGGACGCGGGCTACCGGCGCCTGGCACCGGTGTACCTGGCGGACTACGCCACGGCCGACGACGGCACCGGCATCGTGCACTGTGCGCCGGCCTATGGCCTGGAAGACTTCCACTCCTGCCGCGCGCAGGGCATGGCGCTCGCCGACATCCTGAACCCCGTGCAGGGCAACGGCAGCTACGCAGCCGAGTTCCCGCTGTTCGGCGGCCAGCCGATCTGGCAGGCCGTGCCGCTGATCATCGAGGCGCTGCGCGGCGCCGGCCGCCTGCTGGCCACCTGCGACATCAGCCACAGCTACCCGCATTGCTGGCGCCACAAGACGCCCGTGATCTACCGCGCCGCAGCGCAATGGTTTGTGCGCATGGACGAAGGCGAGGGCGTGTTCACCAAGGACAAGGCCGACAAGACACTGCGCCAGATCGCGCTCCAGGCCATAGAGCACACCCGCTTCTACCCCGAAAACGGCAAAGCCCGGCTGCACGACATGATTGCCAGCCGGCCCGACTGGTGCATCTCGCGCCAGCGCAGTTGGGGCGTGCCGATCCCGTTCTTTCTGCACCAGGACTCGGGCGAACTGCACCCGCGCACGATGGAAATCCTGGACCAGGCGGCCAGCATCGTCGAGCAAGGCGGCATCGAAGCCTGGAGCCGCGTGACGGCGCAAGACATCCTGGGCGCCGAGGACGCGCAGCACTACACCAAGAGCACCGACATCCTCGAAGTGTGGTTCGACTCGGGCTCGTCCTTCAGCCATGTGCTGCGCGGCACGCACCCGGATGTGCGCCACGACAGCGGCCCGGAGGCCGACCTGTACCTGGAAGGCCATGACCAACACCGTGGCTGGTTCCACAGCTCGCTGCTGCTGGCCAGCGCCCTGCAAGGCCGCGCGCCTTACCGCGGTCTGCTCACGCACGGATTCACCGTCGACAGCCAAGGCCGCAAGATGAGCAAATCGCTGGGCAACGGCATCGAGCCGCAGGAGATCAACCAGCGGCTGGGCGCAGAAATCATCCGCCTGTGGGTGGCCGCCAGCGACTACTCGGGCGACATCGCGGGCGACGAGAAAATCCTCGCGCGCGTGGTCGACGCCTACCGCCGAATCCGCAACACGCTGCGCTTTTTGCTCGCCAACGTCAGCGACTTCGAGCCGGCCCAAGACAGCGTACCGTTCGGGCAGATGCTGGAGATCGACCGCTACGCGCTCACCCGCGCCGCCGAACTCCAGGCCGAGGTGCTGGCGCATTACGAAATCTACGAATTCCACCCCGTGGTCGCCAAACTGCAACTGTATTGCTCGGAAGACCTGGGCGGCTTTTATCTCGACGCGCTCAAGGACCGCCTGTACACCACGGCGCCCAAGAGCCTGGCGCGCCGCAGCGCCCAGACCGCGCTGCACCGGATCACACACGCCATGCTGCGCTGGATGGCGCCATTCCTGTCCTTCACGGCCGAAGAAGCCTGGAAACTGTTCGGCGGCTCCGACTCCATCTTCCTGGAAACCTACGGCGCCATCGCCGCAGCCGATGCAGGGCTGCTGGCCAAATGGGCGCGCATCCGCCAGATCCGCGATGCAGTGAACAAGGAAATCGAAGTCCTGCGCGCCAACGGCCAGGTCGGCTCATCGCTGCAAGCCAGGCTCAGACTGAGCGCAGCACCCGAAGACCACGCGCTGCTGGCCAGCCTGGGCGCAGACCTCCAGTTCGTATTCATCACATCCGCCGTCGAACTGCTCGCCGGAGACGATTTGCAGATCAGCGTCCGGCCCAGCACAGACAGCAAATGCGCACGCTGCTGGCATTACCGCAGCGACATCGGCCAAGACGGCGCCCACCCCAGGCTTTGCGGCCGCTGCATCAGCAACCTGTACGGCTCCGGCGAGCATCGGGAGCATGCCTGATGCCGCGCACATCACTGGCCGGGCGTAGCGGCGCGAGCATGCGGCCTTGGCTGATCTGGGCGCTGCTCATCCTGATCACCGACCAGACCACCAAGGCGCTGATCCTGGGCAACTACCAACTGGGCGACGCCAGCACCGTCACCGGCTTCTTCAACATCGTGCGGGCGCACAACACCGGGGCCGCGTTCTCGTTCCTGTCGAACGCAGGCGGCTGGCAGCGCTGGCTGTTCACCGGCATCGGCGTTGCCGCCGCGATCTTCATCCTGTGGCAACTGCACGCCCATCCGGGACAAAAGCTGTTCAGCCTCGCGCTGTCGAGCATCCTCGGCGGCGCCGTCGGAAACGTGATCGACCGGCTCATGCGCGGCTACGTGGTCGATTTTCTGCAATGGCACTACGCCGGCTGGTATTTCCCCTCCTTCAACCTCGCCGACGCCGCCATCACCATGGGGGCCGCCTGCCTCGTCCTGGATGAGTTGCTGAGGGTGCGGGGCCAGCGCTGATCTGCTGCGGGCAGTGGATGGATGGTTGGTTGGGTGGTTGGGTGGTTGGGTGGTGGGGACCCTCCTCGAGCCGGCAGGGTCGTCCCGATGGACCCGGCAAGCAATGCAACGGCAATGAAAGGAGACAGGGAAATGAACCAGACCTTGCGTATCGGCTCCGGCGCCGCTTGGTGGGGCGACCGGGTCGAGCCGGCTGCGCTGAATGCCGAGCACGGCGCGCTCGACTATCTGTGTTTTGAGACGATGGCCGAAGCCACGGTATCGGCCGCGCAGGTGCGGCTGCGGCGCGACAGTAGTTTTGCCGGCTATGACACCTACCTCGACGAGCGCATGCGCGCAGTGCTGCCCGCCTGTATGCGCCATGGCACGCGCATCATCTCCAACCAGGGCTGGATCAATCCGACCGGCGCCGCCGAGCGCATCGTGCAACTGCTGCGCGATGCAGGCCAGCATGGGCTGAAGGTGGCGGCGGTCTGCGGCAGCCTGATCACCGATCGCGTGCTGGAACTGGCCGACCGCGTGCTGGAAAACGGCGCGCCCGTGCGCTCGCTCGCGCCCGATCTGATCAGTGCCGAGGTCTACCTCGGCGCCGAGCCTATCGTCGCCGCCTTGCGCGCAGGCGCGCAGATCGTGGTCACCGGCCGCGTTGCCGACCCGTCGATCTTCCTGGCGCCGATGATGCATGGGTTCGGCTGGGATCCGCTGGACCACGAGCGCGTTGGCGCCGGCAGCGCCATCGGCCATCTGCTGGAATGCGGCGCCCAGGTGACCGGTGGCTACTTCTGCGACCCCGGCTTCAAGGAACTGCCCGAACCCTGGAACTTCGCCTTCCCGATTGCCGAGGTGCAATCCGATGGCACGGCGGTGATCACCAAGGTCGCGGGCAGTGGCGGCGGCGTCACGCTACAGACGATCAAGGAGCAGATGCTGTACGAGGTGCATGACCCGGCCAACTACCTGACACCGGATGTGGTGGTCGATTTCACGCAGGCCCGGCTCGAACAGATCGGCCCCGACCGCGTGCGCGTGACCGGGCTCACCGGCAAGCCGCGCACGCCAACGCTGAAGGTGAGCATAGGCTGTGCCGAGGGTTTCATCGGCGAGGACATGTTCTTTTACGCCGGCCCCGGCGCGCTGCGCCGCGCCCGATGGGCCAGGAAGATCCTCCAGGAGCGCTTCAGGATCGTGCAACTGCAGGCCGAGGAGCTCCGTATCGACTTCCTCGGTCTGAATGCGATCCACGGCGCGGCCACGCCCGCTGATGCCGTCGAGCCTTACGAGGTCGCGGTGCGCGTGGCGGCCCGCACCAAGACCCGCGCAGAGGCCGCCAAAGTGGGCCGCGAGGTCGATGGCATGGCGGTGTCGGGTATTGCGCACACGGGCAAGCGCGTGCCGCACCAGGAGCGCTGGCGCGAGGTGATAGGTCTGTGGTCGGCGCTGGTGCCGCGCGAGGCGGTGCCAGCCCATATCTGCTACTTCGAAAGCTGAAGAGGTCACGATGAAAGTCCAACTGCAGCATCTGGCGCATGCCCGCTCGGGCGACAAAGGCGATATCGCCAACATCGCGGTCTTTGCCTACGAACCGGAGTTCTACCCGCTGTTGAAGGCGCAATTGACCGCCGAACGCTTCAAGGCTTTCTACCAGGGAGCGATCACCGGCCAGGTGCTGCGCTACGAGGTCGACAACCTCGAGGCGCTGAACTTCGTCTGCCACGGCGCGCTCGGCGGCGGCGTCTCGCGCAGCCTGTGCCTGGACAACTACGGCAAAGCGCTCTCGGCCGCCGTGCTGGGCTTTGAGGTCGAACTGCCCGAGGCATGGCTTGACAAACTGCGCGGCAGGCATCTTTTAACCCGGCAGGAGCGGCCATGAAGTCCATCCGGCGCTGGCTCGCTGCACTGCTGGTCTCGATGCTGTGGGCTGCTGCTGCTGCCCAGCCGTTTCCGAACCGGCCGGTGCGGCTGATCGTGCCCTATCCGGCGGGCGGCAGCACCGACATCCTGGCGCGCATCGCGGCCAAGGAACTCGGCGAGCGGCTGCGGCAGCCCTTCGTGATCGAGAACAAGGCGGGCGCCAGCGGCGCGATCGGCTCGCTCGAAGTGGCTCGCGCAGCGCCCGATGGCTACACCTTGCTGATGGCGACCGCCAGTTCGCACGGCATCAATTCGGCGGTCTACGCGCAACTGCCATACGACGCGGTGAAGGATTTCGCCGCGCTGACCATGGTTGCCAGCACGCCCAACATCATCGTCGTCAACCCGGGCCTGCCAGTGAAGAACTTGCAGGAACTGATCGCGCTGGCCAGGGCCGAACCCGGCAAGCTCAACTTCGGCTCAACCAGCCTGGGCGGCTCGCCCTACATGAGCGCGCAACTCTTGAAGATGATGGCCCGGATCGACATCGCCCATGTGCCCTACAAAGGCGCAGCGCCGATGCTCAGCGACCTGATCGGCGGGCAGATACAGATCGGCTTCGACAACTTGCCGTCAACGATCAACTTCGTGCGCGCGGGCAAGCTGCGCGCCATCGCCGTGACCACGGCACACCGCTGGCCGGGCGCGCCAGAGATTGCGACCGTGGCCGAAAGTGGCGTTCCCGGCTATGAGGTGGCAGGCTGGTTTGGGCTGCTGGCGCCGGCCGGCACGCCCAAGGACATCGTCGATCTGATCCAGCAGGCCATGGCCGCAGCCGTTGACAAGCCCGAGGTCCGCAAGCAGATGCTGGACCTGGGCGCGCAGCCGATTGCGAATCGGCCCGAGGAGTTTGCGGCGCAGATCCGGCGCGAAGTGGACAAGTGGCAACGGGTGGTGGTTGAGCACCATTAGCGCAGCCGGCATTGGGCCAGATCGGAGCCTTGTTCCAGCACGAAGGCCTTGAATGCGCCGTTGACGCCCGACAGTGTGGAGTCGCGGCGGTTGAGCAGGCACCAGTCGAGCATTTTGGGCATGTCTTGCAGGTCGAGCACGGCCAGGCGGGCGGCCTGCAGTTCGATCTGGAAGGTGTGGGCCGACAGAAAGCTGATGCCCATGCCGGCCATCACGGCCTGCTTGATGGTTTCGTTGCCCGACAGCTCCATCGATACCTTGACCTGTAGCGCCTGGGCTTGCAGCAGGTGCTCGAAAAACTGCCTGGTGGCCGAGCCGGGTTCGCGAAAGATGAAGGATTCGTCGCGCAACGCATCCCAGCGGATGCGCCGCTGTGGGGCCAGCGGGTGGCTGGCTGCGGCGACGATGCAGTGCGGGTGCTGGGCGAAGGTCTCGGCCTCCACGTCGGCTTCGGATGGCGGGTAGCCGGCGATGGCCAGGTCGAGTTGGTGCTCGCGCAGCATGCTCAGGATCTGGTCGCGCCGATCCACCGTCAGCTTGAATTTCACGCCCGGCCATTGCCGGGCAAAGGCCATCAGCAGCGCCGGCGCGAAGTAGTGGGCGGTGGGCACCACGCCCAGGTGCAGCAGCCCGCCGCTGCCGCCTTCGGTCTGATGGTAGGCGGCCATGGCTTCTTCGGCCATGCGCACCTGGTTCAGGATGCGGCGGGTCTGGCGCAGCATTTCCTCGCCCGCCTGGCTCAGGCGGATCCGCTTGCCGGTTTTCACCAGCAATTGCAGGCCCAGTTCTGTTTCGAGCTGCTGCACCTGCATCGACACGGCCGGTTGCGTCAGGCTCATTTGCTGTGCCGCGCGCGAGTAGCTCAGGTGCAGGGCCACGGCCTCGAACAGGCGTAGCTGGCGCAGGTTCCAATGTTTCATGCGGGATATCCCTGATCAAAGCGTGGCTGGCACGGCCTGGGGCACCGCCTTTTTGCTGGTGTTTTCCCTGACTCCAGGTGTGGTTGCCGTGGCTGGCTGCGGATGCCGGCGCCGGTGTGCCGCTATGGGGGCGCTATGGGGACGCTATGGGGGCGGCATACCAAGCCGCGCGGGATTGTCCCATGCATCAGGGAAATTGATGATTTGGATAAAAAACTATGAGCTGACCCTATCGTTACCTGTCGCTACAGTGGGCCTCATTGCGTTGCCATACCAAGCTCCATGACCACACCGATTCCTGCACGAGACTTCCCGCGTTGGGATGCCAACCATGCTGCCACGCTCGATGCTGCGCGGCTGCTGCTGTACCGCTCGAACCTGCTGGGCTCGGATCTGCGCATCACCAATTACGGCGGCGGCAACACCTCGGCCAAGATCTGGCAGGCCGACCCGCTCACCGGCCAGCAGGTGCAGGTGCTGTGGGTCAAGGGCTCGGGCGGCGACCTGGGTTCGATGGCGCTGGACGGTTTCTCCACGCTGTACATGGACAAGTTGCTCGCCCTGCAAGCCATTTACCGTGGCCCCGGGCATGAGGACGAGATGGTGGGCTATCTGCCGCATTGCACCTTCAACCTGAACCCGCGCGTCGCCAGCATCGATACGCCGCTGCATGCCTACCTGCCTTTTGCGCATGTAGACCATATGCACCCGGACGCGGTCATCGCCATTGCCGCGATGGCCGATAGCGAAAAGCTGACGCAGCAGATTTTTGCCGGCACTGTCGGCTGGCTGCCTTGGCGCAGGCCCGGTTTCGAGCTGGGCCTGATGCTGCAGCGCTACCAGGCGGCCCACCCTGGCCAGCGCGGCCTGGTGCTGGCCGGCCATGGCTTGTTCAGTTGGGGGGACGATGCCCGTGCCTGTTATGACAATACCGTGGGCCTGATCGCCTCGGCCCAGGACTGGCTCGACCGCGAACGGGTGGTGCGCCAGGTGCCCAGTTTCGGCGGCCCGGCGCGCCAGGCGCTGAGCCAGGGCGAGCAGGACGCCACGCTGGCGCGGGTGCTGCCGGTGCTGCGCGGCCTGGCCAGCAAGACCGGACCCAAGCTGCTGCATGTCGAGCGCCAGGCGGCGGTGCTGGAGTTCGTCAACAGCCGCGACCTGGCGCCGCTGGCGGCCTTGGGCACCTCCTGCCCGGACCATTTCCTGCGCACCAAGATTCGCCCGCTGATCCTGGAGCCGGCGGTCTACATGCTGCAAGGCGCGGCGCTGGCGCAGGCGCTGCAAGAACGGCTGGCGGCCTACCGCGCCGACTACGGCGCCTACTACCAGCGCTGCCGGCGCGCAGACAGTCCGGCGCTGCGCGATGCCAACCCGGTCATCGTCCTGCTGCCCGGCATCGGCATGGTGGCCATGGCCAAAGACAAGGCCACGGCGCGCATTGCCGCCGAGTTTTATGTCAACGCCATCAACGTGATGCGCGAGGCCCATGCCATCGACCGCTATGTGGGCCTGCCCGAGCAGGAGGCTTTCGACATCGAATACTGGTGGCTCGAAGAAGCCAAGTTGCAGCGCAGCCCCCCGCCGAAACCGCTGGCCGGCAAAGTGGCGCTGGTCACCGGCGGCGCCGGCGGCATCGGGCGGGCGATTGCCCGGCGCGTGCTGGCCGAAGGCGCCTGCGTGGTGCTGGTCGATATCGACCAGGGCGCGCTGGCGACGGTGACCGCCGAACTGGCCCAGGCCCATGGCCCGGACCATGTGCGCGGCTTGCAGTGCGATGTCACCAGCGAGGCCAGCGTCATCGCCGCCTTCCGCCATGCGGCGCTGGAGTTTGGCGGCCTGGACATTGCGGTGAGCAACGCCGGCATTGCTGCCGCAGCGCCTCTGGAGGACACCAGCATCGAGCTGTGGAACCACAGCCAGGGCGTATTGGCCACCGGTTATTTTCTGGTCGGCCGTGAAGCCTTCCGGCTGATGAAGGCGCAGGGCGCAGGCGGCAGCATCGTCGTCATCGCCAGCAAGAACGGCATGGTCGCCAGCCCGCAGGCCAGTGCTTATTGCGCCGCCAAGGCCGCAGAAATCCAGCTCAGCCGCAGCTTTGCGCTCGAAGGCGCGCCATGGGGCATACGCTCGAACGTGGTGAACCCGGATGCGGTGATCCGTGGCTCCAGGATCTGGAGCGGCAAGTGGAGCGCCGAGCGCGCTGCGGCCAACAAGATTGCCGAGCAAGACCTGGAAGCCTTCTACCGCGACCGCTCCATGCTCAAGCGCAGCGTCTTGCCCGAGGACATTGCCGAGGCGGCTTATTTTTTTGCCGCAGAACGGCTCAGCGCCAAAAGCACCGGCAACATCCTGAATGTGGATGCCGGCAACCTGGCGGCTTTCACCCGATGATGGCCGATGACGATCGATGACGGCCAATGACCATGACGTGCGGAGACAAGGCATGACAGTGCTGGACCCCGGTCTGATCCAAGACCACAACCACCGCCTGCTGCGCCATGTGGCCAGCGACTACGAGCACCTGGGCGAGCAACTGGCGCGGCGCCATATCGACATCGATGCGGTGCGCCAGAAAGTCGCGGCCTTTGGCGTGGCCATCCCCAGTTGGGGCGTGGGCACCGGCGGCACCCGGTTTGCGCGCTTTCCCGGCCCGGGCGAGCCGCGCAATGTGTTCGACAAGCTGCAAGACTGCGGCGTGATCTGGCAGTTGGCCCGCGCCACCCCCGGCGTGTCGCTGCATATCCCGTGGGACCAGTGCAGCGATTGGCCCGCGCTGCGCGCCGTCGCCGATGGCTACGGCCTGGGCTTCGACGCGATCAACTCGAATACCTTTTCCGACCAGCCCGGCCAGGCGCACAGCTACAAGTTCGGCAGCCTGAGCCACACGGACGCCGGCACCCGGGCCCAGGCCGTGGCGCACAACATCGAATGCGTGGCCATTGGCCAGCGCATCGGCAGCAAGGCGCTGACGGTGTGGGTGGGCGACGGCAGCAACTTTCCGGGCCAGCAGCATTTGCGCCGCGCCTTCGAGCGCTATCTGGACAGCGCGCGCCAGATTTATGCGGCCCTGCCGGACGATTGGCGCATGTTTGTCGAGCACAAGATCTGCGAGCCGGCGTTCTACGGCACCGTGATCCAGGACTGGGGCTCCAGCTACCTGGCGGCCAGCGCGCTGGGCCCGAAGGCGCAATGCCTGGTGGACTTGGGGCACCACGCCCCGAACGTGAATATCGAGATGATCGTCGCGCGCCTGATCGCCGCAGGCAAATTGGCGGGTTTTCATTTCAATGACAGCAAGTACGGCGATGATGACCTGGACGCTGGCAGCATCGCGCCCTACCGGTTGTTTTTGGTGTTCAACGAACTGGTGGCGGCAGCGCATGAGAAACTGGCCTTCGAGCCGGCCTACATGCTCGACCAGAGCCACAACGTCACCGACCCGATCGAGAGCCTGATGACCAGTGCCGCCCAGGTGCAGCGCAGCTACGCCCAGGCGCTGATCGTCGAGCGCAGCCTGCTCGATGCCGCGCAGCAGGCCAACGATGCGCTGCTGGCCAGCCAGACGCTCAAGCGCGGCTTCGAGACCGATGTCACCCCGATCCTGCAACGGGTGCGCCTGGACGCGGGCGGCGCCATCGACCCGGTGGCTGTCTACCGCGCCAGCGGCTACCGCCAGCGGGTGGCCAAAGACCGCCCGGCCAGCGCGGGCAGCGGCGGCGGCATCGTTTGAGGCGCCCGGCAGCGGCACGATCGGCTCCGGTCTGACGGCCATGCCGGTTCCATGACAACGTTGGAGACACGGATGATGGAAAAACCACCAAAGACCTTGCGGGCGGCCGCGCTGGCAGCCTTGCAGGCCGTGGCATTGGGCGCCGCGCTGGCCAGCCCGGCGCTGGCCGCAGACAAGATTGCCGTGCTCGTCAAAAGCCTGGGCATCCGCTTTTTCGACGCCGTGCACCAGGGCGCACAGGAGGCGGCCAAAGAGCTCTCGAACATCGAGATCATCTATACCGGCCCGGCCAAACCCACGGCCGAGGGCCAGATCGAGATCATCAACGCGCTGATCTCGCAAAAGGTCGCCGCCATCGTCATCTCGGCCAATGACCCCGATGCGCTGGCGCCGTCGCTCAAGCGCGCCATGGGGCGCGGCATCGAGGTGCTGTCGTTCGACTCCGGCGTGCGCAAGGACGGCCGCATGATGCACCTGAGCGCGGCGAACGACGCGCTGATCGGTGAAAAGCTGGTGCAACTGACGCAGCAGGCGATAGGCGACAGCGGCGAGATTGCCATCGTCTCGTCCACGGCCCAGGCCACGAACCAGAACATCTGGATCGAAGAAATCCGCAAGGTGCTGGCCCGGCCGGCCTACAAGGGGCTGAAACTGGTCAGCGTGGTCTACGGCGATGAGCAGATCGACAAGAGCTACCGCGAAACCCAGGGCCTGTTCAAGAGCTACCCGAACCTGAAGGCCATCATTGCGCCCGTCTCCATGGCCGTTCCGGCGGCGGCCAAGGCCGTGCAGGACGAGAAGAAAATCGGCTCGGTGTATGTGACCGGCCTGGGTCTGCCGTCCGAGATGGCCGGCCATGTCAAGAGCGGCGCGGTCAAGTCCTTTGCCATCTGGAACCCGATCGACCTGGGCTATTCCTCGATCCAGGCTGCCAGCCAGCTCATCGCGGGCAAGTTCACCGGCAAGCCGGGCGACAAGGTGTCGCTGGGCCGGGTCGGCAGCGTGGTGCTGGACGCCAACAGTGAGGCGGCGATGGCCGAGCCGTTCACTTACGACGCCAGCAATGTCGAGAAATTCGCCAAGATCTTTTGAGCATGTCTGACCCCGGCACGATCGAATCCGGCCATCCAGCCTGATGGCCATGCCTGTTCCATGACAACGTTGGAGACACGGATGATGATGAAGAAACCACTGAAAACCCTGCGGGCGACCGCGCTGGCGGCCTTGCAGGCCGTGGCATGGGGCGCCGCGCTGGCCAGCCCGGCGCTGGCCGCAGACAAGATTGCCGTGGTTGTCAAAAGCCTGGGCAACGGGTTTTTCGACGCCGTGAACCAGGGCGCGCAGGAGGCGGCCAAAGAGATCAAGAACATCGAGATCATCTATACCGGCCCGGCCAAATCCACGGCCGAGGGCCAGATCGAGATCATCAACGCGCTGATTTCGCAAAAGGTCGCCGCCATCGTCATCTCGGCCAATGACCCCGATGCGCTGGCGCCGTCGCTCAAGCGCGCCATGGGGCGTGGCATCAAGGTGCTGTCGTTCGACTCCGGCGTGCGCAAGGACGGCCGCATGATGCATCTGAGCCCGTCGAGCAACGCGCTGATCGGTGAAAAACTGGTGCAACTGACGCAGCAGGCGATAGGCGACAGCGGCGAGATTGCCGTCGTCTCGTCCACGGCCCAGGCCACGAACCAGAACATCTGGATCGAAGAAATCCGGAAGGTGCTGGCCCGGCCGGCCTACAAGGGGCTGAAACTGGTCAGCGTGGCCTACGGCGATGACCAGATCGACAAGAGCTACCGCGAAACCCAGGGCCTGTTCAAGAGCTACCCGAACCTGAAGGCCATCATTGCGCCCACCACCATTGGCGTGGCGGCGGCGGCCAAGGCCGTGCAGGACGAGAAGAAGGTCGGCTCGGTGTATGTGACCGGCCTGGGTCTGCCGTCCGAGATGGCCGGCCATGTCAAGAACGGTGCGGTCAAGTCCTTTGCCATCTGGAACCCGATCGACCTGGGCTATTCCTCGATCCAGGCTGCCAGCCAGCTCATCGCGGGCAAGTTCACCGGCAAGCCGGGCGACAAGGTGTCGCTGGGCCGGGTCGGCAGCGTGGTGCTGGACGCCAACAGTGAAGCGGCGATGGCCGAGCCGTTCACTTACGACGCCAGCAACGTCGAGAAATTCGCCAAGATCTTTTGAGCATGTCCGAGCTGCTGCTGAGTTTGCGCGGGGTGCACAAAAGCTACGGCGCGACCCATGCGCTGTGCGCTGTCGATCTGGACCTGCACTGCGGCCAGGTGCTGGCCCTGGTGGGCGAGAACGGCGCCGGCAAGTCGACGCTGGTCAAACTGCTCACCGGCGTGGTGCCGATGGACGCGGGCAGCATCCGGCTGCAAGGCGTGGCGCAGCAGTTTGCCAACGCCCATGCCGCGCAGGCCGCCGGCATTTTGGCCGTGCACCAGGAGACGGTGATGTTCGAGGAGCTCAGCGTGGCCGAGAACATCTTCATGGGCCGCCATCTGCTGCGCGGCTCTTTCGTCGACTGGCCGGCGATGAACGCGCAGGCCCAGGCGGCGCTGACGGACATCGGCGCGCGCTTTGGCGCCAGCACCCTGGTCAAGGACCTGAGCCTGGCCGAGCGCCATCTGGTGGAGATTGCCCGCGCGCTGTCGCAAAAGGCCCGGGTGGTGATTCTGGACGAGCCTACCGCCGCGCTGTCGCAGACCGAGATACGGGACTTCTACGGCATCGTGCGCAAGCTGCGCGCGCAGGGCGCGGGCGTGATTTTCATCAGCCACAAGTTCGACGAGATCTTTGCCTTGGCCGACCGCTACCTGGTGCTGCGCGACGGCGCGGTGGTCGGCAGCGGCGCCATGGCCGAGGCCAGCGAGCAGGAACTGCTGCGCCTGATGGCCGGCCGCGCGATCGACCAGATCTACCCGCAGATCCATTCCACGCCCGGCGAGCCGGTGTTGCGGGTGCGGCAACTGTCGCACCCGACGCAATTTCAGAACCTGAACTTCGAACTGCGGCGCGGCGAAATTCTGGGCTTTTACGGCCTGATCGGTGCAGGGCGCAGCCAGGCCATGCTGGCCATCATGGGCCTGAACCCCCAGGCCAGCGGCCAGGTGCAGGTGCTGGGCCAAAAGCTCGACACCCGGCGGCCCGGCGCGGCGATTGCCGCCGGCATTGCCTATGTGCCCGAGGAGCGCCAGCGCCAGGGCGGCATCCTGGATTTTTCGGTGCAGGCCAACATCAGCCTGGCGGGCCTGGCGCGCTTTGCCACCGGCCCCTGGCTGTCGGCCCGCAAGGAGTCGGCGCTGTGCCGGCGCATGGTCGAGCGGCTGCGCATCAAGATCGAGTCGCCCCAGATGCCGCTGTCGGGCCTGTCGGGGGGCAATCAGCAGAAAGTGGTGATCGCCAAATGGCTCGGGCTGGAGCCGAAAATCGTGATTCTCGATGAGCCGACCAAGGGCATCGATGTGGGCGCCAAGCAGGCGGTCTACCAATTGATTGCCGAGATGGTCGGCCAGGGGCTGGCCGTGATTTTGGTGTCCTCCGAACTGTCCGAGGTGATGCACCTGGCGCACCGCGTGATCGTCATGCGCCGGGGGCTGCAAGTGGCCGAGTTTGCGCAGCAGCAGATCGATGCCGAGGCGATCGTGGCTGCGGCCTCGGGCCTGGTGGGCAGCCCGGCGGATCGGCAGGTGGCCGCATGAACCCGCGCCTGCGCCGCTCGCTGCGTGACTTGCTGTGTGACTTGCCGCGTGATTTGCTGCGCGGTGCGCCGCTGCAATGGCTGCGCGACCTGCGCCGTGAGTGGCTGCTGCTGTCGATCATCGTCGTGATCGTGCTGGCCGTCGGCGTCAGGGCGCCGGTGTTCCTGACTTGGCGCAACGGCCTGGACATTGCCAACGACTCGGCCATCCTGGCCATCCTGGTGATGGGGCAGATGCTGGTGCTGCTCACGCGCGGCATCGACCTGTCGGTGGCCTCGAACCTGGCGCTGACCGGCATGGCCTGCGCGCTGCTGGGGCGCTCGTTTGCGGACGCGAACATCGTGCTGCTGATCGCCGTCGCGCTGGCCGTCGGGGCGCTGCTGGGCAGCCTCAATGGCTGGCTCATCACCGGCTTTGATTTGCCGCCCATCGTGGTCACGTTGGGCACGCTGACGGCTTACCGTGGCGCCATTTTCGTCGCCAGCCAGGGCGCATCGATCTCGGAGCAGGACATCCACCCGGTGATCAAGGGCCTGCCGCGCCAGGTCTGGCTCGGCTTGCCGGCATTGGTCTGGCTGGCGCTGCTGGTGCTGGCCTTGGGGGCGGTCTTCCTGAAACTGCGCCAGCAAGGCCGCGAGATCTATGCGCTGGGCGGCAACCCGCAGGCGGCCACCTATGTCGGCATCCCCGTGCTGGCGCGGCTGCGGCTGGTCTACACGCTCTCGGGCATGTTGGCCGGCCTGGCCGGGCTGCTCTGGGTGGGGCGCTATTCGATTGCCTACACCGAACTGGCGGCAGGCTATGAACTGACGGTGGTGGCGGCCTGCGTGATTGGCGGCGTGAGCATCGGCGGCGGCATCGGCACCGTGGCGGGCGCGGCGCTGGGGGTGCTGTTCATCGGCGTGGTCAACAGCGCGCTGTCGGTGATTCAGGTCTCGCCTTTTTGGCAGCAGGCGATATCGGGCGCGGTGATCCTGGTCTCCGTGACGCTGAACGCTGGCGTGCAGCGGCGCGCGGTGCGGCAGATTCTGCAACCGCAGGCCGCCGATCCAAGGGGCTTGGCATGACGGTATGGGGCCTTTGGGAGCGCGTGCTGCTGGCCTTGCTGGTGCTGTTGCTGGTGCTCTTCGGCAGCCTGCAGCCGGGCTTCATCAACGCCGAGAACCTGGCCGACAGCAGCTTCAACTTCAGCGAAAAGGGGCTGCTGGCACTGGCGCTGGCGCTGCTCATCGTCTGTGGCGAAATCGATTTGTCGATCGCCGCCATCCTGGCGCTCAGCTCGCTGGCCATGGGCTACGGCCTGCGCGCCGGCTTCGGGCCTTGGGGCATTGCGGCGGCGGCGTTGCTCACCGGCATGCTGGCCGGCGCCGTCAATGGCCTGCTGGTCACGCGCTACCAACTGCCATCGATCGTGGTCACCATCGGCACGCTCTCGCTGTACCGCGGCCTGGCCCTGGTGGCCCTGGGCAACCAGTCGATCTCGGGTTACCCGGAAATTTTCTCCACGCTGGGCTACGCCTATCTGGGCGAACTGCTGGGCCTGCCCTGGCTTGGCATCCCGATCGAGTTCGTGCTGTTGCTGCTGTTTGCGCTGGCGGTGGGCTTGTTCCTGCACCGGACCATCATGGGCCGGCGCATCTACGCCATTGGCGCCAATCCGGTGGCGGCGCGCTTTTCCGGTATCGAGGTGGACCGCTACCGCCTGGCCTTGTTCGTGTTCGCCGGCCTGATGGCTGCGGTGGCCGCGATTTTGCTGACCGGGCGCATCGGCAGCACGCGCCCGAACATCGCGCTGGGCTGGGAACTGGACGCGATCACGATGGTGATCCTGGGCGGCGTGGCCATCGAAGGCGGGCGCGGCAGCATCGTCGGCACCATGCTGGCGGTGCTGCTGCTGGGCCTGCTCACCTTCGGCATGGGCCGGGCGAATGTGACCGGCATCGTGATGTCGATGGTGGTCGGCATGGTGCTGATCGCCGCGATGGTGTTGCCGCGCCTGTTCCGGCGCCGGGGAGCTTTCAGATGAGTACCGAAAAAGTGGCTTTTCGCATGTTCCTCATTCCCGGCTGCGCGGCCGAATACCAGCGGCGCCACGCTGCCATCTGGCCCGAACTGTCCGCGCTGCTGCGCGCCGCCGGGGTCAGTGACTACAGCATTTATCTCGACCAGGAACACCATGTGCTGTTCGCGACGCTGCGGCGCAGCCGGGCGCATGGCATGGACGCGCTGCCGGCGCACCCGGTGATGCGGCGCTGGTGGGCCCATATGGCAGACATCATGCGCTACGGCGCCGATGGCACGCCGATCGTGGAGCCGCTGCCCTGCATGTTCCATATGGATTGAGGCACGGACGCACCGACGCACCGAGGAGACCGACCCACCATGGACGCGCTGGACCTGACCCTGGTCATCGACATTGGCAAGAGCAACGCCAAGCTGCTGCTGTTCGATGCCGATGGCGCGGTGCTGGAGCAGCACAGCCGTGCCAACGCCAGCGTGACGGCGGCGCTGGGCTATCCGGCGCTCGATGTGCAGGGCCTGGCGCAGTGGATGCAGACCACCTTGCGCGGCTGCGCCAATGCCCGGCGCTGCGGCCATGTGATCGCCTCCACCCATGGCGCCGCGCTGGTGGCGCTGGACGGCGCCGGCCTGGCCTGGGAGCCGCTGGACTATGAGTTCGAGCTGGCCCTGGATGGCGCAGCGGCGCAGGTCTTTGCCGCCGGCTGCGATTTTCGCGAAACCCTGTCGCCCGATCTGCCGGGCGGCTTGAACGCGGCGCGCCAGCTCTGGTGGCTGCAAAACACCCACCCCGCTGCCTGGCGCCGCACGCGCTGCCTGATGCCGTATGCCCAGTACTGGGCCTGGCTGCTCAGCGGCGTGGCCAGCAGCGAACGGTCTGCGCTGGGCTGCCACAGCCACCTGTGGAACCCGCACCGTGGCACTTTTTCCAGCCTGGCCGTGGCCCGGGGCTGGGCGCCGTTGTTCGCCCCGCTGCGCTGGGCGCACGAGCGCCTGGGCCCGGTGCGCGCCGATGTGGCGCAGCAATGGGGGCTGCCCCCTGCGGCGCAGGTGCATGTCGGCGTGCACGACAGCAATGCCTGCCTGGCGCGCTACCTCTATCTGCTGCGCCCGGACCGGCAGCGCCACAGCGGGCCGGCACTCACGCTGGTGACCTCCGGCACCTGGACCGTGCTGATGGCGCCCGGCGCGTCGGCCCGCCATCTGGTCGCCCACCAAGACATGCTGGCGAATGTCGACGTCATGGGCCGCATCACCCCTACCGCCCGTTTCATGGGCGGGCGCGAGTTCGCCTGCCTGCTCGACGGCGCCAGCGCCGATGCGGCCGATGGGACCGACGTGGCCGATGGGGCCGATCTGCAAGCGCTGATCGACGGGCCACTGCACGCTGTGCCGTCCTTCGCCTCCCAGGGCGGCCCGTTTGCCGCGCGCCAGGGTTTCGTGCTGCGCCAAGGCCAGCGCCTGACGACGCCGCTGGCCCAGGCCCTGACCGCGCGCCAGCGCGCCGCACTGGCCGCCATGTACTGCGCGCAGATGAGTTGCTGGTCGATCTGCGCGCTCTGGAATGTGCCGGGCGCAGCCGGTACACCGGATGTGCCGGGCGCAGCCGGCACGGCGGATGCGCCGGGAGCCGGCACGGTGATCGTCGAAGGCCCGCTCGCGCGCAATCGCAACTACCTGCTGGCGCTGCAAGCGCTGCTGCCCGGCGCGGCCTGCCACACCAATGCGGACAGCGTCGAAGGCACGGCCAAGGGCGCCTGGGGCCTGGTCCATGTCGCCCATGCCGCGCTGCTGGAGCCGCTCGCCCGCGTGCCGCTGCCCGGCATCGCGGCCTACCATCAGCATTGGCTGCAAGCGTTGAATTTCTCCTGAGAAGGTTGGCAAAAATGAGCACAGACAGCAGTTGCGGCGCGGCCCCTGCGCGCTATCCCGACTACTCCCTGACCGGGCTGAATGCCAGGCTGGCCATCGAACGGGGTCTGGCCGAAGCCCAGTGGTACCAAAGCCCGGTCGCGCGCGATCGGCTGCGCGCACTGCTCGAACGCCGCGACGGCCCGGCCCTGCGCGACACCATGCTGTGGTTCGCCCTGTTGTTGCTGACCGCCTGGGCCAGCCTGGCGTTGTCGGGCTCCTGGTGGGCGCTGCTGCCCTACATGGCGTATGCGGTGCTGTACGCCACGGCCTCGGATTCGCGCTGGCATGAAACCAGCCACGGCACAGCGTTCAAGACCGACTGGATGAACGATGCGCTGTACGAGATCGCCTCTTTCATGGTCATGCGCGAGTCGGTGGTCTGGCGCTGGAGCCACAACCGCCACCACAGCGACACGCTGGTCGTCGGGCGGGACCCGGAAATCCAGGTCACGCGCCCGCCCGACCTGCGCGCACTGTGCCTGAGCGTTTTCAACATCGGCACCTACCGCAGCTACTTTCCCAGCCTGCTGCGCCACGCCCGCGGGCAGATGACGGACGCGGAAAAGACCTTCATTCCGGCCAGCGAATTTCCCAAGGCGTACCGCAACGCCCGCATCGTGCTGGCCATCCATGGCGCCACCGTGCTGGCCGCGCTGCTGCTGCAAAGCTGGGGGCCGATCTTCCTGATCATCCTGCCGCACCTGTTCGGCAACTGGCTGATGATCGTGCACAACACCACGCAACACGCCGGGCTGGCAGAAGACACGCTCGACCACAGGCTCAACTGCCGCACGGTCTACATGAATCCGCTGAGCCGCTTCATCTACTGGAACATGAACTACCACGTAGAGCACCACCAGTACCCGCTGGTCCCGTACCACGCATTGCCGCGTCTGCACGAGCTGATCAAGGACGACTGCCCGCCGCCATACCGCTCGATCGCGCAGGCCTGGCGCGAAATACTGCCGGCCGTGCTGCGCCAGACCAAAGACCCCGACTACCATGTCCGGCGGCCGCTGCCCGCCGCGCCAGCGCCCAAGCCGGCAGAGCCGCCGCCGGGCTGCCGCAGCACAGGCCCGGCCGATGCCCAGGGCTGGGTGGATGCGGGGGCTGCGTCCGACCTGCGCCGGGCCGAAGCGCGGCGCTTCGACCACGACAGAAAAACCTACGCCCTGGTGCGCACCGACAGCGGCGCGCTGTATGCCACCGACGGCATTTGCACCCATGGCAACAACCACCTGGCCGACGGCTTGGTCAAGGGCAGCGTCATCGAATGCCCCAAGCACAATGGCCGCTTCAACCTGACCGACGGCTCGCCCGCACGCGCGCCGGTCTGCCGGGGCCTGGCCACCTATCCGCTGCAAGAGCGGGCCGGCCGCTTGTGCCTGAATGTGCTGCAAGCCGGCGGCGCCGGTGCGCGCAAACCCGGCAGCCATGCGCTGCGGGTGTTGGGCAGCCGCCATGTCGCCACCTTCATCAAGGAGTTGGTATTGGAGCCCGTCGATCCCGCGCAGAGCCTGGCCTTCGTCCCCGGGGATTACCTGCAACTGGACATCCCCGCCTATGGCGAGATTGCGCTGCGCGACCTCGACGTTCCCGCGCCCTACGCGCAAGCCTGGAAAGAGCAGGGCCTGTTCGATCTGGTGGCACGGCACCAGGAGCCTGCTGCCGCCAGGCGCAACAACTACTCGCTGGCCAGCAACGCCGCACTGGAGCGCCCGCTGCGCCTGAATGTGCGCATCGCCACACCGCCTGCCGGCCAGGACTGCCCGGTGGGCATAGGCTCGGCCTACATGTTTGCGCTCAAGCCGGGCGACCAGGTCACGGCCATCGGCCCGTTCGGCGACTTTCACATCAAGCCCACCCGGCGCGAGATGGTCTACATCGGCGGGGGCGCCGGCATGGCGCCGCTGCGGGCGCATCTGTCGCATCTGCTGGAGACGGAAAACAGCGCGCGCAAAATCAGCTTCTGGTACGGCGCCCGCTCGCGCCAAGAGCTGTTTTATGACGATCTGTTCGACCGCTGTCTGACGCTGCACGCCGGCACCGGCCTGGAAGACGATGCCCAGGCCAGCCGCCTGGTGGAGGCGCTGCTGACGGCCGCCGACAAGCACCGCTTTGCGGTCTTTCTGGAAACCCACCGCGCAACGATCACGCAAGACCTGTGGCGCACGGTGCAACTGGTGCGGCGCTTTCCCGAACTGCGCTTGAACGGCGACTTCAGCCACTACTACTGCGGCCAGGAAATGACCTACGGCGACTGGCCGGCAAAGCTGGCCTTCATGGAACCCATCTTTGCCCGCACCGGCTTTTTGCACGGGCGCATCGCCAGCCCCGGCTGCATGCAGGTGCCGATCACCGCTGAACTGGCCCGAAGACCCCCGCAGGCGCACGGGCAGTGCGATTTTCTGGCGCATTTTTGCGCCTTGTGGAGCCACGCCATCGGGGGTTTCGTGCAACACGCGGGCGCGGGCGACGTGCTGGTGTTTGCGCCCGAACTGCTGTCCGGCGCCTACTACTACGCGCGCTGCTGGCCCGACACACAGGGCCGCCTGGTCGAAGAATCCGACCGCTATGCCCAGGCGCTGATCTACAAAGACCTGATACGCGCGCTGTTTGCCCAGGTGCAGCAAGACACTGCGCGCCCGGCCGCCTGACGACCTACCGGCCCTGCGCGCCCCGGTGCGCCCAACCCGTGGTGCGGGTTTCGATGGCGTGAAAAAGCGCATACATCGCCATCGCCAGCGCGCCCACCACGATCAGCCCGGCAAAGGCCAGGCCCATTTGCATCGATGCGCCGGCGCTGATCAACAGATAGCCTATGCCCTCGTTGGCCGCCGTCATCTCCGACACCGTGGTGCCCACGAAGGCGAGCGTGATCGCCACCTTCAGCGCGCCAAAAAAGTACGGCAGCGAGCGCGGCAGGCCCACCTTGAGCAGCAGATCCCGGCGCGTGGCGCCGAGCACGCGCAGCACGTCTTGCAACTCCGGCTCCAGCGTGGCCAGGCCCGTGGCGACGTTGACCATGATCGGAAAGAAGCTGATCAGAAACGCCGTCAGGATGGCCGGGCCTGCGCCAATGCCGAACCAGACCACGAAAATGGGCACCAGCGCGGCTTTGGGCAGCGCGTTGAAAGCCGTCATCAGCGGGTACAGCGCGGCATAGGCCAGGCGCGAACTGCCGATCACGAAACCCAGCAGCACCCCGACGACGATGGCCAGGCCAAACCCGGCCAGCGTGACCCACAAGGTGCGCCAGGCATGGCCCGCGATCACGCTGCCGAACTCTGCCAGTTGCGTGGCAATGGCCCAGGGGCTGGGGAAGATGAATTCGGAGACCTCGAACACCGAGCAGATGATCTGCCACAGCACGGTGGTGCCAAGCAGCAGGAGCCACGGCGACCAACGTTCCAGGGTTTTGCTGTGCATGGGCAGGGGCCTCATTGCGGCATCGGTGGCGCCGGCTGCATCGGCGCGCCGGTCTGGCGCAGCGCGCCGATATGGCCGCGCAAATCGTGCACGATGCTGCTGAACTCCCGCGTGTAGGTGATCTCCAGTTCGCGCGGGCGGGGCAATGCAATCTGCTGGCGCAGGACGAAGCGGCCCGGGCCTGGGCTCATCACATACACGGTATCGGCCAGAAACACCGACTCGCGCAGGTCATGCGTGACCAGGATCACGGTAAAGCGCTGCTCGCTCCACAGGTCGCGCAAGATGCACCACAGCTCTTCGCGGGTGAATGCATCGAGCGCGCCGAAAGGCTCGTCGAGCAGCAGCAGCCTGGGTTCATGGATCAGCGCGCGGCAGATGCTGGCGCGTTGCTGCATGCCGCCCGAAAGCTGCCAGGGGAATCGCTCCTCATGGCCGGCCAGGCCCACCTTGTGCAGCAACTGGCGCGCGCGCTCTGCGTAGGCCCGGCGCTGCTGCTTGAACTGGCTGCGGTAGGGCTCGACGATCTCCAGCGGCAGCAGCACGTTGTCGAGTATGTTGCGCCAGGGCAGCAGCGACGGCGCCTGAAAAGCCATGCCCGATATCTTCAGCGGCCCGGTCACGGCGCGACCGTCGATCAGGATCCGGCCCCGCGATGGCAGTTGCAGGCCCGTGGCCAGCTTCATGAAGGTCGACTTGCCGCAGCCCGAAGGCCCGACGATGGCGCTGAACGCGCCCTGGGGCACCTGCAAGTCGATGGCCTCGACGGCAAACGGCCCGCGCAACCCCTGGCCGTAGGCCAGCCAGACATCGCGGAAATCGACGAAACAGGGGTCGGTAGCGGGCATCGATGTGGTTGCTCAGGACGCTCGCAGGCGCATGAAAACGAGGCGCATGCAGCCATCGAATGAACGGTGCAATGGGGAGATGGTGGGATGGGGTGGGATGGTGGGATGGCGGCTACTTGCCGGGCAGGATGTTGCGTTGCGCCGCGTCGGGCAGAAAGCGGGCGTTCCACATCGCATCGGCCTGGACCCGGGTCTTGGTGCCGAACGCATCCGAGACCTGCGAGGCCATCAGCGCCAGGCGCGCGGCCTGCATCTGGCCAAAACCCTCGGCACGCGCGCCGGGGGTGTCGATCACGCTGTCGATGGCCAACTGCAAGCGGCGGATTTCCAGCGGCACATTGACGATGCCGTCGCGCGCCTTCACATGGCCGATGGCGGCGCCAGGGTTGGCCAGCACCTCCCGGGCACCCCGGGTGAAAGCCTGCAAGAAAGCCTTGATCGCCGCCGGGTTCTGCTCGATCAGCCGGGGCGAGGCAATGATCACGTTGCCATAGAACCGGACCCCGAAATCGGCATAGGGCAGCAGCAGCACATCGGCCGCCTTGGCGCCCCGGGCCTGCAGGTTCAGCAGCGAGGTGAAGCCAAAGCCCGTGATGGCGTCGACATCGCCGCGCAGCAGCATGGTCTCGCGCAAAGGCGGGTCCATCGTGACCCATTGCACATGGCCCAACTGGTTGGCCTTCTGGAAGATCGGGAAAGCGCGCCGGCCGGCGTCGAACACCGGAGCGCCCAGCCGCTTGCCGGCCAGGTCGGCGGGCTTGCGGATGCCGCTTTTTTTCAGCGCCAGCACCGAGGCCGGCGTGTCGTGGTAGACCACCATCACCGCCACCGGCTTGTTCGGCGCATCCGGGTTGTTGGCGTGAAACTCCATCAGCGCAGCCATGTCGGCAAAACCCATGTCGTAGCTGCCCGATGCCACGCGCTGCACCGCGCCGCCCGAGCCATTGCCCGCATCCACCGTCACATCCAGACCGGCGGCCTTGAAATAGCCCTTGGCCACCGGCAGCAGAAACAGCGCCGAAGTGCCCTCGAAACGCCAGTCGAGCTGGAACCGGATCGGGGTTTGCGCTTGCGCCAGCGGGGCCATGCCGGCGGCGGCCAGCCATGCGGCCGATTGCAGGAACGATCGTTTCTTCATGGGGCTACGGTGGTGTGCAAGGGCAGGGCGGGCGACCGGGTTGACACAGCCGCCCGGCCCGGGGAGCAAGACCTGAGCAAGAACGATGCCGGCTTGCGTGCCAGCGCACCAGCGCCAACGGCGCAACGGCTGCGCGCGGCGTTGCGCGGCGTTGCGGCCAGGCCCGAGCGCTGGCGCTGCGCAGCGCGCGGCGTGCGGGACGACGACGGCGCAGACCGAGGTGCGGAGCGCCGCTGGTCTGGCGCGGGCAGCCGGGTAGCCGGGCTGTTGGGCTGCCGGGCGCGCAGATCACAGCCGAATCCAGTCCGGCGGCTGCGGGCTTTGCGCTACGGCGGTGCGGGTTGGAATGGAGGGCTGGGCGCCGGCCTGCAACACGCACAGGGTGGCGGCCCGTATGCCTTGGCGCACGGCCGCGTCGAGCGCTTGCTGCTGCGCCAGCGCCACGGCGAGTGCGCCGAGAAAGGTGTCGCCGGCAGCCGTGGTGTCGACGGCTGCGACCATTTGGCCCGGGTGGTGGCGGCAGCCGGCGGCATCGGCGGCCACTGCGCCTGCCGCGCCCAGCGTGACCACCACCCGATCTGGCCCCAGCGCGCACAGCGTTTGCGCCGCCACGGCCGCATCGGCCGGGGTGGCAACGGCGCTGCCTGCCAGGGCGGCGGCCTCCACTTCGTTGACGACCAGCGTGTCCACCAGCGGCCACAGCGCCCCGGGCAGGGCTTGCAATGCCGGCAACGGCGCCATCGGCGAGGGGTTGAGCAGCACCGGGCAGCCCGCTGCCTGCGCCTGGCCTGCGGCGGCCAGCACCTGGGGCAGCGGAATCTCGAACTGCATGACCAGGCAATGCGCCTGGCGCAGGCTGGCGCGCAGTGCGTCGGTGTCGAGCATGAAGCGGCCGTTGGCGCCGGGCACCACGACGATGCGGTTTTGCGCCGCCGCGTCGACCGTGATCGCGGCCATGCCGGTGTCCGCGTTCGGGTCGGTCTGCACGCCGCTGTGGTCGATGCCGTCGGCATCGAGCCTGGCGCGCAGGATGCGGCCATGGGCGTCGTCGCCGATGCGGCCAAACATCTGCACCTGCGCGCCCTGGCGGGCGCAGGCCACGGCCTGGTTGCCGCCCTTGCCGCCGGGCAGCAGGTGCAGCGCGTCGGCGAGCACGGTTTCGCCAGGGCCCGGGGCATGGCGCACTTGCAGCACCAGGTCGATGTTCAGGCTGCCGACGACGGCGATGCGTGGGCGGCTGGTGCACGGGGTGGTCATGGTTTGGCGTGGCGCTTGTCGCTGCGATGGGCGATCCAATGGACGATTCGATTCAGCGGTTCGCCGCGTCCATGCGTTGGCGCAGCGTGTCGATGATGACTGCGGCGACGATCACGCCGCCGGTGATGATGCGCTTGCTCGGTTCGCTGGCGCCGACCTGGGCCAGGCCGGCCTCCAGCACCGCGATGATCAGCACGCCAAAAGCCGTGTTCACCACCGAGCCGCGCCCGCCCATCAGGCTGGTGCCGCCAATCACCACGGCGGCGATCACCTGCAACTCGATGCCCGCGCCGGCGTTGGGGTCGGCCGCTTCGAGCCGGGCCGATTGCATCAGTCCCGCCAGGCCCGCCAGCAGGCCGGTGACGGCAAAGACCGCGATGCGGATCGGGCGCGGGTCCACGCCGGCCAGGCGCATGGCTTCTTCATTGGTGCCGATGCCGACCACGCAGCGGCCAAACACCGTGTGGCTGAGCACCAACTGGGCCACGATCACCAGCAGCAATGCCAGCATGAAGGCCACCGAGATGCCGCCAAAGATGCCGCCCAGGAATGGGGCGGACAGCCACGAGATGGCGTCGCCGACATACTGCGTGCGCGAGTCGGTCACCAGATAGGCGCTGCCGCGCACGGCTTCGAGCATGCCCAGCGAGACGATGAACGAGGGCAGGCGCCAGGCCACCGCGATGGTGCCGGTGATGGTGCCGCACACCAGCCCGGTGGCCAGCGCCAGTGCGGCGGCGGCAGGCACCGTCCAGCCCCATTGCACGATCGCGGCAGCGGATATGGCGGCGGCCAGCGCCATCACCGAGCCTACCGACAGGTCGATGCCGGCAATGATCAGCACGAAGCTCATGCCCACGGCCATCACGGCCAGCGCCGGAATTTCGTTGGCGATGGTGATGAAGGTCTCGGCGCTCCAGAAATACTCGGACAGCGACGAGAACAGCGCCACCATGCCCGCCAGCACGGCGCCCAGGCCCAGGTAGGTGGCCAACTGGCTGCGCCACAGCGGCGCCGGCGCGCGGGTGCCGGCGCGGGCAGATGCAGATGCAGATGCAGGGGCAGGGTCGTTCATCTGGTGACGGGAGCAGGGTTGGACGCGGTGTGCGCGAAGGCCGCCGCCAGCAGCGCTTGCTCGGACCATTGGCCGCGCTCGAACAGGGCCACCAGGCGGCCGGCGCGCATCACGCCGATGCGGTCGGCCATGCTCATCAACTCGCGCAGGTCGGACGAGACCATCAGCAAGGCGCGGCCCTCGGCGGCCATGCGGTCGAGCTCGCGGTACAGCTCGGCGCGTGCGCCCACATCCACGCCGCGCGTGGGTTCGTCGAGCAGCAGCACGCGGCAGGGCCGGTGCAGCCAGCGGGCAAACACCACCTTTTGCTGATTGCCGCCCGAGAGCTGGCCCACCGGCTGCTCGGCATTGCGGCAGCGGATGCCCAGCCTGTGCACCAGGCTTTGCACCAGCCGGTTCTCCAAAGCGCGTTGCAGCCAACCGCCGCGCGCGATCGCGCCCAGGTCGGACAGCGTGGCGTTGATGCGGATCGGCTGGGTCAGCAGCAGGCCCTGGGATTTGCGGTCTTCGGTGACCAGCCCCAGGCCGGCGGCAATGGCTTGCAGCGGCGAGGAAAAAACCCTGGGCGTCTGGCGCCGGGCCGGGGATTGCGCGGGAGGGGCCATTTCCTGCATGGCGACAGGCGCGGGCCAACCGTCGTGCGCCGCAGATGCCGTGGACGCCGCAGATGTCGCAGATGCCGCAGATGCCGCAGATGCCGCAGACGGTATGGGCGGCGGTAGGGGCCGATCTTGCGGGTGCAGCGTGATGCAGCCCCGGTCGGCCCGGTCGGCGCCAAACAGCAGGCGCAAGAGCTCGGTGCGGCCCGAGCCGACCAGGCCGGCAATGCCCAACAACTCGCCGGCGTGCAGTTGCAGGCTCACATCCTGAACGGCGCTGCCACGGCCCAGGCCCTCGACGCTCAGAACCACCGGGCCGGCGGCGCGGCGCGGGCGGTATTCCAGGTCGCTGACCGAGTGGCCCACCATGCGCTGCACCAGTTCGTCCTCGCTCAGGCCGGCCATCGGGCGCAGATCCACCAGGCGGCCATCGCGCAGCACGGCCACCCGGTCGGCGACGCGGCGCAGTTCTTCGAGCCGGTGCGAGACGTAGACGATGGCCACGCCGCGCGCCGTCAACTGCGCGATCTGCTCGAACAGAAAGCTGGTCTCGCGCGGCGTGAGCATGGCCGTAGGCTCGTCGAGCACCAGGATGCGGGTGTCGTCTTGCAGGTTGCGCGCAATCTCCAGCATCTGCTGCTGGCCCAGCCCCAGGCGGGCCACCGGCGTGGCCGGGTCCAGGTGGTGCAGGCCGATCCTGTCCAACTGCGCACGCGCGGCGCTGTGCAACGCAGCGCGCCGCAGCCAGCCGGCGCGCTGCGGCAGGCGGCCGAGCAGCAGGTTCTCGGCCACGGTGAGCGTGGGCACCAGGCCCAGTTCCTGCAGCACCATGCGCAGGCCGTGGCGCTCGGCGTCACGGCGCGAGGCCGGCGCATACACCTGCCCTGCCAGCCGCATGTGGCCGCGCGTGGGCAGCGTCAGGCCGCACAGGATTTTGGCCAGCGTGCTCTTGCCCGCGCCGTTCTCGCCGGTCAGCGCCAGCACCTCGCCGGCGTTCAGCGTCAGCGTCACGCCATCGAGCACCGTGGCGGTGTAGTCCTTGCCCAGCGCGTCGATGGCGAGCAGGGCCTGCGGAGCCGGCATGGGCAGCCAAGCGGGAGGGGTCTTACCGGCTGTCTTTGGTGGACAGCACCACGTCGGTTTGCATCACGGCGGGCAACTGGGCCTGGGGGGTCTTGGCGGCGATGGCTTTTTGCGCCAGTTCGATGCCGAACACGGCCTGCTTGGCGGCGTACTGCTCGACGCTGGCCAGCATCCGGCCATCGGCCAGCAGCGGCGCGATGGCGCCGATATTGTCATAGCCCACCACCAGCACCTTGCCGGTCTTGCCCGCCGCCTTGATGGCGGCCACTGCGCCCAGCGCCATGCTGTCGTTGCCCGCCAGCAGAGCCACCAGGTCGGGGTGCTCGCGCAACATGCCGGCGGCCACGGTGTTGCCTTTTTCGATCTCCCATTGGCCCGATTGCACGCTCGCCACGGTAATGCCTGCGGCCTTCATCGCTTCGTGGTGGCCCAGGGAGCGTTGCTGCCCATTGAAAGCGGTGGCGATGCCTTCGATGATGCCGACCTTGTCGCCGGCCTTGAGCCGGCGGGCCAGGTATTCACCCGCCATCTTGGCGCCCAGGCGGTTGTCCGGGCCGACGAAGGGCACGTTGATGTTCTTTTCCTTCAGCGCTGCGGCATCGAGCCGGTTGTCGATGTTGACCACGATGATGCCTTTGTCGATGGCCGACTTGAGCACCGGCACCAGGGCCTTGGAATCGGACGGAGCCAGCACGATGGCGTTGACCTTCTGGGCCACGGCCTGCTCGATCATCTTGATCTGCGCTGCCGTGTCGGTTTCGTTCTTGATGCCGTTGGCCAGCAGCGTGTAGGCGTCGGCGTTGGCCTTCTGGTGCGCCCGGGCGCCGTCTTCCATGGTGCGGAAGAACTCGTTGGCCAGCGATTTCATGATCAGCGCGATCTTGGGCTTGTCCTGTGCCCGGACAGGGCTGCCCGGGCTGCCGGCAATGACCAGGGCGAGGAGGGCGATGAAGGCAGTCTGGACGCGGCGGCGGTTGAACGGCATGGGGACAAATCTCCTGGTGTCTTTGGTTCACGGGGGTATCGAACGCGGTGCTGGAAGGCGGTGGAAATGGCGGGCATCGCCGGGGGCCGGCATCGGCGCCTTGTCGCCGGCCAATATCGGCGCCCTGTCGCCGCCAATGATAGGCAGCGCGCAAACCCTGGCCGATGGGTGCTTACCCCGGCTTGACGATTCTCAAACCGGCGGGGCCTGATTCGCCGACGGATTCAGCACCAAGTCCAGACGGCAGCGGCCTGCTGCCGTCTGGACTGCGCCAGCCACTGCGCTACCCGCGAGGGGCGCACGCCGCCGCGTCCGGGCTGATGCGCAGGTTGCCGACAAAGTACAGCGCGCCGGCCCAACCGGCACCGAAGGCCGCCGCCGCATACACCGCCAGCTTCATGCGCCCGACGGCAATGCCCTGTGAGCGGGCCGCCAACTCGTTGTCGTGGATGGCCAGCAGGGCCAGCCCCTGCTCAGGACAGCGGGATGGACATCAGGCCGGCCGCCAGGGCGCCCAGCGCAATTTCAGCGCCGCCAAATGCCCCAGCGCCAGTCCGGTGAGCGCATGGATGCGCAGCGTTCCCGAGGGCGATCCCTGGACATCGCGCATCTGGTCCACCACATCGTTGGCGCGCGCGACCAGTTCGCTGCCATCGCGCTGGAACGCGCGCCCCATCTCGGTCAAGCGCACGACGCGCGTGCTGCGGTGAAACAGCGGCGCCCCGACATATTCCTCCAGTTGCTGGATGCGTGTGCTGACCACCGAGCGCGCGATCCGCAACTGCCGGGCAGTTGCGGTGAAGTTTTGCGTCTGCGCAACCCTGACGAAGGTCTCGATGTTTTGCAGGCGATCCATGGGACTGGGTGATCTCAGGTGCCGGCCACGCGCTCGTCGGCGGCCCATGCCGGCAGGCCGCGCAGTTGCTCGTAGATCGGGGTGAAGTCGGCGGCGGTCATGTCGAACAACTGCCGGAAGCTGTCGATCACGAAGTAGGTTGGCTGGTAGCTGTCGATCCGGTAGCGTGTGCGCATGGCGCGCGCCAGTTGCAGCGGCAGGCGCTGGGGCTGGGGGCTTTGCACGGCGTAGGGCAACTCGCCTGCGGAACTCAGAATGCCCGCGCCATAGGCCCGCAGCCCATTGCCTTGGCGGATCAGACCGAATTCGATCGTGTACCAGTACAGGCGGCTGAGCAGTTCGCAGGCCCCCAGTTCCCAGGCTTTGAGGCCGCCCTGGCCGTAGCGCTGCACGTAGTCGGCAAACACCGGGTCGAACAGCAGCGGCACATGGCCGAACAGGTCGTGAAAGATGTCGGGCTCGACGATGTAGTCGAACTCCCCGGGGCTGCGGATCCAGTCCGTGACCGGGAACTTGCGCCGGGCCAGCAAGCGAAAGAAGGGCAGTTCCGGGATCAGCCCCGGCACGGCGACCAGTTCCCAGCGCGTGGCCGGGTACAGGCGCTCGTTGATCTGCTGCAAGTCGGGAATGCGCTCTTGCGCGCCCAGGCAGGGCAGGGCCTCGATGAAGGCCGCGCAGGCAAACGCCTGCACCAGTGCCGACTGGCGCTGGTACAGGCGCCGGTAGCGGTCATGCTCGGCGGCGCTGTAGGCCGTGTTCTGCGGGCAGGTGTAGTCGGCTGCGGCGCGCGCATAGTCGCCACGGGGCGGGCGGGTGGATTGGCCATAAACGACGGGTTCCATGGTTTGCTCCCCGGGTGGTTGCCGGCATCAGGTCTGGCTCGCCCAGTGTCGCGTCACTAGCCGAGCACGCCACGGCGCATCTGGTCGAGTTCCATGCTCTCGAACAGCGCTTTGAAGTTGCCGTTGCCAAAGCCGTCGTCGCCCTTGCGCTGTATGAACTCGAAGAAGATCGGGCCGAGCAGGTTTTCGCTGAAGATTTGCAGCAGCAGTTTGCCGGCGCTGCCGTCGATCAGGATCTTGCGCTCCTTGAGGGCTTGCAGCGGCTCGCCATGGCCCGGGATGCGTTGCTCCACCAACTCGTAGTAAGTGTCCAGCGTGTCGAGCAGGCGCACGCCGCTGCGGCGCAGCGCGTCTACGCTGTGGTAGAGGTTGTCGGCGCCCATGGCGATGTGCTGTATGCCTTCGCCCTTGTACCTGTCCAGATATTCCTGGATCTGGCCGGCTCTTTCCCGGCCCTCTTCATTGATCGGGATGCGGATCTTGCCGCAGGGGCTGGTCATGGCCCGGCTCTTGACGCCGGTGAGCTGGCCTTCGATGTCGAAGTAGCGCAGTTCGCGGAAGTTGAACAGCCGCTGGTAGAAGTCGGCCCATTCGTTCATCCGGCCCCGGTGCACGTTGTGCGTCAGGTGGTCGATATAGCTCAGGCCATGGCCCCTGGGGTTCAGGGCTTCGGCGGCGCTGATGCCGGGCAGGGGCTCGAAGTCGACATCGAAAAAGGCGATGTCGCCGATGTCACCGGGCTGGGCGCCGTTCTTGCCGCGCCAGCGATCGACCAGGTAGATCAGGCTGTCGCCCAGGCCCTTGAGCGCCGGGATGTTCAACTCGCCCGGGCCGGCCGTGCCCGCATAGCCCCAGGCGCCCAGGTCCAGCGCACGCCCGTAAGCGGCCTTGGCATCGTGCACGCGCAACGCGATGGCGCAGACACTGGGGCCGTGCTGGCGCGCAAAGCGCTGGGCAAAGCTGTCGGGCTCGGCGTTGATGATGAAGTTGATCTGGCCCTGGCGGTACAGCGTGACGGCCTTGTGGCGATGGCGCGCCACGGGCCTGAAACCCAGGCTGACAAACACCCGGCCCATGGCCTGCGGGTCGGGTGCGGCGAATTCGATGAATTCGAAACCGTCGGTGCCCATGGGGTTGTCCCAGCCGGTGCCGACGGGCGTGGCTGCTGGTTGCGGCAATGCTGCGTTCATGGTGCCTCCGGCAATCCACTGATGTGTGCCAGTACTGTACGGCCAGATGGGATGTCCTTCCAGCAATCTGACGGGGGATGGCTGGAGGAGACTGGGGAAAACCCTTATATTGCATGGCATGACCGACAGCAAAGACACCTTCCGGGAGCCAGCGCCCATCATGGCTCCCATCCGCGCCCTGGATCCCTCGCACCGCGAGCGGATCGCCGGGCATCTGCTACGGCTCGAACCTGCGGACCGTTATCTGCGCTTTGGCTACGCGGCCAGCGACGAGCAGGTGCGCCGCTATGTCGAGCAGCTCGATTTCGAGCGCGACGAGATCTTCGGCATCTACGACCACCGCCTGGAATTGATCGCCATGGCCCACCTGGCTTTTTCCGGGCAGCCTGAGCATCTGCATTGCGCGGAGTTCGGCGTTTCGGTGCTCCCGTCGGCCCGTGGCCGTGGCCTGGGCACGCAGTTGTTCGGGCGGGCCGTGATGCACGCGCGCAATGAGGGCGTGCGCATGGTGTTCATCCATGCGTTGTCGGACAACCAGGCCATGCTCAAGATCGCGCGCAACGCGGGCGCCAGCGTGCGCCGCGATGGCGCGCAGTCCGAGGCCTATCTGCAGATCCCGCCGGCGAGCCTGGACACGCGCATGGCCGAGATCGTCGAGCAGCAGTTTGCCGAATTCGACTACCAGTACAAAACGCAGGCCAAGCAGTTTTCCGACTTTTTGGCCCGCCTGCAGGAAATGCGCAGCGACCTGCGACACGCAGGCATGGACGAACGGTAAGGTGTCTAGTGTCGCGTCACCGATCATCTGTCGGTCTGCGCTGGCCATCGAAGCGCATCGCGGCGTTGCATCGCTTGCCAATACAGCTCGGTATGGGCTGCGCGCTGCGCCTTGCGCTGCGCTCCGAT
>Ga0081606_1000157_pt1 | contig 39185 bp, 31 predicted proteins | sample EareggfetidaYelm_FD_71127 | JGI IMG/M metagenome (GOLD analysis project Ga0081606, IMG submission 71127) | Earthworm egg capsule microbial community from the University of Washington, USA - E. fetida Yelm (SPADES assembly) (version 2) | ecosystem: Host-associated > Annelida > Reproductive system...
CATCAACGGCATCACGGCGGGCCTGGCCGGCCTGACTGCGCTGGGTGCGCCGCTCACGCACCGCGAGCATGCGCATGGCGTGGTGTTCGTCACCGGCCACGCCCAGCACGGCAATGGTGGCGCCCACGGGCGGCCTCACCAGACCCACTGGCAGCAGTTGGCCGCCACGGCACGCGATGCCAAGCTCACGCTGGTGATCTACATGGGCGTGAGCAGCGCGGCCACCATCGAGCAAGAACTCCTGACCGGCCTGCCCGCCGATACCCCCGTGGCCATCATCGAGCACGCGAGTTGGCCCCAGCAGCGCCATGCCGTCACCACGCTGGACGCATTGCACGCCACCATCACCCGCGAGGGGCTGGCCAGCCCTTCCGTGATCGTGGTGGGCGATGTCGTGCGTGGCGTGGCACTGGCGGCACGCGCTCCTGAGCAACACCCCCGGGTCGCATCCGACGCATCGCCCGCAACGGGCCACCGGCTTGGCCAAGCCGGTTCCGCTGCGTCCGCTGGTGTGCCACATACCCGTTTCGCACGACGCGGGTGACGCACAGCGTCCGCCGTCGCCCACAGGCCGGGCTGGGCTGGGCGGCACCGGTTCGGGTCACGCCTCCAATGCTGGCCAGGTGCATACGGGCGCAGCAGGGACCGGTGACGCGACACTAGACGGCTGCCGGGTCGTGGAGTAGGATTCAATCCCGTGCTGATGACCGGAAAACGCCATGCGAACCACACAACAACTGAGCATCACCCTGCCCAACGACATGTCGGACATGATCAAGGCCAAGGTGCGCACTGGCGAGTACGCCAGCGAAAGCGAAGTCATCCGCGACGGCTTGCGCACGCTCTTGGCGCGCGATCGGGCCGTCGAAAGCTGGCTGCACCAGCAGGTAGGCCCGGCCTACGATGCCCTCAAGGCCGATCCGTCGCGCGCCGTAACGGCCGACCAGGTGCGTGCGCGTCTTGCCGCCGAGCATGCCAAGGCGTGATTCCATTGCCAAATCGTTCATGAACGCGAAAGCGGAGCGCAGACAGCACGAATGCGCGGCGAGCGACGCCGACAGAGTGCGCGGATGATTTGGCAATGGAATGAGCTACCGCGTCATCTTCTCCCCCGAGGCTGAGGAACAGCTTTCAGCCCTGTACCGCCATATCGCCGCTGCGGCGTCGCCCGGGATTGCAGCGCGGTATACCGAGGCGATCGTGAGCTACTGCGAGAGCCTGTGCACCTTCCCGCATCGGGGCAACAGGCGCGATGATGTGCGCCCCGGTCTGCGCATCACCAACTACAGGAAGCGGGCCGTCATCGCCTTCGATGTGAACGCCGGACAGGTAACCATCATTGGCGTGTTCTACGGCGGCCAAGACTACGAAACCATTTTGCAAGACGACCCCGGCCACAGCGGCACGGGGCCGTGAGCCGCCCTGCGACGGCGACAAGGCAACGGCTGCCGTGCATGGGTGCAATGGATGAATGGATGGATGAATGAGCCATCGGCCTCAATCCACCCATGGCACCCATCCGGTCGAGGCGGTCACCAGAACCATGAGCCCGAACCCGATGCGGTAGTAGGCAAACGGCACAAAGCTGTGGCTGGCAATGTAGCGCAGCAGCCAGCGCACGCACAGCCAGGCGCTGAGAAAGGAAAAGACCAGGCCGGTGAGAAACATCGGCAGGTCCGCCACGGTCAGCAGCGCGCGCTCCTGGTACAGGCTGTAGACCCCCGCACCAATGAGCGTGGGGATGGCCAGGAAGAACGAGAAATCGGTGGCAGCCTGCCGCGACAAGCCCAGCAGCATGCCCCCGATGATGGTGGCGCCGCTGCGGCTGGTGCCGGGCACCATGGCCAGGCATTGCACCAAGCCGACCTTGAGGGCATCGGGCGCTGTCATCGCGTCCAGCGTGTGGATGCGGGTGGCGGACGGCGCTCGGCGCTCGGCCCAGAGAATGACCAGGCCCCCGATGATGAAGGTGCTGGCCACCACCACCGGTGTGAACAAATGGGCCTTGATGGCCTTGCCGAACAGCAGGCCCAGAAGCACGGCGGGAAAAAAGCCGATGGCCAGGTTGAACGCCAAGCGCTGCGCCTGGCGCTCGCTGGGCAGGGCGTGCAGCGTGGCGCGGATCTTGGCCCAGTACACCAGGATCACCGCCAGGATGGCGCCGGTCTGGATGGCGACATCGAAAACCTGGGCCTTGGCATCATCGAAGCCCAGCAACGACCCCGCCAGAATCAGGTGCCCGGTGGAAGATATCGGCAAGAATTCGGTCAGCCCCTCGACGACCCCCATGATGGCGGCCTTGACCAGCAATACAACGTCCACCCTGGCTCCTTGGATTCTTGCAAATGGCGGCCCGATTATCCGCCTCGCCCGCTGTGCGAGGTGTTGTGCGCTGGTAGCGCTGACCCGTGACGCCATGCCCCATCGGCTGCCATGCCTGGCCCGGGCCCGGGCGCCGTCCCGCGCCCATGCTCGCCGGGTGCGGGGCGGCGCAGTTTGTCGAGCAGCACATACACCACCGGGGTTGTGAGCAGGGTCAGCAGTTGGCTGGCCAGCAGGCCGCCGATGATGGCCACGCCCAGCGGCTGGCGCAATGGCGCGCCCTGACCGAAGCCGATGGCCAATGGCAAGGCCCCCAGCGCCGCTGCCAGCGTGGTCATCAGGATGGGGCGAAAACGCAGCAGGCAGGCCTCGCGAACCGCCTGCTGCGCGCTCAGAGAGCGAGCGCGCTCGGCCTCCAGCGCAAAGTCGATGACCATGATGGCGTTCTTTTTGACGATGCCGATGAGCAGGAACACGCCGATCAGCGCAATGACGGTGAACTGCATGTCAAACAGCAGCAGCGCCAACACGGCGCCCACGCCGGCCGAGGGCAAGGTGGTGAGCACCGTGATCGGATGGACCAGGCTCTCGTACAGGATGCCGAGCACGATGTAGATCACCACGATGGCCGCGATGATCAGCAGCAGCAATTGCCCTTGCGAGCGCTGGGCGCTGAGCGCGGTGCCCTGGAAGCTGCCACGCACATTGGTCGGCATGGCGATGTCGGCCTCGGCCTGCGCGATGGCATCCCGCGCCTGGCCCAGCGATATGCCGGGGTCGAGGTTAAACGAGATGGTCGTTGCCAGTTCCCCGTCCTGGTGGCTGACGGAGGTGGGCGCTGCCTGCTCGAACACACGCGCAATGGCCCCCTGCGGCACCATGGTGGCCGCTGCGGAGCTGATCACCTGGCCCCTGGAGCCGCCGCGCAGACCCGGGTTGGCGGTCGTGCCTGGCACTGCGTCTGCCCCTGCGGGGCTGCTCGCCACCTGCACGTCAGCCAGCGCTGTCGGCCCCTGCCGGTACTCGGGTGCCCATTCCATGATCACGGCGTACTGGTTGAGATCGCCATAAATCGTGGCCACGGAGCGCTGTCCAAAGGCGTTGTACAAGGCACTGTCGACGGCGGAAGCACTCACGCCCAGCCGCGTGGCGCTGTCGCGATCGACCTCCACATGGGTTTGCACGCCGTTATCGGCCTGGTCGGTGTCCACATCCTGGAGCCGGGGCTCGGTCTTGAGGCGCTCGGCCAGCCGGGTCGCCCAGTGCTTGAGGTCGGCCAGGTTGTCACTCTTGAGCGTGTACTGGTAGGTGGAGTTGCTCGAACGCCCGCCCATGCGCAGTTCCTGCACCGGGTTGAGAAACACGCGCAGGCCGGCGATCTGGTTGAGTTGCGGGCGCAGGCGCGCGATGACCACCGGCGTGCTGTCGCTGCGCTGCCCGAGGGGCTTGAGGTTGACGAACATGAACCCGCCCCCGGCACGGCTGCCGCCGGAAAACCCGACCACGGCATCCACCGCCGGGTCTTTGCGGATGATGTCTACCGCCTGGCGCAGCTTGCGCCCCAGGGCCTGCGACGAGATGCTCTGGTCGGCCCGCAGACCGGCGTTGATCTGGCCGTTGTCCTGCTCCGGAAAGTAGCCCTTGGGAATCCTGGAAAACAGGTAGACGTTCAGCCCTATCACCGCCAGCAGGATCAGCAGCACCAGCGCCTTGCTGGCCAGCGCCCAGTCCAGACTGTGCGCATAGCCGCGCAGCACCCACTGGTAGCCGCGCTCGGCCCAGCGCGCCAGGCGCGAGGGCGGCGGGTCTCGGGTCGGGTCATGGGAGCGATTCGGCAGCAGCCAGGCGCACATCATGGGCGTGGTGGTCAGCGAGACCAGCAGCGAGACCATCACCGCCGCAGACAGCGTGATGGCGAACTCGCGAAACAGCCGCCCCACCTGGCCGTCCATGAACAGCAGCGGGATGAACACCGCCACCAGCGACAGGCTGATCGACAGCACGGTAAAGCCCACCTCGCGCGCGCCCTGCAAGGCGGCCTGCATGCGGTCGATGCCCGCTTCGATATGCCGCGTGGTGTTCTCCAGCACCACGATGGCATCGTCGATCACAAAGCCCGTGGCCACGGTCAACGCCATCAGGCTCAGGTTGTCTAGGCCAAAGCCCAGCAGATACATCAGGCCCAGGGTGCCCAGCAGGGACACCACCGTGGCCACTGCCGGAATCAGCGCGGCGCGCAGTTGGCGCAAAAACAGTCCCACCACCAGCACCACCAAGACCAGCGACAGCAGCAGCGTCAGTTCGATCTCATGCAGCGACGAGCGGATCGAGCGGGTGCTGTCCGAGACCACATCCAGCGTGATGTCCTGCGGCAACTGCGCCTGCAGATCGGGCAGCAGCGCACGCACCGCATCCACCATCTCGATGATGTTGGCTTGCGGCTGGCGCGTGACCAGCACGATGATGGCCGGCTGGCCATTGAACAGGCCCAGCGTGCGGTTGTTTTCCACCCCGTCTTCCAGGCGCGCCACGTCGCCCAGGCGCACGGCGGCGCCGTTGCGCCAGGCGATCACCAGCGATTCGTATTGCGCCGCCTGGCGCGCCGGCTGTGGCGTGTAGACCTGCAGGCGCCGTCCGCTGCCTTCGATCGCGCCCTTGGGGCGGTCGGCATTGGCGGCTTGGATGGCGGCGCGCACATCTTCTGCGCTGATGCCGTAGCGGCTCAGGGCCAAGGGCAGCAGTTCCACCCGCACGGCGGGCAGCGAGCCACCGCCGATTTCCACCTCGCCAACACCGTCCACCTGGGACAGGCGCTGGTTCACGATGTTCGACGCGGCGTCGTAGATTTGCCCGGGCGTGCGGGTCCGGGAGGTCAGCGCCAGGATGATGGCCGGCGTTGCCGCATCACTGCGTTTGCGGTAGACGGGGTTGCTGCGCAGCGTGGCGGGCAGGTCCACGCGCGCGGCGTTGATCGCGGCCTGCACCGCGCGGGCGGCAGCGTCGGTGTCGCGGTCGAGGTCGAACTGCAGGCTCACACGGGCCGTCCCGTTGGCGCTGACCGAGGTCATTTCATTGACCCCGGCAATCAACCCCAAGCGGCGCTCCAATGGCGTGGTCACCGTGCTGGCCATGGTCTTGGGGCTGGCGCCGGGCATGCTGGCGGAGACCGAAATCGCCGGGTAATCGACCTGCGGCAGCGGCGCCACGGGCAGCACGAAAAACGCGGCCATGCCCGCCAAGGCCACGCCCACGGTCAGCAGCACCGTGGCCACGGGCCGCTGGACGAAGGGGCGCGACAGGTTCACGGGGCCTGCTCCTGCGGCGCTGCGGCCCGGCCCCGGCCCCGACTCCGACCCAGGCGCTCAAACGCCAGATAGATCACCGGAACGGTGAACAGTGTGAGCATCTGGCTCAGGATCAGCCCGCCAAAGATGGCCAGCCCCAGCGGGCGGCGCAGTTCGGCGCCATCGCCCCAGTTCGGTATCAGCGGCAATGCGGCAAACAATGCCGCCAGCGTGGTCATCAGGATGGGCCGCAACCGCAGCAAGGCAGCCTGGTGGATGGCCTGTTGCGGCGGCAGGTTCTGCTTGCGCTGCGCATCGATGGCGAAGTCGATCATCATGATGGCGTTCTTCTTGACGATGCCGATCAGCAAGATGATTCCGATGACCCCGATCACCCCCAGGTCCTGGCCCGCCAGCATCAACGCCAGCAAGGCCCCGATCCCGGCCGATGGCAGCGTCGAGAGGATGGTCACCGGGTGGATGTAGCTCTCATACAGCACCCCGAGCACGATGTAGACGCAGACCATGGCCGCCAGGATGAGCCACAACTGGCTGCTCAGCGACTTCTCGTAAGCCCCGGCCGCGCCCAGGAACTCCATGTCCAGGCCCTGCGGTATGCCGATCTCCCGGGCGGCGGCGCGGATCGCATCGACCGCGCTGCCCAGGGACTGGCCCGGCGCCTTGTCAAACCCCAGCGTCGCCGCCGGATACTGGGCCACACGGGTCAGTTGCAGCGGCACCAATCGTTCCCGGATATGGGCCACGGCGGCCAGCGGCGTGGACCCGCCCGAGCCGGTGCGCAGTTGCAGCGTGCCCAGCGCTTCGGTGCTGCCCAGTTGCTCGGGCTGCGCCTCCAGGATCACCCGGTACTGGTTGGTTTCGGTGAAGATGGTGGAAACGATGCGCTGGCCCAGGGCGCTGTAGAGCGCGTCATCGACCGCACTGGCACTGACCGAAAGGCGCGACGCGGTGTTGCGGTCGATGTCGACGAAGGCCGACAGCCCCTGGGCGCCGGCATCGGTGCTGGCGTTGCGCACCATGGGCTCGCTGCCCAGGCGCTGCACCAGTTTGCGGGTCCAGCCGTTGACCTGCTGGGCATCGACACCGCCGATGGATGCACGGTATTCGGTAGGCCCGGTTTGGGCGTCGATGATCAGGTCTTGCGTGGGCTGCAAATACAGCTTGACACCGGCCACCGCCTGCACACGCTCGCGCAACCGCCCGATGATGACCGGCTGCGCATCGCGCGCGGCCTTCAGGTTGATCAACATGCGCCCGGTGTTGGGCAAGGTGTTGTTGGCGCCATCGACCCCGACGAAGGAACTGAGCGACTGCACGTCCGGGTCCTGCAAGATGGCGCGCGCGGCGGCCTGCTGCAATTGGCTCAAGCGGGCGTAGGACACATCCTGCGCGGCCTCGATGCGGGCCTGCAACTGCCCGGTGTCTTGCGTCGGAAACAGCCCCTTGGGAACCACCAGGTACAGCCAGACCGTCAACGCCAGCGTCAGCAGGGCCACCAGCAGCGTGGCGCCCTGGTGGCGCAGCACCCATTGCAGCGAGCGGTCATAGCCCGCGACGACGCGCCCGAACCCGCGCTCGAACCAGCCCTTGCTGCCGCCCTCGGGTTCCGGGCGCAGCCAGCGCGCCGCCATCATCGGCACCAGCGTGAGCGACACCACCGCCGAGATCAGGATGGTGATGGCCAGCGTGACCGCAAACTCCCGAAACAGCCGCCCCAGCACATCGCGCATGAACAGCAGCGGGATGAGCACGGCAATCAGCGACAGCGTCAGCGAGATGATCGTAAAACCGATCTGCGTGGCGCCCTTGATCGCCGCCCGCAACGGTGTCTCGCCCTCGTGCAGATAGCGCGCAATGTTCTCCAGCATCACGATGGCATCGTCGACCACGAAGCCGGTGGCAATGGTCAGCGCCATCAGGCTCAGGTTGTTCAGGCTGTAACCGAGCAGATACATCACGCCGCAGGTGCCGATCAGCGAGATCGGCACCGCCAGACTGGCGATCACCGTGGCACGCAGGCTGTGCAGGAAGAAAAAGATCACCAGCACCACCATCAGCACGGCCAGTGCCAGTTCGACGGCCACATGCGTCACCGATGCCCGGATGCCCCGGGTGCGGTCCGACAGCAACTGGACTTTGAGCGTTGCGGGCAGGCCGGCCTGCAACTCGGGCAGCAGTTGCCGGATGCGGTCGACCGTGGCAATCACGTTGGCGCCCGGCTGGCGCTGCACATCCAGGATGATGGCCGGGGTCTCGTTGGCCCAGGCGCCCAGGCGGTCGTTCTCGGCGCCGTCGATCACCCGCGCCACATCCCGCAGGCGCACCGCAGCGCCGTTGCGCCAGGACAGGATCAGGTCCTGGTAATCCCGCACCGTCAGCAACTGGTCATTGGCATCGATGGTGTAGGCCCGCTGCGGCCCGTCGAAACTGCCCTTGGCACTGTTGGCATGGGCCGAGGTGATGGCCGTGCGCAGAGTATCCAGGCCCATGCCATACGAGGCCAGCGCCCGGGTATCGGCCTGTATGCGCACCGCAGGGCGCTGCCCGCCGGACAGCGACACCCGACCGACGCCACTGACCTGGCTGATCTTCTGCGCCAGGCGCGTGTTCACCAGGTTCTGCACCTCGGTCAGCGGCATCCGGTCCGAACTGATGGCCAGCGTCAGCACCGGGGCGTCGGCGGGGTTGACCTTGGCGTACACCGGCGGCGCCGGCAGGTCGGCGGGCAGCAACGCGCTGCCGGCATTGATGGCCGCCTGCACTTGCTGCTCGGCCACATCCAGCGCCAGCCCCAGGCCGAACTGCAGCGTGATGATCGACAGGCCCGCACCGCTGCTCGAAGCCATGCGCGCAAGCCCCGACATCTGGCCCAACTGACGCTCCAGCGGCGCAGTCACCGTGCGGCCCATCACCTCGGGGCTGGCGCCCGGGTACAGGGTCTGCACCTCGATGGTGGGGTAATCCACCTCGGGCAAGGCCGATAACGGCAACAAACGCAAACCCAGCAACCCGGCCAGCACGATCGCCAGCATCAGCAGCGCAGTGGCCACGGGCCGGTCGATGAACGGACGCGAAGGACTCATGCCGACAGCCTGCGCTCAAGGATTGCGCGGCGGACGATGCTGGCGCGGGCCATCCCTCGCGCCAGGCAATTGCACCACCATGCCGTCTTGCAGCCGGTCGCCGCCTTCGGTCACCACCCGCTCGCCTTCGGCAAGCCCCTCGGTGATCGCCATCAGTTCCACACTGGCCTGCCCGCGCCGGACTTTGCGCAATGACACCTTGCGCTCCTGGTCGATCACATACACATAGTCCCCATTCGGGCCGGTGCGCACGGCGGTGACCGGAACCACCAGCGCCGCCACATGGCGCAGCAGCAATTGCACGTTCACGAACTGGTTCGGAAACAGCGCAGCGCCAGCGTTATCGAAGCGCGCCTTGGCCTTGACGGTGCCGGTGGCGGTGTCCACCAGATTGTCCAGCGTGGCAAAGCGCCCCTTGCCAAGCACGGTCTGGCGCGTGCGGTCCAGCGCCGTCACCACCAGCGCAGCCGAATCACCCTGCGCGGCGCGGATATCGCCCACGCGGTCCTGCGGCACCGAGAACTGCGCATCGATGGGCGCCAACCGGGTGATGGTCGCAATGCCCGCCGCATCTCCCGAAGCCCCCAAGCCCCCCGAAGCCCCCGATGTCACCAGATTGCCCGCATCCACCATGCGCAGACCAATGCGCCCCGCAACCGGCGCCGTGATGCGCGTGTAGTCCAGGTTCAACTGCGCCATGTCCTCCTGCGCCCTGTCGGTCAGCACCGTGCCCTCCAACTGCTTGACCAGCGCCGCCTGGGCATCCACATCCTGGCGGGCGATCGCATCCTGCGCCAGCAGCGTGCGGTAGCGCTCCAGCATCACGCGGGCATGCTCCAACTGCGCCTCATCCCGCAGGCGGTTGCCCCGGGCCTGCAGCAGCGTCTGCTCGAACGGGCGGGGGTCGATCCGGGCCAGCAACTGCCCCTTGCTGACCATTTGCCCCTCGGTGAACAGCACCTGCGTGAGCAGGCCCGACACCTGGGGCCGCAGCGTGACCGTGGTGGCAGGAATCACCGTGCCCAGCGCGTCGATGATCACCGGCAACTCGGCCTTGCGCACCGTGGCCTGCCCCACGGTCACGATCACGTTGGGCCGTCCGCCGGGGCCCCGGTCACGCCCCTGATCATCATGGGCGCGCCGCACCAGATGCCAGGCCGCAGCACCGACCAAGCCCAACAGAACCAGTGCCACCAAGCCGCCACCCCAAAAGGAACGCCGCGCTTTCTTGCCGGTGGCGGAGGGCGTGACCGATGGCGGGGCTGCGTTGACATCTTGCGGGTTCATGGCGCTCCTGATGCGTGTTTCTGCCCGTTGGTTCAGTGGATGGCTTGTTTTATTGTTGTGTCGTTTTATGATGCGCCTTGCGTTTGGGCGTATTGTAAGGAGCGAAGATGGCGGAATCCACCATTACCGCGAAAGGGCAAACCACCGTTCCCGCCAGCATTCGGCAACATATCCATGGCACTGCCGGCACCCGGCTGGTATGGCATGCACTGGCCGACGGGCGGCTGCTCGTCAGGGTGAAAAACAAGTCTGTCGCCGATGTGGCCGGAATGCTCACTCCTGCCGCAGAAAAGCATGTGGCCATCGACGAGATGCGGCCCTGAACATGGCGGCATCCATCGATACCAATGTCTTGGTGCGCCTCGTCGTCAATGACGACCGGCCACAGAACGCGGCTGCGCTCAGGGCCTTGTCACACTACCTCCAATGGGCGCGGTCACTGTTCGTGCCGATCACGGTGGCGCTGGAGTTCGAGTGGGTACTGCGCTCACGCTACCAATTCAGCAAGGAGGACATCCTGGGCGCCTTCTGCGCTTTGCTGAGCACGGTGGAATTGGCATTCGAGGCAGAAAATGCGCTGGAGCAAGCGCTGATGGCATACGAAGAAGGGGCCGCCGATTTTGCGGATTGCTTGCATATCGCCCTTGCCCGGAAAAGCGCCGAACTGCCGTTTCTGACATTCGACACGGCGCCATCCCCAATGGCTGGAGCCGAGTTGCTCCAATGACCCACCACAGCCTCGGATGCGACCTTCGACCGCCGCTTGCAGACCCCGCGCCGCCGGCCTGCCCTGCGCATCAGCGCAGCCCCGTTTTGCCTCAGCGCAGTTCCACTTCGCGCCAGCGCAACCCCATTTCGCACCAGCGCAGCCGCATTTCGTCGCCAGGCGCTGGCGCCGGCCCGGCCACCCCGGCACAGTCCACACCATCCTGAAACCACCCTCTTGGACAACCCATGACACCCGAAGCCCAACCCATGACACCCAAAGATATCGACCGACTGGCCCGCCGGCGTGCTGGCGCAAAACTGGGCTGGTACATCCATGCGACAGCGTTCGTCGTGATCAATCTGGCGCTCTTTGCCATCTCGCACCACGGTTTTGGCAGCCGACACTGGACGGTCTTTCCGCTGCTCGGCTGGGGCCTCGGTCTGGCGCTGCACGGCATCGCGGTCTTTATGCTCGGCTCCGCCAGCGGCCTGCGCGAGCGCATGGTGCAAAAGGAGCGCGAGCGCCTGCGGCGCCAAGTGCGATGAGCGCTGCTTTGCCTGATCGCGATGGGGCCTGGAGCCGCGCCACGCCCATCGACTGGCTCGACAAACTGCGCAACCTGCTGCGGACCATGGCCTTTTGCCTGGTCATCGCGGCCATACAGTGCGCGTTCCAGCCCGATTGGCCTTACGACATCCCCTTGCGCTACTCGCTGGCCATCGGCACGCTGTGCTGGGCGCTGATCGACTTCGGGCGCCACCTCTTTCGGCCCAACCCCGACACGGGCTGGCCCGCCGGCATCCCCGGATTGGTCTTGCCGGCGCTGGGCATCATCCTGGGCTACCTGGGGGGCAACTTGCTGGCCGCCTGGTGGTGCGGATTTTCATCCTGGGCGCCGGGCGGCGGGGCACAGTTGCGCATCTCCATCGGCATCACGCTGCTGGCAGGCTTTGCCGTCATCTATTTCTTCTACAGCGACAGCAAACACACCAGGCTGCACGCCAGAATGGACGAGGCGCGCGGCCAAGCCGCCGAGGCGCAACTCCGGCTGCTGCAAACGCAACTGGAGCCGCACATGCTGTTCAACACGCTGGCCAACCTGCGCATGTTGATCGGCACCGACCCGGCGCGCGCGCAGCAGATGATCGACCGCATGATCGACTACCTGCGCGCCACACTCAGCGCATCGCGCAGCACCGAGCACCCGCTGGCCACCGAGTTCGAGCGCCTGCGCGACTATCTGGAACTGATGGCCATGCGCATGGGCCCGCGCATGGCCTACACCCTCACCCTGCCCGAGGCCCTGCGCGCCGTGCCCGTGCCGACCCTGCTGCTGCAACCCCTGGTGGAAAATGCCATCCGCCACGGCCTGGAGCCCCAGGTCGCCGGTGGCCGCATCAGCGTGCGCGCCGGCACCCGCCCTGGCGCCCACGGCCCGCTGCTGGTCATCGAAGTCCATGACACCGGCGCCGGCCTGCCCCCCGCCCCGCCGCCCCCCGGCCAAGGCTTTGGCCTGAGCCAGGTGCGCGAACGCCTGGCCAGCCGGCACGGCAGCGCAGGCACCCTCGATGTGCAAACCCCCAGCGCAGGCGGAACCTGCGCCTGCGTCACTTTTCCGCTGCGGCCAGCGCCATGAGCCAGCCCGCCCCGCGCGCATTGATTGCCGAAGACGAGCCCCTGCTGGCCGCCGCGTTGCAGCAAGAGCTCAGCCGCGCCTGGCCCGGGTTGCAAATCGTCGCCACCGTGGGCGATGGGCTGTCGGCCGTGCGCCAGGCGCTGGCATTGCAACCCGAGTTGCTGTTCTTCGACATCCGCATGCCCGGCCAAAGCGGGCTCGACGCCGCCGTGGAACTGGCCGAGGACTGGCCCGGCACAGGCCCGGCCGCGCGCCCGTTTCCGGCGCTGGTGTTCGTGACGGCCTACGACCAGTACGCCGTGCAGGCTTTTGAAGCGCAGGCCATCGACTACCTGCTCAAGCCAATACAGCCGGCGCGGCTGCAAAAAACAGTGCAAAAACTACAGCAGGCGCTCGCCAATCATGCGCCTTACGCTATTGATTTGGAGGCCACCATGGCGCAACTGCGCCATCTGCTGGCAGCGCCGGGTGTCGTGCCGGGCAGCAGCGCATCTTCCGGCGCAGCGCTGACGCTGATTCCGGCCAGCAGCGGCAACCGCGTCCATATGGTGCCCGTGGCCGAGGTGCTGTATTTCGAGGCCGCAGACAAGTACGTGCGCGTGCTCACGGCCGCGCGCGAATTCCTGATCCGCACCCCGCTCAAGGAACTGACCGCCCAGCTCGATCAGCGGGTGTTCTGGCAGATCCACCGCAGCACCCTGGTGCGTGCCGACGCCATCACCACCGTGACGCGCGACGAAGCCGGCAAGCTGCACCTGGAATTGAAGACGTTCCCTTTCTTGCGGCGAACGGAACGCCAGCATCACCTGGCCGGAAGCGGTATTGAACATGCCGACCACAGAGCCGGTGCGCACCCCGAAAGACAGCGGCCCCGGCGCTTGAACCTGCGCAATGACCAATATCCGGCCCGCTTCAAACACGGCAAGATGGCACGATTGCAATGCCTGCTTGGCAACCAGTTGCATACTGGGCAATGCTGCCTCCACCAAAGTACGAATGGGCCGGTTCCTGTGGGCCAATTCAAACATCCGCGTCGTCAAGTGATAGCAATCAGCGCGATCCGCATACAGCCAGTTGCGGCGCTGCAGCGTAACCACCATCCGGAATATCTCGCCAACGCTGCGGTGCAACTTCTGCGCAATTTCCGCCATGCCCAAACCATGCTCTGCATCGGTGAGCAGTTCCAGGATATCAATACCCTTTTCCAATGCCGGGGCCGCATACTGTGGCCGTTTGGCACTGGCAGCCATGGGCACAGCAACCTTTTGCGCAGCAGCCTTCTGTGCAGCGGGCTTGGCGCTTTTTTTGGGTACCGCAGTCGTTGGTTTCATGAGGCAGCACCGCGATGTCAGCCTTTGACGCCGCCCAGCGTCAGCCCGGCAATCAGGTGCTTTTGCACCAGAAACGTCAGCAGCAGTGCGGGAATGATGATCAGCACCGCCATGGCGCACATGCCGGCCCAATCGATGGTAAATTGCGCCGTGAAATCCATCAAAGCCACGGGCATGGTCTTGGTGTCCGGTGATCTGGTCAGCTGTGAAGCCAGCGCAAACTCGTTCCAACTGGTCAGAAAGGCAAAGATACCCGCAGCGGCGATTCCCCCGCGCGCCAACGGAAATTCCACTTTCCAGAAAGCCTGCCAAGCCGTGCAGCCATCGATTCGGGCCGCCTGGGACAATTCCTGCGGCACCTGGCGCAAAAATCCATCCAACAGCCAGATGGTAAACGGGACATTCATCGCCAAATACACCATGATGACACCCGGCATGGTATCGAGCAACCCCAGCCAGGACCATATGATGAATATTGGCAAGGACAAGGCCACCCCCGGAATGGCGCGCGTCAGCATCAATCCGACAAACATCGCATTCTTGCCGCGAAAATGAAAACGCGCAAATGCGTAACCACCAGCCAGACCGACGACGAGCGCCATTACCGTGCTCGTCATGGAGATGATCATGGAGTTACGAAAATAGGCCAGCACCGGCAGAGGCTGAATTCCGCCAAGGCCCAGAATGTTCCGGAAGTTGTCCAGCGTATAGCTGGAAAAGTTCAACGGATTTTCATTGCCGAGAATGGCAACATTCGGCCGGAAGGCATTCAGCACCACCCACAGGCCCGGCATGCAAATAAAACCCATGGCCAGAAAAATGCATAGCCACAACAGGGCCTGGCGTACATTTTTTCTCATATGACAATCTGCGCGCACCCTGCGCTCAATACACATGCCGGCGTGCAGCCGACAACTTTGCAAAGAAATGCACCGTAAACGCCATGGAAAGAATGATCGAGATATATCCCATGGCATTTGCCAGACCCATTCTTCCATCCACGTAACCGGTGCGGGCCATCAGCGTCCAGATCAGCTCCGTGCGTCCGCCAGGCCCTCCATTGGTCATTATTTTTACAATGTCAAAGGCCCGCCCCACCTCCAGCGAGCGGATCGTCATGGCGATCCAGACAAAAGGCATCAGATAAGGCAGCGTGACATGCCGGAATGCCTGCCATGCGCTACACCCGTCAACCTTTGCCGCCTCGATCGGGTCCGAGGGCATGGACATCAAACCGGCCAACAACAGGATGGCAAAAACGGAAGTAGAGTTCCAGATTTCAGCCACGGCCAGCGCAAACAAAGCCAGCCGGCCATCCACCAGCCACGGCACGGACTCCTGCATCCCGAAGCCGTGCTGCAGAATGTAATTGACGATGCCAATGTTGTCGTTGAACATGAATTTGAATTGAAAACCGACCAGAATGGGTGAAAACATCATCGGGAACATCAGGATCGTCCGCAGCAGGCGTTGCCCGCGCGTCACCTGCTCCAATAGCAATGCCAGCCCCAAGCCCAACGACAACTCCGCATTCAGGACGATCGTCAAAAACAGGATGGTCCGCCCGAAGGCCCACCAGAAATCCATGTCCTGAAACAGGCGGACATAATTCGCAAATCCGATGAAACGGGTGATCGAGTCCGGCCGCGTCAATCGGTATGCAGTAAAGCTCGAATACAGTGAAAAGACCAACGGCAGCAACACCACCAGCGCCACGATCAGCAATGCCGGCAGCAGCAACAGGTAAGGCCAGGAGCGGCGCATGAAAGACCGTTTGGCCAGCTATCTCACCCGACCGGCATCCTGCATGATCGCCAATACTTTGTTGGCTGCGTCATCCAGCGCCTGCTTGCCGGTTTTCTCGCCGATCAGCGCTTTTTGCAATTCAGGCCAAATGGCGTTGGAGGCTTCGATCCACTCCGGGATCAGCGGTGGTGTAAATGCATCCTCGGCCATGCCTTTGGCAAAGGTCTGAAATACTTCCAGCATGTACTTGTCGCCCTTTTTTGTAAATTCCCCTGCGGCCTGCTTTTGTGCATCCATGCGGGTTGGCATCATGCCATTGCGCGCCTCGATCATCTGGGCATCCAGACTTGTCAGGGTCATGACCAAACTGGCTGCGGCCTTTGGATTATCACAAGCCTTGGTAATGGAAAAACCATGTGACCCGGCCCAGCCGGTGCGTTTTCCCGAAGAACCCCTGGGTGCACGCGCAATGCCAACGTTGCCGGCGATCCTGGAGTTTTTGGGATCGTTGAAAAAGCCGGCCCAACCACCCCAATCCAGATTCAGCGCGATATTGCCGCTGGCAAAACCCTGGCCCAGGTCGTCCCAAATATAGTTGGGCACACCCTTGGGCACGGCTCCGGACTTGTAAAGGTCGACAAAGAAATTCAGGGCACGCTCACCCTGTGATTCAGGGCAGGCTTTTGCCAGCGCGTCCGCCAGGTGGAACTGCCCCGGCAGAACGCACAGATCGAAAGGGTGGCCCTGGCCAGTCAATGCACGCACATTGCGGCGAAAGGTGGCGCTCGTGGATAGTTCATCGGGAACGACATGCAATACACGCCTGAAACCATGAATCAGCGGATTGGACAAGGCCCGTTCCAGAAAGCCGCCGATCTCATCGTGCTCCGGTCGGCACGATGAAATCGCCCCGGCAATGAGGCTGTCTGGTTGACGGGCCAGTTGGCCGATCAGGTCGGTTTCCGCTTCCATCTGCTGCGCCCGGACATCGGCCTCCATATGCAAGGCCAGACGAATGCCTGACGGCTGTGCCAAGCCGGCATATTCCTCCAGAACATGGGCGCGATCGAGCACCGGCAACGACTTTGTCCAGTCGTAGTCCAGGCGCTGCGGATAAAGCAGATGCAGATGGGTGTCAATCCATGGGCGCATGGTATTTTCCTGGTGCGGCGGCTACGTACTCAAATATTCAAGTATTCGAGTGTTGGCGCAGTTTGACGGTCTGCAAGTGCTCGCAATACAGCACCAGTTCGGCATCGTTTTTGAATACTTCATAGCTTGCGCGGTACAGACCCAGTGTTTCGTTCTTGGGCGCTTTGCTCATGTCCGTCTTGATGGTGTAAATGGTGTCGCCAATGAACACCGGGGCAATGAAGCGCAATCGGTCATAGCCATAGCTGAAGGCGTTCTTGCAATTCGTCGCCACCAGCCCCAGGCCGGCACTGAATACGAATGCCCCTGCCACCAGCCGTTTGCCAAACATGCCTTCCTTGCTGGCAAAAGGCTCGTCTGCCACATAAGGATGCATGTCCAGAACCAGCGCATTGAATTGCATGCTTTCGCCCTCGGAAATGGTCCGCCGGATGGAACGGATTCTCGTACCGGGAACGATATCTTCCCAATACCAGTCTTCGGCGTTCCAGATCCGTATCTGCTGGTGTAGTTCACGGGGCGTGTTGTGTGGTCGGTTCATCGTCAGTCGGCAAGGTAGTTGGCTTCCACCCAGGCGTTATCCTCTGCGACCTTTGGCGCGGCACGCGCAGCCTGCGGCCGTATACCGTCAAAGCGGATCGGACAACTCGTGGTTCGCACGCGCGCACCATTGCCGCGCACCACATCCTGCAAAAAGCCCAGGGCCTTGAACCCGTCATGCTCGAGCAATTCGGCCCAGGTCATGACCGGCGCACACCAGTAGTCCACCGGAATCAGTCTGTCCAGCCAGTATTGCGTCGCCTGCGTCTTGAGGTGCTTGCCGAGAATATCCTTGATGGCGTCACGCCGGGTGAACCAGCAATTGCGCTCCAGATACGGTTGCAGCGCAGCGCAATCGAGCGCCTTGGCCAGCGTTGCCATCGGGCCCATTGCCAGCGACAAATAACCATCCGCCGTGGCGTAAATACCGTATGGTGCGCCCAGGTACGCATGGGCATTGTTCACGGCAGACCGTTTCGGTGGTCTGGCGCCGTCATTGAGATAGGTGGTCAATACCTCAAACTGAAAATCCAGCACAGACTCCAGCAGGCTCACCTCCACCCGGGCGCCTCGACCGTGAATGCCCCGGCGCACCAGTGCCCCGAGCAGTCCTTGCACCAGATGCGCCCCTGTGAGAATGTCTGCCAGTGCCAACCCCACCGGAACCGGCCCTTGATCCGCATCGCCGTTGAGCCACACCACCCCGCTTCGGCTTTGCGCAAGCAAGTCCTGTCCGGGAAGATCGATCCATGGGCCTGTGCGGCCATAGCCGGTAACGCTGCCATAGATGATGCGCGGATTCAGCGTGCGCACTTCCGCGTAAGACAGGCCGATGCGCTCCATCACGCCGGGGCGAAAATTCTCGATCATCAGGTCGGCCTTGCCGATCAGGCGGCGCACCTTTGCCAAATCTTCGGGATTTTTCAGATCTGCCGCATAGGAACGCTTGTTTCGATTGATGGTATGAAAAAGCGTGCTGTCGCCATCGATTTCCAGGTCGGATATATAAAGCTGCCGGCACAGATCGCCCGTGACGGGCCGCTCCACCTTGATCACGGTGGCCCCCATGTCGGCCATGCGCAGGGTCGCACTCGGTCCTGCCAGGAATTGACTGAAATCCAAAACCAGCAACCCTGCCAGCGGCAAATGGTCCACTGACGCACTCATGCCATGGCCCCATGCAGATGCAGGCGTTCATTGATGCGCCCGCGGCGCCATTGCGCATCCAGTGCATTCAATTCCTGCATGGTTTTCAGCGCAGTTTGTGCCCCGCCGAGGAAGCGCCTGAGAATATCGGGGGCCTGTTCCTGAAATCGGATATATCCGCTATAGCGGGGACGCACATAGGCCTGCTCCAATGTTGGCAGTGTGTTGACAAAAAAATCGTTCGTCAGTTGGTTGTTGTGCACATCCAGCCAAGCGCTCCTGTGCCCGGGTTGGCCGCCATTTTCGACATAAAGCCCCGATTGCACCGGCGCGCTGGCCACGAACCCAGCATAACGCACCGCCCATTCACGCTGCTGGCTGTGCGCTGACACGGCCAAGCCGGCACCGCCCAGGGTGGAAGTAAAGCGTTTGCCATGGCGCGTCACGAGACCGCCAAATTGCAATGGGCGGTCGACATAACTGCTTCTGGCGTAGTTGGAATAACCGTAGGCAAACGGACTGTAGGCATGGCGTTCGCTGCGGGTCAGCAACTCGTAAACGGCAATCGGATTTCTGTCCAGGCACGCGCCACCGCAGGCATCGACCAGTTCCTTGAGCGCCATCAACGCATTGACACCCGCCTCCTGCTCCACCAAATGGGTTGCGTGGCAAAAAGGCTCATCCCCCTCGGAAATGCAGAGGGTATAAAAGTGCATCAGGCCATCGAGCGGCAGGCCCGCCAAGGCCACCAAGCCGGCGCGCGCGAGTTCCAGCAGCTCATCCCATGACTGCGGCAACTGCATGCCATGCCGCTGCAAGACATCCGGCCGGGCCGCCGATACCGGGGTGGCGGCGTCTGTCGCCAATGCCCATTGATGCCCCTCCAACTGATAGCTCTGGTGCGACCTGCCCACGCTGTTGCGCGCTTGGTCGGCAAGAAAATCGGCCGGCAAATACCCATCGAGCGGGACCAGCAGACCATGGGCTTGCGCCTCGCCGATGGACGGATGGTCCAACACCAGCAGGTCGTATTGCCGCGCCAGCACATCGATGGGCTGATCCGCAAAAGCCTGCAATGACCGGACTTCCCAGCGCAACTGCACATGGGGGTTCAGTTCCGAGAAGCGCTGCCCCGTTGCCACCATGGGAACCAGCCCACGGGAATGCCCCCAGGTCACACCTTTGAGTAATACCGATGCATCCAATTCATGGCTCCCGAGCAATGGTCGATGGGGTCGTCGGCTTGGTCGCTGACTCGGTATAAACACCTATGCATGAAACCATCTTTTGCTGATGAAATTATCGATACGGAAGCAGCACCATCGACTCAGTACAAACCCTGGGAAACGCGATGAATGAAGAAAAATTCTTCGAGGACTACTGCATTGGCAGCAGCAGGGTCACTGCCGGCAGAACCATCACCGAAACCGACTTTGTCATCCACGCCGGCCACACGGGGGATTTTTTTCCTCACCACATGGATGCCGAGTTCATGAAGACCCAGGCTTTCGGGCAGCGCATTGCGCATGGCACGATGGTTTTTGCGCTGGGCGTTGGGCTGACGGCATCCCGGATCAACCCGGTCGCCTTCAGCTACGGATACGATCGACTTCGATTCATAAAACCAGTGTTCATAGGTGATACCATCCGGACGCGATTGACCGTGGCCAGAAAAGAGCCGGACCCCAAGCGCCCGGACCAGGGGCGCGTTTGGGAACTGACCGAGGTGCTCAATCAGCGCGACGAGGTGGTTCTGGCATGCGAGCACATCCATCTCGTGCAACAAAGAAAGCACTGACCATGCCCCGCATCGAAAGCGTCCAGGTCGATCTGATTGCGCTGGAGCCCACGACCCTGCGTAGCGACGCCATCCAGAGTTTCGTGCGCCAAGAAACGCCCATATTGCGTCTGCGATGCAGCGACGGGAGTGAAGGTGTTGGTTACAGCTACACCATTGGCACCGGAGGATCGTCCATCATGGCCTTGCTGCGTGACCATCTGGTGCCGCGCTTGCTGGGTCAGGATCCGGATTGCATCGAAAGCATCTGGCAGGATCTGCTCTTGCACACCCACGCCACCCATGTCGGCGCCATTACCAGCCTGGCACTGGCCGCCATCGATACGGCACTGTGGGATCGGCGCTGCAAGCTGCTGCAGTTGCCGCTGTGGAAAGCGGCCGGTGGCAGCGCACCCAAACGCCCGCTGTACACCACCGAGGGCGGCTGGCTGCAACTGTCCACGCAGGAGTTGGTGGCACAAGCGGTGCAGGCGCAAAAAGAGGGCTTTGCCGGCTCGAAAATAAAAATCGGCCGCCCGCATGTGGGCGAAGATGTCGCGCGCCTGAGCGCTGTCCGCGCCGCCGTCGGGCCCGGGTACGAACTAATGGTGGATGCAAACCAGTCGCTGACCTTGAGCGAAGCGCTGCGCCGGGCCCAGGCCCTGGCGCATTTGCAGTTGGCCTGGCTCGAAGAGCCCATGCCGGCGGACAGCATCATGGCCCACCGGCACCTGTGCAGGCACTCGGCCATCCCGATTGCGGTTGGCGAGTCGCTGTACAGCCTGGGCCAGTTTGCCGACTATCTGCAGGCGCAGGCCTGCCACATCGTGCAAGTGGATGTGGCGCGCATTGGCGGCATCACGCCCTGGTTGAAAGTGGCGCATCTTGCCCAATGCCACAACATCAGCGTATGCCCGCATTTTTTGATGGAACTGCATGTGAGCCTGGCCTGCGCCGTGCCCAATGCGCGATGGGTAGAGCACATCCCACAGCTCGACCCCGTGGCCAAAAGCAGGCTCAGGATGGAGGCCGGCTATGCCATCCCGCCCGAATTGCCAGGTCTGGGAATCGAATGGGACTGGCAAGCCATAGCAGCCCTTGGCAGCGATCGCTTCGTTCATCCTGCAGGCTGACAACGGGGAGACGACCTATGCAACGCCATGGCGCGGTGATCGGCATCCGGGCGGAGATGCTGGAGGAATACAAAGCACTGCATGCCGCCGTGTGGCCTGCGGTGCTGGCGCAGATCCGGCGCTCGAACATCCGCAACTACACCATCTATCTGCGCGAGCCGGAAAACCTGTTGTTCAGTCACTTCGAATACCACGGGAGCGATTTTGAACAGGACATGGAGCGCATGGCCAATGACCCCGAGACCCAGCGCTGGTGGGCCGTCTGCATGCCATGCCAGCGCCCGTTGAGCAGCCGAAAAAGCGGCGAGCACTGGGCCGAGATGGAAGAACTGTTCCATTGCCCGTGACCCGTGGGCCATTGCACCCGCAGGTCGAGCGACCGATGGCGCGCCCGTGGCAGGTGTGCGCTGGCGCGGTACCAGCACCCTGTCCGGAGCTAACCCCGCTTGCGTCCGAGATCGACCCCGAGCTGGCGCAGCTTGCGGTACAGGTGGGTGCGCTCCAGGCCGGTCTTCTCGGCGACGCGGGTCATGGAGCCCCCTTCGCGCTTGAGGTGAAACTCGAAATAGGCTTTCTCGAAATCGTCGCGGGCCTCACGCAGCGGACGGTTCAGGTCAAAGTCCTGGTGTGAATGGGGGCCGGCATCGGCGCCCGTGAGCACGGCCGACATGGCGGGCAGCGGCGCGTAGCCCGGATTCGTTGCCGGCTCCGCTGCGGGCGGCTGGACTGCGGCCGGCGGGTGGGCGACATTGCGCGCCAAGCCCTGCTCGACGGCCTTGAGCAGCTTTTGCAGGGTGATCGGCTTTTCAAGGAACGAGAAAGCGCCAATGCGCGTCGCCTCCACGGCGGTGTCGATGGTGGCGTGGCCGCTCATCATGATCACGGGCATGGTCAGCAGGCCGGCCGTGGCCCATTCCTTGAGCAGCGAGACGCCATCGGTGTCAGGCATCCAGATGTCCAGCAGCACCAAGTCATACCTGGTGCCTGCCCGGGCAGCGCGGGCCTGGGTTGCGTTTTCTGCGAGGTCTACGCTGTGACCTTCGTCGTTCAGGATTTCCGACAACAGGTCACGTATGCCGAGCTCATCGTCGACCACCAGAATATTTGCCATGTGTGTTGAAGCGCCTTGGGATGCTGTGGGGGCGGTGTTGTCTGTTGTCATGCCGCCGCCGGGCCAGGGGCAAATGATAACGACACTTGGGCGCCGCGTACCATGCCATCTTCGGTGCGGTTGGATAGTTCGATGCGCGCCCCATGCTCATCGGCGATCTTTTTGACCACGGCCAAACCCAGGCCGGTGCCTCTGGGCTTGGTGGTGACATAGGGCTCGAAGGCGCGCTGCAGGATATGCGCCGCAAAGCCCGCGCCACTGTCGGCCACCGTGAGCCGCACGCGGCGCGATGAGGCGCTCCAGCGGGTGCTGATGCGCACCGGTGGCATGGCCTCTTGCGGGCTGGCAGCGCGCGCCTGCTCGGTCGCGTCCTGCGCGTTTTGCAGCAGGTTGTGCACCACCTGGCGCAGTTGCTGCGCATCACCGGCAATCAGCGGGCAGTGCGGGTCCAGTTGGGCCTGCACCGGGACGGTGGCGTTTTCCGCTGCATATAAATGCAGCACATCCGCCACCAGCGCATTGAGGTCCAGCGCCTGCAAATGCGCAGCCGGCAGGCGGGCGTAATCGCGGAACTCATTGACCAGCCGCTTCATCGCGTCGACCTGATCGACGATGGTCTTGACGGACTTCAGCAAAATGGCTTGCTCGGGCTCGGGCAGTTTGCCCGAGAGCTTCATTGCCAGCCGCTCGGCAGACAGTTGAATCGGCGTCAGCGGGTTCTTGATCTCGTGCGCGAGACGCCGGGCCACCTCGCCCCAGGCCTGCGCCCGTTGCGCAGAAACAATTTCCGAAATGTCGTCAAAAACCAACAGTCTGGTCGCGTCGGGCAGCTCGGCACCGCGCACGACGAGGCTGGTGGTGTGCTGGCCCGCTCCGCCGGCTGCGGTGTGCAGCTCGAACGGCTGCTGCCAGTGGTCGAGCCCATGGCGTTCGTGGTCGCCGAAAAAGGCCTCGAAATGGCCCTGAACCGCTGCCGCAAACTCGGCCAGCCCCGGCACCTCGGCCACAGGCCGGCCCTCGAAGGCGGCCATCGGCGCGCACAGGATGCGGGTGGCGCCAGGGTTGGAAGAGCGGATCAGCCCCTGCGCGTCGAGCACGATGACCCCGGCCGTGAGGTTGTCCAAAATGGTTTGCAGGTTGGCGCGCGATGCATAGACCTCGCCCATGCTCTGCTCGACGGCCTGCCGGGCGTCGGCCAACTGCTCGGTCATCAGCGCAAACGACCGGGTCAACCCGCCAAGCTCGTCCTTGCCCTGCAACATCGCCTTGGGGCTCAGGTTGCCGGCGGCCACCTCGCGCACCCCTTCGGCCAGCACCAGCAGTGGCCGGACCAATTGCTTGCCCAGCAGCACGGCCAGCAGCACGGCGCCGAAAACCGCCAGGAACAGGCTCAGCGTCAGCGTACCCACATACATGCGCCGCAGGCCAGCGCGCACCAAGGCCCGTTCCTGGTACTCGCGGTTGGCCTCTTGCACGGCAATGGCATTGGCGACCAGCGCTGACGGCAAGCTGAGCGTGGCTTGCAGGTAGCGCGGCTCCAGCAACAGGTCTACGCGGGGGTTGCTGACCAGCGCCAGCACCTTGACCCGCGCGTTCTGCACGGCGGCCTGGTCGGCAATATCGTCGAGTCCCTCGATCTGTGCCGTGGCGCGCTGCTGGCGCACGCTGCGCAGCAGCGCGACGCCCGGACGTTCCGGGTTCAGGCTGAAGCGTGACTGGCCGGCGCTGGCCACGGCCTGGCCCGCAGCGTTCCACAGCACCATGTCGGTGGCGCCGATCTGGTCGCGCAGGCGCTCGAGCGCCAGCCCGGCCGCTGCATCGGGCACCTGGGCCAGTTGGGTCGCGGCGTTGCGGGTTTTGGCGACCATGTCGGCGGCCAGCGAATCCAGCGACACATGGGCCAGGCTCACGCCCGCCGACAATGCGCCCTCGACCTTCACGTCAAACCAGCTTTCGATGGAGCGTGTGACGAACTGGTAGGACACCACATAGATCAGCAGACCGGGCATCAGCCCGACCAACGCAAAAATGGCGGCCAGCTTGGCCAGCAGCCGGCTGCCAAAACGCCCTTTGCGCAAGCGCATGCCCAGACGCAGGGTCACCCAGACCAGCACCGCCAGCAGCACCAGCGCCACCAGCACGTTCACGCCAAAGAGCCAGGCGTAGTTGCGTTCGTACAGCGTGCGGTTGTTCGTCGCCAGGGTGAGCAAGAACAGCAGCACCATGCCGATGGCCGTCATGAAGGCCGTACCGACCCCCAGCGCCCAGCGCAGCGCGCGCGACTGGCGCACCCTGTGCCGGGCGGAGGCCCCATCCTCGGGCCGGGTGGCGTCGGCGCTCACCGGACAGGCTCCGCAGACTGTTGCTGCGCGGGGACGGGCGCCAGGCGCTGGCTGTAGGAGGCCAGCAGATCCCAGCCCGGACGCCCCACGGCATCGATCTGGAACAGGCGGGGGAGTTGGGACATGTCGAGCCGGAACCGGAAGTCGACCAAGTGCACGGCATCTGCCGCTATCTCATTGCGTTGCGCAATTTTCCAGTGCGAAAAGCGCCCGATGGCGGACAGCGCATCGGCATAGTCGTCAAAACTCTGCCCCAGCACCACGCCCAGGCCGCTGTTGCGAAATGGCGCGGCAGAGATGTTCAAACGCCAGCGGCGGGTCAGCGGCTGGTAGCTCAGCCTGAAGTGGCGGCTGGCCGTGCTGACCAGGCGGCCGGACCAATACCAGCGGGCACGCAGCACCTGGGCCTCGGCCACGAAGAACATCGGAATGCCTTTGTACAGCGCGTCTTCGGCCAGTTGCGGCAGGTCCAACTGCAAATTGGCGCTCAGGTACAGGCCGTCGTCGGCGCGCTCGAGTTGCAGTTCGCCGGTTTCGGCACCAGCCACCTGCGTTTGCGCCTGCGCCTGCGGCAGCAGCAAGCAGCAAGCCAGCAAGCATCGACATGCGCCCATCAGCCATCGGTGCCACGCGCCATGCCCGACCCAGGATCCCCCCGGAGGCTCATGGCGGCAATTTATGCAACAGTGCGTAAAAAAATCCGTCGTGATCACCACCTGCATTGTCCGGGACAGCCCCGTCCTTGTCCGCATTGCCCGGTAGCAAATGGCCCGGCGAAGGTAGCAATCGTGCATCAGTGTGGTGCGCAAGAAACGCTTGCACTGGGGCCTCCCCTTCGGCACGGAACACCGAGCAACTGCAGTACAGCAAACGTCCACCGGGCCGCAGCAGCGGCCACAGGGCGCGCAGCAACCGGGCTTGCAGGGCGGCCAACGGGGCGATGTCGGTCGCGCGGCGCAGCCAGCGCACATCCGGATGGCGCCGCACGATGCCCGATGCGCTGCAGGGCGCGTCGAGCAAAATGGCATCGAACGGCGCGCCGCCGCAATGCGGCTGCCACCAGTCCTGCGGCCGGGTGGCGTCGGCCACCAGAACCTGGGCGCCAAGGCCCAGGCGCTGCAAGCTGGCGTCGATGCGGGCGCTGCGCGTGGCATCGATCTCCAACGCAGTCACTTGCAGCGGCGCATCGGCGCCGGCCAGTTCCAGCAAATGGGCGGTCTTGCCTCCCGGGGCGGCGCAGGCGTCGAGCACGCGCAGCGGTTGCCGCAGATCCAGCCCCTGGAGCAGCAGCGGGGCCGCCTTCTGTGCAGCGGCGTCTTGCACCGAGACCCAGCCCTGGGCAAAGCCCGGCAGCGCTTGCACGGGCACCGGCTGCCGCAGCGCCAGGCCCATGTCGGCGACCACGGTGGCTTGCATATCGATGGCTTCGAGCGCGAGCAGGTATTGCGCCAGACTGCACTTTCTCTGGTTGACCCGCAGCACCATCGGCGCGTGGCGGTTGTTCGCTTGCAGGATCTGCTGCCAGTGCCGGGGATGGTCCTGGCGCAGTTGCCGGATCCACCACCGGGGGTGGTTCCAGCGCGCCAGCGGATCGTCGTCGGTGGCGGCGAGCAGCGCCTCGCGCTCGCGCAGGAAGCGGCGCAGACAGGCGTTGATGAACGCGGACTGCGCGCGCGCCGCTGCGCTGTGCTTGGCGGCCTCCACCGCCTGGTTGACCAGCGTGAAGGGTGCATAGGGCGCGTCTTCGGGATTCCAGCACAGCGCCAATGCGACGCACAGCAGGGCGTCCACCGCCGGCGGCGGGGTCCGGGCGGCCAGTTGGCGGCGCAGCAGTTCGGCCCGTCCGGCCTGGCGCAGCACCTGGAACAACAGGGCCTGCACGCCCGGGCGCAGGTCGGCATCGACTGCGGCCAGCACCGCCGTGCCCGACTGCCCGCTGCGGATGGCCTGCAGCGCCGCAGCGACGGCGCCCAATTGCTGCCACAGGGCAATCGGCGCGATCGGGGCGATCGGCGCAATGGCGGCGCCGGGAGCGCCGGCGCCGGACCCAGCGCCGGGCCGGGCGCCCGAGGCCACGGCTTAGTCGGCGGCGGCGTCGCTGGCAGTGACGCTGCTGCCGCCCAGCTCGGGAACCTCGGCCTGGGCGGCCATTTCGGCGGCTTCGGCGTCGGCAATCGCGCGGCGCTCGGCATCGTCCATCGCGTCCTTGGCCTTGCGCGCCTGGTGGTAAGCCAGGCCCGTGCCGGCGGGGATCAGACGCCCCACGATCACGTTTTCCTTCAGGCCGCGCAGCTCGTCGCGCTTGCCCATGATCGCGGCCTCGGTCAGCACGCGGGTGGTCTCCTGGAAGGAGGCCGCAGAGATGAACGAGTCGGTCGACAGCGATGCCTTGGTGATGCCCAGCAACAGGTTGCTGTAGACCGCAGGGATCTTGCCTGCCGCCCGCAGGGCCTCGTTGGTGTTGAGGATCTCCGAGCGCTCGACCTGCTCGCCGCTGATGTAGTTGGACTCGCCGGCATCCTCGACCACGACGCGGCGCAGCATCTGGCGCACGATCACCTCGATATGCTTGTCGTTGATTTTCACGCCCTGCAAGCGGTACACGTCCTGCACTTCGTCGACGATGTAGCGCGACAGTTCCTCGATGCCCAGCAGGCGCAATATGTCTTGCGGATCGGCCGGACCGTCGACAATCGATTCACCCTTGTTGACCACCTGGCCTTCGTGCACCAGGATGTTTTTCTCCTTGGGCACGAGCTCTTCGAACACATGGCCTTCAGGGTCGGTGATCTGCAGGCGCACCTTGCCCTTGGTTTCCTTGCCGAACGAGACGGTGCCGGTCATTTCAGCCAGCGTGCCCTTGTCCTTGGGCGTGCGGGCCTCGAACAGTTCGGCCACACGGGGCAGACCGCCGGTGATGTCGCGGGTCTTCTGACCTTCGACCGGGATGCGGGCCAGCACTTCGCCAGGGCCCACGTCCTGGCCATCGCGCACCTGTATCAGCGCGCCCACCTGAAAACCGATGGTCACCGAATGGTCGGTGCCGGGGATCTTCACTTCGTTGCCCTGAGCATCGATCAGTTTGACCTGGGGGCGCACCACCTTGGCGGCGCCACGGCGCTTGGGATCGATCACCACCAGCGTGGACAGGCCGGTGACTTCGTCGAGTTGCCGGGCCACCGTCAGGCCCTCTTCGACGTTCTCGAACTTGGTCCGGCCGGCGAACTCGGTGATGATGGGGCGCGTCAGCGGCTCCCATTTGGCCAGGACGGTGCCGGCCTTGACGTTCTGGTCGGCGTTGACGGTCAGCGTGGCGCCATAGGGCACCTTGTGGCGCTCGCGCTCGCGGCCGTACTCGTCGTGGATGACGATCTCGCCCGAGCGCGCAATCACCACCAGTTCGCCCTTGGTGTTGCTCACGTAGCGCATCGTGCTGCTGAAGCCGATCACGCCGTTGGACTTGGCCTCGACCCTGGAGGCGATGACGGCCCGCGAAGCAGCGCCTCCGATGTGGAAGGTGCGCATGGTCAGCTGCGTGCCAGGCTCGCCGATCGACTGGGCCGCGATCACCCCCACGGCTTCGCCGAGGTTGATCAGTCCGCCACGGCCCAGGTCACGGCCATAGCATTTGGCGCACAGGCCGTAGCGGGTCTCGCAGGTCAGCGCGGTGCGCACCTTGACTTCATCGACGCCCGCCGCTTCCAGTTCTTCGATCAGGTCTTCATCGAGCATCACGCCGACCGGCACCAGCACCATGCGGTTTTCCGGGTGCAGCACTTCTTCGGCAGCGGTGCGCCCGAGGATCCGGTCACGCAGCGATTCGATCACTTCGCCGCCTTCGACGATGGCGCGCATCAGCGAGCCGTTGGCGGTCTCGCAATCCTCTTCGGTCACCACCAGGTCCTGCGTCACATCGACCAGACGCCGGGTCAGGTAGCCCGAGTTGGCGGTCTTGAGAGCCGTGTCGGCCAGGCCCTTGCGGGCGCCGTGGGTGGAGATGAAGTACTCCAGCACGTTCAGACCTTCGCGGAAGTTCGCGGTGATCGGCGTTTCGATGATCGAGCCGTCCGGCTTGGCCATCAGCCCCCGCATGCCGGCCACCTGACGGATCTGGGCGGCAGAGCCGCGGGCGCCGGAGTCGGCCATCATGTAAATCGAGTTGAAGGACTCTTGCGAGACCTGCTGGCCATGGCGGTCGGTGACCTGCTCCTTGGACAGTTGGGCCATCATCGCCTTGGACACTTCGTCGCCGGCCTTGCCCCAGATATCGACCACCTTGTTGTAGCGCTCGCCCGCAGTGACCAGACCGGAGACATATTGCTGCTCGAACTCTTTGACCTCCCGTTCCGAGCGCTCGATGATGCCGGCCTTTTGCGGTGGCACCAGCATGTCATCGATGGCGATCGAGATGCCGGCGCGCGTGGCCAGGCGAAAGCCGTTTTGCAGCAGCTTGTCGGCAAACACCACCGTTGCCTTCAGCCCGCATTTGCGAAAGGAGACGTTGATCAGGCGCGAGATTTCCTTCTTCTTGAGCGCCTTGTTGACATACGAGAACGGCAGGCCCGGAGGCAGGATTTCCGACAGCAAGGCCCGGCCCGCCGTGGTTTCCACCAGCGCGGTCGTGGGCACCAGCGCGTCGCTGTCCTTGGGTTTGCTCCACTCGGTCAGGCGCACGGTGATGCGGGCAGCCAGTTCGACCTCGCCGGCGTCGAAGGCGCGCTGCACCTCGCCGGTATCGGCAAACACCAGGCCCTCGCCCTTGCCGTTGATGCGGTCGCGGGTGGCGTAGTACAGGCCGAGCACCACGTCCTGCGAAGGAACGATGGATGGCTCGCCCGAGGCCGGAAACAGCACGTTGTTCGAGGCCAGCATCAGCGTGCGCGCTTCCATCTGCGCTTCCACCGACAGCGGGACATGCACCGCCATCTGGTCGCCGTCGAAGTCGGCATTGAACGCCGAGCAGACCAGCGGGTGCAGTTGTATCGCCTTGCCTTCGATCAGGATCGGCTCGAACGCCTGTATGCCCAGACGGTGCAGCGTGGGCGCGCGGTTGAGCATCACCGGATGCTCCTTGATGACCTCTTCCAGGATGTCCCAGACCACCGGCGTGCCGGATTCGACCTCCTTCTTGGCGGCCTTGATCGTGGTTGCGATGCCCATGGCCTCCAGGCGCGAGAAGATGAAGGGCTTGAACAGTTCCAGCGCCATCAGCTTGGGCAGACCGCATTGGTGCAGCTTGAGCGTCGGGCCTACGGTAATCACCGAGCGCCCCGAGTAGTCGACGCGCTTGCCCAGCAGGTTCTGGCGGAAACGCCCGCTCTTGCCCTTGATCATGTCGGCCAGCGACTTGAGCGCGCGCTTGTTGGCACCGGTCATGGCTTTGCCGCGGCGGCCGTTGTCCAGCAGCGAATCGACGGCTTCCTGCAACATGCGCTTTTCGTTGCGGGCGATGATCTCCGGGGCCTTGAGCTCCAGCAGACGGCGCAGACGGCTGTTGCGGTTGATCACGCGGCGATACAGGTCGTTCAGGTCGGAGGTGGCGAAGCGGCCGCCATCGAGCGGCACCAGCGGGCGCAGGTCCGGCGGCAGCACCGGCAGCACTTGCAGCACCATCCACTCGGGCTTGATGCCGGATCTCTTGAACGCTTCGAGCACCTTCAGCCGCTTGGCGTTCTTCTTGACCTTGACCTCGGAGCCGGTCAGGTCGCCGCGCAGCTTTTCGATCGACAGGTCGATGTCTATCGATTCGAGCAGATCCTTGATGCCTTCGGCGCCCATCTTGGCGATGAATTCATCGCCGTATTCCTTGCGCTTGGCCTCGTAGTCTTCCTCGGACATGATGCTGAGCTTCTTGAGCGCCGTCATGCCGGGGTCGGTCACCACATAGGCTTCAAAGTACAGCACGCGCTCGATGTCGCGCAGCGTCATGTCCAGCACCATGCCCAGGCGCGACGGCAGCGACTTGAGGAACCAGATATGCGCGCAAGGTGCTGCCAGGTCGATGTGGCCCATGCGTTCGCGCCGCACCTTGGTCTGGGTCACTTCGACGCCGCATTTTTCGCAGATCACGCCACGGTGCTTCAGGCGCTTGTACTTGCCGCACAGGCATTCGTAGTCCTTGATGGGACCAAAAATCTTGGCGCAAAACAGCCCGTCGCGCTCGGGCTTGAAGGTGCGGTAGTTGATGGTCTCGGGCTTTTTCACCTCGCCGAAAGACCAGGAGCGGATCTTCTCGGGCGAAGCCATGCCGATGCGGATGGCATCGAAGTGCTCATCCGGCGTGAATTGCTTGAACAGGTCCAGGAGTGATTTCATGGTGACTCTTTCCTTTTGCGCTCAAGAGCGTTCGAGCTCGATGTCCAGGCCCAGTGAACGGATTTCCTTGACCAACACGTTGAACGATTCCGGCATGCCGGCTTCGATGGCATGCTCGCCCTTGACGATCGACTCGTACACCTTGGTGCGGCCGGCCACATCGTCGGACTTGACGGTGAGCATTTCCTGCAGCACGTAGGCGGCGCCGTAGGCTTCGAGCGCCCAGACTTCCATCTCGCCGAAGCGCTGGCCGCCGAACTGGGCCTTGCCGCCCAGCGGTTGCTGCGTGACCAGCGAGTAGGGGCCGGTGGAACGGGCGTGCATCTTGTCATCGACCAAGTGGTGCAGCTTCAGGTAGTGCATGTAGCCTATGGTCGTGGGCCGCTCGAAGCGCTCGCCGGTGCGGCCGTCGTACAGGAAGGCTTGGGTGCGGGTGGCGGTCAGACCCTTGCGCTGCGCGATCTCGTCCGGGTAAGCGATTTTGAGCATGTCCTTGATTTCTTCTTCCGAAGCACCGTCGAACACCGGGGTGGCATACGGCATGCCATGCCTGAGATGGGCCGCCATGGCCACGAGTTCCTCGTCGCACAGTTGCGCCAGGTCCTCGGTGCGGCCGCGCGCGTTGTACACCTTGTCCAGAAACTTGCGCAGTTCTGCGGCCTTGGCCTGCTGCTGCAACATGTCGCCGATGCGCTGGCCTATGCCCTTGCTGGCCCAGCCCAGGTGCACTTCCAGCACCTGGCCGATGTTCATCCGCGAAGGCACGCCCAGCGGGTTGAGCACGATGTCGGCAGGCGTGCCGTCGGCCATGTAAGGCATGTCTTCGACCGGAACGATCTTCGAGACCACCCCCTTGTTGCCATGGCGCCCGGCCATCTTGTCGCCAGGTTGCAGGCGGCGCTTGACGGCCAGGTAGACCTTGACCATCTTCAGCACGCCGGCGGGCAACTCATCGCCTTGCGTGAGTTTTTTCTTCTTTTCCTCGAAAGCCAGGTCGAAGCTGTGGCGCGTCTGCTCCAGCGCATCCTTGATCAATTCGAGCTGCGCGGCGACCTCGTCCTGCGCCGGGCGGATGTCGAACCAATGGAATTTCTCCACCGACGACAGATAGGGCTTGTCGATTTTCGCGCCCTTGAGCAGTTTGTGCGGACCGCCATTGGCCACGCGCCCGAGCAGCAGCTTTTCGATGCGCTCGAAGGCGTCGGCCTCGACGATGCGCAGTTGATCGTTCAAGTCCAGCCGAAAGCGCTTGAGCTCATCGTCGATGATCTGCTGCGCGCGCTTGTCGCGCGCTATTCCTTCACGGGTGAACACCTGCACGTCGATCACCGTGCCTTGCGAGCCTTGCTCGACGCGCAGCGAGGTGTCCTTCACATCGGAAGCCTTCTCGCCGAAGATCGCGCGCAGCAGCTTTTCTTCGGGCGTGAGGGTGGTCTCGCCCTTGGGCGTGACCTTGCCCACCAGCGTATCGCCGGGCTGCACTTCGGCGCCCACGTAGATGATGCCGGACTCGTCGAGGCGGTTCAGTTGCTGCTCCGACAGGTTCGGGATATCGCGCGTGATTTCTTCGGCGCCGAGCTTGGTATCGCGGGCCATCACCACCAGTTCCTCGATGTGGATCGAGGTGTAGCGGTCTTCGGACACCACCCGTTCCGAGATCAGGATCGAGTCCTCGAAGTTGTAGCCGTTCCAGGGCATGAACGCGATCAGCATGTTCTGGCCAATGGCGATTTCGCCCAGATCCGTCGATGCGCCATCGGCGATCACATCGCCCTTGACCAGCCGGTCGCCCTTTTTGACGATGGGGCGCTGGTGGATGTTGGTGTTCTGGTTGGAGCGCTGGTACTTGATCAGGTTGTAGATGTCCACCCCGACTTCGCCAGCCACCGTTTCGTCGTCATTGACGCGCACCACGATGCGGGTGGCATCGACATAGTCCACGCTGCCGCCGCGTGTTGCCGTGACCACGGTGCCCGAGTCGATGGCCGCCACGCGCTCGATGCCGGTTCCGACCAGCGGCTTTTCCGGGCGCAGCACCGGCACGGCCTGGCGCGACATGTTGGCGCCCATCAAGGCGCGGTTGGCATCGTCGTGCTCCAGGAACGGCACCAGCGAAGCGGCCACCGACACGATCTGCGCAGGCGAGACATCCATGTACCGCACCCGGTCGGCGGCGCACAGGATCGACTCGCCTTTTTCACGGGCCGAGACCAGGTCGCCCGTCAGGCGCCCCTCCTTGTCGAGCACGGCGTTGGCCTGCGCGATCACGTACTTGCCTTCTTCGATCGCCGACAGGTAGTCGATGTCGTTGGTGACCATGCCGCCGACCACGCGGCGGTACGGGGTTTCGATGAAGCCGTACTCGTTCAGGCGCGCGTACAGTGCCAGCGAGTTGATCAAACCGATGTTCGGGCCTTCGGGGGTTTCGATCGGGCACACGCGGCCATAGTGGGTCACATGCACGTCGCGCACTTCAAAGCCTGCGCGCTCGCGGGTCAACCCCCCCGGGCCCAGCGCGGAGACGCGGCGCTTGTGCGTGATCTCTGCCAGCGGGTTGGTCTGGTCCATGAACTGCGACAACTGCGAAGCGCCGAAGAACTCCTTCAGGGCCGCCGAAATCGGCTTGGAGTTGATCAGGTCATGCGGCATCAGCGGCTCTTGCTCGGCCTGGCCCAGACGCTCCTTGACGGCTTTCTCGATACGCGCCAAGCCGGTGCGGTACTGGTTTTCCGCCAACTCGCCGACGCAGCGCACGCGGCGGTTGCCCAGGTGATCGATGTCATCGACTTCGCCATTGCCGTTGCGCAGGTCGACCAAAATCTTGACCACGGCCAGGATGTCCTCGTTGGACAGCACCATCGGGCCGGTGGACTCGTCGCGCCCGATCCGGGCGTTGAACTTCATCCGGCCGACACGCGACAAATCGTAGGTATCGGGGTTGTAGAACAGGCGCTGGAACAGGGCCTGCACCGCGTCCTCGGTGGGCGGCTCGCCAGGGCGCATCATGCGGTAGATGGCCACGCGGGCGGCAAACTCGTCCACCGTTTCGTCGCTGCGCAGGGTGTGCGAGATGTAAGCGCCCTGGTCGAGTTCGTTGGTGTAGATGCACTGCAACTCCCGCACGGCGGCGCTGCGCAGCTTCTTGAGCAGGGCTTCGGTCAACTCGTCATTGGCCTTGGCCAGGATTTCGCCGCTGTCGGTATCGACGATGGTGCGCGCCACGACACGGCCGACCAGGAAATCCTCGGGCACGCTGATATGCGTGCTGCCGGACTGCTCCAGATCGCGGGTGTGGCGCGCAGTCACGCGCTTGTCCTTGGCAACGATGAGCTTGCCGGACTTGTCGGTGATGTCGAAGCGGGCCACTTCGCCGCGCAGCCGCTCGGGGACGAATTCCATTTGCGCGCCGCTGTCCATCAGCCGAAAATTGTCGTTGACGAAGAAGTTCGCCAGGATCGATTCCGGGTTCAGGCCGATGGCCTTGAGCAAGATCGTCACCGGCATCTTGCGCCGGCGGTCGACGCGAAAGTACAGGATGTCCTTGGGGTCGAACTCGAAGTCGAGCCAAGAGCCACGGTAAGGAATGATGCGCGCGGAAAACAGCAGCTTGCCCGAGCCATGGGTCTTGCCCTTGTCATGCTCGAAGAACACACCCGGCGAGCGGTGCAATTGCGAGACGATCACGCGCTCGGTGCCGTTGATGATGAACGAGCCCTTGTCGGTCATCAGCGGCACTTCGCCCATGTAGACCTCTTGCTCCTTGACTTCCTTGACCACCTTGGACTGCGAGGTCGAGGACTCGCGGTCATAGATGATCAACTGCACCTTGGCCCGCACGGCCGACGCAAAGGTCAGGCCGCGCGTCTGGCACTCGCGCACATCGAATGCCGGCCTGGCCAGGTTGTACTCGATGAACTTCATCTCGACGAAACCGTTGTGCGAGACGATCGGAAAAGCGGCATCGAATGCCGCCTGCAGACCCTCGATGGTTCTTTTGCGGGGCTCCTTGTCCGCTTGCAGGAAGGCGGTGTAGGCGTCCTTTTGCATTTGCAGCAAATAAGGAACTTCGAGCACGCTGTCGCGGGTGCCGAAACTTTTGCGGATTCGCTTGCGCTCGGTAAAGGAATAGGCCATGAAATCTCCGGACAAAGACATGCGTCCTGGGTCTTCGACGACTGACCCGCGAAACGCACTGTTCGCGCCGTTTCTGCGGGCTTGGTGGTTGGCCACTACCAACCATGGCGGACGGTGATGCGTTGCACATCACCCGAACCAAGGCGTCTTCTGCTGTCGCAATGATCAGAAGACACTCGAAATCCGGTGCGCGCTCTGGTCGAGCCGGTTTTCGGGTGCGCTCTGAAAGCATATCGGGGGCTGGAGGCCCGGTGAGGGGCAACCCCAGCCCGCCAAACGAGGCCGGGTTATTTGAGCTCGGCCTTGGCACCGGCGTCGAGCAGCTTCTTGACGGCGGCTTCGGCATCGGCCTTGGCAATACCCTCCTTGACGTTCTTCGGAGCGCCATCGACCAGGTCCTTGGCTTCCTTCAGGCCCAGACCGGTGATTTCGCGCACGGCCTTGATGACCGACACCTTGTTGGCGCCCGCCTCGGTCAGCAGCACGTTGAATTCGGTCTTTTCTTCGACGACCGCTGCACCAGGGCCACTGGCCGCAGCAGGGGCCGCCATTGCGGCAGCGCTCACGCCGAACTTCTCTTCGATGGCCTTGACCAGGTCATTGAGTTCCAGGACCGTCATGCTGTCCAGCGCGGTCAGAAATACGTCTTTATCGAATGCCATTTTGCTTTCCTAACGATTCAATGGGTGTTTCACGGATAACGGAACGGGTGACAGGCGGGCCGGACTTCAGGCGGGCACGGCTTGGGCTTGGCCCACGCCTTCACCTTCAGCTTTTTTCGCCGCCAGCGCGCTGAGCACCACGGCGGTGCGGGATATGGGCGACATCAGCAAGCCGCACAGTTGGGCCAGCAGCACCTCCTTGGAAGGAATGCTGGCCAACTGCTTGACGCCGTTGACATCCAGGGCTTTGCCAGCGAAAGCGCCAGCGCGAATCACCAACTTGTCGTTGGTTTTCGCAAACTCGGCCACCACTTTCGCGGCCGCCACGGCGTCTTCGGAGAAGCCATAGATCAGCGGGCCGGTCATCTGCCCGGCCACCACGTCAAACGCGCTGCCAGCCACTGCACGGCGCGCCAAGGTGTTCTTCAAAACACTCAGGCGCACGCCATTGCTGCGCGCTTGCACGCGCAACTTGGTCATGTCGGCAACCGTGATGCCACGGTATTCCGCCAGCACCAGCGTTTGGGCTTTGGCGATCAGGCGGCTGACTTCGCTGATGACCGCTTCTTTCTCACTGCGTTGAAGACTCAAGGTCTGCTCCTTCCACTGCGCATTCGGGCCTGGACCCTCGTGCGCTCACGTTGCAGCGATCAACTGTTTTCCGGAAAACGAATTCCATCTGCAGCAGGATCGCCATCTGCGTTGGCCCCCCTCGCTCCGGGGGTTTGGGTGCGGCTGGCACACCAACGGTCTTCGATGGCCTGAAAGCGTTTGCGCACCACTTTCAGCCCACCACATCGGGCCTTTGGCAGACCCGAAGATTTCTTGTCACGTCTTGCGACGACGGCGCGCCATCACGCGGTGATGGACTGCGTATCGACGCGCACACCCACCCCCATCGTCGAAGACAGCGCCAGCTTGCGCAGGTACTGGCCCTTGCTCGACGCCGGCTTGGTCTTGTTCAGCGCATCGATCAGCGCCGCCAGGTTGCCTTGCAGCTTGGCGTCGTCGAACGAACGGCGGCCGATCGTGCTGTGCACGATGCCGGCCTTGTTGGCGCGAAACTGCACCTGGCCGGCCTTGGCGTTCTTTACCGCCAGGGCCACGTCAGGGGTCACCGTGCCCACCTTGGGATTGGGCATCAGGCCGCGCGGCCCCAGGATCTGACCGAGCGTGCCCACCACGCGCATCGCGTCAGGGGCTGCAATCACCACGTCGAACGGCATGTCGCCGGCCTTGACCATCGCCGCCAGATCGTCCATGCCGACGACATCGGCGCCAGCGGCCTTGGCTTCTTCGGCCTTGGCACCTTGGGCAAACACGGCCACGCGGGTGATCTTGCCGGTGCCGTTGGGCAGCACCACGGCGCCACGCACCACTTGGTCAGACTTCTTGGCATCGATGCCCAACTGCACGGCCACGTCGATCGATTCATCGAATTTGGCGGTGGCGGCTTGCTTGACCAAGACCAGGGCATCGGTGAAGGCGTACAAGCGGGTGCTGTCGACCTTGCCCTGCATGGCCTTTTGTTTTTTCGTCAACTGCGGCATTTACAGACCCTCCACCGTCACGCCCATCGAGCGTGCGGAACCAGCCAGCGTCCGGACGGCAGCGTCGACGTTTGCGGCGTTCATGTCCTTCATCTTGGTCTTGGCGATTTCTTCGAGCTGCGCGCGCGTGATCTTGCCGACCTTGGTGCTCAGCGCGCTGGCAGAGCCTTTTTCGAGCTTGATGGCCTTCTTGATCAGCGTCGTCGCCGGCGGCGTCTTGATGATGAAAGTGAAGCTCTTGTCGGCAAATGCCGTGATGACCACGGGCAGCGGCAAACCAGGCTCCACACCTTGGGTCTGCGCGTTGAATGCCTTGCAGAACTCCATGATGTTCAGACCCCGCTGGCCCAGGGCGGGACCAATCGGGGGGGATGGATTGGCCTTGCCAGCCGGCACTTGCAGCTTGATGAAGCCGACGATTTTCTTCGCCATGTGTGACTACTCCTTGCGGGTCATGACGCCTGCGCCGCAACCTGCGGCAACCGGCTCCCCGGGGTTGACGACTCCTTGCACCAGATGTCCGCACCGAGTCGAAAGGTGCGGCATCCCGTTCGCCGATCAGGCTTTTTCAACCTGACCGAACTCCAACTCGACCGGCGTGGAACGCCCAAAAATCATCACCGAGACGCGCACGCGGCTCTTTTCGTAATTGACCTCTTCGACCATGCCATTGAAGTCCGTGAATGGCCCCTCCTTGACGCGCACCTGCTCGCCCACCATGAGCTCCATCTTGTGCCGTGGCTTGTCGGCGCCTTCGATCATGTGGCTGACGATGCTCTGCACCTCGGCGTCGGAAATGGAGGGCGGCCGGTTCTTGCTGCCACCGACGAAACCCTTGACCTTGTTAGTGTGCTTGACCAGGTGCCAGGTATCGTCGTCCATCACCATCTCGACCAGCATATAACCCGGGAACAGGCGCCGTTCCGTCGTCTTGCGCTGGCCGTTCTTCATCTCCACGACCTGCTCGGTCGGCACCAGGATGCGGCCGAACTTGTCCTGCATGCCGGCCCGGTGGATGCGCTCCTGTATGTTGCGCTCCACCGCCTTTTCCATGCCCAGATAGGCGTGGACGATGTACCAGCGCAGATCGGGATGGGTTGCAGCCGCACTGGAGCCGACTTCGGTCCAATGGGGACTGCCCCCGGCCAAGGCGCCCGCAGAGGCTTGCGCCTCGGTGATTTTTGCAGCGCTGGTCATGACCTTTTCCATCCCAAAATCAAGTCGTACAAAACCCATTCCAGCGTCTTGTCGGTGAGCCACAGGAAGAGCGCCATGACCACCACGAAGGCAAACACATACGCCGTCATTTGCAGTGCTTCCTTGCGGGTCGGCCAGACGACCTTGCCCACCTCGTGCCATGCATCGCGGGCAAAAGCCAGGAATTGGCGCCCAGGCCCGGACAGCAGGAACACGCCGGCGGCGGCAACGAGCCCGGCGATCAGCGTTGCCCACTGCGCCAGCGCGCCTTGTTTGCCCAGCAAATAAAAGCCCACGACCGACGCGACGACCAAGGCTGCCGCCGCTGCGAGTCTGGCCTTGTCTGCGCCGGTGTTGACAGTTTCGACCTGTGGTGAAGTGGCCATCTTTGAGTAATTTCTGCTTCCGATTGACGGCGTCATTCGAGACAACCAACCCCTTCAGGGACGGGACCCGGGCGAAAGCCCTGCGGGTTTGTGTGGGCCACATTCAAGTGGCAGGGGCAGTAGGAATCGAACCTACAACCTTCGGTTTTGGAGACCGACGCTCTGCCAATTGAGCTATACCCCTGTGCATGTTTGAAAATCAGGCCAGGATCTTGGCCACGACACCAGCGCCCACGGTGCGGCCGCCTTCGCGGATCGCAAAGCGCAGACCTTCTTCCATCGCGATCGGGTTGATCAGCTTGACCGTGATCGATACGTTGT
>Ga0081606_1000158_pt1 | contig 39160 bp, 39 predicted proteins | sample EareggfetidaYelm_FD_71127 | JGI IMG/M metagenome (GOLD analysis project Ga0081606, IMG submission 71127) | Earthworm egg capsule microbial community from the University of Washington, USA - E. fetida Yelm (SPADES assembly) (version 2) | ecosystem: Host-associated > Annelida > Reproductive system...
GGCAACGACATGGACCACACTTTGGGCCTGTCGCTGCCCATGTCTGCCGCCTGCCCGCCCCGCGATCCGCGTTTTGCCACCACCTTGGCCCATGGCCTGGCCCTGCTCGAGGCTTTCGATGCCACCCATGCGGCCCTGACCAACAAGGAACTGGCCGAGCGTTCCGGCCTCTCGAAGGCCACTGTCTCGCGGCTGAGCCTGACCTTGCAGGCGCATGGCCTGCTCGAGTGCGGGCCGGGCGAGCGCCGCCATCGTCTGGCCTCGGCTGCCCTGACCCTGGGCTATCCGCTGCTGGCCGGACTGGGTATCCGGCGCGAAGCGCGTTGGGGCATGAAGCAATTGGCGGATGAGTTGGGTGGCTCGGTTTCGCTGGGCCTGCGTGAGCGCGCCCGCATGATCTATGTGGAGACCAGCCGCAGCAGCAATCCGATGGCCTTTCGCCCCGATGTCGGCGCCGCGCTGCCGATGCTGCAAACCGCGATGGGTCGCGCCTGGCTGGCGGCGGCGCCCGAGGCCCTGCGGCGCGAGGTGCTGGCCTTGCTGCGCCGGCACTTGCCGGCCGCCTGGGCCCAATGGCGCGGCAGCGTCGGGCCGGCCATCGAACATCTGCAGCGCCACGGTTTTTGCGTCTCACATGCCGACTGGCAGTCGGATGTGTATGCGGTGGCCGTGCCGCTGAACGCGCCGGCCGATGCCGAGCCTCTGGTCATCAACTGCGGCGTGCCGATCCGCAGCCTGCGCCCCGGCGAGCTCCAGAGCCGGGTGGCGCCGCGGCTGATGGCTCTGGCGCGCCGCATCGAGGCCCATTGGCGCGCCGCAACGCAGCCGGCAATGCCGGTGGCGCTGCCACTGGAGGTGGTGCATGGCGCGGCGTCTGGCACGGTGTCCCATGCACACACCCTGTCGCGCGGACTCGATTTGCTCCAATGCTTCCGCCCGGGCGAAGTGCAACTTGGCCATGCCGAGTTGACGCGCCGCCTGCGCCTGCCCGGCCCCATCGTGGTGCGGCTGACCCACACGCTCGGCGCGCTGGGCTACCTGCGCCGTGGCGCTGCGGGCAGCGGCTATCGGCTCGGCGCTGCAACGGTGGCGCTGGGTTATCCGCTGCTGGCCCATCTGCGTGCGCGGCAGTTGGCCAGGCCCGGGATGATGGCCTTGTCCGAACGGGTCGGCGGGGCGGTGTCGCTGGGCTTTCGGCACCGCAGCAGCATGGTCTATGTCGAGTCGGCCTGGCGCGGCGACGCCCGGCTGGTGCCGCCGGACATCGGCACGCCGCTGCCCATGCTCAGCAGTGCCATGGGCCGCGCCTGGCTGGCCCATGCCAGCGCGGCGCAGCGGTGCGCGGTGCTGAACCAACTGCGGGTGCGGGACCCGGCCAGCTACGCCCGGTATGCGCCGGACATCGAGCAGGCACGGCAAGACCTGGCCCGCAAAGCCTATTGCTCGTCGCGCGGGGATGTCCGCAAGGATGTCTACGCCTTCGCCGTGCCCTTCTCGCGCCCGGTCGACGGTTTGCAACTGGTGATGAACTGTGGCGTGCTGGCTGCCCGGTTCAGCTTTGCCCAGGCCGAGCGCCAGGTGGCCCAGCCCCTGTGCGAACTGGTCAGACAGGTAGAGGCGGCCCTGGGCCTGCGCGCTGCGCAGTGAAGCCGCGCCGGTATCGGCGCGTTCAACATACTGAAACAACGGTGGCCGGCAAGGGCCAGCGCAGCACACACTGGCCGCAGCCCGATCACCTGCCGCCGCCATGCCCGCCACTTCAACGTCCGACACTGCGCCGCGCAGCGCTGCGCCGGATATGCGCAGCGGCCCGCTGGCCGGGGTGCGCATCCTGGACATGGCCACCGTGGTGGCCGCCCCCTTTGCCTGCACCCTGTGCGCCGACCTGGGGGCCGAGGTGGTCAAGCTGGAACTGCCCGACGGCAGCGATGCGCTGCGCACCCTGGCGCCGGTCAAGGGCCGGCATGCGCTGTACTGGAAGGTGACCAATCGCGGCAAGCGCGGCATCACGCTCGATGTGCGCAAGGCCGAGGGCCGCGCGCTGTTGCTGCGCCTGTTGCCGCAGTTCGATGTGCTGGTGGAGAACTTTCGCACCGGCACCCTGGAGCGCTGGGGCCTGGACCTGGCGACGCTGCAACGCGCCAACCCGCAGTTGACGGTGCTGCGCCTGACCGGCTTTGGCCAGACCGGACCCTACGCCGCGCGCCCGGGCTTTGCCCGCATCTTCGAGGCGATGAGCGGCTTTGCCCACCTGACCGGCGAGGCCGACGGTCGCCCGCAGCATATGAACTACCCGCTGGGCGATATGGTGGCGGGCCTGTTCGGCGCCTTCTCCATTGCCGCTGCGGTGGCCGACCGGCGCGCGCACCCGCGCGAGTGCGGCCGCGAGATCGACCTGTCGGCCACCGAGGCCATGCTGCGCATGCTCGAACCGCTGGCGGCGGAGTTCGAGCAACTCGGCCAGGTGCGTTGCCGCGCCGGCAGCCGCGCCACCTACACCGCGCCGTCGAACATATACCGCACCAAGGACCAGTGCTGGATCACGCTGGTGGCCTCGTCCGAGCCGATTTTCCGGCGGCTGTGCCAGGCCATGGGCCGGCCCGCGCTGGCCAGCGATCCGCGCTTTGGCTCCAGCCAGCAGCGCATGCTGCATATCGATGCGCTCGACGGCGCCATCGAGCGCTGGTGCGCCACGCTGGCTTGCGCCGAACTGGCGCAGGTGCTGGAGCAGCACGAGGTGCCCTTTGGCAAGGTCTACGCCATCGATGACGTGCTCGCCGACCCGCATTTGCAGGCGCGCCAGGCCATCATCCGCCTGCCCGACCCGGACCTGGGCGAGTTGCCCGCGCCCTGCGCCGTGCCGCGCTTTTCCGGCTTTGCGCCGCAGATTCCGCGCAGCGGGCCGGCGCTGGGCGAGCACAACGAGCAGGTGTTCGGCGCGCTCGGTCTGGGCGCTGACGAGCTCGCCTGTCTGCGCTCGGCGCAGGTGATTTGATCGAAATCGAGGAGCCTTTCCCCATGATCCGCGATCCCGAGGCCTTCGGGCATTTCATCGATCAGTTGCGCGCCTTCGTGCGCAAGGAACTGGTGCCGCACGAAGCCGAGGTGGCGGCGCGCGACGAGGTGCCGCCCGAGATCGTGCAGCGCATGCGCGGGCAGGGCCTGTTCGGCTACTCGATCCCCGCCGCCTATGGCGGCGCCGGCATGACGACCGAGGAACTGATTCTGGCCGCGCTGGAGCTGTCGCAATGCGCGGTGGCGTTTCGCGCCCGCGTCGGCACCAACACCGGGATCGGCGCGGAAGCGCTGGTGGCCGACGGCACGCCGGCGCAAAAAGACAAGTACCTGCCGATGCTGGCCAGCGGCGCATGGACCAGCGCCTTCGCGCTGACCGAGCCCGAGGCCGGCTCGGACGCCTGCGCACTGCGCACGCGCGCGCTGCGCGACGCTGATCACTACCTGATCAGTGGCAGCAAATGCTTCATCACCAATGCGCCGATCGCGCAGCTCTTTACCGTGCTGGCGCGCACCGACCCGGCCCAGCCGGGCGCGGGCGGCATCTCGGCCTTCCTGGTCGAGCGCGACACACCGGGCCTGGTGGTCGGCAAGCCGTATCAGAAGATGGGCCAGGCCGGCTCGCCAGTGGCGCCACTGTATTTCGACAACTGCCGCGTGCCCGCAGCGAACCTGATCGGCGGCCAGGAGGGCCGGGGCTTCAAGACCGCGATGAAGGTGCTGAACAAGCAGCGCATTCACCTGGCGGCCCTGTGCATCGGCCCGGCCATGCGCATGTTGCAGGAGGCGGTGCAGCACACCGCCGGGCGCCGCCAGTTCGGCCAGCCGGTGGGCAGCTTTCAGTTGGTGCAGGCCATGGTGGCCGACTGCCAGACCGAAATCCATGCCGCCCGCGCACTGGTGCTGGAGACGGCACGCCAGCGCGACCTGGGGCAGGACGTGGCGATGCAGGCGTCGATGTGCAAGTACTTCGCCTCCGAAATGTGCGCCCGCGTGGCCGACCGCTGCGTGCAGATGCTCGGCGGTTACGGCTTCATTGCCGACAACCCGGTCGAGCGCTTTTACCGCGACGTGCGCCTGTTTCGGCTGTACGAGGGCACCAGCCAGATCCACCAATTGAACATTGCCCGGCGCACCTATGCGCAGGCCGGCCATGAGTTCAGGGCATGAAGTGACAGTGACGACACACCGGACCCGACGAAGATGATGCAACCCGGCACCAAAATCCTCACTGCGCTGGCGTTGGCCGCGCTGCTGCCTGCGGCACTGGCCGGGCAGGACTATCCCCGCCGGCCCGTGCGGCTCATCGTCCCCTATGCGGCCGGCGGCGGCGCCGACACGCTGGCCCGGATGCTGGGCCAGCGCCTGGGCGAGTTGCTGGAGCAGCCGGTGGTGGTGGAGAACAAGCCCGGCGGCGCCACCATCACCGGCACGCAGTTCGTCGTCAAGGCAGCGCCGGACGGCCACACCTTGCTGATCGGCACGGCCAACCTGGCGACCAACGCCGCGCTGTTTGGCCAGTTGCCCTACGACGCATCGAGGGACTTGGCGCCGGTGTCGCTGCTGGTGCGCGTGCCGGTGTTTGCCTTCGCCCATGCCGGCGCGAACATCGCCAGCCTGAACGACCTGGTGGCGCAGTCCCACGGCACGCCAGGCGGCCTGAGCTACGCCACGGCAGGCAACGGCAGCGCGCCCCATCTGGCCGGTGAACTGTTCCGGCTGGAGTCGAAAAGCCGCATCGCGCATATCCCCTACAACGGCAGTGCGCAGGCCGCCGCAGCCCTGGTGGGCGGGCAGGTGCCGCTGAGCTTCGACAACCTCTCCCCGCTGCTGGCGCATGTGAAAACCGGCGCCGTGGTGCCGCTGGCCATCGCCATGCCCGAGCGCTCCGGCATCGCCCCCGAGGTGCCCACCTTCAAGGAACTGGGGTATCCGATGCAAGCCTATTCCTGGTGGGGCGTGCTGGCGCCCGCCGGCACGCCGCCAGCCATCGTCGAACGGCTGAACCAGGAGATTCGCAAGGCGCTACAGATGCCGCAGATACGCGACAAGCTGCACGCGCAAGGCATGCAGGCGGTGGGCAGCAGCGCGGCCGAGTTCGCGGCACATATCCGCGCCGAAACCGACAAGTGGCGGCGCGTCGTCACGGACGCCCGCATCCAGACGCAATGAGCACCCCCGCCACCAAAGGCCACGCCATGCAGCGCAGAACAGTTCTTCTGGCCGCCGTCGCCGCAGCCACCCACAACGGCGCGCACGCGCAGCAGCCCTGGCCGGGAAAGCCGATACGGCTGATCGTCGGCTATGCGCCCGGCGGCTCGGCGGACATCGCGGCGCGGCTGATCGCGGACAAATTGCGCGCCGAACTCGGGCAGCCGGTGGTGGTGGAGAACAAAACCGGCGCCGGCGGCAACATCGGCACCGAAGCGGTGGTGCGCGCCGCGCCGGACGGCCACACCCTCTTGCTGGCGGCGGCGGCGCAGATCGTCATCAATCCAAGCCTGTACAAGGGCATGTCCTTCGATCCGCTCAAGGAACTGGCGCCCGTCACCCGACTGCAGACCGAGCACAACCTGATGGTGCTGGGCGCGCAGGTGCCGGCCAAGGATTTGCAGGCATTCATCGCCTATGCCAAGGCCCATCCCCAAGGTGTCACCTTTGCCTCGCCCGGCGCCGGCTCGCCGTCGCACCTGGCCGGCGCGCTGCTGAACCAGATGGCCGGCTTGACGATGCAGCATGTGCCCTACAAAGGCTCGGCCCTGGCGCTCAACGACCTGCTGGCCGGCCATGTGAGCATGACCATCGACAACATGCCGGCCTTGCTGCCGCAGGTCAGGAGCGGCAGGCTGCGCGCCATTGCCGTGGCCAGCACCCGCCGCGCAGCGGCGGCGCCGGACATCCCGACTATGCAGGAAGCCGGCCTTGCGGGCTACGACGTGAGCGCCTGGAAGGGCCTGATGGCGCCAGCCGCCACGCCGGCGGTAATCATCGGGCGCCTGCATGCGGCCGTCGTCAAGGCGCTGGCCGACCCCGACATCCGCAGCCGCATGGTCGCCATGGGCGCCGAGCCGGTGGGCGACAGGCCCGAGCATTTCGGCCAGACGCTGCGCGCGGAGTCGGCGCGCTGGGCCGCGCTGGTGAAGAGCACCGGCGCCACGCTGGAATGAGCGCATGGATGCCGCCGCCGCAGCGAACATCTTCGGCCACAGCCCGGGCCTGCCCGCCTTGCGCGCGCGGGTGCGGCGCTTCGTCGACGAACAACTGATTCCGCACGAAAGCGCGGCCCTGGCGCATGGCCTCGATCGGCTCGACGCGCTGGCCGGCAGCCTGCGCGCCAAGGCCCGGGCGGCCGGCGTCTACGCCCCGCAATTGCCGGCAGCGCTTGGCGGGCTGGCCCTGTCCTGGCGCGACTGCGCGGTGGTGCTGGAGGAGTTGGGCCGCAGCTTCCTGGGCCCCATCGCCGCCCACTGCGCAGCGCCGGACCAGCCCAACATGATCTGCTTGCAGCAACTGGGCACACCGGCGCAGCAACAGCGCTACCTGAACCCGCTGGTGCAGGGCCGGTTGCGCTCGTGTTTTGCGATGACCGAACCGGCGCCGGGGGCCGGCTCCGACCCCGCGATGCTGCAAACCTGCGCCCAACGGCGCGGCGACCAATGGCTGCTCGACGGCAAAAAATGGTTCATCAGCGGCGCGGTGGATGCCGCCTTTGCCATCGTGCTGGCGCGCACCGGCTCGGGTGCCACCTTGTTCATCGTCGATGCCGACAACCCGGGCTACCGGCTGGTGCGCAATGTGCCGGGTATCGACAGCTTGCAGATCGGCGGCCACGGCGAAATCGCGCTCACCGGCTGCGCAGTGGGGCCTGATGCGGTGCTGGGCGAAGTCGGCCAGGGCTGGGTCTACGCGCAGGCCCGGCTGGAGCCGGCGCGCATTGCGCACTGCATGCGCTTCATCGGCCGCGCCGCGCGCGCCATGGAGATCGCGCAGGAATACGTCAAGACGCGCCAGTCTTTCGGCCAGCCGCTGGCCGCGCTGCAGCAGGTGCAGGCCATGGTGGCCGACGCGCATATCGACCTGCACGCCAGCCGGCTCATGACCTGGCATGTGGCGGCACTGATGGATGCGGGTCAACCGGTCAAGCAGGAATCTGCGCTGGCCAAGGTCTTTGTCTCCGAGGCCGTCAATCGCGTGGCCGACCGGGCGGCGCAGATGATGGGCGCGCTGGGCATGTCGCAAGACACGCCGGTGTCGCTGATCCTGCGCGAACTGCGGCCCTTTCGCATCTACGACGGCGCCAGCGAAGTGCACCGCAGCGCGCTGGCGCGGCGCATCCTGCAACCTGGAAAACCCCGGCCATGACATCCTTCCAAGCCCTGCGCCTGCATGACGGCAAACCCGAACCTGCGCGCCGCATCGAAACCCTGCAACCCGGCGATCTGAGCCCCGGCAATGTGCTGATCGAAGTGGCCTACTCCAGCATCAACCACAAGGACGCGCTGGCCGCGCACGGGCGCAACGGCATCATCCGCCAGTTCCCGCGCATCGGCGGCATCGATCTGACGGGCTGCGTCGCCGCTTCGGATGACGCGCGCTTCACGCCCGGCGACGAGGTCATCGTGCACGGCTTTGGCATCGGCGTAGACCATGACGGCGGCCATGCGCAACGGGCCCGTGTCCCGGGCGACTGGGTGCTGCCCCTGCCCCGGGGCCTGACGCTGCTGGAGGCCGCAATACTGGGCGCGGCCGGCTACACCGCCGGCCTGGCGCTGCACTGGATGGAACACAACGGCTTGACCCCCGAGCGCGGCCCGGTGCTGGTGACGGGCGCCACCGGAGGGGTGGCCAGCATCGCCATCGACATGCTGGCCGGGCGCGGCTACCAGGTGACGGCGATGACCGGCAAGAGCGATGCGCATGCTGCGTTGAAGGCCCTGGGCGCCAGCGAGGTGATCGGACGGATCGGCAACCCGGCCAGCCCGAAGCCGCTGGAAAAAGCCCGCTGGGCCGGCGCCGTCGATTCGGTAGGCGGCCAGACCCTGGCCTGGCTGACCCGCACCATGCAGCCCGAAGGCATCATCAGCGCCTTTGGCAACATCGGCGGCGCCGAACTGGATTTGACCGTCTTGCCCTTCATCCTGCGCGGCATCCGCCTGATCGGCATCGATGCCAACAGCCCGATGCCGCTGCGGCGCCAAGTGTGGGACAAAATCGCGCGCGACTACCGGCCCACCCGACTGGAGCGAATCGGACACTGCATCACGCTGGCGCAATTGCCCGAGTACCTGGGCCGCATGTTGCAAGGCCAACTGCAGGGGCGCACGGTGATCCGGATGTGAAGCCCGCGCAAGCGCCTTGCGGCGCGGGAACAGGCGCAGGCGTGCAGTGCAACCCGCCGGACATGGCCGCCCGCGCGCACCGGCTGGCGCTGCTTACAAAGACAGGCCGCGATAAATCGCGCCCAAGCCCCCTGCGGACAGCAGCGCCAGCAGCAGGTTCCTGGCCATCGGGGGCGGCACCCGGCGCCTGAGCATGGAGCCGGCGAACAGCCCCAGCAGGCAAAACGGCAGGCAGCGCAGCGCGGTCGTGAACAACGGCTCCTGCAGCAGCCCGGTGGCCGCAAAGGCCCCCGATCGGGCGATGGCGCTCAGAAAAATGAGCGCCGCAATGGTGGCCCTGAAAGCCTCCAAGTCAGGCAATCGGCGCGCCAGATACATCGTATAGACAGGCCCGCCGGTGCCGAACAGGGCACTGAAAATACCGCCCGCCATACCGGCCGGGACGGACCATTGCCAGCCTATCGGCTGTGCTGCGGCGCGCCGCATGAAAAAACTCCGCGCGCTCATGGCCAGCACGAAAACGCCCAGCGCGATCAGCAGCCAGCCGGACTTGATCCGCGAAAGAATCGTCGCACCGAGCAAAACCCCGACGAGCAAGGACGGCAGCAGCCTGCGCAGTTCGGCCAGAACCACATGGCGCCGGCTTTTGAGCGCCACCGACACGGTAGCCACGATATCCATCAGCAGGATCAACGGTACGGCAAATTCGAGCGGCAGGATGTGCACCAGAATCGGCACCGCCACCATCGCAGCGCCAAAGCCCGTCATGCCGAATACGGCATAGGCCAGGGTCATGGCAGACAGCAGGATGAAATGATCCGATGCGCTCATCAGCAGCCTATTTCATCTGCAAACCTGTGTCTTTGAACAGATTTTGGTGGATGTGAAAGCCGTGGCCCACCTATTTTCCGTTCCGGGGCCTTCGCCTTTGTACGGCACATGAATCATCTCGATGCCGGCGGCATCGGCAAAAGATTCGCCCGCCATATGCACCTGGCTGCCATTGCCGGCGGACACGAAATGCAATACCCCCGGATGGTTTTTGGCCCAGGCAATCAATTCCTTCAGGCTCTTGACCGGGAGTGCCGCATTCACGGTAATCACCATCGGCCCGCTGGCCACTTTGGTGATCATCTCGAAGCTGTCTATCGAATAAGGGAGTTTTTGATAGATGAAGGGGTTGACCGTGAACATGCTGCCCGAGGCGAGCAGCAGCGTATGGCCATCCGGGGGCGACTTGGCGGCCACCTCTGCCCCCAGCGCGCCCCCGGCGCCGGGGCGGTTGTCGACGATCACCGATTGTTTCCAGCGTTTTCCCAATTCCAGCGCCAGCGCCCGGCCCAATGAATCGGTCGCGCCTCCCGCTGAAAATGGGATGATGATTTTCACGGGTTTGTCCGGCCATTCGAGCGCCTGCGCGGCGCATGGAATGCCCATCAGGGACGCCATGGACAGGCAGGTGATCCCAAGGCAGCGCCGGCGCGTGGTGGCAGTATCGTTGACGTGGCGCATGCGGTCTCCAGTCTTTCGTTGCCATCGTTGCTAACGTTGCCATCGGCCGGTGCGAGACGCAGGGCGCTCAGCGCTCGAATGGCGCGGCGGTTTGGGCCACTGCACGCAATGCATCGATGAGCATTTGCGACAGATGGGCACGCGGGTGGTTGCGCGGCTGCAGTACTCCCAGCCGGCGAATCAATTGCGGCTTGCCGAATGGCACGGTCTTGATGCTTTTCGGAAAATCATTGGCCACCCGCCGCGCCGGGACGATGGACGAGCCGAGGCCGTTTGCCACCATTGCGACAACGCCTTCGAGGGTGTCGATCTCCATCACCGATCGGACCACGATGGCGCGCCGGGTGATTTCCTGCTGTATCTGACTGCCGACCCGCGCCGCGCGATGGAAACGCACATAGGGCGTGCCTTCGAGGATTTTCTTGTCGGTCGTTTCCCTGGTCGTTTCATGCGTGATCACCATCAGCGCTTCGTCGATGAACGGGAAGAATTCCAGGTCTTCCCGCAGGTCTTCGGGCCGGGTCACGATGGCGGCATCGAGGTGCCGATGAAAAACGGCTTTCTCCAGTTCATGGGTCAGTCCGGTGGTGACGTGAAAATCGATACGCTGGCCTTTTTCCTGCATCTGTTTGAGTGCCAGCGGCAATATGCCTGACACACAGGTGTGCACCGCGCCGAGTTTCAACAAACCGCCCGAGGCGTCTTTTTTCAGCGCCTCGCTCATGCTTTCCCAATGGGCGATCAATTCGCGTGCGCGCTGCGTCAGTGTGATGCCGGACTCGGTCAGTACCGGTGGACGGCGGCTGCGGTCGAAAATGCTCGTTCCCAATTCTTCTTCGAGCGCCCGCATTTGTATGCTGACGGCCGACAATGAGAGGCCGAGCGCATTGCCGGCCTCGGCAAAACTGCCGCGATCGGCCACTGCAATCAGCGTGTAGAGGGTTTTGACGTCCATGGTTTGATCTGCCTTCAGGAAAAAAAGCAGATTATCCCGGCCGCCCTGGTTCACCTGCCGGGCAGGCGCTGCGCATTGCCGCCCACGATCCTGGCGCGGTGGGCGCGGCCGATCGGCAAGCGCTCGAACCATGGCCTGCAATCCTTGACCGGGCTTGACCGGGCAGAACGGCAACGAACGGGCGTAGACGATGGCCATGGCGGTCTCTGGCTTCAGATGACTTCGTTTTTGCGGTCGTCGCTGTCGCCATGGCGATGCAAGGCCGGCGGCCCGAGGCCGGCGTAGAGCTTGTCGATACCGGCGTTGATGGCTTGGCCATGCTGCGCGAACAGCGAGTTGCCCTGCAGGTCGCTCTCGACGATGAAGGGGCCGAAGTGCTGCACCTCAAAGAGCCACAGCGCCTGCGCAATGCCCAGGTCGTCCAGCCAGTGCACGGCGCGAACCTTCCGGATGCCCCGGCCAAGCAGTGCGCCGGTGCCATAGCCGACGGTGGTCAGGTAGATGGCGCCGCCGGGCGCCAGCACCTTGCGGTAGTCCTCGGCGGGCATGCCGCCCTTGCCGATCAGGATGCGGCACTTGGTCTTTTCGAGCCACTCGGGCATCCATTTGGAAAAACGGAAACTGGCCGTTGCCGTGACCGCGCCGACCTTGTAGCCCCCATGCCCGTCGGGCGCTGCGGCCGGCGAGCAGTGGAAGTTCACGTTGCCGAGCGCGGCCAGGTCGACAGGCAGTGCGCTGTGCTGGTCGAGCACCTTTTTGTACACCCCTTCGCGCGCGGTGTAGACAAGCCCGTTCAGGTACACGGCTGCGCCGAGTTCCAGCAGCGCGAGGTCTGCCGTCGTGGCCGGAAGTTGCAGATGAAATACCTTCATCGCGTCGGACGGGTGGCTCACCATGCGATGCTCTCCCGGCGGTGGTAAGGCGTGAACCACTGCGGGTCCGTGCGGTAGGCAATGCTGCCGTCGGGATGGATGCGGGCCGTGGCGCGCCTGGACGACAGACAGAAGCTGTGCATGCTGATCGGCATGCCGCCGGTGTGCGTATGGCCGACTTCGATGTGGCAGTCGACCACCATCGACGAGCCGACGAAGCCCATCGCGCCCATGCCGATGGCGTTGCCCAGCGTTTTGAGTTCGCGCTCCAGATCGGCGATCTTCGGGTCGGGATTGCGGTCGCCGACCACGCGCAGGCAGGCGGCCTGCTTGCCCAGTTGCATGCAACTGTCCTTGGAGCCGCCCAGGCCGATGCCGATGATGGCGGGCTGGCAGGCCAGTCCGCGCTTGCCGAAGGCGATCAGCGTGTCGAGCACGAAGCGTTTGATGCCGGCGATGCCATCGCCCGGGAACAGCATGCGGTAGTCGGTGCCGAACAGGCCGCCCTTGTGCACCGTGGTGATGTCGATCCAGTCGGCCTCGGGCTCGAACGACCATTCGACTTCGGGCGCGTTGATGCCGACGTTGTTGCCGTTATCGGTGCGCCACAGCGGGTGCACGCGATTGGGCCGCAGCGGCACCAGTTGCGTGGCATCGGCCGTGGCCTGGCGCAGCGCCTGCTCCAGCGCCACGAAGCCGGACTCGACCGAGGCTTCGTTGCCGGCCTTGACGTAGTAGCGCGGCAGCCCGGTGTCGGCACACATCGGCCGCCGGTCTTCACTGGCCGCCTGCCAGTTTTCGAGCATGGTGTGGATCACGAACCGGGACAGCTTTCCGGTCTCGGACTTTTGCAGTTCTTCGATGCCTGTCTTGTAGTCCGCCGGAATGTCGATCGCGGCCCGGCGCATGATTTCGAGCGCGGCCTGTTGCACTTGTCGAATCGGTATCTTCATCACGGCCGCCCTTGCGCTGCGGTGTTGCCGGCTTGCCCGGCTGCGCCGCCAAGCAGTGAATGGCCCGGCCGGACGATGTCGAACGACACCGGAACCATTTCCAGTTCGAGCTGGTCGCCTTGCCCGGCAACGCGCGTGTAGCAACTGCTGTGCAACGCGCCGGCCTCGGGAAAATCTTCGCGGAAATGCGCGCCACGGCTGTTCTCGCGGGCCAGCGCGCAGACGGTGATGACCTTGGAGATATCGAGCAGACTTTCGAGGTCGAGCCAGTCGTGCCAACTGACGTTGTAGCGCCGGTCGTTGCCGCTCACGCCCAGCGCCGACAGCGCCCGGCGATGCCCGGCCAGGTGTTCGAGGCCGTTTTCCAGCGCCGCCTGGTGGCGCAGCACGCCCACCTCGTCCCACATGGTTTGCGCCAGCGCGCTGCGCAGCCTGTGGATGGAATCCGGTGGCCGGGAGAACGGATATTCGGCGCGCTCCACGCCCTGCGCGATCATGTGCCGGTCCAGGTCGCGCCACGCCGGGTTGCGCTGCACATAGGCGGCCATCGAGTCGCCGGCAATGGCACCGAAAACGGTGGAGTTGGCGACCCCGTTGCCGCCGAGGCGGTTGGCGCCATGCACCCCGCCGCAGTCTTCGCCGGCGGCGAACAGCCCCGGCGCAGCGGTCGAGCAGTCGACGTCGAATTCGACCCCGCCCATCAGGTAATGCGCGGTCGGCACCACCTCGACGCGCCCGCCGGCAAGATCGAAGCCGCAGTCCAGGCAGCGACTGACCATGCCCGGGAAGGTCTTGGCAACCTTTTCGGGGCCGAGGTGGCTCATCTGCAGGTAGACCCCGCCCATGGGGCTGGTTCGACCGGCGCGCATTTCCGCGTAGATGCTGCGGCTGACCACATCGCGGGTCGCGCGTTCGCCCCGGGCGTCGTAGCGGGCCATGAAGCGCTCGCCGCTGCCATCGAGCAGGTAGCCGCCGGCGCCGCGCAAGCCCTCTTCGAGCACCGTCCCGGTCATGCGCGTGTCCGGGCCGCCGAGCAGGCCCGTGGGATGGAACTGCACCATCTCCATGTCGCGCAGGCGCAGGCCGTAGCGCAGCGCCATCGCCAGGCCATCGCAGGTCTTGTCGCCCGAGGGCGTGTGGTAGCGGTACATCGTCGGGCCGGCGCCGGTGGCCAGCAATACGGCCTTGGCCTGCACCACGCGGTAGCGGCCTGTGCGCATGTCGATGAACAGCACGCCGGCAATGCCCGAGCCGTCGCTGGCCGGAATCAGTTCGATCGCGCGGTGTTCCTCGAACTCCTGGACATCGAGCGCGCGCACCTGCTCCATCAGCCGGTTGATGATCTCGATGCCGGTCAGGTCCGCCTTATGCACGGTGCGGTCGAAGCTCTGGCCGGCGAAGGCTTTTTGGTGCAGCGTGCCGTCGGGGTTGCGGTCGAAGAAGCAGCCGATCTCGTTTTCCAGTTCGCGCACGCGCTCGATCGCGCCTTCGACCAGCCGCCAGGCCAGGTCCTGGCGCGGCAGCCATTTGCCGCCCTCGATGGTGTCCATGAAGTGGCGCTCGACCGAGTCGCCGGCCGACAGCGCCACGTTGTAGCCCCCTTGGACCATGCGGGTGCAGCCGCATTTGCCCAGCAGCCCTTTGACCGCGACGCTCACGCGCAACCCGGGGCTGGCCTTTTTGGCATGCAGCGCCGCGAACAGACCGGCGCCACCGGTGCCAAGGATCAGGATATCGGTCTGGCACATATCGGTGCTGCACATTCGCCTGTTCATCGCAGCACCCTGGCGGCAAACACCACACCGACCACGGCAGAGAGCACCGCGCCCCAGGTGATCCATGACAGCCGCGCATCGCGGCTGCTGCTCCAGGGCAGCAACTCCAGCGCCAGCAGGCGCAGGCCAAAGCACATGTGGAGCGACAGCAAAATGACCAGGCCCCATTCGCCGAACTTGACGGCGCCCAGCTCCGCGAACTTCAGAAATTGCTCCAGGCGCCGGCTTTCCTCCAATGCCAGACCCAGGACATAAAGGTGGGCCGGCAGGAACAGCCCCAGCGCCAGGCCCGAGAGGCGATGCCCGAGAAAGGCCCAATAGGCCCGGTGGTTGCGCGGCGACCTCATGCTGCCAGCCCTCCCAGCGCGACCACGGCGCGCAAACCCATGAACAGCAGCGCCAGCGCGAAGACCAGGCACAGCACGCTGGCCGCGCGGCGACCCAGATGCGTCCACTCGATCAGGATGCAGCGCAGACCGATGGGCACATGGATGCTCAGGCTCAGCACGAACAGCGTGTAAAAAGCGATCCAGCCCCAACTGCCCCGGGTGCGCGCCAGGATGTCCTGGGCCGTGAGATCGGCGCGCGCTGCGTACAAAATCAGACCCAGATGCACCAGCACGAAAGGCGCCATGGCCATGGCGCTGAGCCTTTGCAGCGCGAAAAGACCTTGCTCCATCTCAACCTCCCTGCAGGAACAGCATCAGCGCGTTCTTCTTCAAGCCCGCGATCGAGCCGGTCGGGCTCAGGTGCACCGGGCAATGCGTCATGCAGTTGCCCTGGCTGTGGCAGGCGTTGCATCCGCTGCCTGCACTGGCCTGCCGGAGCACGGCCCGGGGGTCGGCGTGGCGTTCGTCATTGAACAGGCTCCAGGCCCGGTTGAGCGCGGCCGGGCCGAGGTATTGCCGGTCCCACGCAACCACATCGCAGGCGGCATGGCAGACCCCGCAGTTGATGCATTCGATGGCGGCATCGGCCAGCTTGCGCCGCCTGCTTTGGGGCGCGATGTTCGCCGGCGGATCGTTGCGCGTGGCCGTGCCCACGAAGCGGTTGCCGGCCTTTTTCCATTTGTCGAAAAACCCGGACATGTCGACCACCAAGTCCTTGATGCGCGGCATGTTGCGCAGCGGCTCGATCACGATCTGCCCGTCCTCCTCGACCCGGCGCACATGGGTGCGACAGGTCCAGCGCGGCCTGCCGTTGACCGTCATTGCGCACGAGCCGCAAACACCGACGCGGCAGGCGAAGCGGTACGAGAGCGTCGGCTCCAGGGTGCGCTGGATCTCGGTGACGACATCGAGAATGGTCTGGTTCTCGCGCCACGGGATCCGGTAGCTGGCGTAGTCGCCAGCGCCAGCGTGGCGGCCGCGATCGATGCGCACGCTGAGCATGCGCTGCGGGTCCCGGGTGCTGGCTGCGTGTGTCGTCGTTTCCATGGGGGTGCCCCTCGATCGTGGCCAATCAATGGTCGGCCATGAACACGGCGGCCGCCTCGTGGCGGACATGGACGATGCGGATTCGGGCGTCGATGCAGGCGTCGTACAGCGGCGTGATCGGGTTGCCGCAGAGGCTGAAGATCGTCGTCACGCCATGCCGTGCCAGGGGTCGCACAATCAATTCGGAGCCAAGCATGTCACTCCTGTCTCGGGCGGATCGAGGCCGCCTCATCGTGGGGGGTAGCCCAGTCTATTGATTGAATGTTTTCAAATCAAGTAAATTTTGATCGTGTTTCGATGAATTTGTGAAGATGCCCGGGCGCTGCACCGCGCACCATGCACTGCGGCACCGTGCCCCTGGCCAAAGCCTCAGCCCTGCGGCAGCCCGTTCTTGAGCAAGTCGCGCGCGATCACCCAGCGGTGCACCTCGCTCGGCCCCTCGACGATCCGCAGCACGCGCGCCGAGCGGGCGATGTATTCGAGCGGCAGTTCCTTGGACAGTCCCATGCCGCCGAAGAGCTGGATTGCGCGGTCGGCAACACGGGCAATCAGCTCGGTCGCCTGCACCTTGACCATGGAGCCGTCGCGGCGGAAGTCCTGGGCGCCCTGGTCGATCTTCCAGGCCAATTGGTAGACCTGCAGCCGCACCATTTCCAACTCCTGCCAACTGTCGGCGATCATCCACTGGATGGCTTGCCGGTCGGCGAGCAAGGCGCCGAAGGTTTTGCGTGTGTTGGCCTGCTCGATCATCATCTGCAGGCAACGCTGCGCCAAACCCAGGCAGCGTGAAGCGATGTCCAGGCGGCGCACTCCGAGCCGGTTGGTGATCGGGATGAACGCCTGGCCGACCTCGCCCAACACCTGGCCGTCACCGAGTTCCACGTTGTCGAAGAACACTTGGTAAGGGTGGTATTCGCCGATCATCGGGTACGAGCCGGGGATGCTGACCCCCGGCGTCTCGCGGTCGACGAGGAAAGCCGTCATGCCGCCGCGCGCGCCCTTGGCCGGGTCCGTGAGCGCCACCACGATCATGAAATGCGCGCGGCGCGCATGGCTGATCCACATTTTTGCGCCATTGATCACCCACTTGCCGTTGCGCCGCTCGGCGCTGGTGCGGATGCCGGCCGCATCCGAGCCGGCTCCTTCCTCGGACAACGCGATGCAGCTTTTCTTTTCGCCGCGCAGATAGGGCAACAGGTACTTGTCGATCTGGGCGCCCCGGCACTGATCGTTGAGCAGGTACAGGTTGGGGCTGTCCGGCGGCGCAACGAACGGAACGATCGAGTGCTTGAGTTGCTCCGTGACCACGCACTTGGCAAGCATGCCGAGGGCCTGACCGCCGAACTCCTGCGGCACATCGATGCCCCAAAGACCGATCATGCGGGCCTTGTGCTGCAGTTCGTGTTCCACCTCCTCGGGCAACAGTGGATCATCGCGCAGGCCACGCTCGGCCTCGCGCCGCACGACGAGCGCCTCATGGGGAATCAATTCGCGCCGGGTGAAGTCGCGCACCGTGTCGCGGATCATCCGCACGGTGTCCGGCAACTCGAAATTCATGGCCCGATTCTCCTTGCTGCCGGTATATGGACATGCCCGGCCCCATCGATCATAGGAAAGCCGGCGCTAAGATCACGCAATCTCTCTTGCAAATGAGTCCATATGCCGATACGTGAAGACGATCCGCAGCCGGCCCGCGTGGCAGGCAGCCAGGTGGTGCAGCGCATTGCGCTGCTGATGCGGCTGGTCGCTGCGGGCCAACGCTCGGGCCTGCGCTTGGCGGACTTGTACCGCGCCGCAGACCTGGAGCGGCCCACGGTGCATCGATTGCTGCAATCACTGGTGGCCGAACGTCTGCTGCGCCAGGACAGCCACACGCACCGCTATTTCCTCGGGCCTGCGATGTACGAGATGGGCCTGGCCGCCTCGCCCAAACTGGCGCTGCGCGACATCTGTCATCCGCACCTGCAGCGCATTGCCAAACTGACGGGCGACACCGTGTTCCTGACGGAGCGATCGGGCCTGGATGGGGTCTGCACCGACAGGGCCGAAGGCGATGCGCCGATCAAGGTCTATGTGCTGGAGATCGGCCGGCGCCGGCCACTGACGGTGGGCGGCGGCTCTGCCGCCATCCTGAGCGCGATGGACGACGAGGAACTCAACCGCGTGTGCCGCGCCAACCTCGACCGCACGCTCAAAAAATTCCCGCGCTATTCCGAAGCCGTCCTGCGCCGCTGCATCGGGCGCGGGCGCTCGCGCGGCTACATCGTGCGCGACCTGCTGGAGATTCCCGACGTGCGCACGGTGGCGCTGGCGCTCCGCGATCCGCGCGGTCTTCCGATGGCGGGCATCAGCGTATCGACCATCGCGCCGCGCCTCGGCGATGAGCGCGCAGCGCAGGTGGCGGGCTGGATCCGCACGGCGGTCGATGCCATCGAAGCCGCGCTGGCCGCCTATGCTCCGGGCGCCCACCGCGCCGGCGCATCGGCTCAGCCAGCGCCGCCGGGCGCCGGCCAGGCGTTCACTCCTTGATGTTGGCGCTCTGCACGATCTTCTGGTTGCGCGCGTACTCGGTCTGCACGAAGCGGCCGAAGTCCTCGGGCGTGCCGCTGCCGGGCAGCGCGCCTTGCCCCACCAGTTTGCTGCGCACGGCGTCCTCCCGGAGCACGGCGTTGAGTTCCTGGTTGATGTGCTGCACCAGCGCGGGCGGCGTTTTCGCGGGCGCGAAGATGCCGGTCCAGCTCACCATGTCGTAGCCCTCGAGGCCGGGCATCTCGTCGAAGGCGGGCACGTTGGGCAAGGCGGCCAGCCGCTGGGTGCCGGTGATGCCGAGCGCCTTCAGCCGCTTGCCGTTCACATGCGGGATGGCGCTGGTGCTGACCAGCATCGCGAGGTCGATCTGCTCGCCGATCACGTCGGTGGCGATCTGCGCGCCACCGCGATAGGGCACATGCGTGACGAAGATGCCACTGCGCTCCTTGAGCAGTTCCATCGCCAACTGCAGCACGGTGCCCACGCCCGAGGTGGCGTAGTTGTACTTGCCGGGTTTGGCTTTTGCGAGCTGCACGAAGTCGGCATAGGTTTGCGCCTCCAGGCCGGGGCGTGCGACCAGCACCATCGGCGCGGTGTTGAGCAGGCCGACCGGCGCCAAGTCTTTGAGCGGATCGAAGCGGAAGGCCGCAGGGTTGACCAGTTTGCCGATGGCAATGGCGCTGTCGGGCCCGACCACCAGTGTGTAGCCGTCGGGCGCCGCGTTCACGGCCTTGGCCACGCCGATGGCGCCGCCCGCGCCGCTCACGTTCTCGATCACGACCGACTGCTTGAGCCGCTCGCCCAGGCGCGTGGCGACCAGGCGCGCGTTGACGTCCACGCTGCCGCCCGCAGTGTAGGGAACGATCAGGGTGATCGGCTTGGCGTCGGGCCACGCTTGCGCGAGCGCCGCAACGGGTAATGCCGCGCAGAGCGCGGCGGCGAGGAGCAGGCGGCGGTGGGTCATGGCGGGGTTCCTCCTTGAGTGCCGGGGAGCGATGCAGTGGGCAGGCGTGCGCGCAGCGTGTCGAACGCGTCGCTCCATTGCGCGCGCCAGGCGCGGCGTTGTGTGTCGTCGATCCATGCGCCGTCGAGGCCGTTGTGCATGAAGCCGCGCAGGTCGTCCAGGCCGAAGCCGAAGTCGCGCACCATCATCAGCCAGGCCTGCGTGGGCGTGACCTCGTGCAGCCTCGGGTCGTCGGTGTTGGGGTGGATGCGCAGGCCCAGGCCGGGCATGCGGCGGATCGGATGGTCCAGCGCCCAGCGCTCGGGCGGCAGCGTGCGCAGGTAGTACGAGTTGGTGGGCACCACGGTGAAGAGCACGCCGCGCTCGGCGCACTCGCGCGCGAACTCGGGCCGGTCGACCACCGTGTAGCCGTGATCGATGCGGTCGACCTTCAGCATGTCCAGCGCGCTGCGCACGTAAGTCCACGGCATGCCGAACTCGCCGGCATGCGCCGTGGTCTTGAGGCCCGCGCGTTTGGCTTCGGCATAGGCCTGCATGAAGAGCTCCGGCGGCCGGTCGTTCTCGCGGTAGTCGATGCCGATGCCGATCACCTCGTCGCAGCGATTCGCATTCACCCACCCGACCATTTCCACGGCGGCCTCGGGGCTGGCCTCGCGGTCGATGGCGGCGATGAGGCGGCCGGTGATGCCGAAGTCCTGCTGCGCATCCCGGATCGCGCGGACGATGGCGGCCTGCGCCATCGGGTAGGCGATGCACGAGGCGTGCACCGTGCCGGTCGGGTTCCAGAAGAACTCAGCATGGTGCACGTTGTGGGCGGCCGCGTCCTGCAGGTATTCGAGCGTGAGCTGGTACAGGTCGTCGGCGCAGCGCACCAACTGGGCGTCGAGCGCGCGCAGCACGCGCAGCACGCCGACCGGCTTTTCGCTGCGCGTGTAGAAGCTCTCGATTTCGCTGGCGGCCAGCGGTGCGCCAGCGCGCTGGTTGAGCTGCTCGAAGGTCTCGTGGCGCACCGTGCCGAACAGGTGGGCGTGCAACTCGACCTTGGGCAGCGCCTGCAGCATGGCCTCCAGCGTGAGCGGGGCGGGGGTGGGGCCGGCAGGGGTCATGTGCGCAGTCTAGGCAGACGCGGGACATAAGGAAAATTTTGAATTTCTATAATTTGATTCACTGAGTCGATAACCGGAGCGCCCATGGCCACCTTGTCCACGCCCTTGCCGCTGCGGGCGCTCACACTGCGCCAGTTGCAGTTCTTCTCGGTGCTGGTGGAAGAAGGGCAGTTCGGCCGCGCGGCGAAGCGGCTGGCCATCACCCAGCCCGCGCTCAGCAACGCGATCAAGCAGATGGAAAAACTGCTCGGTGCCGAACTGCTCACGCGCTCCACCCACCGCCTCGAACTCACGCCCGTGGGCGCCGAGGTGCTGGTGCGCACGGATTTCCTGGTCCACTCTTTCGCGGTGGCGCTGCGCGACATCGAGGGCATGGTGCAGCGTGGCCGGGCCTTCGTGCGCATCGGCGTGATTCCCTCGGCCAGCGCGCGCGTCGCGGCGGCGGCGAGCGAGTTCCTGAAAACGGGCGAGCGGGAAGTGGAACTGGCTTGGCGCGACGCCCCCTCGACCGCGCTACTGGCCGAACTGCGCAGCGGCCAGCTCGACATGGCGGTGGCCGCCATCACCGAGCCGCCGGGCGGGCTGACCTGCATTGACCTGTTGCGCGATCCGCTGGTGCTGGTGGTGCGCCGCGACCATGCGCTGGCGGCGGCGGGCGGAGCCACATGGGAGGCCATCGGCCGCGAGCGCCTCGTGCTGTTCGAAAGCGGCAGCATGCCGGCGCTGGGCAACCCGGCGCGCGCGCAATTCGCGCAGGGTACCGAGCCCTGGCGCGTGAGCTATTCCGAAACGCTTTATGCGCTGGTGCGAAGCGGGCAGGCGCTGGGGCTGATGCCGCGCCTGTACACCGCGCCGCTGCGCGATCCCGAGTTGGCGGTGGTGCCCCTGCTCGAGCCGCGCATCGAACGCCGCGTGGTGCTGGCTTATCTGCCGGGGCCGATGCGCAACATGGTGGCGCAGGAACTGATCGCGTTCCTGCGCGAGCGGCTGCCGCAGGCGGGCCAAGCCACGGCGCGCCGCATGGCCAACGGCACGCGACACTAGGCGCGCCTGGACTTCGGTCGGCCGTTGTCCGTCGGCAGCCGGCCGATGATGAAATCGGCCATGGGCGGCGGCGTGCAGCCACGCAGCGGGACGACGCCCATTTCCGGGATGTGCGCACGGTGGCGCTCCGCGATCCGCGCGGTCTTCCGATGGCGGGCATCAGCGTATCGACCATCGCGCCCCGCTTCATGGCGCTCCCGCTGGGTGGTGGACCGGAAACTGACCGGCATGGCCTCAAAGCGCTTCGGCGCAGAAAGTGACCGGGGTGATGATGCGCGTGCGACCGAGGCTGCCTCGTTGCAGCAGTCCGGCGCGGTGATCGCCCGTCACGAGGTCATCGGCGTCGCCTGCCAGCGTCATTGCCAGCAAAAACCTATCGTTCGGATCGTTGGCTTCGATTCCATCGGCCAGAGGCGGCAGCGCGTCCAGCATGATGGAGCGGCGCATGTTGCTGACCATCGTGCCGACGCGGTGCGGCTGGAGCACATCCTTGAACTTCGCATAGCGGCTTGCGCGGCGCAGTTCGTCGATTTGCGTGGTCGAAGTCACCAGATCGAAACGATCCTTCTGCCATGCGCGGTAGATGGCATCGACTGCTCCGTGTGGCGAGAGTAACGCACTGAGCAGCACATTGGTGTCGAGGACGACCCGCATCAGCGCTCGCGTGCCCATTGCACGGCTTCGGTCACGATGGCGGTCAAATCGGCCTCGCTCACGTCGGTGTTTGCTTGTTTGGCCTGTTCAACGGCACGCTCGAAGATATAGGTACGCACCGCCTCCTCGATGAAGCGTGACAGGTCACCCTTGCGGCCGCCACCTCGCGACGCAAGGAACATGCGCACGGACTGATCCGTGTCCGATGACACGGCAATGTTCCAGCGAATGGTGTTCATGATGATCCAGAATAGAGTTTATCTGCATAGGTGTTTATACATTCATCCTGATGCGCGCCATCGACATTGAAGCCATGCCCGGACAGCCGCTGCGCGTTTTCCTTCAGCGCAGCGATGATGGCCTGGTACAGCGTTTGCACGATGGCCGATGGCGCTCCCGTGGGCATCACGAAGCCGTACCAGGTGTCCGAGTTGTAGCCCTTCAGGCCCGATTCGGACACCGTCGGGACAGCCGGCAATTTCGGGTCGCGCTGCTCGCTGCCGATGGCTATGGCGCGCACCTTGCCCGCCTGAATCTGCGGCAGAGCCGACGGTAGCTGCACGAACATCAGGCCGATCTGGTTGGCCAACAGGTCATTCATCGCCGGGCCGCCGCCCCGGTAGGGGATGTGCAGGATGCTGGCCTTGGTCATCGACTTGAACAACTCGCCCGCCAGGTGCTGTGAGGTGCCGACCCCGGACGATCCGTAGGAGAGCTTGCCGGGGTGGGCATGCGCATAGGCGAGCAACTCCGGCACGCTCTTGACCGGCAGCGACGGGTGCACCACGACGACGATCGGCATGCGCACGGCGATCGTGAGCGGCGCGAATTCCTTGATCGGGTCGTAGGGCAACTGGCTGTAGATGCTTTGGTTCATCGTGACGATGCCGGCGGACGTCAGCATGAAGGTGTAACCGTCCGGCGCGGCGCGCGCCGTCTGCTCGGCGGCCAGGATGCCGCCGGCGCCGGGCTTGTTGTCCACCACCACGGGTTGCCCCAGGTTCCTGGACATGGTTTGCGCGATCGTGCGCGCCAGGAAGTCGGTGCTGGCGCCGGCCGCAAACGGGGCAATCAGGCGAATCGGCCGGTTGGGGAAGTCCTGGGTCTGTGCGGCACTGCCCGTCGCCAGCAGCATGACGGCTGCCAGCCACTGGCGCCGGATCCGGATGGGCTCGTAAGGCACGCGGGACTCCTTCGATTCGCAATGCCCGCGAGTGTCGGCCATGCCGCTTCCGGGATGCGCAGGGAATGGTCAAAAAATAGTCCATATGTTGATATTGATGACAGTATGAAAATACTGCTTTCGTGCATTCACAGATGCCCGTAGAAATATCGATATATGGACTGATTTTGTCTTCCTCCGGCTTGTCTTCGCAGCGGCTTGCCGCCTACGATCTGCGGCACTTTTGGCCGTCATCTCCACCAGACATGCACTCCTTGATCGCCCCGGGGCCTCTGCAAGGCATACGGGTTCTCGACCTCTGCCAAGGCAGCGAGCAGTACTGCGGAAAACTGTTCGCCCAACTCGGCGCCGATGTGGTGCTGGTGGAGCCCGTGGCCGGCGCTGCCAACCGCCGCGAAGGGCCTTTCCTGGGCCATGCGGCGCATCGGGAACGCAGTCTGAGCTTTGCTTACTTCAATCAGGGCAAGCGCGGCATCGCCTTGGACCTGGAGCAGTCAGCGGCGTGCGAGGTTTTTCTGGCACTGGTGCGCAACGCCGACCTGGTGATCGAGGCCGAACCGCCCGGGCGCATGGGCGCGCGCGGGCTTGGGGCCGAGGTTTTGCTGCGCGCGCAACCGTCTTTGGTCGTGACCAGCATCACGCCGTTTGGTCAGGACGGCCCGTTCGCCCATTTCCAGGCCGATGATCTGGTGGCATTGGCTTTCGGAGGGCTGCTCTCGCTCGGCGGCTATCCCGGCCTTGCGCCCACCGCCGCTTACGGCAACCAGGCCGTCCTCTGCGCGGCCCAGTTCGCTGCGGTGGCGTCGCTGGTGGCGCTGTCGGCGGCGCAAGACCAGGGGGGCCGGCCGACTGGCCAACATATTGACGTGTCGGTGCAGGAAAGTGTCACGATGGCGCTGGAGAACGCGGTGCAGTTCGTCGAGCTCGAGCAGCAGATCCGCAAACGCAACGGCGGCGAGCAGCGCCAGGCGGGCACCGGTGTGTTTCCGTGCAGCGACGGCATGGTGTACCTGATGGCGGGCGGCGTTGCCGCCAACAAATTCTGGCATGCCACCACCGAGTGGCTGGTGCAAGGCGGCGCGCCGGGCGCCGAGCAACTGCGCGAGCCGCGCTGGCTCGATGCGCAATTCCTGCACACGGAACAGGCCAAGCGCCTTTTTGCCGGCATCTTCCTGCCGTTCGCAGCCAGCCAAACCAAGGCCCGGTTGTATGCCGAAGGGCAGCGGCGACGCATTCCGATCTGCCCCGTGAGCACGACGGCCGATTTGCTGCAAAACCGGCAACTGGCGTTCCGGCAATTTTTTGAGCAGACGACGCATCCGTACAGCGGCGCCCGGTTTGCCGTGCCGGGCGCCCCGTACCGCTTGTCGGCGTCGCCGTGGCAACTCGGGCCTGCGGCGCCTCGGCTGGGCGAGCACAGTTGCGAGGTTCTGGGCGCGCTGGGCTACGACCACGAAACGCAGGCCGTCCTGCTGCGCGCAGGAGCCTTCGCATGAATCAGCGTCCGCTGGCGGGCATCACCGTGGCCGATTTCACCTGGATCGGTGCCGGCTCCTACACCACCAGGATGCTGGCCGACTTCGGCGCCGATGTGATCAAGATCGAAAGCGGCGCGCGGCTCGACAGTTTGCGCGACGCCAGGCCGTTCCAGGGCGGGGTTCGCGGCGTCAACCGCAGCGGCTATTTCGCCGATCGCAACGCCAGCAAGCGCAGCATCACGCTCAACCTGAAGACCGGGGAGGGCTGCGCGCTGGCGCGGCAACTGGTTCGGCGCAGCGATGTGGTGGCCAACAACTTCACGCCCGGCACGATGGAGAAGTTCGCCCTGGGCTATGACGCGGTGCGCGCGTTCAGGCCCGATATCGTGTACATCGCAATGTCGATGCACGGCCAGGCGGGGCCGCAGGCGCAGTATCTCGGCTACGGCCTGACCATCGGCGCGGTGACGGGGCTGCACCACCTGTGCGGCCTGCCGGACCAAGAGCCTGCGGGCACGGGCACCAACTTTCCCGACCATGTGCCGAATCCGGCGCACGCCGCCTTCGCCATCCTGGCGGCCTTGCGGCATCGCCGCCGCACCGGGCAGGGCCAGTTGATCGACATGGCGCAGATCGAGCCGACCATCGCCTTGCTCGGGCCCGCCGTGCTGGACTACACCGCCAACGGGCATGTTGCCGGGCGCGTCGGCAACCAGCAGATCGCAGGCGCGCCGCATGGCGTCTATCCCTGTCGCGGCGATGATCGCTGGATCGCGCTGTCGGCCACCGGGCAACCGGCATGGGCTGCTTTGCGCACGGTGCTGGCGGATCCCGCGCTCGATCAGGATCCGCGCTTTGCCGATGTCGCCGCGCGCTGGCAGCACCGCGCAGCGCTCGATGCTGCGCTGGCCCGCAGCACGGCCCATCATGACGCGCACGAACTCGCCCGACGCTTGCAGCAGCACGGCGTGGCGGCCGGCCCGGTGCAGGACGCGGCCGATGTCCTGCTGCGCGACGCGCAGTTGCAGGCGCGCCAGCATTGGGCCTACCTGGACCACCCCGAGATGGGCCGCACCGTCTACGGCACGCTGCCGCTGCGGATGTCGCGCACGCCGACCGGCCCGCTCCGGCCGGCGCCGCTGCTCGGTCAGCACAGCGACGAAATCCTGCGGGAAAAGCTGGCCCTGTCCGATGACGACATCGCGGCGCTGCGCAGCCGGGGGGTGTTGCAATGAAGGCCGCCGAGCAAATCGCTGCCTTCGTCAGCAGCTTCGGCGCCGAGCGGCTCACGCCGGCACTGGTGCAGACCTGTGGCCGCGCGCTGCTCGATACCTACGCCGTGGCCATTGCCGGCAAGGATGAGCCGGCCAGCCGGCTGGCGCTGCGTTACGCGCGCCGCAGCGGCGCGGCCATGCCGCCCTGGCAGGCCGGCTATTGGGCGACGGGCGAGTTGCTGCCTTTGGAACTGGCGGCGCTGTGCAACGGCGTGGCGGGCCATGTGCTCGACTACGACGACGTGAGCGCGCCCCTGCGCGGCCACCCCAGCATTGCGCTGCTGCCCGCACTGGTCGGCCTGGCCGAGGCCATGGATGCCAGTGGCGCCGAGTTCGTCTGCGCATACGTTGCCGGGTTCGAGGTGATCTGCAAGCTCTCCAAGGCCATGGCCCTGCGCCACTACGCGCGCGGCTGGCATTCGACGGCCAGCATCGGCACGCTGGCTGCCGCAGCGGCCTGTGCGCGGCTGCTGCGGCTCGACGCCCGGCGGACCTGCCACGCGATCGGTCTGGGCGTGGCCCAGGCGGCGGGAACCCGTGCCCACTTCGGCACCCACGCCAAATCGTTCCAGGCCGGCCAAAGCAACGCCGCAGGGCTGCGCGCGGCATTGCTGGCCAGCGAGGGCTTCGACGCCGCCGCCGGCGCGCTCGATGCAGCCTTCGGCTACATGGACCTGTACGCCAACGGCGAATCACTGGCCCCCGAACTGGCGACGCTGGGGCAGGCGCCGCTGGAGTTGCTGGGCAGCGGCATCGAGGTCAAGAAGTACCCGCTGTGCTATGCCACGCACCGGGCGATCGATGGGCTGCTGGACCTGCGCCAGGCCCATGCGCTGCGCTTGGCCGATGTGGCTGCGGTGCGCATCCGCGCCAGCGCCGGCGCGCTGACGCCGCTGATCCACGCCCGCCCGCAGACCGGGCTGGAGGCCAGGTTCAGCATGCAATACGCAGTGGCGGCGGCTTTGCTCGATGGCCAGGTCGGTCTGGCCAGCTTTACCGACGAGGCGGTGCGGCGGCCGCAGGCGCAAGCCTTCTTCGCGCAGGTGCAGACCGATGACAGCGCCGATGGCCCCGCCTTCCCGCGCTGGACCGAGATCGACATCGCGTTGCGCGGCGGCAGGCGCTTGCAGCGCCGCGTAGACCTGCTGCGCGGCTCTGCGCAGGCGCCGTTGAGTCTGGATGAACTGCGCCTGAAGGTTCGGGACTGTCTGGCCTGGGGGCGCGTCGATGCGGATGTCGATGGCCTGGTCGCTGGCGCGCTGGCTCTGGACCGGATGCCGATGCGCCAGTGGCGCGCGGCGGCCGCACTGGTGCCCACCTGAAAGACCACCGACATGCCCTTGCTCTACGAATTGCGCGCCGGCGTTGCCATCGTGACGCTGAACCGCCCCGAGGCGATGAACGCCATCGACCCGGACACCCGACTCGAGTTGCATGCAGCGTGGCAGCGTGCCGCCGGCGACGACGCGGTGCGTTGCGTGGTGCTCACCGGCGCTGGCGACAAGGCGTTCTGCACGGGTTCGGACTTGAAGAAAACCATGCCGCCGAAGGAGAGCCATGCGCAACTGACTTTCGGTGGGACTGCGCCCAGCCATCTGTTGTCCGGCATGGAGATGGACAAGCCCATCCTGTGCGCGATCAACGGCTATGCGATGGGGGCCGGCATGGAGCTGGCGCTGGCCTGCGATCTGCGCATCGCGTCGGAGAACGCGCAATTTGCGCTGCCCGAGGTGCGCCTGGGCAGCATCCCGGGCGCCGGCGGAACCCAGCGGCTGCCGCGGCTGATCGGGCAGTCGGACGCGATGCTGCTGCTGCTCACCGGCGCGCGCATCGACGCGCAGGAAGCCCTGCGCCTGCGCCTGGTCAGCCGGGTCGTGCCGCGTGCGCGATTGCTCGACGAGGTGCTGGGCATCGCGGCGCAGATCGCGCAGAACGCGCCGCTGTCCGTGCGTGCCGTCAAGCGCCTGGTGCGCGATGGGCAGGACATGCCCATGGACCGGGCGCTGGCGCTGGAGAGTCATGTCTTCGGACTGCTGCGCGACACCGGGGACCGCCTCGAAGGCCGGCGCGCGTTTCAAGAAAAGCGGCCGCCGGTGTACCACGGCCGCTGACGGAACCCGGGAGCAACGATGAACCCGCTCAAGGACAAGGTCGCGATAGTCGGCGTTGGCGCCACGGCGCAAGGCAAGCTGCCCGGCGCGACGCCGGTCACGCTCGGGGCCGAGGCTTTCAAGCGGGCGCTGGACGATGCCGGCCTGAAAAAGGCGCAGATCGATGGCCTGCTGACGATGCCGGGAACCGTGTCGCCCGAGGGCGCGCTCAATTACTTGCGCATGGGTGAGACGCTTGGCATCGACCCGAAGTACACCGGCAGCATGACCATGGGCGGCGGCACCTGCGGCGCGCTGATCCAGAACGCCGCGATGGCGATAGCGTGCGGCATGGCCGACTGCGTGGCCTGCCTGTTTGCCGACACTGCGCGCAGCGGCAACTACCGCTTTGCCCGCGCCTCGGGCTGGGGCGATTCCTGGGGCATCTGGGGCATGTTCGGCGCGGCCGCCAACAGCGCCATCGCCGCCAGCCGCCACATGGCCTTGTACGGCACGCGCAGCCGGCACCTGGGCAATGTCGCAGTCGCCTGCCGCAGGCACGCCGCGCTGAACCCGAACGCGGTGATGCGCGCGCCCCTGACCATCGAAGACCACCAGGCCTCGCGCTGGGTGGTGGAGCCGCTGCACCTGCTCGACTGCTGCCTGATCAGCGATGGCGGCGTCTGCATCATCCTGACCTCGGCCGAACGGGCACGCGACCTGCGGCAGCAGCCGGTGCTGATCGCCGGCATGGGACAGGCCTACACCACCCAAAACATGGAGCGCGAGGACTGGTGGTATGTGCCGCACCAAAAGGAGGCCCTCGACCGCGCCTACGCGATGGCCGGACTGGCGCCCCGGGACATCGATGTGGCCCAGTTGTACGACAACTTCACGATGAGCGTGATCCTGTGGCTGGAGCACGCCGGTTTCTGTGGCGTGGGCGAGGGCGGCCCGTTTACCGAAGGCGGCCGTATCGAACTGGGCGGACAGTTGCCGGTGAACACCGCCGGCGGCAACCTGTCCGAGTCGTACATGGAGGGCTGGCTGCATGCCGTCGAGGGCGTGCGCCAGATGCGCGGCGAGTGCGGCGAGCGCCAGGTAAGGAACGCCCGCAGTTGCCTGGTGACCGGGCGGGGCATGGCGCTGAACTGCGCCAACGCAATGATCCTGCGCGCAGCATGAGGAAAATCCAAATGACCGAAGCCGCCACCTACGGCAAGCCGCTGCCCGCGCTCGACGAGTCCAACCGCGCGTTCTGGAGCGCCGCGCGTGAGCAGCGCCTGGTGCTGCAGCATTGCGGCGGCTGCGGCAGGCCGCGTTATCCGATCAACCATATCTGCCCGCATTGCCTGGATGGCCGCTTCGGATGGCAGGCCGTGTCGGGGCGCGGCAGCGTGCATTCGAGCATCGTGTTCCACCAGGTCTACGAGGCGGCCTTTGCCGGCGATGTACCCTACAACGTCTCGCTGATTCAGCTCGAAGAGGGGCCACGGATGATCAGCAGCGTGGTGGGCATTGCCGCGTCCGAGGTCCAGGTTGGCGACAGGGTGCAGGTCTGCTTTGACGCCGTGACAGCGCAAATCACCATTCCCCGCTTCCGGTGGATCGGCCAAGGACAGACCGATGCGCGATGAACTCCCTTTCGTCCTGATGCGCGGTGGCACCAGCAAAGGCGTGTTCCTGCGTGCCGACGATGTTCCCGGCGACCGCGACCGCTTGACCCGCGTGCTGCTGGACCTGTTCGGCAGCCCCGATCGGCGGCAGATCGACGGCCTCGGCGGCGCGGACAAGCTCACCAGCAAGGCCGCCATCATCGGGCGACCCGCGCGGGCGGACACCGACATCGGCTACCTCTTCGGCCAAGTCGGCACGGTCAGGGCCGAGGTCGACTACCAGCTCAACTGCGGCAACCTGATCGCCGCCGTGGGCCTGTACGCGATCGAAGAGGGACTGATTGCGGCGCATGAAGGCAGCACGCTCGTGCGCGTGCACAACGTCAACACGGACCGGGTGGTTCATGTGCAAGTGCCGGTGCAGGGCGGCAAGCCTCTGTGGCGCGGCGATCTGGCCATCGCCGGGGTGCCCGGCACGGGCGCGCCGATCTCCCTGGACTTCTCGCGCGCGCTGGGCGCCATCACCGGACGGCTGCTGCCCACGGGCAATGCCATGGACGTGATCGATGTCGAAGGTCTCGGGCCGGTGGAACTGTCCGTGGTCGATGGCGCCAACCTGGCGATTTATGTGCAGCCCGGCGTGCTGCGCATGACGGGCCTGGAGACGCCGGACGAGATCGATGCGGATGCCGGCCTCCGGTCGCGTATCGACGCCATCCGCAAAGCCGTGGCCTACCGCTGCGGCTTGCGCGGCTACTGGGATGCCCGGCAGGCCCCGTCGACGCCGATGCTGCTCGTCGTGGGTGCGCCTGCCGACTACCGCAGTTGCACGCAGGGCGATCCGGTGGCCGCTGCCGACCTGGATCTGGTGCTGCGCCAATATGCCTCCGGCTCGGCCAGCAAGGCACTGGCCGGCACGCTGGCGGCCACGACCGGCCTGGCCTGCCGCCTGCCCGGCACAGTGCCCCAGCGCTTGCTGGCCATGGCGCGGGGCAACCCGGACAGGCGTCTGGCGTTCGGTCATCCGTCGGGCATCATCCATGTGCAGGCGCAGGTGCGCTCCAGACCGGGCGCAGCGCCCACCATCGACCGGCTCGTCGTGCAGCGCACGGCGCGCCGGCTGGCGCAAGGCCGGGCGTTCCTGAAAGAGGCTTTCCAGCGCGGTGCGTGAGGCATGGCGGGGCTTGGCGCTGGTCCGCGCGACGCTCCGGCAGACACCCGGAGGGCGCCACCCACCGGAGCACGCGCACCCTGGCCGATCACCGGCCGCCTGCGTCAAAATGGCTGTCGCCCCACAGACCCAGGAACCAGGGCAGGGGCGGCGATACGAGGAGACAAGATACATGCACACCCCCGACAACGGGCGCCGCCGATTCATGCGCGGCGCGCTGGGCGCTGCGGCGCTCGCAGTCACGGCCGGCCCCCTGCGCGCGCAGGACTGGCCCGAGCGTCCGATCAGCTTCATCTGCCCCTGGACTGCGGGCGGCACCGGCGACCAGGCGATGCGCGCGTTGTGCGTGGTGGCGGCCCGCGTGCTGGGCCAGCCGATCGTGGTGGACAACCGCGCTGGCGCCTCGGGCATGATAGGCGTCAAGGCCCTGGCCTCGGCCAAGCCCGACGGCTACACCATCGGCCAGATCCCGGTCTCGGTCACCCGCTTCGCGCAACTGGGCCTGTTGCAGGCCGATCCGCGCCGCGACTTCACCTACATCGCGCGCACCTCGGGCCAGACCTTCGGCATTGCCGTGCTGGCGCAGGCGCCATTCAAAACGCTCCGGGACTTTGCCGGCCACGCCAAGGCCCACCCCGGCAAACTGACCTACGCCCATGCCGGCGTGGGCAGCGCCACGCATGTGGGCATGCAAGAGTTCGCGCTGCTGGCCGGCATCGAGCTGCACCATGTGCCCTACAAGGGCGGCGCCGAAGCGCTGCAAAGCGTGCTCTCCGGCCATGTCGACGCGCTGGCCGATTCGAGCTCCTGGGCGCCGCATGTCCAGGCCGGCACGCTGCGCCTGCTGGCGACCTGGGGCGCGCAGCGCGCGCAGCGCTTCCAGGACACGCCCACGCTCAAGGAGTCGGGCTACGACATGGTCGTGGACGCGCCCAACGGTGTCGGCGCGCCGCGCGGTCTGCCCCCTGCCGTGACGGCCCGGTTGCGCGCTGCATTCCGGCAGGCCGTGGCCAGCGCCGAGTTCAAGGCCGTCATCGACCGGCTCGACGCGCCGCTGATGTACCTGGACGGCCCCGACTACGAAAAATACATCCACGCGGCCTATCAGCAAGAAAGCGCGCGAATCGAAAAACTCAGGTTGCGCGAGTGGCAGTGAAACACCCTGCCGGGAAAGTCACCATGAGCACCACCCCCTTGCTGCGCCTGCACCCCCGCGACAACGTGCTCGTCACCACGACGGCGCTGGCGCTGGGCCAGCCAATCGCCGAACTCGGCCTGCGTGCGCGCGCCCAGGTGCCTGCAGGCCACAAAATCGCCGCGTGCCACATCGCCGCAGGCGCGCCGGTCAAGAAGTGCGACACCGTGATCGGCGTCGCGCTGCGCGACCTGGCGCCGGGCGAGCATGTGCACAGCCACAACCTGAAAATGGCGGACTGCCACCGCGACCCGGCCTTTGGCGCCGACCTGCGGCCGGTTCAGTACCTGCCCGAGGATGCGCGCGCCAGGTTCCAGGGCTTCGTGCGCGCCGACGGCCGCGTCGGCACGCGCAACTTCATCGGCATCCTCGCGTCGGTCAACTGCTCGGCCACCGTGATCCGGCATATCGCCGCGCATTTCACGCCCGAGCGGTTGGCCGCCTTTCCCCGGGTGGACGGCGTGGCGGCGTTCGCGCAGACCAGCGGCTGCGGCATGTCATCGCCCGGCGCGCATTTCGATCTGCTGCGCCGCACGCTCGCGGGCTACGCGCGCCACCCCAACCTGGCGGGCGTGCTCATCGTTGGCCTGGGCTGCGAGCGCAACCAGGTCGATGCGCTGATCCAAGCGCAGGGCCTGCGCACCGGCCAGGCCCTGCGCACGCTGGTGATGCAGGAAATCGGCGGCACCCGCGCCACCATCGAAGCGGGCATCCGCGCGGTCGAGGAAATGCTGCCCGAGGCCAACGCGGCCCGGCGCAGCAGCGTGAGCGCGAGCCACCTTTGCATCGGGCTGGAGTGCGGCGGCTCGGACGGCTTTTCCGGCATCAGCGCCAACCCGGCGCTGGGCGCGGCGATGGACATCCTGGTGCGCCACGGCGGCACCGCCATCCTGTCGGAAACGCCCGAAATCCATGGCGTGGAGTTCATGCTCACGCGCCGCGCCATCAGCCCCGCCGTGGGCCAAAAGCTGCTCGACCGCCTGGCCTGGTGGCAGCGCTACACGGCGGGCCAGAACGTCCAGTTCAACGGCCAGGTGACCCACGGCAACCAGGCCGGCGGGCTGGCCAACATCGTCGAAAAATCCCTGGGCTCGGCCATGAAGAGCGGCACCACGCCGCTGCGCGCGGTGTACGAATACGCCGAGCCGATCACCGAAAGCGGCCTGGTATTCATGGACTCGCCGGGCTACGACCCCGTGGCCTGCACCGGCCAGATCGCCAGCGGCGCCAACCTCATCTGCTTTACCACCGGGCGCGGCTCGATGTTCGGCAGCAAGCCCGCCCCCACCATCAAACTGGCCAGCAACACGCCGATGTACCGGCGCCTGCAAGAGGACATGGACATCAACTGCGGCCTGATCATCGATGGCGCATGCAGCGTGCCCGAAATGGGCCAGCGCATCTTCGAGCAGATACTGCACCACGCCAGCGGCGCGCCCACCAAAAGCGAGCAATTGGGGCTGGGCGACCATGAGTTTGTGCCTTGGCATTTGGGGGTCGTTGGTTGATGCCGGGGGCATGGCGGCCAGTGCGGGATGGAGGTTGGGGTTTTGGGGGTGCTGGCCGCAGGTTGTTGCACCGGGGACGGGATCGCCCGATCGCCCGCCCAAGCCAGCGCGGTTTGGCGGGCAATTCCATCCGCTGGGGTCGTGCTGCTCATGGCGCCATGGCCCTGGGCACCACCGACCCGCGCATCAAGCCCCGAAGCATCCGGAAGATCAAAAGCATCAAAACCAGAGGCGCAACATGCGGGGAAATGTCAACTCCCCGCCACCTTCATCCGCTCCACGAGAATCGAGCCCACGGTCTTGGCGCCGTAGTTGTAGGCATCCGCTCCCACGGCCGCTATGCCCCTGAGCATGTTCTTGAGGTTGCCGGCGATGGTGATTTCATGCACCGGGTAGGCAATCTGGCCGCGCTCTACCCAAAAGCCGCTGGCGCCGCGTGAATAGTCGCCGGTGACCGGGTTCAGACCCTGGCCCATCAGTTCGATCACGAACAGCCCGGTGCCCAGTTTTTGCAGCATCGCGTCGAGATCGTCGCCGGGTTGGGTCAGGCGCGATGTGAGTGTCAGGTTGTGCGAACCGCCGGCATTGCCCGTGGTTTGCAGGCCCAGTTTGCGGGCCGAGTAGCAAGACAGGAAGTAGCCTTGCACACGCCCGTGCTTGACCACCTTGCGGGGCGCTACGCGCACGCCTTCGTCGTCGAATGGCGCGCTGCCTTTGCCGCCCGGGACAAAGGGGTCTTCCAGGATGTCGATATGCAGGGGAAAGATCATTTTGCCGAGCGAATTGGGCAAAAAGCTGCTTTTGCGGTACAGCGCGCTGCCGCTGATGGCCTGCACAAAGCCGCCGAGCAGGCCGGCGGCCAGCGTGGCCTCGAACAGCACCGGGCATTGCGTGGTGGCGATCTTGCGGCTGCCCAGGCGGCTCAGGGCGCGTTCGGCGGCGTAGCGGCCTATGGCCTGGGGCGAGGCCAGTCGGGTGGCGTCGCGCATCGAGCTGTACCAGGCGTCGCGCTGCATTTCGGCGTTTTTGCCGGGCAGTTTGGCGATGGGGGCCACCGAAACGCTGTGGCGCGAGGAGGCATAGCCGCCGCGAAAGCCGCGCGTGTGGGCGCTGAAGAAATGGCTTTGCTGGGCCGATACGCTGGCGCCTTCGCTGTTGCTGATGCGGCGGCTGGTCTGGAGTGCTGCGGCCTCGCATTCCAGCGCCAGGCGGGCGGCTTCTTCGCTGGTGATGGGCCAGGGGTGGAACAGGGCCAGATCACGATGGCTGGCGGGCGGGGCGATATCGGCTTCGTCGGGCAGGCCGGCCATCGGGTCTTCGGCGGTGAAGCGGGCGATGTCGTAGGCGGCCTGCACGGTCTGCTCTATGGCCCGGGTGGAAAAGTCCGAGGTGCTGGCCTGGCCGCGCCGGTGGGCCATGTAGACCGTCACGCCCAGCGATTTGTCGCGGTTGCGCTCGACGTTTTCCAATTCACCTTTGCGCACGCTGACCGACAGGCCGCAACCCTCGGAGGCTTCGGCTGCGGCATCGGTGGCGCCGAGCTTTTTGGCATGGGCCAGGGCGCGGTCTACCAGCTCTTCAAAAAATGGGCGGCTGTAACTGAAGCCGCTGTCGGGGCGATGCTCGGGGCGATGCGCTGGCGCAGCGGCCGCCGTGCTGGGGGTGTGGTCGGTGGGTGGGTTCATGGCGGCCGCTATGATACTTGCCGCTGCGCAGCGCCTTTTTTGCGCCCGTTTCCTTGCGCTCCCGGTGTGCGTTTTCTGCGCGTTTTTCTGCGTGCTGTGCCGCCATTTTCTTTGCCTCCATCCGATGTCACGCAAACTCCAAAAAGGCTATTTCGTCAAGGGCCGGTTCGTTGCCGAAGGCAGCGCGCAGGACGTTCAGTTCAAGGCCGAACGCAAAGGCCGGCCCGACGCCAGCCGCACCGATCTGAAGCGCGAAAGCGCTGGCCTGCAAGCGCTGGGCAAGGAGTTGCTGGACCTGCGCGCCGATTTGTTCGATGCGCTGGGTTTGCCTGACGATCTGGTGCAGGCCCTGGCCGAGGCCCGGCGCATCACCGACTTCGAGGGCAAGCGCCGCCAGTTGCAGTATGTGGGCAAGATCATGCGCCGGCTCGAACCGGCCCTGGTGCAGGCCGCGCGCCAGGCCTTGGCGACGCAGCGCAAGGGTTCGGCCGCCGAGAAACTGCTGTTGCACCAGACCGAACAATGGCGCGACCGGCTGGTTGCCGATGACGCGGCGCTGCCCTCCTGGATGGCCGCGCACCCCGGCACCGATACGCAGCAACTGCGCGCACTGATTCGCCAGGCCCGCAAAAGTGCGCCAGCGGCCGGCCAGGCCGCGCTGTCGCAGGGCCTGGCACCGCGCAAGGGCCGTGCTTACCGCGAACTGTTCCAACTGGTGCGCGGGCATCTGGGTGGCGCGGATGTGCCGGACATGCATCAGGAGCACGACGATGAGTGACACCCCGGGCCACCGCAGCGACCCGCACCATGGCCATGATCCGGTCAGGATCGGCATCGTCTCGATCAGCGACCGCGCGAGCAGCGGCGTCTATGCCGACCAGGGCCTGCCCGCGCTACAGGACTGGCTCGGGCGCGCACTGTGCAATCCGATCGTTTTCGAGCAGCGCCTGATTCCCGACGAGCAAGCCGGCATCAGCGCCACGCTGATCGAACTGGTCGACCTCGGTTGCAGCCTGGTGCTGACCACCGGCGGCACCGGCCCGGCGCTGCGCGATGTGACGCCCGAGGCCACGCTGGCCGTGGCCCACAAGCTGATGCCGGGTTTTGGCGAGCAGATGCGCCAGATCGGCCTGCGGTTCGTGCCCACCGCGATTTTGTCGCGCCAGGTGGCCGTGGTCCGCGACCGGAGCCTGATCATCAACCTGCCCGGTCAGCCCAAGGCGATTGCCCAGACGCTGGAGGGGCTGCGCGACGCCGATGGCCAGTCGCTGGTGCCGGGGATTTTTGCCGCCGTGCCTTATTGCATCGATCTGATCGGCGGGCCTTACCTCGTAACCCGCGACGCGGTCTGCCAGGCGTTCCGGCCGAAAAGCGCGCTGCGCGGCGCAGCTACTTGCCCACCAGCTCGTTGAGCTTGCCGGCTTGGAACTGCTCCTTGCGCGCTGCGTCGCCGGGCACGCAGTCATCGGCCTGCACCGAGGCCGATGACAGCTTTTCGATCGCTTGCCACAGCAATGCGATCTGGTGCTCTTGCGCGGCGGCGTGATCGATCAGGCCGCGCATGGCCTGCGAGAGCGGGTCATCCTCCTGGGTGATGCCATAGGCCGTGAATGGGTGCGCCGGCTGTGGCTCGCTCGGCTTGGCGCTGCGGCCCTGCCGGGGCATGATGATGCGGGCCGGAATGCCCACTGCCGTCGCGCCGGCGGGCACGGGCTTGATGACCACGGCGTTGCTGCCGATCTTGGCCCCGTCGCCCACCTCGAAGCCGCCGAGCACCTTGGCGCCGGCGCTGACCACCACGTCCTTGCCCAGCTTGGGGTGGCGCTGGGTGCCTTTGTACAGCGAGGTGCCGCCCAGGGTCACGCCCTGGTAGATGGTGCAGCCGTCGCCGATCTCGGCGGTCTCGCCCACCACCACGCCCATCGCATGGTCGAAGAACACGCGCTCGCCGAGCTTGGCGCCGGGGTGGATCTCGATGCCGGTGCACCAGCGCGCAAGGTGCGAGATGAAGCGCCCGAGCCACTTGAACCCATGGCCCCAACACCAGTGCGCCGGCCGGTGCAGCCAGATGGCGTGCAGCCCGGGGTAGCAGGTGATCACCTCCCAGGTGCTGCGGGCCGCAGGGTCGCGGTCGAGGATGCACTGGATATCGGAGCGCAGGCGGTCAAACATCGGTTCGGCTCAGGTGGGGTGGGGCGCACAGTCTAGGGCGTGTCGACGCCAAGTCGCGCGCCATGACCATGACGCCCATGACGCGCGCAATGGATTGTCCGCTCGGTTCGTTCTCCGGAACCGGTGCGGATGCCCAAGCCGTCAGCGGCCATGGCTTGTGCGCGGGATTTCGTATTCAAGCCGCGATTGTGAGCCGGTACATTCGACCGCACGGAAAGCCGGCCAACGCTTCAGTCCGCTGCTCGCCGGAGAATACATGGCGCCTTCAGAGGTGCGGCGCGACCGGCAAGACGCGGCTGACGAGCCGTGTCCAGTACGCCATGCCATGCCCGATCAGCCGATCGTTGAAGTCGTATTTCGGGTGGTGCAGGCTCATGATGTGGTCGGCATCGTCATTGCCCATCCACACATAGCAGCCCGGGCGCTCGCGGGAGAAGAAAGAGAAGTCTTCGGCGGCCATGGACGGTAGACGGTCGCGCACGACCTTTTCCGCGCCCAGAACCGATGCGGCCACCTCTGACGCGATGTCGGCGAGCGCCGGATCATTCACCGTCGCAGGATAGTTGCGCTGGTAGCGGATGCGAACCTTTGCCCCCAAGGCCGCCGCCGCGTTCTCGGCCACCTCGTGCAGGCGGTGCTCGACCAGGGCGCGCACAGATTCCTTGTGCGCACGCACCGAACCGCTGAGCGTCACCACCTCCGGGCCGACGTGATACGCCTGGCCACCGTGGATTTTTGCAACGCCCACCACTGCCGAGTCCAATGGATGCACGTTGCGCGCGGGAATCGATTGCAGCGCGGTCACGATGTGCGCCGCAGCCAGCACTGCGTCGATGCCTTCCTGCGGCATGCCACCGTGGCAACCCTTGCCCAGCACGTCGATGTCGAAGTAATCGACTGCGGCCATGCAGGCCGTGGCGTGGATGACTGCCTGGCCAAGTGGCACTCCTGGCCAGTTGTGCAGGCCCCAGAACGACTCCACCGGAAAGCGCTCCAGCAGTCCATCGTCCAGCATCGCCTTGGCGCCGCCGGCGCCTTCTTCTGCGGGCTGGAAGATCAGCACCACCGTGCCGTCGAAAGCGCGCGTGCGTGCCAGTTCGGCGGCCGCGCCGAGCAGCATGGCGGTGTGGCCATCATGGCCGCATCCGTGCATCACGCCTTCGCAGGTGGAGCGGTGCGGCACTGGCTTGTGGTCCGGCATGGCCAGTGCGTCCATGTCGGCGCGCAGGCCGATGGACCGCTGGCTACGGTTGGTCTTGCCCGGGATGACGCCGACGACGCCGGTGCGGCCCACCTCCGTGTGCACTTCGATGCCCAAGGAGCGAAGGTAGGCGGCCACGATGCCGGCGGTGCGGCGCTCTTCGAAAGCCAATTCGGGGTGGCGGTGGATGTCCTGGCGGAGTCGGGTCAACGCCTCGAGGCCGTTGAAGTTTTGCGAGTTCATGGCATGGGTCTTTCCGGTTGACGCAGCAGTCGGGCCTAGTGTCGCGTCACCGATCATCTGTCGGTCTGCGCTGGCCATCGAAGCGCATCGCGGCGTTGCATCGCTTGCCAATACGCTCGGTATTGGCTGCGCGATGCGCCTTGCGCTGCGCTCCGATGGCTGCGCGCAGCCTACGACATCTGATCGGTGA
>Ga0081606_1000142_pt1 | contig 38824 bp, 40 predicted proteins | sample EareggfetidaYelm_FD_71127 | JGI IMG/M metagenome (GOLD analysis project Ga0081606, IMG submission 71127) | Earthworm egg capsule microbial community from the University of Washington, USA - E. fetida Yelm (SPADES assembly) (version 2) | ecosystem: Host-associated > Annelida > Reproductive system...
GAAGTGGGGACTCTGGAGCGCTGGTTCGGGCATGCGCAGCCCCAACCTGCCACGCAGGCATGGACTGCCGCCCCCCCGGTTTCATGCCCGTGATCACCACGGCGCTGTCCGCACGAGCCCAAGCGTTTTGCCTGGCTTGGCCGCCGTGCATCCGTCACTCGGGTTGGATGCCTGCGGCGCGGATCACCTGCCCCCATTTGCGCGACTCGGCCGCCTGGAACGCTGCCAGCCCTTCGGGCGTGCTGGTGACCACCTCGCCGCTGGTGCTCGCCCGATAGGCCACGAAGGTGGGTGCCGACGCCGCGTCGATCACCATTTCATTGAGCTTGCCGGTAATCGCGGCCGGCGCGCCGGGCGGCAGGTAGACGGCCGTCCAGTACGACATGTCGTAGCCCTTGACGCCGGCTTCCTCCACCGTGGGCAATGCCGGCACTGCGGCCAGCCGCTGGTTGCCGCTCACGGCGAGCGCGCGCAGCTTGCCGCTCTTGACCTGCGGCAGCGCAGTCGGTGTATCGGCGAACATGAAGTCGACCTGGCCGCCCAGCAGATCGGTGATGGCCATGGGGTTGCTCTTGTAGGGCACGTTCACCACGTCGATGCCGGCCATCTGCTTGAGCGATTCGCTGGCCACGCGGCTGGACGAACTGCCGCTGCCGAAGTTGAGTTTGCCGGGCGACTTCTTCGCGGCGGCGATCAGGTCGGCCACCGACTTGATCGCTGAATCCGCATTCACCAGCAGCAGCATATGTCCCTTGGACAACAGCGCCACCGGGGTGAAGTCTTTCACCGGGTCGTAGGGCAGTTTCTTGAACAGATGCTCGTTGGCCGCATGCGTGGTGTTGGTCGTCATCAGCACCGTGTAGCCGTCGGGCACGGCCTTGGCCACGTACTGCGCGGCGAGGAAGCCGCTGGCACCGGCCCGGTTGTCGACGATGACGGGCACCTTGTACTGCGCACCCAGCGCCTGCGCCAGACTGCGCGCCAACTGGTCCGTGCCGCTGCCGGCAGCGAAAGGCACGACGATGGTTATCGGCCTGGCGGGGTACGGCTGGGCCTGCGCGGCAGTGGCGGCAGCAGCCGTGGCGAGCATGGCCGCAGCCCATGCCGCCGACATGCGCAGCCGAATGAAAGGAGTCGGCACGGTGGAGTTCTTTCGTGAAATTTTCTTTGCAGTCAGTGCCGCAAGCGCTCCAGCGTGCCGGCGCGCATGAGCTTTCCCGGCAAGGGATGGCCGACGATCTGTTCGGCCAGCCGCGCGCATTCGATCAGCGCCTCCAGATCGACGCCGGTGTCGATGCCCATTTCCTCGCACATGAACGCGAGGTCTTCGGTGCAGATATTGCCGGCCGCGCCAGTGTGCCCGGCGAACGGGCAACCACCGAGTCCGGCGCATGCGCTGTCGAAGGTGTCGATGCCCATCTGCAAGCCCATCAGCGCATTGGCCATGGCCGTGCCGCGCGTGTCGTGCAGGTGCAGGCCGAGGCGCAGCGCCGGCCAGCGTTCGCGCACGGCGCCGATCGCCGAGGCTATCGCATTCGGCTGGGCCCAGCCCACGGTATCGGCCAGCCGCAGGATCGGCAACGGCAGGCCGAATTCGTCCATCAGGCCGAGCAGTTGCGATACGCGTTCGACCACGGTGGCGGCGCCGATCGCGCCTTCGAGGTTGCAACCGAAGGCTGTGGTGACGCTGGCTCTGGTTACGGCAATCGCATGTTCGACGCAAAACGCCAGCGTCGTCCGCTGCGCATCGAGCAAAGCGGCCGTGCCCTTGCCGTAGTTGCGCACCGAAAACGCCTCGGACGCACTGACGCTCACCGTGCCTTCGATGTCGAGTGGCGTGCCCAGTGCGCGCTGCATGCCGCGCAGGTTGAGCCACAGGCCGGTGTAGCGCACGCCCTGGCGCTTGCGGATCGACTGCGCGACGAGTTCCGCGTCGGCCATGCCGGGCACGCGCCCGGGGTTGACGAAGGACACGCACTGTATCTCTCGCAGGCCCGTCCGGGCCAAGGCTTCGATGAGGCGCACCTTGTCTGCCGACGCAATCGGCCCGGCTTCCATCTGAAAGCCCTCGCGCGGGCCTTCTTCATGCAGATGCACGTGACGGGGAAGGTCAGACATCCGGGCCTCCTTGCGGCACGGGTGCGCCCAGCTCGGCGTTGTGCTGGCCCAGGCGCGGGGCGACCGAGCGGTGCGCAGGCCGCAGGCCATCGATCGACATCGGCAACGCCGTCAGCCGGAAATCCTCGCCCGGCACGGCTTGCAGCATGTCCAGCGCTTGCACCTGCGGGTGCGCAATGGCCTGCGGCACGGTGTGCACCGGCGCGCAGGGCACACCTGCGCCGGCGAACCGGGCCATCCATTGCGCCCGGGTCTGCGTGCGCAGCAGCGGCACGATCTGTTCGAGCAGCGCCGTCTGGTGCCGCAGCCGCAGCCGGTTGCTCGCAAAGCGCTCGTCGGCAATCCAGTCGTCGCGCCCGAGTTCATGCGCGAACCGGGCGAAAAGCCGGTCGTTGCCACAGCAGATCAGCAACGGCGCATCGGCCGTGTCGAAGGCCTCGTAGGGCACGAAGCCGGGGTGGCCCGACCGGTGGCGCTCCGGCAAACGCCCTTCGTTGACATAGGCGTCGGTCTTCTGGGCCGTCCAGACCAGGGCCGTTTCCAGCAGCGAGGTGCTGACGATACCGCCCTTGCCTGTCTGCTGGCGCCGCTGCAATAGCGCCAGCGCACCGATCACGGCCCACATGCCCGTGCCTTGGTCGCAGACCGAGGCGCCGGTGCGCATCGGCGGATCATCGGGCCCACCATTGATGCTCGACAGCCCGCTGAAAGCCTGGATCAATGGCTCGTAGCCCGGCTGCATGCTGAGCGGCCCGGTGTGGCCGAAAGCCGAGATCTCGCAATAGATCAGGCGCGGGTAGCGCGCGCACAGCGTCGGCCCGTCGATCTGCATGGACCGGGTGACGCCGGGGCGCAGGTTGTGGATCAGGATGTCCGTGCCGGCCGCCAGCCGGTCGAAGGCTTGCATGCCTTGGTCGCTCTTGAGGTCGATGGCGACGGACTTCTTGCCGCGATTGAAGACGTGGAAGTTGATCGAGTCGCCATGGCGAAAGGCCGACCCCATGTGGCGCGCGTCGTCGCCACCATCGGTGCGTTCGAGCTTGACCACGTCGGCCCCGAGGTCGGCAAGAATCGCGCCGGCGAACGGTCCCGCCAGCACCTGTCCGAGTTCCAGCACCCGGATGTTTTGCAGTGTCTTTGCCATGTGTGCTTTCACCGGTCCGTTCCGGTTCGATACCGGGCCGGGCCTTTGTCTCCATCGATGATGGCGGAGTCTGGCCTGCGCTCATCGATATGGGAAATACAATATTTTTATTTCAGGTTCATTCGTAGCCGAACGAGCGCACGCGCGCCTGGTCGTCGGCCCAGCCGGAGCGCACCTTGACCCATAGTTCCAGGAAGACTTTGGCGTCGAGCTGTTTTTCCAGTTCCTGGCGCGCCTCGGTGCCGATGCGCTTGAGGCGCTCGCCTTTGTCGCCGATGACCATCATCTTGTGGCTGTCGCGCTCGACCACGATGGTGGCGGCGATCTTCACCAAGCGCTTGTGCTGCCGACTGAGCTCTTGCCCGAACCGGTCGATGAGCACCGTCGAGGTGTAGGGCAGTTCGTCGCCGGTGAAGCGAAATAGCTTCTCGCGCACGGTCTCGCTGGCCAGGAATTTTTCGCTGCGGTCGGTCAGTTCGTGCGGCGCGTACCACCAAGCCTGCTCGGGCAGGTAGCGGGCGCAGATGCCGAACAGGCGCTCGATGTCGCCCTGGTTCTTGGCCGACATGGGCACGAACTCGGCAAACGGGTGGCGCTCCTGCATGCTTTGGAGCCAGGGAGCGATGTCGGCGCGGCGCGGCACCAAGTCGAGCTTGTTGGCCAGCAGCAGCGTTGCGACGCCGGGCTTGAACAGTGACAGTACTTTGGCATCGGCCAGCGTGAAGTTGCCGGCCTCGACCACGAAGAGGATCAGGCTGACATCGCCGAGCGCGCCCACCACGGCCTTGTTCAGCGATTTGTTCAGCGCGTTCGCATGCCGGGTTTGAAAGCCCGGCGTGTCGACGAAAACGAATTGCGTCTGCGCGCGCGTGCAAATGCCCGTGATGCGGTGGCGCGTGGTCTGCGCCTTGCGCGAGGTGATGCTGATCTTCTGGCCCACCAGCGCGTTGAGCAAGGTCGACTTGCCCACATTCGGCTTGCCGACGATGGCTATTGCGCCGCAGCGTTGGCCGGGCGTGGCCGCTGCAACGCCTGTAACGCCTGCGGCGGTCAGCATCGCATCCAGATCATGGGGTGCCAAGGCGCTTGTTGCAGCTTCGCCATCGGCTACGTTTTTGGTAGCGCCGTTCATAAATTTCTGGCTTTCAATGTGGCCAGCATGGCCGCCGCCGCCGCCTGCTCGCCGGCCTGGCGCGAGCCGGCGCTGCCGCGCTCGGTCAGGCCCAGAGCGGGAATACCGCACGCGACTTCGAAGGTCGGACAATGCGCCGCCCCGACCCTTGCCACCACCTGGTACTGGGGCGGTTTCATTTTGCGGCTCGCGAGCCACTCCTGCAATGCGGTTTTGGCGTCCCTGGCCGCCGCCTGCATCCGGGGGCTGATCTCCACATCCTGGAACAGGCGCTGCACCAGCGCTTGGGCGCTGGCGTAACCGGCATCCAGGTACACGGCGCCGATCAGCGCTTCCAGCGCATCGGCCAGGATCGATGGGTGTTGCAGGCCGCCGGATCCGGCCTCGTCCGGTTGCAGTTCATCAGCGCACCGGCGCCGTGAACGGCGTTGCCGGTTGCCCGAGAGGCTCTCGCCCAGACGCAGCGCCTGGGCCAGTGGCAAGCGCAAGGCCAACTGGTACAGGCTCTCCTGTCTGACGAGGTTGGCGCGGACACGCGAGAGTTCCCCTTCGGGCAGGGCCGACAAGCGCTGGTAGAGCAGGCTGGAGACGGCCAGATTCAGCACGGAGTCGCCCAAGAACTCCAGCCGCTCGTTGTGCTCGGCAGAAAAACTGCGGTGCGTGGTGGCGCGCTCGAGCAGACCGGGGTCGGAAAAAACATGCTGCAAGCGCTCTTGCAGCGCAATCAGGTCGGGCCGCACTTAGTGGGTCTGCGCGGCAAAGCGGTACACGAGGTAGGCCGGACCGCCCAACGCAATGGCGCGCTCGTACTTGAACGACACCACCACCTGGCCGCCATGTTCGGTGATTTCCAGGTCCTCGCTCTTGATCGAGCGAATGTCATTGACCTGGGCAGTGCGGTCGAAGGCCGCACGCACTGCGTCGGCGGGACCGGCCAACTTGGCCTTTTCGATCGCCCTTTTCGCGGAGAGATACTCTATGAAAATCGGCACCGACTGGCCGCCGATGACCACGCCGGCCAGCAGCAGCACGAGAATGAAGACCAGCCCATAAAAAGACAGCCCGCGCTGGCGCGAGCGGCGACGATGCATGTTCATACAGCTTACCTCCTCGTGGTGTGATGCCATGGTCATGGCTCAGTGAAAGGGGCCTATGCGCCCGAGATTACCGAAATTCATCCAGACAAAAAAAGCCTTGCCGACGATGTTGCCCTCGGGCACGAAGCCCCAGTAGCGCGAGTCCAGTGAGTTGTCCCGATTGTCGCCCATCATGAAGTAGTGCCCCTGCGGCACTTTGCAGACCACGCCTTCGACGCTGTAGCGGCAGTTTTCGCGGTAGGCGAAATGGCTGGCTCCTTGCACGAAGGCGGGCGCATCCGGATTGTTCAGCAAGCGGTGCGACTCGGCGCCGAGCCGCTCCTCCCACTGCGGGAAGTAGCGCATTGCGTCTTCTTCGAGGAAGTCCGGCAACGCCTTGGTTTCGATGGCCTGGCCATTGATGGTCAGACGCTTGTTGATGTAGGCGACCTCGTCTCCGGGCACACCGACCACGCGCTTGATGTAGTCCTGGCTCGGCTGCGGTGGATAGCGAAACACCATCACATCGCCGCGTGCGGGCGGGTTGCCTGCGGTGATCCTGGTGTTGATGACGGGCAGTCGGATGCCGTAAGTGAACTTGTTCACCAGGATCAGGTCGCCCACCAACAGGGTCGGGATCATCGAGCCTGACGGGATCTTGAAAGGCTCGACAAGAAACGAGCGCAGGAAGAACACGGCGGCAATGACCGGAAACAAACCCGCAGTCCAGTCCAGCCACCAGGGCTGCATCAGCAGCCGCTCCCGGGCCTTGCGGACAGCCTCGGCAGCGCCCGGCTCGCCAGCCATGCCTGCAATTGCTCTCGATCGAGCCGATGTACCAGGCGCCGGCATAGGCCGCGAACGCGGCCAGCACCAGGGCCGTGAAAACTTGCATGAATTGCGTCATTCTTGCACCTGCAAAATGGCCAGGAACGCCTCTTGGGGCACCTCGACCGATCCGATTTGTTTCATCCGCTTCTTGCCGGCTTTCTGTTTTTCCAGCAACTTGCGCTTGCGCGTGATGTCGCCTCCATAGCATTTGGCCAGCACGTTCTTGCGCAAGGCTTTGATGGTTTCGCGTGCAATGATGTTGGCGCCTATGGCCGCCTGAATGGCCACGTCGTACATCTGGCGGCTGATGATTTCACGCATCTTGGCGACCACTGCGCGGCCACGGTGCTGCGACTGCGAGCGGTGCACGATGATCGACAGCGCATCGACCTTGTCTCCGTTGAGCAGGATATCGACCTTGACCACATCGGAAGCGCGGTACTCTTTGAACATGTAGTCCATCGATGCATAGCCGCGCGAGACCGACTTGAGCTTGTCGAAGAAGTCGAGCACGATCTCGCCGAGCGGCATGTCATAGGTGAGCATCACCTGGCGACCGTGGTAGGCCATGTTCATCTGCACGCCCCGCTTCTGGTTGGCCAAGGTCATCACCGGGCCGACATAGTCCTGCGGCATGTACAGATGCACCGTCACGATGGGCTCGCGGATTTCGCTGAGCCGCCCTTGGTCGGGCATCTTCGACGGATTCTCGACCATCAGCACCTGGCCATCGGCCTTGACCACTTGGTAGACCACGCTGGGCGCAGTGGTGATCAGGTCCTGGTCGAACTCGCGCTCCAGACGCTCCTGCACGATCTCCATATGCAGCAGGCCCAGGAAGCCGCAGCGAAAACCAAAGCCCAGCGCCTGGCTCACTTCCGGCTCGTAGTGCAGCGAGGCGTCGTTGAGCTTGAGCTTTTCCAGCGCATCGCGCAGCGAGTCATAGGCACTGGCCTCGGTGGGGTACAGCCCGGCGAACACCTGCGGCTGGATTTCCTTGAAACCGGGCAAAGCCTGCGCCGCCGGGCCTGCGTTGTTCGGCAGTTTCTTCTCCAGCGTGATGGTGTCGCCGACCTTGGCCGCCTGCAACTCCTTGATGCCGGCAACGACATAGCCTACCTGCCCGGCGGCCAGCGCATCACGCGGCTCGTTGGCCGGGGTGAACACGCCCAGGCCGTCGGCGTTGTAGACCGCGCCACTGGCCATCATCTTGATGCGCTCGCCCTTGAGCAAACGACCATCGACCACCCGCACCAGCATCACCACGCCGACGTAGCTGTCAAACCAACTGTCGATGATCATCGCGCGCAGCGGGCCATCGGCCTGGCCGCGCGGTGCCGGCACCTTGGCCACGATGGCTTGCAAGATATCGTCTATGCCCATGCCGGTCTTGGCCGAGCAAGGGATCGCGTCGGTCGCGTCGATGCCGATCACATCCTCGATCTCGGCTTTGGCATTGTCCGGGTCGGCATTGGGCAAATCCATCTTGTTCAGCACCGGCACCACTTCGACCCCCAGTTCCAGGGCCGTGTAGCAGTTGGCCACCGTCTGCGCCTCCACCCCCTGCGATGCATCGACCACCAGCAACGCGCCCTCGCAGGCCGACAGCGAACGGCTGACCTCATACGAGAAGTCGACATGCCCCGGTGTGTCGATCAGATTGAGCTGGTAGACCTGCCCGTCCCGGGCCTGGTATTGCAGCGCGGCGGTCTGCGCCTTGATGGTTATCCCACGCTCTTTTTCGAGATCCATCGAGTCCAGAACCTGGGCCTGCATCTGACGGTCCGCCAGCCCTCCGCAGCGCTCGATCAAGCGGTCGGCCAGCGTCGATTTGCCATGGTCGATATGCGCAATGATGGAAAAATTTCTGATGTGCTTCATCAACGGAAAGCGTCAAGTAATTGAATGGAAACGGCGCACCCAGAAAAAAGGGCGCGTCAAGTGGCGACGCGCCCTGAACCAACGATCATTGGCAACTGCGATGGTTGGAACCCCATTGTAGGCAAAAAGACCGTCTGTCAAAGACCGGGTGAGCGCATCCAAGGGGAGTTGCCAGGGTGCAACAAGGATTTTATACACAATTTATTCACAGACTACGCAAGCACGGCGCTGGACAACCTGTGCATGGCACGAGAACATTCCGCATCGTGAACCCGACGGCACCCGATATGCAGATCAGCGTTGAATGACGGCCTGCATTCTATCGAGTCCGGTTGATGAAATCCCGAAAACAGGTCGCCACCATCGACACGAAAAAACGACCTGGCCGCCAAAAACCCTCTGCCAGCAGCGGGAAATGGGTCGCTGGCACCCCATCCCCGCGCTGGCACAGCCCCTCAGCGGGCCGGACGAATCAACGCGTATTGGGTCCATTCCCCGCGCCGATACAGCAAGTTGATGGCCTTGCTCTTGTCCGCCTTGGCCAGCACCGCATCGAAGTCCTTGACCCCCGAGATTTCGGTGTTGGCGATCGACAAGATGATGTCGTCTTCACGCAAACCGGCCCGGGCCGCAGCGTCAGTGGCCGCGAGCACCACCACCCCGCCTTTGAGCTTGAGTTCTTTCTTTTGTGCGTCCGACAGTTCCGTCACCGACAGCCCGATTTGCTGCGCCGCTGCCGATGCCTTGGGATTGTCCTCGCGCTCAGCCGCCTTGCCGGTCGCTTTGTCGGGTTCGATGGCCGCAATGGTGATGCCCAGGTCGCGCGTCACGCCGCGGCGAAATACCGTCACCACGCTCTTGCTGCCTGGCTTGGTGGCGCCCACCAGGCGTGGCAGGTCGGCCACCTTCTCGATGGCCTTGCCGTCGAAGCGCGTGATGATGTCGCCGGCCTCGACGCCGGCCTTGTCTGCCGGCGAGCCGGCCTCCACACCCGAAACCAAGGCGCCGATCGGCTTGCCCAGGCCGATAGACTCCGCGACATCCTTGCTGACGGGGCCGATCTGTACGCCGATACGGCCGCGCGTGACACGGCCCGTGGCGCGCAGTTGATCGCTGACACGGATCGCTTCGTCCATCGGAATCGCGAACGAAATGCCCATGAAGCCCCCCGAGCGGGAATAGATCTGGCTGTTGATGCCCACCACCTCGCCGCGCATGTTGATCAGCGGCCCGCCGGAGTTGCCGGGGTTGATCGCGACATCGGTCTGTATGAATGGCAGGTAATCCCCGGTGTCGCGCTGCTTGGCGCTGACGATGCCGGCAGTGACGGTGCTTTCCAGACCGAACGGTGAACCAATCGCCATCACCCACTCGCCGACCCGCAGCCGGCCCACATCCCCGACCTTGACCGCCGGCAGGCCGGTGGCATCGATCTTGACCACGGCGACATCGGTGCGCTTGTCGGTGCCGATGATCTTGGCCTTGAATTCGCGCTTGTCGGTGAGTGTGACGATGACCTCATCGGCCCCGTCGACCACATGGGCGTTGGTCATCACGAAACCATCGGTCGTCAGGATGAAACCGGAGCCCACACCGCGTGATTGCGGCGCCTCGTCCTGCCGGGGTCTTGGCTGGCGCGGCATGTTCGGCATGGGCAGGCCAAAGCGCCGGAAGAACTCCAGCATTTCTTCGTCCATCGGACCGCTGTTGGAGCGGCTCGATACTTTCTCTGCCGTGCGGATGTTGACCACCGACGGACCGACCTGGTCCACCAGATCGGTAAAGTCCGGCAGACCACGGGCCGCAACGGCGGGCTGGGTCAACGCGGCGTGGGGCAACACCAGCAGGCTGGCCGCCCCGCAAAGCAGGCTGGCAAACACAACGGAGCGCGTTGCGCTCCGGGCGAACTTCGGCTTGAACATCATCGACCTTTCGTAATTGGTGGCAAATGCGGGCAATCGATGCGGGCAATCGATTGGGCTGTCACTGTGAAGGGCAGGGCCGCCAATTGGTTCCCGAACCGGGCAACTCTTTTCATGCCCGTCGGCGGGGGCCTGCGGCCTGCGGCAGGCTCAACGCAAACGCTCCAACTGCCCGGCAAAAAGGCGCAGCGTCGACAGCGGAACCTCGCCCACCGCAGTGACCCACATGTCAGGCGCGACACGCTGGGCCAAAAGCTGCGTCGCACCCATGCCGGATATCTGAGGCCGCGCCGGATGGTGCTGCGGGTCAAAGGGCTCCAGGAACAGCGAAACGGAAGCCAGTCCATCGGAATAAAGACACTGCAACACACTGGGCGCATCATCGGCCATGGAGACGGCGCGCCGGTGGCAACTGACTGGAACAAAGCCCGCGACCGGCTGGCGCAGCGTCCAGCCCTCCTCTTTGGCGGTGGTTTTGACCACGGGCGGAGCAATGAGTTTGTAGCCCGCCGTGGCGTCCATCAGGCGCGAGAGCTGATCGACCTGCACCGGCGCGTTCAAATCCAGCTCTGAAAACGCGGCCTGCTCCAGCACCCGTCCGTCCGGGGCCAGCGTTTGCAGCTTCACCGCCAGCCCGGTGTCGCGCTCGCTCCACAGCCGATAGCCAAAGCGCAGCGTATCGACGGGCTTGAACCACACCACATCGGCAACGAATCCGGCCACCCGCTCCTGTCCCATCAGACGGGAGACGTAGAACTGCCCGACCGAGGTGCCACTGACCGGCGGAACCGGCGGAAAAAGACCGACAGCGTCGCGCCGGTCGGCGCGCACGATGCGCTGCTGCGGCAAAAAGGTGCGCACCTCGTCATCGCGCCTGAAGACGGTGCGCGGCGTGCCGCTGAGCGATTCGACCCGCTCCATCTGCCGCTGCCCATCGCAGGCATGCCAGATGCGCGCGCTCGACATCGCGCCATTGGCCGACAGCACGACGAAAGTGCCCGCATAGGAGCGGTGGCAGGGCGCACTGCGCATGCGTTCGAGCCATTGCGCCATATCGCGCTCGGCGGGCGCTGCCACAGGCTCAGCGGCGGCAACGCCTTGCGCTTGCGCGGCGCCGATGACACAAGGCAGCAGGCCCAGGCCGCAGCAAGCCGCCGCCAGCATCGACCCGAACCATCGATGCCGCAGCCGTCCGGACAGCGCTGCCACGCCAAACAGATTCATCACAGCATCTCAGCGGCCGGGGTTTTCAAACGTCGCATTGCGCAAGAAGCCCGTTGGCATTTGCACTGCCGACATGCTGCCAAACTGCTTGTGGGCAGCCAGCAACTCATCCAGACGAGGGTCACGAATCATCAGCTGCTGCCCGTCGGTATCGGCCACCGCGACCAGCGGTTCCGCCGACGCAGCCGCCTGTGACTGGGCTGGCACCCCCGCAAAGCCGCCGCCCTGCAGCGGGGCCAGCGCACTCCAGCCGATGACCCCGAGCGCCGCCAGCGAGGCCAGGCCGGCAAGCATCTTCCAGCGGAAAACCGAGGCATTGGCGGCGGATGTCGCAGCGCTGCGTGCCGGGGCCATCAGCGGCGCCTGAACCAGCGTCCGGGGCCGCGCAGCAAGCGCCTCTTTGGCCAACTGCGCGCGCAAACGCGGCATGAATGCAGGATCGGCCGGGCGCGCCAAATCCGGGGAGCGCAGCGCAGCGCCCACCAGGTGATAGAGCTGCCATGTCGCACGCCCGTTTTCATCGTCAACCGCAAATGCCAGCGCCGCTGCCAATTCCTCGGCATCGAGTTGGCCATCGGCCAGCGCAGACAAGCGCTCGTTCATCTCATCGTTGTTCATGCCATCACCTCACCACCGTTTGCCTGACTGGTTCTCAAGCAACGGACGCACTTTGGCCGAAATGGCCTCGCGCGCCCGGAATATCCGGGACCGGACCGTGCCGATAGGGCAGCCCATGGCCGCAGCAATCTCCTCGTAGCTGAGCCCCTCGATCTCGCGCAGCACCACGGCCTGGCGCAGATCCTCGGGCAAGTCCTGCACGGCCGCGTTCACGGCCTGCGCGACCTCTTGGGCGGCCAGCACGGTCTCAGGGGTTTCGTCGCTGGTTAGTTCATGCCCGGGATAGGAAGTTTCGTCCTCTTGCTCATTGCCACGCAAGGCATTTTCGGAAATGACCGGATTGCGCTTCATCTCCATCAACGCCTTCTTCGCGCTATTGACGGCAATGCGGTACAGCCAAGTGTAGAACTGCGCGTCGCCCCGGAATTGATGCAGGGCGCGGTAAGCCCGGATGAACGTCTCCTGGGCAATGTCCTGGACCAGATCCGTGTCGCGCACCATGCGCCCGATCAAGCGCTCGATGCGGCGCTGGTATTTGATGACCAGCAACTCATAGGCGCGCTGATCGCCCGCGACCGTGCGTTCCACCAGTTGGAGATCGCTGTTCTCGGCGGGGGAGGGCTCAGGGACGGTCATGGATACTCGGGATGGACGCCCCACGGCTACGACGGGCCAGGGGCGATGGCGTCAGCATTGCCGGTGCCCGGTCTGGCGCGCGAATATACCGCACGGCGCAGGTCGAGCCAGCGCTCGGGCTGGCTCGATCGCTCCAGCCACAGCCAGATGCGGCGCCGTTCCATCGGACGCACGCACAGCCACAACTGCGTTTGCATGTCCAAAAGAACCTCGGGCGGCCCGGAAAGTGGCCATGAAATCGCCCCGGGCCTGTTCGTCTCCAACGCCCAGGCCTGGCCATCCCAGTGGATCAGCCCGGAGAACTGGCCGAGCCAAAAATGCAATGCACCGGACAGCGCCAGCAGCCACAGGCCAGCGGCGACCCAACCTGCTGCCCATGCAGACCGCGCCCCCAACACCACCCAAGCCGCAAGGACCATGGCGCTGCCCAGCAGCCAACACACGAGCAGCGCGCCCAGGACGGCGCTGCGCTGCAACGGATACTGCACTGCGGGCGGGTGCCGTGAGCGTGGGGTCATGCCGTAGTCCGGTCATGCGACATGGCCGAACCCCTGGTCGGGCTTTGGCGCAAGTCCAAATCCAAATCCTGGCCGCTCTCGTAATGTCTGGCCAGCGGCGATCAGATGCGTTTGAAAACCAGCGTCCCGTTGGTGCCGCCGAAACCGAAGTTGTTTTTGATGGCCACGTCGATTTTCATGTCCCGCGCCGTGTTGGCGCAGTAGTCGAGGTCGCACTCGGGGTCTGGATGGAACAGGTTGATGGTGGGCGGCACTTTTTGCTCGTGCAGTGCCAGCACCGTGAAAACACTTTCGATGCCGCCGGCGCCACCGAGCAAATGACCGGTCATGGACTTGGTCGAACTGATCACGGTCTTGTAGGCATGCTCGCCCAGGGCCGCCTTGATGGCGTTGCTTTCGTTCAGGTCGCCCAGCGGGGTGGAGGTGCCGTGGGCGTTCAGGTAGTCGACCTGATCGGCGTTGATGCCGGCATTGCGCAAAGCGCCGAGCATGGCGCGGCGCGGGCCGTCCATGTCGGGGGCCGTCATGTGGGAGGCGTCGGCACTCATGCCGAAACCGCTGAGCTCGGCATAGATTTTCGCGCCACGGGCTTTGGCATGCTCGTACTCCTCCAGCACCATCACGCCGGCGCCTTCGCCCAGCACAAAGCCGTCACGATCCTTGTCCCAGGGGCGCGATGCCGTCCGGGGGTCATCGTTGCGGGTGGACAGGGCGCGCATCGCGGCGAAGCCGCCAATGCCCAGCGGCGAGACCGTGGCTTCCGTGCCGCCGGCCAGCGCCACGTCGGCATCCCCGTACTCGATCATGCGGCCCGCTTCGCCGATGCAGTGCAGGCCCGTCGTGCAGGCCGTCACTACCGCCAGATTCGGCCCCTTGAAGCCAAAGCGTATCGATACTTGGCCGGCCACCATGTTGATGATCGATGCCGGCACGAAAAAAGGCGTGATCCGTCGCGGCCCGCGTTGGGCCAGTTCGGCCTGGGTGTTTTCGATCAGCGGCAGGCCGCCAATGCCGGAGCCGATCACACAGGCGATGCGGGTGGCGAACTCCTGGCTGAGCGCCGGCCCCGTGGGCAGACCGGCATCGAGCACCGCCTGCGTCGCAGCGGCAATGCCGAAATGGATGAAGGTGTCCATCGCGCGCGCATCTTTGGCGCTGAGGTAGCCGTGCAGGTCAAAACCTTTGACCTCGCCTGCGATCTGACAGGCAAAGTTCGATGCGTCGAACTTGGTAATGCGGTCGATGCCGGATTGTCCGGCAAGCAGGCTGGCCCAAGAGTCGGCCACCGTGTTGCCCACGGGGCTGACGCAACCCAGGCCGGTCACGACGACGCGACGACGGCTCATGCCTTCTGATGGGTATTGGCGTAGTCGATGGCGCTTTGCACCGTGGTGATCTTCTCGGCGTCTTCGTCCGGGATTTCGATGCCGAATTCGTCTTCCAGAGCCATTACCAATTCCACCGAGTCGAGCGAGTCGGCACCGAGGTCGGCCACGAAGGCCTTTTCATTGGTGACTTGGGACTCTTCCACACCGAGCTGTTCGGCAATGATTTTTCTGACGCGTGCTTCGATATCGCTCATGGCTTCCCTTTGGGGGTTGTGAAGGAATCCGGGATTCTAGCGGCTTGGAAGACCTGCCCCCGAGCCGCCCGCCGTCCGGATGAAGCGGCGTCGACTTTCGTCATTTACATATACAGGCCGCCATTGACATGCAACTCCTGCCCGGTCACATAGCCGGCCTCGGGGGACGCCAGATAGGCCACCGCATGAGCGATGTCTGCCGGCTGGCCCAGATGCCCGAGCGCTATCTGCATTTGCAGCGCTTTTTTCTGTTCTTCGGGCAGTTGCGCCGTCATCTCGGTGGCGATGAAGCCAGGGGCCACGCAGTTGACCGTGATGCTGCGGCTGCCCAGTTCGCGGGCCAGGGCGCGGGTCATGCCGGCGACGCCGGCCTTGGCCGCTGCATAGTTGGCCTGCCCCGGGTTGCCCATGGAGCCGACCACGCTGGAGATGCTGATGATGCGCCCGAAACGCTGCTTCATCATCGGACGGATGGCGGCGCGGCTGACGCGGAAAACGGCCTTCAGGTTGGTGTCGAGCACCGCATCCCAATCTTCATCCTTCATGCGCATGGCCAGGGTGTCGCGCGTGATGCCGGCGTTGTTCACCAGCACCTGCAAGCCGCCTTGATGCCGGGCGATGGTGTCGATCAGCGCTTCGATGGCGGCGCCGTCGTTCACATTCAGCCGCGCACCCCGGCAGCCGGGATAGGCCGCCAATACCTGGCTGACGTGCTCGGCGCCTTGGTCCGTGGTGGCCGTGCCGACCACTTGGTAGCCGCGCCGCGCCAGTTCCAGCGCAATCGCCGCACCAATGCCGCGCGATGCGCCCGTGACCAGCGCCACTGACGGTGATGCCTGCGGTACTGGTGCCGCCATTGTCGATTGCGTCATGCCAACAACTCCCGGGTTTTGGCCAATGTGGCCAGATCAAACAATGCCGCGCCGACCAACTCGGGGGCTATGCGCCGGGTCAGGCCCGTCAGCACCTGGCCCGGACCGCATTCGACGATGTGGGTGGCGCCCCGCGCCTGGAGCGCCTGCACGCATTCCACCCAGCGCACAGGGCTGAATGCCTGGCGGTACAGCGCCTGGCCAATCGCGGCGGCATCTTGCCGGACGGCCACATCCACGTTATTGACCACCGCCATGGCGGGGCTTGCGAGGGTGATGCCGGCCAGCGCTGCGCGCAGTTTGTGCGCGGCGGGCTGCATCAGGCTGCAATGGAAGGGCGCGGACACCGGCAGCGGCAACGCACGCTTGGCGCCTGCGGCCTTGAGCAGTGCGCAGGCTTTGGCGACACCGGCCTGGGTGCCGGCAATCACGGTTTGGACGGGATCATTGAAATTGACCGCCTCCACCACCTCGGTCGAGCCGGCGCCAAACGCTGCCGATGCCTCGGCGCAACCGGCGATGACCCGGGGGGCCGGCAGCCCCAGGATGGCCGCCATCGCCCCCGTGCCCAGCGGCACCGCCTCTTGCATGGCCGCAGCCCGCAGCCGCACCAGGGGGACGGCCTGGGCCAGCGTCAGCACCCCTGCGGCCACCAGGGCCGAATACTCGCCCAGCGAATGCCCGGCCAGCGCCACCGGGTCGGCCCCGCCCTCGGCGCGCCAGACGCGCCAAGCCGCCACCCCGGCCACCAGCATCACCGGCTGGGTGTTGGTGGTCAGGGCCAGCGCCTCCTGGGGGCCTTGCCCGATCAGGCGGCCCAGATCCTCACCCAGGGCCTCGGAGGCTTCCTGCAGGGTCTGCGCCACCGCCGGGTGCCCTTCCCAGCCATCGAGCATGCCCACCGATTGCGAGCCCTGTCCCGGAAAGACAAATGCAAAAGATTTCATCGAGCATCCACGAGCATCAAAGAACCACGCCACAGCGCTTATCGCTACTTCACCGTTGACTACAATTTCAAGAGCACAGCGCCCCAGGTGAAGCCGCCGCCCACCGCCTGGAGCAACAGGGTCTGGCCCGGCTTGACCCGGCCCATGCGCACCGCATGGTCGAGCGCCAGAGGAATCGATGCCGCCGAGGTATTGCCATGCTGATCGAGCGTGACCACCATTTTGTCCATGCCCATCTTCAGCCTGCGGGCCGTGCCCTGCATGATGCGGATGTTGGCCTGGTGCGGAATCAGCCAGTCGACATCCGCCGGCTTCAGACCGGCCTTGGCCAAGACCGCATGGGCTGCTTGTTCGAGCACGCCGACGGCCAGTTTGAACACCGCCTGCCCATCCATCTTCAGCACCGGATCGCCCAGCACCTGGCCGCCCGAGACGTTGCCCGGGACGCACAGGATACCGACATGCTTGCCATCGGCCTTCAGGTCGCTGCACAGGATGCCCGGCGTCGCACTCGCCTGCAGCACCACGGCGCCGGCGCCATCGCCAAACAGCACGCAGGTCGTTCGGTCATTGAAATCCAGAATCCGGCTGAAGACTTCCGCGCCGACGACCAGCGCGCAGTTGGCCGCGCCGGCCCGCACCATGGAATCGGCCACCGACAGCGCATAGACGAAGCCGCTGCACACGGCCTGCAGGTCGAACGCCGGGCAGCCATTGGCGCCGAGCTTGTTTTGCAAGATGCAGGCCGCTGCGGGAAAGACCATGTCCGGCGTCGACGTGGCGACGATGATCAGATCGATGTCCGTCGCCTGCAAGCCGGCCGCCTGCAAAGCCAGGCGCGCCGCTTGCAGGGCCAGGTCGCTGCTGCTGACATCGGGCGCAGCGAAATGGCGCGCCCGGATGCCGGTGCGCTCGACAATCCATTCGTCCGAGGTCTCGATGCCGCGCTGGCCCAGTTCGGCAACCAGATCGGCGTTGGTCAGCCGGCGCGGGGGCAAGTAGCTGCCGGTGCCGATAATGCGGGAGTAGCGTCTCATCGATGGGTCGTCGCCGCAACGTCGGGCTTGGGCTGGGCATCGGCAGGCGCCAACAGCGGCGCTGCATGCGCAATCCGGGCACGGACACGGTCGAGCAGGTTGTTGCGGGCTGCATCATACGCCCGGTTCAGGGCCTGCTCGAAAGCCATTGCGTCGGCCGACCCATGGCTCTTGAAGACCAAGCCGCGCAGGCCCAGCAACGCTGCACCGTTGTAACGGCGGTAGTCCATGCGCTTCATCAGCGCTTGCAAAACCGGGTAGGCGACGATGGCCGCCATCTTGGCAAAAACATGGCGCGAAAACTCGATCTTGAGCGCGCCGATGATCATCGCCGCCAGACCCTCGCTGGCCTTGAGCGCCACATTGCCGACGAAGCCGTCGCACACCACGATGTCGACGGAGCCCTTGAAAATGTCATCGCCTTCGACATTGCCGTGGAAATTCAAATCCCCGCACTGGGCGGCAGAGCGCAGCAGCTCGCCGGCGCGTTTGATGATTTCGCTGCCCTTGATGGCCTCCTGGCCGATGTTGAGCAGGCCCACCGTAGGTTCGCCGCCTTCCTGGAGCGCCGACACCAGGGCCGAGCCCATCACCGCAAACTGCAACAGATGCTCGGCCGAGCAATCGACATTGGCGCCCAGATCGAGCACCGTGGTGGCGCCGCCCCGGGCGTTTGGCAGTTGGGTGGCGATGGCCGGGCGGTCGATACCGTCGAGCGTTTTGAGCAGATAGCGGGCAATCGCCATCAGCGCGCCGGTGTTGCCGGCCGAGACAGCGGCCGAGGCCGCGCCATCCTTGACCTGCTGTATCGCCACGCGCATCGAAGAATCCTTCTTCTTGCGCAAGGCCACCTCCACCGAGTCGTCCATCGCCACCACTTCGGTGGCCGCCACCAGGGCGGCGCGGGCATGCGCGAACGAGCGCAGGCTGTCGGTCTGGCCGACCAGCAGCAAGCGGGCATCCGGATGATGGTCGAGAAACGCGCGGCATGCCGCGAGCGTGACGCGGGGGCCATGGTCGCCCCCCATGCAGTCAACGGCCAGTGTGATCATGGGCGACTTGTCCGGCCAACGCAGCCGGTCGGAAAGTGATGGCGACGGTCAAAGCGAAGGCCCGGGCTACGGTGGCAGCAGTAGCGTCGGGCCTATGGACGAGCCTTGATCGCGCACGGCGAGAAAGTCAGGCTTCAGACTTGGGTTTGAGCACCTGGCGGCCACGATAAAACCCGTTCGGACTGATGTGATGGCGCAGATGCACTTCACCGCTGGTGGGTTCCACGGCAATGCCGGGCAGCGCCAGCGCATTGTGCGAGCGGTGCATGCCGCGCTTGGACGGGGATTTCTTGTTTTGCTGGACAGCCATGGCGGCTCCTGATCTTCAAGGTTGGTGGAAAACGCGACCGGCCCATCGAGACACCCAGGCAGGGCAGGGCTGCGCGCGAAGCCAGCGACTATAGCACCCAATCCGAACACCCGATTCGGGGCACGGGGCAGCCGGTTCGCTGCCTTGCCAGCGGATTGCAGTTGCCACAGATTGTGGTTACCATTGGTTTCGTTTAAGACATGTCGTTGCATACCGATCGACACAGGAGCGAACATGAAGACAACCCTACTGACCATGGCAGTTGCAGTTTTGGCCAGCGCGCTGTTGGCCGCCTGCGGAGGCGGCACGCAGGCGCCACCGGGTTCAGCGCCCGTCGCAGAGGCACCATCGAGCACGCCGCCCATCGCAGAGGCGCCGCCGAGCGCACCGGCTGCTTCCGTGAAGCGCTTCCAACTCGAAGAGGTCAAGCCGGCGGAGGTGGTGATACTGTCGCTCCAAGACCTCGGCCTTCCTGCCGACGCCGACAGCGTCACCCCGTCGGGGGCCATATCGAATGCCTTGCTGATGGATGGGACGCTGCGCTTTTCCACCCCGGGCGACACGGGCGAAGACCAGGAGGCGACGCTGGAGATCAAGAGCGGCGCTGCAACGACCATAAGCCATGTGCTGATCAGATCACAGCGGCTGACTGCCGCACAGGCCTACGACGACGGGCCAGAGGAAGATGGCTTGCCGTATATCGTCAGTGGCAGTATGGCGATTTTCAAAAACACCACACAAGCCAGCGTCACGCTGGTGGTGCCGCCGAACATGTTGGAGGCCAACACCAGCAGCGCCAAGCTGGCCGCGCAGCGGGCGGGAGCCGGCACCCCATTGTCATACGTGTCGGGCTACGTGACACAAGACGGCACACCGCCGCCGCCACGCGATATCGGCACTACCGAGATCACGCCGTCGGCCCGCTCTGCGACGCGCGCCGCAGATGGGGCCAGCGCGACCTTCAGCGCCACCTCAAACGGGCTAGGCCAAGACGTTATTACGAATATCAACTTTACGGTGCCGGTCGGCACCAAGAGCGTCGGCGTCAAAATGACCGTGTTTACCTATGAGTATCCACAGTACACGAGACAGCAGAGCATCTACAACGATACTTGGGCGTACTCGGTCGTAGGGTTGCCAGCCACAGGTCTTTCGGCCAATGGTTCAGTGAACCATTCGCATTACACCCAGGGCCGCACGAGTAAGACCGTGTGCGTGGACGTGACCGAGCAGACCAGGAACGCCGCGCTCACCGTCAGCGGTTTCGTGCATGCCATCAATATCGGCGACTATCTCCTGCCAACCACCACGACGGTCGAGTTGACCCTGGCATGCAAGGGGCTCAGCGTTTCGTCGGCCCGTTTCTTGTCGCCGAATGCCAATGCCCATCCGATACTCAACCCCATCGGGACTGGCGCCAACCTGCCTGGGCCTTACCTGTCGATTCAGCAAAGCGACGCCCTGCCTTTTGGGCCTTACCGGTTGATTCAGCGAAGCGGTAGCGGCGCCAGCCACACCATACCACTCGAAATCACCTATAAGCCAGCCGATGCGAAGATCACCGAAGTGCATATTGGTATCTCTCCGGATGGCGGTGATCCGGCTTTTGCTGCCGACAATTTGTTGGGGCAAGCGCATACCACCGACACCCCAGGCAAGATCAAGTTCCCCAGGCTTTCCCTGCCCACTTTCGCTGGCAGCATGGTCAATGGAATGCTGGCCGTCACGGTCCGTATCACAGGCACGGTCGGTGATACGCCCGCAATAAGCTCCGATCCCGCCGAGGGCGGGAAGGTCGAATTCGACGGCGCGACGGCATTTACGCCGCTCTATCTTGCAGCAGATGTTGCCAGTTTGTCGGGGCGACGCTATGGCTCGCGCGATGCCGGCGGTGACTCATGGGCCACTCAACGAACCATCAACTGGCTCAGCAACAAACCTTACCGTTTCGACGACATCAGCGGCAAGCATGTCACCCAGACTGCGAATGGGCGCTCCATTCTCGGCCATGAGGGCCACAGTGATGGCCAGCAGATCGACATGCGCTATGCCGACGGCCGGGGCGGCTTTGGCGACGCGCTGGGCGGGCAGGGTAATGGCGCGCAAATCAAAAAACTGATCGACGATGCTGCGGCCGAGGTGGCAGGCAATGCGGCGCAAAAACCCTCACTGTCCGCATTGCAGGCGTGGATTGCCGCGAACCGCGCACTGCTCGACCGTGAGGCGGCACACGCTTCCACCCGCGTCATCTATATCGGAGACTCGTTCATTAGGCATGTGCTGGTTGACGCAAAATTTCCGCTTGGTGCACCGGCCGCGTCAACCTCGATTCCCGGCGTGACGGCATGGACCAAGCCAAAGAATATCCGCGCCGTCCCTCGCCACCTGAGCCACTGGCATATAAGCATTTCGGCGCACCCATAAGGGTCTGGTGATTGTCTTGGCGTGGCGGGAGCAGAAAATCACAAGGTCGGCGCCTGAACGCATCGCATGACACACAAGCCATTGCGCGCCAAACTGGTGAGCGCGCGGACACCGACGACGGGCGGGCGTGATGCGGGGGTCGTGGTCGCCCCCCATGCAGTCATCAGCCAGTGCGATCATGGGCGATTTGTCCGGCCAACGCAGCCGGCCGGAAAGTGATGGCGACGGTCAAAAATGTGTTTCAGACAGGCCGTCGCACATCGATCGACACAGGAGCGGATATGAAGGCAACCCTACTGACCATGGCAGTTTTGGCCAACGCGCTGTTGGTCGCCTGCGGAGGCGGCACGCAGGCGCCACCGGGTTCACCGCCCGCCGCAGAAAAGCCATCGGACACAGCACTGGCCGCAAAGGCGCCGCCGAGCACTCTGCCCGCTTCCGTGAAGCACATCCAACTCGAAGAGGTCGATCCGGCGGAGGTGGTGATACTGTCGCTCCAAGACATCGACCTTCCTGCCGACGCCGACAGCGTCACCCCGTCGGGGGCCATATCGAACGCCTTGCTGATGGATGGGACGCTGCGCTTTTCCACCCCGGGCGACACGGGCGAAGACCAGGAGGCGACGCTGGAGATCAAGAGCGGCGCTGCAACGACCATAGGCCATGTGCTGATCAGATCACAGCGGCTGACTGCCGCACAGGCCTACGACGACGGGCCAGAGGATGATGGCTTGCCGGTTCCTGTCCGCCCGCGCCTGATCGTTGACGGTTTGGGGCCGAACAACACCATCACGGACGCCCCATTGGCATTCAGGTTGCAAGGTGTAGGCGCGCTTGACCTGAAAGACAAAAGCAAAGGGCTGGTCATGGACAAGAACAATAACGTGCTTGGTCGCCTGGAGGATTTTTGGTCTTTCAATCCGACCGATTCCAGCTTTTCAATCTCAGTTTCGGCCATGCAACGCTTGCTCCACACGTTACCGAGTGGTGATCTGAATCTGGGGCTGAACTTCGTTTCCAAAGACGCTGAGTTTGCGGTTAACTATGACATGCTGGTGATCAAGCAAGGTGCGAAGGTATCGGGCAGATTGCAGTCGCTCAACGGCGATCCGGTCACCACATTCGCCGGCCGCAAGATCTTGCTCAACGGTTACGACGCACGGATGAGGGCCGAGACCGTGGTCGATGCCAATGGCACCTTCACCTTCGAGAATGTGATTCCCGATACCTATCTTCTGACCTGGAACGACCTGCGCAATCCGTATATCGTCGGTGGCAGCATGGCGATTTACCAGGACACCACACAAGCCAGCGTTACGCTGGTGGTGCCGCCGAACATGTTGGCGGCCGACACCAGCAGCGCCGGACTGGCCGCGCAGCGGGCGGGAGCCGGCACTCCATTGTCATACGTGTCGAGCTACGCGACACAAGACGGCACACCGCCGCCGCCACGCGATATCGGCACTACCGAGATCACGCCGTAGGCCCGCTCTGCGACGCGCGCCGCAGATGGGGCCAGCGCGACCTCAAACGCGGAATCTGGATCTGAGGCTGAACTTCGTTTCCAAAGACGCTGAGTTTGCGGTTGACCATGACATGCGGGTGACCAGGCAGGGTGCGCAGGTGTCGGGCAGATTGCCGTCGCGCAACGGCGATCCGGTCACCACGTTCGCCGGCCGCAAGACCATGCGCTTCATCAGCGTATGCTCCTCACCCTTTACCCGCTCCAGTGGGTTGGGTTTTCCCGAGCAACCAAGCGAGCGCTTCTTCGATCGTGGGCTCTGTCTGGGGTGGCGCTTGGGTTTCCAGTTTCGCAATCGTTTTGGCGAAGCGTTCTTCGACGCCGGGCAGAACGACCGATGGAATGCCGTGTTTGGCCAACTCGGCGGCGGCGTCGTGAACCTCATGCGCGCGGCGGCGGGCATGGATGACGTGTGTGCGCACGAGCATGTCGATGAACGTGCGCAGCGGTGTTTCGTCGATGTCGCACAACTGCGTGTAGAGTTTTTCGCGCACACCTTGGGCCTCGGCCGCCATCAGTAGTTCAACGCCAAGCGCCTCCATGCCCTTGGTGAAGACGCTTCGCAAAATCTTCAGCGCGATGGCATCACCTGCAGCGCCACCATGGATTGCGCGGGCATTGCCGCCTGCCTTGGTCAGTAGCTCCGCAAATTCTGCGGCGCTTGCGCCAGACGCCAGAAGCGGCGTTTTTTCGAGACGCAACGAAATTGCACCCATGATGGCCACATCGATGTAACGAATCGATCGAGCCGCTGCCAGCTTGGCGGCGCTGCGTTTGGTGTCGGGGCTGGCCGTGGTCAAGTCGCACAGAGCGGCTCCCGGGTGTGCGTGGGCCAGGCACTGTTCTGCAACGCCGAGCGCATGTGCGCCTGTGACGCAAGAAAGCACCCAGTCGCATTCCCGCAGCCAGTCTCCGACGGAGGTTTGTATGGGCAGTTCCCACGTCGCGGCCAACGCGCTGGCGGCCGGGGCAGGGCGGGTGTCACACAGGCTCAACTGAAAACCAGCGATGTGCAGGGCCTTGGCATAACAGCGGCCAACCTCACCGAGGCCGATGACTGCAATTTTCATGATCTCTCCAAGCGGCGATTCAGTTTGCCTTGAGTCCCAATTCCTTGACGATGGCACCCAGGCGTTTTGTGTCGTCGAGCAAGGTTTCCTCGAAAGCAGCGCTGGAGCCGCCGAGGAGGGTGGCTCCATCGGCTTCGAAGGCGGCTTTGACTTTGGGGTCGTTCAGTGCCGCATTGATTTCGGTGTTCAGCCGCGCCACGATGGCTGCGGGCGTTTTCGCGGGCGCCAGTAAGCCGAACCAGCTCACGGTCTCAAAGCCCGGAAATCCCAATTCCGCTACCGTGGGAACGTCCGGGAGCACTGGCAAACGCTTTGCCGAAGTGACTGCCAGGCCGCGGACTTGCTCCCCTTCGATAGGGCCGCGCAGTGTCGCGCTCGTGCCGATCCAGAACGAGAGGCGGCCACCGAGCAGATCGGGCATGCCCTGTGCGATGCCCCGGTAGGGGATGACATTCAGTTGAACTCCGGCGCGCTGCTGCAACTGCTCGATCGCCAGACGTGAGTTGGCGCTCGGAAAACCGATGGATATCGATGTCGGCGCAGCCTTGGCTGATGCCAGAGCCTGCGCCATCGTCAGCGGGCCGCCGTTCGCATTCACCGCGAAGACAAAGGGGTACGAAGCGAGCAGGGCGACGGGGGCGAAATCCTTGGTGCCGTCATAGGGCAGGTGCTCGAACAACGCCGGGTTCAGCGCCAGATGGTCCATCAGCGTGAGCCCCAGCGTGTAGCCGTCGGCAGGTGCTTTCGCCAAAGCGTCGAGTGCGATGATGCCGTTGGCGCCGCCACGGTTTTCCACCACGAAGGCCGTCTTCATGGTTTGTGTGAGCTTCCGGATGAGCGTGCGGGCCACCCGGTCTGCACCGCCTCCCGGTGGAAACGGGACGATCAGCCGGATGGATTTTTCTGGGTAGGTTGCCTGTGCCGAAGCGGCAGGCATGATCACGCAGCCCATGACCGCAGTTGCCAGGATGAGTGCGGTACGCCGAAAGAATTTCTTGATCATGGTGTGCCTTCTTACAGCTTGGTGACCACCAGGCGCGGCTGCTTATCGAGCAGGCGCCGCTGAACCTTTCCGATGCCCGGGTCGCGCGGGAGTTGCGCGATGCGGATCAATGCGCATGGGTGCATATATTTGGGCAGATCAGCGAGCACCGAGCACACCTGTGCGTGTTCGACATCGGTGGCTGTCGTGTAGAGCACAACCTCGTGCCCCTTCGACGCGGAATCGACACGCCACAGTGCGAACTCGCCGAGCGACTTTGCTTGCCTGAGCCGGCTTTCGACGAAATCGATCGGAACGTATTCACCATTGATGCGGATGGATTCGCTGATGCGCTCGATGAAGACCAGCCGGCCGTACTCATCCAGGCGGCCGCGGTCGCCCGTGTGAAACCAGCCATCGACATCGGTCTGGGGCTCGATGCGCCCCCCTCTGGCATAGCCGGAAAACAGTGACAGTGGGTGTTTGCCGCGCACCCGGATCTCGCCGTCCTGTGCGATCTTGTGTTCGACGTCATGGCGTGCGCGGCCAGCGAGGTGGCAGGCGCCTTCGACAGGCATGTCGTCATCGTCGGGGCGCAGGAGCCAGGTGTGGCACAGGCCGCCAGCCTCGGTGGACCCGTAGGCGCCCACGCCAATCGGCACGTTGAACTGGCGCAGGAAAGCCCGGTCGCACAGAAAGCCGATCCGCACTTGGTGGCCTTCGGCCTCCTGCGCGGTGGTTTTGACTTTGAGCAGATTGGCGGGTGGCGCGTGTAGAACGAGAGCTGTCACGCCATGGCTCTTGATGTCGGACCAGAAGTCCGCTGCCGAGAACTTCTCGCTCGAAAGCAGTGCGGCATGCGCCGTGAGCGCACCGAGAACGCCGTACCCCATGGGATTGATGTGGAACAAAGGCAGGGGCGGGCATACGGTGTCTTGTGGCGATAGCGCCAAGGTATCGGCGAAAAAGCGGCCCAGGCGCAGGAAGTAACCGTGGCTCAACGCACAGAACTTCGGCCGGCCCGTGGTACCCGAGGTGTGGATGTAGGCCGAGATTTCATGCGGCTCGCAATCCAGCCCGGTACCAGACGCTGCACCTTGGTGTCCGCCGGTGCGCAGAACCTCGATGGTGCTGTCCCAGGCGGACTGCATGTCCACCTGGGTTTCGTTGCGCTGCGCAAGCGTTCCGGGATCGCGTCCGACCCAGAGGATGCCGCGCGGCGCGAGGTTGTCGAGCATGGTTCCGAGCAGTTCATCGGGATAGGCGGGATTGATGAGCGCCGCTTGCAGTCCAGCGAACTGGGTGGCCATCCAGGTGACCAGATAAGCCCCGCTGTTATGACCGATGACGGCGACGACGTCGCCACGCACGAGACCGGTGTCGGACAGGCGGGCTGCGACAGCGCGGGCGCGTTCGACGACGCGCTCCAGCCGATCCTGCTGGCGGAAGGTGCCGAACGCGGTGTGGGCAACGGCTGCGGCGGCCGAGGTGATGAGTTGCGCGACATTGTTCACTTGAGTCCCCTGAGTTTTTCGTCCTTGAGGATCTGGTGCGCGATGTAGTTGCGCAGGATTTCCACCGATCCGCCGGCGATCCGCAGCGTCTTCACTTCGTACAGCAATTGGCCCCAGGGCTTGTCGCGGTACAGGCCGTAGCCACCCGTCAGCGCGAAGCAGTCGTTGGTGGTTTTCTCGGCAGCCTCGACGGCCAGCTTCTTCGCCAGGCTGGTGGCCATGGAGAACTCCTGGCCCTGTTTGACGAGGTTGGCTGCGTGGTCGCGGGCCAGCGAGGCCCCATACAGCGCGCTGTAGCAGTCGGCAAGGGTCCACTGGATGCCCTGGAAGTCGGTGACCTTGTGGTGCCCCACGTCACGTTGCTTGGCGTAGTCGGTGGCTTCGGCCAGCGCGCGGGTGGCAAAGCCGATCAGCTCCGATGCATTGCCCAGGCGGCTGACGTTGAATGTGGACAGGAAGGTCTTCATGCCTTCGCCGGGTGCTCCCAGCAGCGCCGCATCGGGCACGCGGACATCCTCGAAGATCATGTCGGCGGTCGGCAGGAAGCGGTAACCCAGCGGTTCGCTGTGGCGGCGCGTGAGGCCAGGCAGGTCCGTGTCCACGAGGAAGGAGGTGAGCCCCGCGTCGGTCATTGCATAGACCAGTGTGACGTGGCTCTCTGCGCCGAGGTTGATGTGGATCTTTTTGCCGTTGATGATCCAGTCACTGCCCTTTCGCACGGCGGTGGTGGAGAGTTTCTTCAGCGAAGAGCCTGCGCCCGGCTCTGAAATGGATTCCGAGAACACCAGCGAGCCTTCCACCATGCCGGGCAAGTACTTCTTCTTTTGCGTTGGCGTACCCCAGTCGTTCATCCAGCGCATGCCCTGGATCTGCACCTGGCTCGATACCAAGCCGTAGCGGCACATGGCCTCGGTGGTGAAGCAGTACTCCGGGGCGTCACCTCCCTGTCCACCCCATTGCGCGGGTGTGATCACGCCGAGCAGCCCGCGAGCTCCCATGCGCCGGTAGGTTTCGGCGGGGAAGCGGCCGATGCGTTCGCACTCGTCGAGCTCCTCGCGGCACTCGGCGACCAGTTCCTTCACGGTGACAAGGGCCAAGTCCGCCCATTGAGGGTCTTTGAGTTGAAGATTGATGTTCATTGAAATCAGCCGGGAATGGGCTCACCTGGCAGCGGGGAAGTCGAACAACCTGGCCGGGTTGTCGACCAGGATGCGTTGCAGCGTGGCCTGGTCGGCATCGAACCAATCGGCCAGCATGTTCAGCAGTTCGCCCGCGTCGGGCATGACCGCGCAGGCCACATGCGGCCAATCGCTGCCCCAGACCATGCGATCCGGGGCTTCTTGCACCAGCATGCGGCCGCGCTCGGCCAATCGGGCATCGCTGGGCTGGTCGGCCAAGCGATAGGCGCCAGAAAGCTTGACCCAGGTATCCCGATCGGCGAGCAGTGCACGCAGGGCGCGTACAGGAGCGGCGTCCGGACCAATGTCTGCGCGAAGGCTGGCCATGTGGTCAATGACCAGTCGGCAAGGTAGCGCTTGCAATGCGGGCCGGAGGTCAGGCAGCAGATGGCCGTCCACCAGCATCTCGGCATGCCAGTTCAGTGCGGCGAGACGGGGTGCCAGTTCGGTCATCGCCTGGAGGCCGCCGCCACCGCCAAGCATGGCGTTGAAACGCACCCCGCGAATGCCCTGCCCATGCAGCGCCTGAAGGGTGCTGTCGGCAATGGACGGATTGACTGCTGCCACGCCGCGCAGCCGTTGCGGTGCTTGCGCAATGGCTTCGAGCACGACCGTGTTGTCCGTACCGAAGATGCTCGGTTGCACGACGACACCGTGTTCCAGCCCCAAAGCATTCAGCATGGCCATATGAACCGGGGAGGGTGCCAGCGCGGGGATGTAGCGGGCCTCTGGTACCAGCTTCCATCCGCTTTCGGGAATGACGTGGGTGTGCGAGTCGCATGCACCGCGTGGCACGGCAAAGCGCGGTTTCTGGTATTCGGATGGGGGCGGCAGGCTGGCTGCTGTGTTCAGCACTGATATCTCCTTGAGGTGATGAGGTTCACGAAGCAGGACGAGACGCTCACTGTTTCAGAGAGGGCGTTCCTTTGTGAATGCGCCTTTCTGCGCGCTTGATTTCGTTGGACACCAGCGTGCTGAACGCTTGCCTTTCTTTGCCTGGTGGTGGAACGCCTCATTCTGTCCAGTGCATCTCGAGTACGCTTGTCTGAATCGACATGCGCGATATGCATGGCACCAATACCTAAGGTTTTTACCTACAGGACTTACGCAAAGCCCGGCTAAAACACGACAGGTAGTCTGCTGAACCACATCCAGCACACTGCCCGTCGTGTTTCTGCGTAAGTCCTGACCCATCAGAATACGGTGCACTACAAACTTCGTGTCGACGTACCGGGGGCATGGGCATGGGTTTGCGACAGATCGATCTGAATTTGCTGGTCACCTTCCAGGCGCTCGTGGAGGAGCGCAACGTTTCGCGTGCAGCCGAGCGGCTTGCGCTATCGCAGTCGGCGGTGAGCCATGCGCTGAAGCGCTTGCGCAACACATTTCAGGACGAATTGCTTGTGCGCGGCCCCCGTGGCATGGAGCCCACGCCGCGTGCCGTGACGCTGGCGATTGCGGTCAAGTCTGGCTTGGCGACCATCGAAACGGCTGTGGATGAAAAGCGCAGCTTCGATCCGGCAACCTGCCATTCGACCTATTACCTCAGCGTGACCGAATATGTTCGGCCATTCATCATGGCGCATATGTGCGCATATGTGCGCGAGGCCGCGCCCCATGTACGCCTGGTCTTCGAATCGCCGGACGAACACCAGGTCGGTAGTGCTGTTGCATACGAAGGGCTTCAGATTCGCCTGGCCGACCTTCCTGTGAATGGCCCGATGGAGTCGATGCGCCTGTTCGACGATACGTTCGCAGTCGCCATGCGGCGTGAGCACCCTTTTGCAGAGCAGGAGTTGACGTTGGAAAAATACCTCCAACTCGCCCACATCAAGGTCACAGGCGTGGGTAGCAGTGCGATCGATCGAGCGCTCACGGCCAGAAGCCTGGTGCGCGATGTGGTCGTAAAAATGCCGAATTGGCTGGAAGCGCTCGACGTGGTGGAGTGCACTGATTTGGTCGTCGCCATGCCCAACCACTGGACACGGTTGGGTCGCTTACCGCGTTGCTGCATTACACGACCGTTGCCTCTTGCGCTGCAGATGCCCATCGATGCCGCTTGGCATCCGCGCAATTCGAGCGATCCGGCGCATGTTTGGTTGCGTGAGACAGTGCGCCAGGCTTTCGCCGCCAGGCACGATCGACACACCGCGTCTTGAACGGCCAAGTGGCCCGTCTCAAGCTGCCAGGGCGACAGCGGTATCAGGGGGCAAGTCGTGTGTGATGGCGTGGTTTCAAGCGTCGCCCTTGCCGACTTTGCGCAGACTGGCCAGCGCGGCAAAGGGGTTGGGCTTGTCGGCATTGGCTTGCTCGAAGTCGTCGTCTTGGCAAACCAGTGGCACGGCGCTGGGGCATTCGTCGTGTTTGGGCACGACGGGCAAGGCCATCAGCAATTCATCTTCCATCAGGGTGTGCAGATTGAACTCGCGGCTCAGGGCCAGCAGGTCTTGCGCGCTCTGGCCATCGAGCGCATCGGCGGTGGCTTCGTCGGCAACGAAGCGGAACTCGCGCTCGACCGATAGCGGCATGTCCACCGGGCCCAGGCAGCGCTGGCATTCCATCGGGAGACTGGCCCGCACCTTGATGCCAAGCCAGGCTTGGCCTATGCCGTCCGATGCCATGCGCCACTGGCCCTCGGCGCTCCAGTCCACCTGCAGATCCGGGTGCAGCCCTTTGGCCTCTTGGGCCAGGCGTTCGTATTTCAACAGCGAGTCATGGCCCGAGAGACGGCCTCCCGCCTGTGCGAAGGCTTTCACGTCCAAGCGCTGGGGGGAGAATTCCTTGGTCATGGCAGCCAGTGTAAGAGAATCGGCGCATGCATCGATCCCCTGCCTTGCAACGCCCTGTGGTTTTGGGCTCCACGTCGCGCTATCGGCGCGAGTTGCTCCAGCGCTTGAACCTGCGCTTTCAGGTCGCCGCCCCGGCGGTGGACGAGACCCCGCAGCCCGGCGAGGCCCCGCGCGCGCTGGCCCTGCGCCTGGCCCTGGCCAAGGCCCGCGCCGTCGCGCAGCAGCATCCCGAGGCGCTGGTGATCGGCGCCGATCAGGTCGCGGACCTGGCCGGCGCTCCGCTGGGCAAGCCGGGCCAGCATCAACGCGCGGTGCAACAACTGCGCCAGATGCGCGGCCAGGCCGTGGCGTTTCAGACGGCGGTGGCCGTGGTGTGCGCGGCCACCGGTTTCGAGCAGTTGGACCTGGCCTGCGTGCAGGTGCAGTTTCGGGCGTTGTCCGACGCCGAGATCGAGCGCTACCTGCGCGCCGAGCAGCCCTACGATTGCGCCGGCAGCGCCAAGAGCGAGGGCCTGGGCATCGCGCTGCTCGACGCCATCCACAGCGATGACCCGACCGCGCTCATGGGCCTGCCGCTGATCCGCACCTGCCGCATGTTGCGCGCCGCCGGGCTGACGTTGCCATGAGTGCGCCCCACACCTCCCCGGACGCAGGCCCGGGTCGCCTGTACCTGGTGCCCGCTCCGCTGGATTTTGGCTGCGACAGCCAGGTCCCGTTGCCGGACATCCTGCCGGCCAGCACCTTGCAGACGGCGGCCCGGCTCAGGCACTGGGTGTGCGAGAACGCCAAGAGCACCCGCGCCTACCTCAAGCGCATCGATGCGCTGCACGGCCTGGCCACGCCGCTGCAACAGCAGCAGATCACGGAACTGCCGCGTGCGGTGCAGAAAAAGGGCGACCACGATGCGCAGGGCGCGGCCCGGCTCGACGCCCCGGCGCTGCTCGCCGCCGCGCTGGCGGGGCAGGACATGGGCCTGGTCAGTGAAGCCGGCATGCCCGCCGTCGCCGACCCCGGCTCATCGGTGGTGCGCGCCGCGCACGAGCTTGGCATCCGCGTGCTGCCCCTGGTCGGCCCGGTCTCGTTGTTGCTGGCGCTGGCGGCCAGCGGACTGAACGGGCAAAGCTTTGCTTTCGTCGGCTACCTGCCGCAAGACGGGCACGAGCGCATCCGGCGCATCAAGGAGTTGGAGGGCATCGCCCTGAAGACTGGCCAGACGCAGATCTTCATCGAAACCCCTTACCGCAACAGCGCCCTGTGGCAGGCCCTGGTACAGCAGTTGCAAGCCCACACGCGGCTGGCGCTGGCCAGCGCGCTGACGCTGCCGCAGGCACAGGTGCGCAGCCAGTTGGTGCGCCAATGGCGCCAGCAGCCGGTAGCACCCGATGACCACACCCCGGTCGTTTTCGCGCTGGGGCGCTGACCAGTCCCTTTCAGCTTTGGGGTCTGCGGGCCCCGCAGCGCAGGATCTACAGGCCCCACCAGCTATATTTTTCGCAGCACCATGAGCACACCGACCCACGCCCCCGCGCCTGCCGACAGATGGCTGCACGGCGCCATTGCGCGCATCGAAGCCGATTACCAGCGCAGCGCCGACACGCACCTGATCCCGTTGCGCCTGCCGGCTTTTGCCGCGCAGGGCATAGACCTGTACCTGAAGGACGAATCCACCCACCCCACCGGCAGCCTCAAGCACCGGCTGGCGCGCTCGTTGTTTTTGTATGCGCTGTGCAATGGCTGGATTGGCGCCGGCTCGACCGTCGTCGAGTCGTCCAGCGGCTCGACGGCAGTCAGCGAAGCCTACTTTGCGCGCCTGCTGGAGTTGCCGTTCGTGGCGGTGATGCCGCGCAGCACCTCGCCCGAGAAGATCGCGCAGATCGAGTTCCACGGCGGGCGCTGCCATCTGGTGGACAGCGCCGGCCTGGTCTACGAACAGGCCCGGGCCATCGCCGCGCAGACGGGCGGCCATTACATGGACCAGTTCACCTACGCCGAGCGCGCGACCGATTGGCGCGGCAACAACAACATTGCCGAGAGCATGTTCACGCAGATGGCGCGTGAGCGCCACCCCGTTCCGCGCTGGATCGTGGTGGGCGCGGGCACCGGCGGCACCAGCGCCACCATCGGCCGCTATATGCGCTACCAGCGCCATGCCAGCCGGCTGTGTGTGGCCGACCCCGCAGGCTCGGTGTTCAGCGCCCACTACCGCACCGGCGACACCACACTGACTGCGCCAGGCTCGCGCATCGAGGGCATAGGGCGGCCCCGCGTGGAGCCGAGCTTCATCCGCACGCTGGTCGATCGGATGATCGAGGTGCCCGATGTCGAGTCGGTGGCCGCCATGCGCGCGCTGTCGCGCTTGCTCGGGCGGCGCGTCGGGCCTTCGACCGGCACCAACTTCGTGGCCATGCTGACGCTGGCCGCCGAGATGCGCGAGCGCGGCGAGCGCGGCTCCATCCTGTCGCTGCTGTGCGATGCCGGCGAACGCTATCTGCCCACGTATTTCGACCCGGCCTGGGTGGCGCAATGCTTTGGCGACTGCACGCTGGCACAGCACAAGATCGACGCGCAGATCGGCGCCAGCGGCAACTGACCGATGACCGATGACAACCGACGGATGACAACCGACGGATGACCGGTGCGCGGTCTCAGTCCAACGCCGTCCACTTGCGCTCGCTGGCGGCAGATTCGACAACCTTTTCAATGAAGCGCACGCCACGCGCACCGTCTGCCACCTGCGGGTAGTCGGCGGCCAGCGGGTCGGCCGTCTGGCCGCTGGCGCGGGCGCGGATGTCGGCAGCCACGCCCAGGTAGACATTGGCAAAGGCTTCGATGAAGGCTTCCGGGTGGCCCGCCGGCAGGCGCCCGGCGCGCAATGCCGCTGCGCTCAACCAGGGGGCGCCGCGTGTCAGGATGCGGCGCGGCCCGTCCAGCGGCGAGTGGATCAGCTGGTTCGGGTTTTCCTGATGCCACTCCAGCGTGCCCAATGTGCCGGAGACCTGTAGCCGCAGGTCGTTCTCCAGCCCTGCTGCCACCTGCGATGCCATGATCGCGCCGCGCGCGCCATTGGCGTAGCGCAGCAGCAGTTGGGCGTCGTCGTCCAACTGGCGCCCGGCACCGAAGCTGGCGAGGTCGGCGCATAGCCAAGCCGGCTGCATGCCGGTGACGGTGGCGGCCAGGTTTTCGGCATGTGAGCCGATGTCGCCCATGGCGCCGGTGCTGCCGCTGCGCGCCGGGTCCATCCGCCACAGGGCCTTCCTGTCGTTCGCCTCCACCGGCTTGGACAACCAGCCCTGGTGGTATTGCACCGTGATCTTGCACACCTGGCCCAGGGCGCCGCTGCGCACCAGTTCACGCGCCTCGCGCACCATCGGATAGCCGGTGTAGTTGTAGCTCACGCCGAACACGGTGCCGGAGCGCTGCACGGCGGCCACCAGCGCATCGGCCTGGGCGCTGGTGTGCACCAGCGGCTTGTCGCACACCACATGGAAACCGGCCTCGGCAAAGGCCAGCGCCACCGGGTAGTGCAGGTCATTCGGGGTGACGATGCTGACCAGATCGATGCGTTCTTCGGGGCTGCGGCGCAGTTCGTCGTTCAGCAGGTCTTGCCAGCAGCCGTGATTGCGCGCATCGGCCAGGCCCAAATCGGCGCCGGATGCGCGCGCGCGTTCGGGGGTGGAGGAGAGCGCTCCGGCCACCCACTCGAACTGGTCATCGAGCGCCATTGCCTTGCGGTGCACGGCGCCGATGAAGGCGCCGTTGCCGCCGCCGACCATTGCATAGCGCAGCTTTCTTTCTTTCGGCATGGGGTGCTCTCCTGGTCAGGCGCGCGTGAATACGGCGTCGAATGCGTGGGTGGATGGCTTGAAGTCCAGCCGCTTGCAAAAGGCCGCGCTCTCGGTGGCGCCATGCACGCGGTCCATGCGGTTGTCTTCCCATTCCACCGACAGCGGGCCTTGGTAGCCGGTGTCGTTGAGCGCGACGATGATGGATTCGAAGTCGATCATGCCGCGCCCCACGCTGCGAAAATCCCAATAGCGCCGCGCATCGCCAAAGCTGGTGTGGCCGCCAAACACGCCCACCGAGCCGTCGCCCTTGCCCCACCAGACATCTTTCATGTGCACGTTGTGGATGCGCCCGGCAAACCGGCGGATGAATTGCACATAGTCCACGCCCTGGTAGCCCAGGTGGCTGGGGTCGAAGTTGAAGCCAAAGCGCCGGTGCCCGCCGACGGCGGCAATGGCGCGCTCGGCCGAGGCAATGTCGAAGGCGATTTCGGTGGGGTGCACTTCCAGCGCAAAGTTGACATCCTGCTGCTCGAACGCTTCCAGGATGGGCGCAAAGCGCTGCGCAAAGTCGGCAAAGCCCTTGTCCCAGTACGCCTGGCCGATCGGCGGAAACGCATAGATCGCATGCCAGATCGACGAGCCGGTAAAGCAGGTGACGGTCTTGACGCCGAACTTTGCCGCTGCGCGCGCGGTGTCGATCAACTCGCGGGCGGCGCGCTGGCGCACGCCTTCGGGATCACCGTCGCCCCATATCCGGGGCGGCAGGATGGCCCGGTGGCGCTCGTCGATCAGGTCGCACACGGCCTGGCCCACCAGGTGGTTGCCAATGGCCAGGCATTGCAGGCCATGCCATTCGAGCAGGGCGCGCTTGTCTTTCACATATTGGGCGTCGGCCAGGGCTGCTTGCACATCGAAGTGGTCGCCGCCGCAGGCCAGTTCCAGGCCATCGTAGCCCATGCGTTTGGCCAAGGGCGCAAGCTCGGCAAGCGGCAGGTCGGCCCACTGGCCGGTAAAGAGGGTGACGGGTCTTGTCATGGTGCGTCTTGGGCGGTGTGGGTTGGGGGGTGAAAATTGGGGGGTGAAAAGGCAGGCAGCGACCCCATCGCAATGGCTGCCTGCGCTGATCAGAGCGGATGGCGGGTCTGACCGATCTTCAGTACGGCGAGTCCGGAAAGTAAAAGTCCTTGGCATTCTCTTTGGTGATCTGCACCACCGGGAGGATGGTCCTTGCTGGCAGCTTGTCGCCCTTGAGGCGCGCCTCGGCGGTGAGCTTGATCGCTTCGTAGATGAACTTCGGCGAGAACGACACATTGGCCTGTATCACCGGGTTGCTGCCGTCCATCAGCGCCTTGATCATGCCCTTGGAACCACCACCGCCGAACACCAGCTTGATGTCCTTGCGCTTGGCCTGCTCGATGGCCTTGAGCACGCCCACGGCCATGTCATCGTCGGCGGCCCACACGGCATCGATATGCGCAAAGCGCGTCAGGTAATCCTGCATCACCTTGAAGGCGTCGTCGCGGTTCCAGTTGGCGTATTTGGCATCGAGCAGCTTGATCTCGGGGTTGTTTTTGAGCACGGCGTTGAAGCCGTCCATGCGCTCGTTGTCCAGCGTGGTGGCAATGCCGCGCAAGGCAACCACCTGCCCCTTGCCGCCCAGGGTCTTGACCATGAACTCGGCGGGAATCTTGCCAAAGGCGGTGTTGTCATACGACAGATAGGCGTCCTGCGCACTGGGGTCGGTCAGGCCGCGATCGACCACCAGCACGTACACGCCCTTGGCCTTGACCTGCGCCACCGGCTTGGTCAGCGCCGCCGATTCGAACGGAAAAATGACCAGCGCGCCGATCTTGTTCGCCGTCAGCATGTCTTGCAACTGGTTGGCCTGCTCGGGCCCACCGCTTGCCGTCTTGATGACGACCTGCAGGCCGGGGTGGGCCTGCTCCAGATCCTTCTTGGCCTTGTTGGCCCAGAACACGATGGCACCTTGAAAGCTATGCGTGGCCGACGGGATGGACACACCCAGTGTGAGCTTGTTCTGCGCCGGCGCCGGGCTGGCTAACGCCAACGCCAGCACAGGGCCGGCCAGCGCCGACAATGCGCGGCGGCGGGTCCATGCCCGATCGGGGTGAAATTTCTGGTTCATGCTGCGTCTCCTGTTCCTGTGAAAAAAGGCCATGAAAGCTGGCCGGCGGGGGAAATACTCCAACTCCAATGCCAGGTGAAATCACTCATTCCTGAGTCACCTTGAAATGAATGCGAGGCAGCGTGGATTCGATGAGTCGGGCATTCGGCTCATCGGTATTTTTCATCCAATCCTCTGCGTCCTGTAATGAGCGGCCAAACTGCATATGCCTGGCAAGCAAACGCTGCCAGCGCACCGCCGGATCGACCTGCACATACCACAGCTCGTCCAGCAGCGGGGCCACAGGGCGCCAGTCGCCTTGGTCCAGCGCCAAATAGTTGCCCTCGGCAATGATCAGCCTGGCCTGCGGGAATATCGGAATGGCGCCGGCAATCGGCTCCTCGATGGCGCGGCGAAACTCGGGGGCATAAATGATTTCATCATCCCTTTGCCGGCGCAAGCGCTCCAGCAGCGAGCGAAAACCATGGCCATCGAAAGTATCAGGCGCGCCCTTGCGCCCGGCACGCCCCAGACGGGCCAATTCGATATTGGCCAGGTGATAACCATCCATCGGCACGATTTGCGACTGCCGGGAGTGCAGGGCTTGCAAACGGGCCGACAGCGTCGATTTGCCGGCCCCCGGCGGTCCGATGATGCCCAAAAGGGTGCGCGCACTGCGGGCCAGGAATGTCTGTAGTCGCTCGCAGGCTTGCGGGAAAGTCAGCGTCGGCACCTGATGAGTCATCGAATCCCTCCAATCGAACTGCGGGTTCAAGCGTTGCTGGCGTTACTGACGTTACTGGCTTTGCGGGCGTTGCCCATGCCATCGGCGATGAACTGGCGCGCATGTTTGGCCAAATCCATTCCATCGCTCCAGAGGTTGCGCCACACGGCCAAGGTATTGGACAGGTCGTGGTTCACAACGGCCGATGAAAAGCTCTCGAAGGTAATGACACCCTCGTAGCCAATCGAAGCCAGTGCCCGGAAAAATTCGGGAAAGTCGATGGTTCCCGATCCGAGATAGCCGCGATGGCTTTCACCGATATGCACATAGCCCAGCCGCTCACCGCAAGCCAGCACGGGCTGCAAGAAGTCGGTTTCTTCGATATTCATGTGGTAGGTATCGAGATGCACCTTGACACCAGGCGCATTCAGCTTGTCGAGCATTTCCAGCGCTTGCAGGGCCGTGTTGAGTTGGTTGCTCTCATAACGGTTTACCACTTCCAGGCCCAGCGTAATTCCTTTCGCGGCGGCGACATCGGCCATGCGTTTCATCGATTCCATGGCGTTGTAGCGCCCTTTTTCGGTGAGGGGCCCGGGGTACTTGGCCAGGGCGCCATACAAGACTCCGCCAAAGTAATTGCCGCCCAACTGCGCGGTCATGGTGATGCCCTCTTGCAGCTTGGCAATGCCGCGACGCACACATTCAGGGTCTTCACTCGAAATGTCGGTCGCCAATGACAAACCGCGCGAACATGCGATTCGCATGTCGAATTCCTGCAGCAGATCGCGTGTCAGCGCAATGTCCATGACCGGGGCATGCAGTGAAATTTCTACCAGGTCATAGCCAGCCCGTTTGGAGCTTTCGATGACTTTTCGGGCCGAGGCCGAAGTGAAATCTCCGGCCCATACCAATGCGTGAATGCCAAGTGTGTTCATGTTTCCCGTCCTCGAGGTGGATGAAAATACCAGACCCCGGTGGGTCTGCACATTCGTGAATGGCGTAGTGGATGAAACCGTCTGGTGTCAATGTCGGCACAACTGAATGGGGCGCTGCTGCAAGGAATCAGCTGTGCTCCACCGGTTGACTGCGCCAAAGCGTCACCGTTTCGGGCTGCGCGATTTTGCACAAGCAGGGCGGCAGGCCACGGGCGATCAGTTCGGCATCCGCCGTCACCATCACGCCGATTTGGGCCAGGGTCTGCGCCAAGGCGCCCGCCTGGTGCGGCGAGAGCAACAAGTTGTCACCCTTGCGGGCTCGGTGCTCCAAAGGCAATGGCTCCTGCGGAAATACATCCGTCGCGACGCGAATATGGCCTGTCGCCGCCACGTCCAGCATGGCTTCAAAATCCACCACCGCTGCACGGCTGACGAGCACCAGCGCCGCACCCGCCGGCATCGACAAAAAAGCCTCCCGGTTCAGCAGGCCCTGGTTCTGCGCGGTCACACCGGCGACCACGAATACGATCTTCGAGCTGGTCAGCACCTCTTGCAGCGTAGCCGCCTGACAACCCATGGACTCGATGTACTCCGGGGGCAGCCACGGGTCATAGGCTTTGATCGTCGGGTGAAATGGCGCGAGCAAGGGCACGATGGCGCGCCCGAGATCGCCAAAACCGATGAAACCCAGGTGTTGACGATGCAAGGAATAGGCGTTGCGGTTTGCGTCGAGACCGTATTTTTCGCGCCCCTGACGGAAATACCGGTCGGAACGACTGATGCCACGCGCCAGGTCGAGCGCCATGCCGAGTGCCGCTTCTGCCACCGGCTCGGCAAATACGGGACTGGTGCTGAGAATCCGGACGCCACGCGAGA
>Ga0081606_1000159_pt1 | contig 38537 bp, 32 predicted proteins | sample EareggfetidaYelm_FD_71127 | JGI IMG/M metagenome (GOLD analysis project Ga0081606, IMG submission 71127) | Earthworm egg capsule microbial community from the University of Washington, USA - E. fetida Yelm (SPADES assembly) (version 2) | ecosystem: Host-associated > Annelida > Reproductive system...
GCGCATCGCGGCGTTGCATCGCTTGCCAATACGCTCGGTATGGGCTGCGCGATGCGCCTTGCGCTGCGCTCCGATGGCTGCGCGCAGCCTACGACATCTGATCCGTGACGCGACACTAGCGGCCATGGGCAGGAAACTGAACCGAGGGACCACTTCAAACACTTGCCGGTTGCAGCATGATGATGACCATGCCCACCATGGCAACAGTGGCTCCTGCAACATCCCAGCGCGTCAGTGAAACACCATCGACCCAATGCAGCCAGGCCAAGGCCACCGCGATGTATATCCCGCCATAGGCAGCGTAAGTGCGCCCCGCAGCGCTGGGGTGCAAGGTCAGCAGCCAGGCAAACAAAGCCAATGACAGCGCAGCAGGCAATAGCAGCCAAAGGGGTTTGTTTTGCTTGATGACCAACCAGGGCAGATAGCAGCCGACAATTTCAACTACGGCGGTAATGGTGAAAAGCAAGGTGGCTTTCAGAAGTTCCATTTGATGTTTTCCATTTCAATGTCAGGCGGTTGGTGCAGATAACACAAGTTGCGCCAACACAGCGCCACCGACTACTGGCATCCACACCGAGCCGCCGCAATCAGCGCCACCAGCCCCACTGGCGCCAGCCATGAAAATCCTGCCCCATCCAATACCACCACGGCACCCATGGGCCTGAATCCATCGTTGCCACGGCAGGCACCCGATTCAGCGCCCATGGTTGCCTGGTCGCAAATCAACCGTTCTCCCTCGACAGCCCGGGGCCGCAGTATCTCACCGCCTTCAGCAAGGGTCGGTATTCCGTCAAAACCGCGCCGTAGTAAATCCTATGGTGGTCACACCCCCTGTGCTGGCGGCAAACACGCTGCCGCCGTGCATCAGCGCAATGGCCTTGACAATCGCCAGGCCGAGGCCGTGGCCGTGGATGCCGTTGATGTCGCGCCGTGCCGTGTCGACGCGATAAAAGCGGTCAAACAGCCGGGGCAGATGGCCTTGTTCGACCGGTTCTCCCGGGTTGGATACCGCGATTTGCACGCCGTGGTTTTTGGCATCGATCGCGACCTCGATGCAGGCGCCTGCCGGGGAGTGCTGGATGGCGTTTTGCAGCAGATTGGTCAGCGCGCGGCGAAACAGCGAGGTTTCAATCAGTGCGGTGGCGTGGGTGTCGCCGCTGATTTCCACGCGCATCCCGGTTTCGTCGAGGACGAATTCAAAGAAGTCCATGGTCTTTTGCACCTCGTCGGCAATCAGTGCGTGCACCAGGCCGGTGGCGGCTTCGCCCTGGTCGCAGCGGGCCAGGAACAGCATGTCGTTGATGATGGAGCGCAGCCGGTCCATTTCTTCCAGATTCGATTGCAGCACCGATTCAAATTCAGGCGCGCTGCGTTCGCGCGACAGGGCGACCTGGGTTTCGCCAATCAAATTGGCCAGTGGTGTGCGCAATTCGTGGGCGACATCGGCATTGAAGGCTTCCAGTTGCTTGTAGGCGTTTTCCATCCGGTCCAGCGCGCCGTTGAAGGCTTGCGCCAGATCGGACAATTCATCCGGCAGGGCCGAGAGGGTCAGCCGTTCCGAGAGGGTTTTTGGGCTGAGCGTCTGTGCCTTGTCCGACATTTTCTTCAATGGCTGCAAGCCGGTGCGGGCAATCCAGTAACCGCACAGAATGACCAGCAGAACGCCGGCCAGCGACAGGCCCGTCATGGCGGCGACGAAGGTACGCAGGGTTTCAAAATAGGATGCAGCGTCCACGCCGACGGTGAGGCGAATGGTGGGGCGGTCGAGATAGGCCGGCAATATCTTGGTCAGCGTGTGGAGCGGGTATTTTTTGCCTTTGATGCTCATCCTGCCGAGGTGGTTGGGGTCGTTGGCGAATTCGTGCAATTCGGCCAGGTCTTTGCCGTAGCCAAAGCGCGGGTCGTCGCTGAAAATCCAGAATCGCACCTTGCCGTCGGCTGGCGTCAATGTATCGAGTTTGGCCTGGACATGCGCCCAGCGCTCGGTGGTGCCTGCCCGCGACACCATGTATTCGATGTCCTTGAAGGTCGTGGCCAGGCTGTTGCGCTCGTGGTGCAGCAATTCATTATTGACCACGGCGTAGAGCACGCTGCCGATCAGCGAGAAAATGATCAGCGCCGCGGCGGCAAACATGATGACCAGACGCGCAATGATGGAGTTTTTCATCCGCCTTCCTCATCATGCGCGGTGGCGCGTGGTTCCAGCACATAGCCCATGCCGCGTATCGTGTGCAGCAGTTTCTGGCTGAACGGCGCATCGATCTTGGCGCGCAGGCGTTTGATGGCGACTTCGACGACGTTGGTGTTGCTGTCGAAATTCATGTCCCAGACCAGTTCGGCGATGGCGGTCTTGGATAATATCTCGCCCTGACGGCGCGCCATGATGGCCAGCAGCGCAAATTCCTTGGCGGTGAGGTCGATGCGGGTGTTGTTGCGAAAGGCTTTGCGGCTGAGCAGGTCGATGTGCAGGTCGCCGATGCGCAGTTGCGCCGGCTCCTGTGCGCGGCCGCGCCGTGTCAGCGCCTGCAAGCGTGCCAGCAATTCGAGAAACGAGAAGGGTTTGATCAGATAATCGTCGGCACCGTCGTGCAAGCCTTTGATGCGGTCTTCCACACGGTCGCGGGCGGTCAGCATGATGACGGGCGTCTGTTTGAGGATGCGCAGCGAGCGCAGCACAGAAAATCCATCCAGACCGGGCAGCATGGCATCGAGCACGATCACATCATAATCGTGCCCGATCGCCAGATGCTGGCCGTCGATGCCGTTGGCGGCCAGATCGACGGTGCAGCCCTGCTCGCTCAAGCCTTTGCGGAGGTACTCTGCCATCTTGTGCTCGTCTTCGACGATCAGGATTTTCATGCCTGCTCCGGTTGGCGCGTCAGTTAATACGCATCAGATTCGATGGCTGGTATCATTTCCGCATGTTTTGATTTTTTCCTGCCCATGTACCAGTAATGCGCACGGTCCAGATACAGATAGATCACCGGTGTGGTAAACAGCGTCAGCGCCTGCGATAACACCAGGCCGCCGACCATCGCATAACCCAGCGGACGGCGCAGTTCGGAGCCGGCGCCATGGCCCAGCATCAGCGGCAGGCCCGACAGCAGCGCACACATGGTGGTCATCATGATCGGGCGAAAGCGCAGCAGGCAAGCCTGGTAGATGGCGGCTTGCGGTTTCATGCCCTGTTGCCGCTCGGCGGTCAGTGCGAAGTCGATCATCATGATGCCGTTTTTCTTGACGATGCCGATCAGCAAAATAATACCAATCAACGCGATCACACTGAGATCATAACCGCCCGCCATCAGAATCAGCAGCGCGCCAACGCCAGCCGATGGCAGCGTTGACAAAATCGTCAGCGGATGGATGTAGCTTTCATACAGCAGACCGAGCACGATATACACCGCAATCAGCGCCGCCGCGATCAGGTAGGGCTGCGACGAGAGCGAATCGCCAAAGGCTTTGGCCGTGCCCTGGAAGGCGCCGGTCAGCGTGGTCGGCACGCCCATCTCAGCCTGTGCCCGGTTGATCGCATCGACGGCATCGCCTAACGATACGCCTGCGGCCAGGTTGAAGGAAATCGTCACTGCCGGAAATTGGCCCTGATGGCTGATCGATAAATAGGCGGTTTTGCTCGTATCGACCTCGATGAAGGTGGACAGCGGCACTTGCTGGCCGGTGAGCGGCGAAGTCAGGTAGAGTTTGTTGAACAGCGCCGGGTCTCGTTGCAATGCCGGCGTCACTTCCAGCACCACATGGTAGCTGTTGATTTGCGTGAAGTATTGCGCCACCTGGCGTTGGCCGATGGCGTCGTAAATGCTTGCATCGATCAGTGCTGGCGATATGCCGAAACTGGAGGCACGGGCGCGGTCGATGGTGATGGTGGCGGTGGCGGCATTGTTTTGCTGGTCGGAGACGACATCGGTCAATTGCTTCATCCGGCGCAGGCGCTCGACCATTTTGGGCGCCCAGGTATTGAGCTCGTCCAGATTCGAGTCGGTCAAGGTGTACTGATATTGCGTGCGCGCCAGACGGCCACCGACGTTGATGTCCTGGCTGGCCTGCATGAACAGGTTGACGCCCTGGATGCCGGCAATTTGCGGGCGCAGGCGGGTGATGATCTCGCTGGCGCTGGCCGTGCGGCCTGCATCCGTGGGTTTCAAGGCAATGAAGAAATTGCCGGTATTGAAGGTGGTCGAGCCGGCGCTCATCGCAAAACCGGCCACATCGGGGTCCTTGCGCACGATTTCTGCCACCTGCAGCAAATGGCGCTGCATCGCTTGTGAAGAAATATCCTGCGCCGATTCGGCAAAGCCGACGATCACGCCATTGTCCTGCTGCGGGAAGAAGCCCTTGGGAATCGCCACGAACAGCATGACCGTCATGGCCATGGTGCCGATAAAGGTCAGCAGCGTCACGAGCTGATGGCGCATCACGACATCGAGGCCGCGCTGGTAGCCCTTTTGCAGAATGTCGAAAAAGCGCTCGAATAGTTGATATAGCTTGCCGTGCCGCGCCGCATGGCTGTTTTTCAGAAAGCGCGAGCACAGCATGGGCGTCAGCGTCAGCGAGATGATGACCGAGACGGCAATGGTCAAGGTCACGGTGACGGCGAATTCGCGGAACAGCCGACCGACGATGCCGCCCATCAGCAGCAGCGGAATGAACACCGCCACCAGCGAGACCGAGATGGAGATAATGGTAAAGCCGATTTCGCTGGCGCCTTTGAGCGCGGCCTGCATCGGCGTCATGCCTGCTTCGACATGGCGGTAAATGTTTTCCAGCATCACGATGGCGTCATCGACCACGAAGCCGACCGCAATCGTCAGCGCCATCAACGACAGATTATCGAGGCTGTAGCCGGCCAGATACATCACGCCCGCCGTGCCCATCAGCGCCAGCGGCACGGTAATGCCGGGGATCAGCGTGGCAGCCACATTGCGCAGAAAGACGAAAATCACCATCACCACCAGCGCGATGCTCAACACCAGCGTGAACTCGACATCGCCGACCGAGGCGCGAATGGTCTGGGTGCGGTCGATCAGCGCATCGACGCGCACGCTGGCGGGAATCGCGGCGCGCAGGCGCGGCATCGCGGCCTTGATGCGACCGACGGTTTCGATCACGTTGGCGCCCGGCTGCTTGGTAATCGCCAATACGATGGCGCGGCCATTGGCAAGCGTGTCATTGGACGGCGCCGCCGCACCGGCATAAGCCCAGGCCGCGATTTTATTGTTTTCCGGCGCATCGATGGCCACGCCAATATCGCGCACGCGCACCGGCGCGCCGTTGCGGTAGGCCAGCACCATGTCGTTCCACGGTTCGGCGCTGAGCAACTGGTCATTGGTATAGACGGTAAAACTCTGGTGCGCGCCATCCACCGTGCCTTTGGGCTGATTGACCGACGTGGTGGCAATGACACCGCGAATATCCTCCAGACTCAGCCCCAGCGTTGCCAGCCTGGCCGGATCCACCTGGATCCGCACCGCCGGTTTCTGCTGCCCGTGGACACTGACCAGACCGACGCCGGAAATTTGCGAAATCTGCTGCGCCAGAATATTGTCGGCGTAATCATTGACCTGCGTCAGCGGCAAGGCATCCGATTGCACCGACATGATCATGATTGGCGAATCGGCAGGGTTGACTTTTCGGAAGGTCGGCGGGTTCGGCAGGTTGGTCGGCAACTGCCCGGTGGCGGCATTGATCGCCGCCTGCACATCCAGGGCCGCAGCCTCGATGCTGCGGTTGAGATCGAACTGCAAGGTAATCTGGGTGCTGCCCAGTGCGCTTTGCGAAGTCATTTGCGACAAACCGGCGATCAGCGAAAATTGGCGCTCCAAGGGCTGCGCCACATTCGAGGCCATGGTTTCCGGGCTGCCGCCCGGCAAACTGGCGGAGACCTGAATCGTCGGAAAATCGACTTGCGGCAGCGGCGCCACCGGCAGTAAAGGCCAGACGGCGATGCCGACCAGCAAAATGGCAATGGCAAGCAGCGTGGTGCCGATCGGGCGCTGGATGAAGCTGGCGGAAACACTCACTTTGCATATCCTTTCGCAGCGCTGGCCTCGGTGATGCGGCTGCCCGGTTTCAGTTTGTATTGCCCATCGAGTACGACGCGCTGGGCCGATGCCAGCCCCTTGCCAATGACGGCCATGCCATCCTGCATGCGAGCCACCTCGATGGGCTGGATGGCGACGGTGTCATCGGCCTTGACGATATAGACATAGGTGCCGTCCTGATTGCGCTGCACGGCGGCGGCAGGCAAGGTCAGCGCCATGCCGCGCTCGCTCATTTGCAGATTGACGTTGACATATTGGCCGGGCCACAGCGCGTGCTGCGGATTGGCAAAGCGCGCCTTCAACTGCACCGTGCCGCTGCTGGTGTCGATCTGGTTATTGAGCAAAATCAGCTGGCCCGTCGCCAGCGGCGCATCACTATTACTGCGGGCATAGGCCGTCACCTTGAGCGGCTGGCGGCTGGCGCGTTGCGCGCGATTGATTGCCGACACGGCGTCTTCCGGCAGCGTGAACTGCACGGTCATCGGATCGATCTGGTTGATCACCACCAGGCCGTTGGCATCGGCGGCGTGCACGATATTGCCCGGGTCCACCAGACGCGCACCGGCACGGCCACTGATCGGCGCCTTGATCGTGGTGTAGCCGAGTTGCACCTTGGCGTAATTGATTTGCGCCTCATCGGTCTTGACGGCGGCATCCAATTGCGCGACCAGTGCTTTTTGCGTATCGAGTTGCTGCTGCGTGGCGGCGTCTTGCCGGCGCAATGTCATATAGCGCTGCAAATCGGCCTGCGCATTGCCCAACTGCGCCTGGTCCCTGGCCTGTTGCGCCTGCGCTTGCGCCAGTTGCGCTTGCAGCGCGCGCGGATCGATTTGCGCCAGCAACTGGCCTGCCCTGACATCCTGGCCTTCGCTAAAACCAACCTTGTCGAGTTGGCCATCGATGCGCGCCTTGACCGTCACGCTGGCGTTCGCCGTGGCCGTGCCAACACCCGCCAGATACAGCGGAATATCGCGCTCCTGCGCCCGCACTGTCGTCACGGAAATGGCCGGGGCGTGCGCGACTTGCGGCGCCTGCGCAACCGCATCGCTGCGCCGCATCAGCGCCGCGCCACCCACAAGAACGGCAAGCGCCGCCAGAAGGGACGATTTTTGAATGAATGAAGTCGTCATGGCTTGATTCGCAGAGTGGTCTTTGCTTGATCTTCGCATCGATGGATGAAATTCAGTGCAGCCCGTTTCCAAATCTGTGTGCATCTGCGTCATCTGCGGATGGAACGAAATCATCCGCAGATTGCGCAGATTGGCGCAGATGGCATGGCCTTGGCTTCATTTATCCGGTTCTCAATGATTGGCCGCAGCCTGATTCATGTCGCTGGCATGCCAGCCGCCGCCAACCGCCTTGATCAGGGACACGCTGGCCAGCAGTTGGCGCCCCAGCAATTGCACAGCGCCGCGCTGATTGGCGAGCGACGCCGCCTGCGTGGCGAGCACGGATAAATACGTGGTCGTGCCGGCCTGGTATTGGCTCATTGCCAGCCGCTCGGACAACTGCGCCGCCTTGACCGCCTGATCCTGCACCTGGCTTTCTTGCGCCAGTACGCGCAAGGTCGAGAGATTGTCTTCCACCTCTTGCAGTCCACTCAAGACGGTTTGCTTGTACGTCGCCACCGCCGCATCGAACGCAGCCCGGGCCTGGTCATTGCGCGCATGGCGGGCGCCGCCATCGAATAACAGCGCCGCCAATGCGCTGCCGAGCGACCAGACCCGCCCCGGCGTGTCGAACAGTTGCGAAAAAGCGCTGCCGCTGTAGCCACCGGCAGCGCTCAGCGTCAGCGCCGGAAACCAAGCCGCGCGCGCCACACCGATATTGGCATTGGCAGCGGCAGCCAGGCGTTCTGCATTGGCGATATCGGGACGGCGCTCCAGCAAATCGGAGGGCACACCGGCAGGAATGGACGGCATGCTGGCTTGCAGCGTGGTCTGCGCAGCCAATGTGAATGCAGCAGGCGCCTTGCCGATGAGAATGGCGATGGCATGCTCCAGTTGCGTGCGCGTGGCATCCAGATCGATCCACTGCGCCTGCGCCGAGCGCAACTGCGTTTCTGCCTGCGCCACATCGGAGCGCAAGGCGACACCGGCGTCATACTGATGCCGTATCAATTGCAGCGAGCGCGTGTCATCGGCCACGGTGCGCGCATACAAATCCTTTTGCAAATCGGTCACGCGCAATTGCAGATAATTCTGCGCCAGCGCAGCCTGAATACTCAAACGCGCCGCCGCGAGACTGGCGGCACCGGCCTCGCTGCCGGCATCGCCAGCCTCCACCAGACGCCGCACGCGGCCCCAGATATCGGCCTCCCACGAGGCATTCAGACCAGCGGCGTAGGTATTGTCTGCGCCATTGTTGCTGCGCGCACGCGAAGCATTGCCGGAAACCTCCGGCCACAAACCGGCATGCGCAATCGCAGCCGCCGCCTGCGCCTGGTGATATTGCGCCTCGGTAAACCGGATATTCTGATTCGCCCGGTTCGCCTGATCGATCAAATCGCTCAGCACTGCATCCTGATAGGCCTCCCACCAGCGTTGCCGGCTATCGATCCGGCCCGGCGTGGCGATTTTCCACGGCCCCTGCTCCTTGTAAGCCACCGGCAGATCCATGGCCGGACGCACATAGTCAGGATCGACCGCGCAAGCACCGAGAAACAGCGCGCAGGCGAGCACGCAAAGCCGGGAGAATATTCGTGCGAGTGGCGCGGTCGCTGTCATGGTGGCAGGCATTGCATTGGCGGATCAAAATAGCCGCCAGAGGGGAACATCCCCACAGGCAACTGGCGCCACTGTACGGAGGCGCGCTCAACCGGAGGCTGACAGAAATATGACATTTCTGTCAGTTTCATTGGTTTGGGTTGATGCGCTGGCATGGGGTGGGCGCACTGCCGGGTGCTTTGGGGAAGATCGGGCAGTCAGGCGTTGCGCCCGTTGCGCCATGAGGGACGGGAGTGGCGGGGATTTCATCACCTCGCCGGTCCGGGCATTGCGGCGTATGGCTTTCTGATGGCACAGCGACTGAACTTTAGCTGTTGCAGGCAGAACCCCGTTCCACAAACAGCCCGCCGCGCTCCCGGATGGGGAGTGCGAGCGCCCGCCATCACGGGGCTTGAACATTGCCCGGGTAAGAACGGTTGCTGAATTTGCAGAAATGTGAAACATTGCAACCTGATTTCTTGCCAGTGAAGGCAGCAATACGGCCCGACACGGCAACGGAAACCCACTGACGCAACAGCCCAAAAACAAGCCGAATGCTTCAGGGCGAGGTTGCCTGTCTCGACATGACTGGGGGCTCGTATGGCGATACTGGCTTGGATCGTTCTGGCGATCGTTGCTGTGGCGGCGGGCGTCGCGTTTTTGCAGCGCTTTTACCGAAAATCGAGCCGCGATACGGCCATTCTGCGAACCGGTGCCGGAGGGCAGCGCGTTGCTCTGGATGGCGGTTTTTTTGCCTTGCCAATTTTGCACCGGCTCGATGAAATCAACATGCGGGCACAGCGGGTGCTGATAGCCCGTTCCGGCGCCAGCAGCGTCCTGACCAAGGACTGCCTGCGCGCAGACGTCAGCCTGGAGTTCCGGGTCAGAGTGGCCGCTTCCGGCGAGGCCGTTGCCACTGCTGCGCAGACGTTTGGCGCGCGAACCCTGCGCTCGGATGAGTTGGGGCGCATGCTGGAGGGGCGCTTTACCGATGTCATCCAGGCCAGCGCTGCCGAGCGCACTCTGGACGAGTTGCACGGGCAGCGTGCCGCATTCGTTGCCTCGGTGCGCGAGACCCTGTTGCCCGAACTGACCCGCAACGGCCTGCTCCTTGAGTCGGTTGCGCTCACGCATTTCGATCAGACGCCATTTTCTGCCCTCAATGAAAACAATGTGTTCAATGCCGTCGGCATGCGCAAGCTGGCTGAAATCGTCGCCAGCAACAAGAAGCGCCGGGCGGAGACGGAGGCGGACGCCGAAATTTCCATTGCCCAGACGCAGTTGCAGGCCAACAAGCGACGCATCGAAATGGCCTTGCAGCAAGATGAGGCACAACTGCACCAGCGCCAGGAAACAGAGAGCCGTCGCACGAAGGTTGATGCCGATCTGGCCAAGGCCAGGGAATCGGCGCAACTGACCGCCGAGAGCGCCAAGCTGGAGCGCGAACGCGCGTTGTCCGTGCTGCAAATCCAGCGCGACCATGGCCTGGAGCAGACCAAACTCGAAACACGTCTGGCCGTTGAATTGCAGCGTGTGCAGCAAGCCATGGCCCTGTCGCGCGAGCAGGAGCAGGAGGCCCTGGCCGCGATCTCCGGTGAAAAGGCCAGGACGCAGTTGTTGTTGGCGCAAGAGCTTGGCCACACGGAGCGCGAGAAAGCCATACAGTTGCGCGAGCACGAGTTGGCGCTGGCGCGCACCCGCCAGGAAGCCGAAACAGAAAATTTGCGCACCAAGGCGCAGGCCAGCACGTTGCTGGAGTTGGCTTCGGCGGAGGCGCAAGCCATGCAGGTTCGTGCCCAGGGCAAGGAGGCCAGCATGCGTGCCGAGGCGCAAGGCACAGCCGCAGGCATTGCCGCTGACAACGCGCAAAGCCCGGACCTGATGCGCCTGCGCCTGGAGTTGGCACGGCTCGAGGCCCTGCCGCTGCTGGCGGAAAAATTGTCCAAACCGCTGGAAAAAATTGAGTCCATCCGCGTGCACCATGTCTCCGGCATCGGTGGTGGAGGCGGGGATGGTGGCAAAGGCGGGCCGCTGGATTCGATTTACGACATGGCAATGAATTTGCCCATGCTCAAAAAACTCGGCGAGACGCTGGGCGCAGACCTGGAGATGGGCATTCCGCAATTGGCACGCGCCGAGAGTGACCATGCGCGTGCCGCGAACGATCACCAGAGAGCACAAAACTCCCTCACCCCTCCCGCTCAACCCCGCCAAGGAGATTCGAAATGAAAGCTACCCGCAGAAGCGTCTCGATCCGGTTCGCAGGTCTTGCCGCCGCGCTGGCATTGCCTCGATGGGCGCATGCAGCCGACCCCATCAAGTTCGGCAGTTTGCTGGATACCTCGGGCAACTTCGATGCCTACGGCAAGCCCATGAATATGGCAACCGACCTTGCCATCGACGAGATCAACCGCAGCGGTGGCTTGATCGGCCGGCAAATCAAAAAGAGTGCTTACGACACCCAATCCAACATGGCGATGTACACCAAGTTCGCGCAGCAACTGGCAAGGCAGGACAAGGTGGATGTGGTGATTGGCGGCATCTTGTCCGCCTCACGCGAGGCCATTCGTCCTTTGCTGAACCGCGAGAAGATTTTGTATGTCTACACCCCTTTGTATGAAGGCGGTGTTTGCGATGGCAATACTTTTCTGACCGGAACCACGCCCGCGCAGCAGGCTGAAGTGCTGGTTCCCTATGCCGTCAAGAAATGGGGCAGGAAGGCTTACATCCTGGCTGCCGACTACAACTACGGCCAATACATGGCCAAGTGGTTCCAGAAGTTCTTGGCGGAAAGCGGTGCTGCCGATGTCGGCCTCGAGTTCTTCCCGCTGGATGTGTCGGATTTCAATTCGACCATCGCCAAGATTCAGGCAGCCAAGCCTGATTTCGTGATCAGCGCGCTGGTCGGCGGCGCACACCTGTCCTTCTACCGGCAATGGGCGGCAGCCGGGATGAAGGGCAAGATTCCACTGGTCTCCACCACGCTCGGCGTCGGCAATGAGCATCAGGTGCTGACGGCCGCAGAAGGTGACGGCATTTTGGTGGCTTACAACTACTCCCCGGAGTTGCAAACACCCGCCAACAAGGTGTTTCTGCAAGCCTGGGGGAAGATGCATGGCGGCAACACCAAGGCCATCAATGAGCTGGCGGTCTTGCACTACCAGGGCATCAAGCTGTGGGCAGAAGGCGTCAGGAAGGCCGGCAGTCTGGAGCGCGCCAAAGTCATCGGCGCCATGGCTTCCGGGATTTCGATCGATGGCCCCTCGGGCAAAGTCAGCATCGACGGCCCAACCCACCATGTGACGCTGGATGTGCATGTGATGGAAATACGCGGGCAGCAGTTGAAGGTATTGCAGAGCTTCGCCCAGCGGCCTCCGCGGGAAACCCAGGCGGTTTGCAATCTGGTCAAGACGCCGGCATCGAGCACGCAGTTTGAAATCAAGCTCTGATGCGCGGGCGATCCTCCGCAGTCACAGCCCCCTTTTTGAACAGGCCACACGCCCACGAGCGCCGCGCGGCCGCCCGAGGGCGCTCATACCGTAGCCGAAGGCACTCCAATGAGCATCGACATTGTTTTTGTCAGCGTGTTTGATCTCGCCTATACGGTGGCGACACTGGCCTTGGTCTCGGCCGGGCTGGCCCTGATCTTTGGCTTGATGCGTGTCATCAATCTGGCGCATGGTGAATTCATCGTGCTGGGCGGCTACACCACCATCGTGGCCTTGCGCATGGGCTGCAACATCTGGCTGGCCATGCTGATCGTTGCGCCCATCGTGGTGGGCTGCTTTGGTTTTCTGGTCGAACGCCTGGTCATTCGCCACCTGTATGGCAGAACGGTGGACACCATGTTGGCGACCTGGGGCTTGTCGCTGGCGATATCGGGGGCGCTGTCGATGATTTTTGGCACCACGACGACGGGTGTTCCCAATCCCGTTGGTTCATTGTCGATCGGGCAGTACCAAGTGGGCGGCTACAGCCTGTTCATCATCGCGGTCAGCACGCTGTTGCTCGCTTCGCTCTATCTCGTGCTGCGCTCGATGCGGGTTGGCATGATCGTGCGTGGCGCGATGCAGTCGGCCGAGGTCGCTGCCGCGCTGGGCCACTCGCCGCAGCGCATTTACATGGCGACCTTCGTGGCTGGCAGCATGGTGTCGGGCCTGGCCGGCGGCGTGCTGTCGCCACTCGTTGGCCTGACGCCTTCTGCGGGTGGCCAATTCATCGCCAAGGCCTTCATCACCGTTATCGCCGGTGGCGCCTCGGTGGTGGCTGGCACGGTGTCGGCCAGCGCCCTGCTGGGCACGGTCGCCAAGGTGTTCGAACTGCTGAGCAGTCCGGTGGTCGGTGAAATGGCTTTGCTGATCTGCGCCGTCATTTTGTTGCGGGTGCTGCCCCAAGGCATCACGTCGCGCTGGTTCAAAGGTGCCGCATGACAAATCCTGATGCGCAACTCGGCCCGACGCAACGACGCTTGCAGCGCACCGTGCGTGCAGACCGCATTCCCGCCTCCTGGTGGAGCGGGTTCGCGGCGACCTTGCTCGTCCTTGCGGCGGCGCCTGTCGCCGTCAGCGAATACAACCTCACGCTGCTGCTCACCTATGCGCTGCTGGCGCTTTCATTGGCCTTTGTCTGGGGCGTCGCCGGCATTTTGTGCTTTGGACAGGCCGCTTTCTACGGCCTGGGGGCCTATACCTATGCCATCGTGGCGATCAACATGGGGGGCTCGACGCTGGCTGTCGTGCTTGCCATCACCGTGGCGGGCTGCGCCGCGCTGGCGCTGGGCGCGATGATGTTTTACAGCCGCATGGCGGATGTCTACCTCGGCGTCATCACCCTGGTCGCCACCTTGCTGCTGTTCAAGTACGCCAACAGCACCGCCGGGCAAGCCTACGCGATTGGCACGGCGCGTCTGGGGGGCTTCAATGGCATCCCCGGTTTTCCGGTCCTCGGTGTGCCGGGGTGGCCCGATACGCTGGTCACGGGCATGGCCTTGTACTTTGTGGGCATGGTCGCATTGCTGCTGTGCTGGCTGATGTTCCGGTGGCTGGCAGTCAGGCCCTTTGGGCGACTCCTGGCCGGCATACGTGAAAACGAGTTGCGCGCCGAACTGTCCGGCCACGACGTGCGGCTTGCCAAAACCCTGGCCTTTGGCCTGGGCGGCGCGGTGGCTGGCCTGGCCGGTGTGCTCTACGCCTGTTGGGCAGAGATCGTGACGCCCGAAGTGTTTTCCTTGGGTGTTTCCGCCGAGATCATCATCTGGGTGCTGGTCGGCGGACTCGGCACACTGTGGGGCCCGATGTTCGGCGCGGTATTGCTGGGCGCATTGAAAGGTCTGCTGGGCAGCCAGCAGTGGATGGACAACGGCGTGGTCATGGGCCTGTTGCTGGTGGTCGTCGTCCTGTTCCTGCCGAGTGGCTTGCTGCCGTCGGTACTGCGCGGGGTGCAGTATTGCAGCCGCCGCGCTGCGCTGAAGGCGCGCCATGAAACATGACACCGTGCTCGAAGCCCAGGATGTCGTGATGCGCTTTGGCGGCGTCACGGCAGTCGATGGCGCATCCATGAAACTCAAACGCAATGAATTGCGCTGCCTGATCGGTCCCAATGGTGCGGGTAAATCGACCTTCTTCAAATGCCTCAGCGGTCAACTGGTGCCGACCGAAGGCGACATCATCCTCAACGGCGAACATGTCGCAGGCCGCCTGGTGCATGAGATTGCGCGCATGGGGGTGGCGCTCAAAACCCAGGTTCCCAGTTTGATGAATGGCCTGAGCGTCCATGAAAACCTGTGGCTGGCGGCGCTGGCCCGCCATTCACGCGCCGATGCCAATGCCCAGGTGGAGCGCCTGATCGGCGAACTGGGCCTGGCAGCCCATGCGCGCAGCCTGGCCGGCGCGTTGGCGCATGGTCAACGGCAGATGGTGGAACTGGGTGTCGTGCTCGCCACCGAGCCATGGCTGGTACTGCTGGACGAGCCTGCAGGCGGCCTCACCCGTGACGAGGTGGAGCGCATGGCAGAAATCGTCAAGAACCTGGCCATGCGCGCAACGGTGGTCGTGGTCGAACATGACATGAACTTTGTGCGTGCCATCGCCGAAACCGTGACCGTGTTCCACCATGGCCGCATCCTGGCGCAGGGCAACGCCGAAACCGTTCTGTCGGATGAGCGGGTGCGCGCTGTGTACCTGGGCAAACAGCACGGAACGCCGGCATGAACGCAGCAGCACAAAAAACGGCGCCCGCCTTGCAGGTGGATGGCATCGAGGCCGGGTATGGCGCCATGCCGGTGCTGCGCGGACTCACGTTGAACGTGCAACATGGCGAGATCGTGGGCGTCTTGGGTGCCAATGGCATGGGCAAGAGTACGCTCATGAAAACCCTGGCTGGCGTATTGCCGCTGCATGCAGGCGCCATTCGGGCCGATGGCGTCTTGCTGAACCCATTGCCCATCCATGCCCGCGCGCGCCTGGGCCTGTCTTACGTGCAGCAAGGGCGTGGCATCCTGGGAGGACTGAGCGCCCGTGAAAACCTGCGCATGGCCTGGTCACCCGGGTTGGGGGAGTCCGAAGACGCTGCGCTGGAGCGGGTTCTCGGCCTGTTTCCCCGTTTGCAGCGATTGCTCGAGCGCAAAGGTGCTGCGCTTTCGGGCGGCGAACAACAATTGCTGGCACTGGCCCGCGCCTTGGTATCCCAACCCTGGCTGTTGCTTCTGGACGAGCCCACGGAAGGCATTCAACCGAACATCATCAGCGAAATGGCGCACACCCTCACACAGTTGCGCGCGCAGCAGGGCCTGACGATCTTGCTGACCGAGCAGAACCTGGACTTTGTGCTGGACTGCGCCGACCGGATTTTGATGCTGGAAAAAGGCGCAATCGTCAAGAGCTTCGGCGCAGCAGAGTTGAAATCGTCGCCTGCGCTGGATGGCCTGATGGGCTGGGGCGCCGCCAGATCGACGCGCACGCCCGACATCAGCGCCCCCATCGAGGCGCCTGCGGCACCGCCGGCGCAGGCACCAAGCCAGGCGCCAGGTCGGGCGCCCATCACGGCCACCACCCCGGTTCACAAGGAGAACACCATGGCACTGCGCCGTCCCAACATGGAGCAATTGCGCGCGCTGACACGCAGCCTGCACATGAACCTCAGCGATGCCGAACTGGCCCAGTACCTGGAGCAAATGGAAGCCAGCTTCCAGGCCTACGACCGTGTCGACGCCTTGCCCGACTTTGTCCCCGAAGTGAAATACGCCCGCACCCCGGGCCGCCGACCCTCGGCCGACGAAAACAAGTTGAATGCCTGGTACGTCAAGACCGATATTCGCGGCGCAGAGACCGGGCCGCTCAAGGGGCGCCAAGTGGTGCTCAAAGACAACATCGCATTGGCTGGCGTACCGATGATGAACGGCGCGTCAACCCTGGAAGGCTACGTGCCAGCGTTCGACGCGACCGTGGCGCAGCGGGTGCTCGATGCCGGCGGCACCATCATCGGCAAGGCGCACTGCGAGTACTTCTGCCTGTCCGGCGGCAGCCACACCAACGCCACCGGGCCGGTGCACAACCCCTGGCGCATGGGCACCATCGCTGGCGGCTCCTCATCCGGTTGCGGAGCACTGGTCGGCTCAGGCGAGGTCAGCCTGGCCATTGGCGGCGACCAGGGCGGCTCGATCCGCATTCCCTCGGCGTTTTCCGGTTGTTGCGGCATGAAGCCAACGCATGGGCTGGTTCCGTATACCGGGGCGATGCCGATCGAATCCACCATCGACCATCTGGGCCCGATCACTGGCAACGTGGCCGACAACGCCTTGCTGCTGGAAGTGCTGGCCGGCGAAGACGGTTTGGACCCGCGCCAATATTCCCCCAAGCTGGCGCAATACACCGATGCGCTGTCGATGGGTGTGGAAGGTCTGCGCATAGGCATCTTGCGCGAAGGCTTTGGCATGCCCGGCGAAACCCCGGGCCTTGGCGCCAAGGTTCGCGCTGCGGCAGATCAGTTGGCGCGCCTTGGCGCCAGAGTGCGCGAGGTCAGTGTGCCCATGCACCTGGACGGCGCCGCGATATGGACGCCCATTGCCCTGGAAGGCTTGCAAGCCCAAATGATGAATGGCAATGGCATGGGCTTCAACTGGCGCGGCCTGTACGACGTCGGCCTGATGGACCGCCACGCCGCCTGGCGCACCCGCGCAGATGCGCTTTCCCCATCGCTCAAGGTCTCGAAGCCGTAGACCGGGTGGCGGCAGGACTTCTGTGCCTGGGAGCCCAGCGCGGGGAGCGCCTCGGCATTTGGTCGCCCAATCGTCCCGAATGGGTATTGACCCAATTTGCCACGGCCCGCCTGGGGGTCATCCTGGTCAACATCAACCCCGCCTACCGCAGCAGTGAACTGGAATATGCGCTGAACGAGGCAGGGGTTCACATCCTGATCAGCGCCGTCGGTCTCAAGAGCAGCGACTACCTGGGCATGCTCAGGGACCTGGCACCGGAGTTGGCAGATTGCGCGCCAGGGAAATTGCAGGCCAAGCGACTGCCAGAGTTGCGCAGCGTCGTGCAGATGGGTCGATGCGCGCAGCCCGGCATGTTCAGCTTTGAGCAATTGCAGTCGCTTGCCGGCCCGGCCCAGATCAACCGTTTGAGCCTCATCGAGAGCCAGTTGGATTCACACGACGCAATCAATATCCAGTTCACCAGCGGCACCACGGGCCAACCCAAAGGCGCCACGCTGACGCACCACAATGTGGTCAACAACGCGCGCTTCGTAGCGCATGCGATGCGCCTGGGCCCGAGCGACCGCCTGTGTGTGCCGGTTCCCCTTTACCACTGCTTTGGCATGGTATTGGCCGTGCTGGCCGCCACCTCCACGGCAAGTTGCCTGGTCTTTCCCGGCGAGTCATTCGATGCCGCCGCAACCCTGGCCGCCGTTGCCACCGAGCGTTGCACTGCCCTGCATGGCGTTCCGACCATGTTCGTCGCCATGCTGGGCCTTGCGCATTTTGCGCAGTTCGACCTGAGCAGCCTGCGCACTGGCATCATGGCGGGCGCTCCGTGTCCGATCGAAACCATGCGACAAGTGCTATCGGACATGCACATGCCCGAAGTCACGATCGCCTACGGCATGACAGAAACGTCGCCGGTGTCTTTTCAAAGCGCGGTGGATGATTCGATCGAGCAGCGCGTCGGCACGGTGGGGCGAATCATGCCCCATCTCGAAGTCAAGATCATTGGCGAAGACGGCAAAACACGCCCCATCGGGCAAGTCGGCGAGCTTTGCACCAGGGGCTATGCCGTGATGCAAGGATACTGGGCTGACCCGCAACGCACGCGCGAAGCCGTTATCGACGGCTGGATGCACACAGGCGACCTGGCCACGATCGACGCCTTCGGTTATTGCAGGATTGCAGGTCGCCTCAAGGACATGCTGATCCGTGGTGGTGAGAACATCTATCCACGCGAAATCGAAGAGTTCCTGTATCGCCACCCCGCCGTTTCGCAAGCGCAGGTATTCGGCATTCCGAGCGCCAAATACGGCGAAGAAGTCTGCGCATGGATTGTGCTCAAACCACAGGCACAGGCCTCGCCTGAATCCATCCGGGAGCACTGCCGTGCGCACCTGGCGCATTTCAAGGTGCCGCAACACATCAAGCTGGTTGCCAGCCTTCCAATGACCGTCACTGGAAAGGCACAAAAATACCTGATGCGCGAAGCCATGATGAAAGAATTGGGGTTGGCAACCGGCTGACCCCGCAATGGGTGTGTTGCCGGTCACCGCCGATCGCGCCGATCGCCGATTGGAAAGCATGGGGGCGATCGGGCGCGTGGCCATCGGCCATCACCTGCTGCCCGACCTTCGATCACGCGCACCGCCTGCTCGGCCATTGGCGATGCCGGCCGTCTCTGCTCACCCGTTCGCGGCCGCCGCCGGGGCCGGTTGCGCACCGGGCAGCACCGGGGCTGGCTGCGCGTCGGGCAGCAGCGCGATGCCCAGGCTGTGGCGCACCTTGTTTTCGATCTCGTGGGCCAGGTCGGGGTTTTCGCGCAGGAATTCGCGCGCGTTGTCGCGGCCTTGGCCGATTTTTTCGCCGTTGTAGGCGTACCAGGCGCCCGACTTTTCCACGATCTTGGCGTTCACGCCCATGTCGATGATTTCGCCCTCGCGGCTGATGCCTTCGCCAAACAGGATGTCGAACTCGGCGGTCTTGAACGGCGGGCTGACTTTGTTCTTGACCACCTTGACCTTGGTTTCGTTGCCAATGGCTTCATCGCCCTTCTTGATGGTGCCGGTGCGGCGGATGTCCAGGCGCACCGAGGCGTAGAACTTGAGCGCATTGCCGCCGGTGGTGGTTTCGGGGCTGCCGAACATCACGCCGATCTTCATGCGGATCTGGTTGATGAAGACGACCATGCAGTTGGTCTTCTTGATCGTCGCGGTGAGCTTGCGCAATGCCTGGCTCATCAGCCGCGCTTGCAGGCCCGGCAGGGCGTCGCCCATGTCGCCTTCGATCTCGGCCTTGGGCGTCAGGGCGGCCACCGAGTCCACCACGATCAGGTCGACCGCGCCGGAGCGCACCAGGCTGTCGACGATCTCCAGCGCTTGTTCGCCGGTGTCGGGCTGGCTGATCAGCAGGTCGGACAGTTGCACGCCGAGTTTTTGCGCGTATTGCACGTCCAGCGCATGCTCCGCATCGACGAAGGCGCAGGTGCCGCCCTGCTTTTGCATCTCGGCGATCACCTGCAGCGCCAGCGTGGTCTTGCCCGAGGATTCCGGGCCATAGATTTCAACCACCCGGCCACGGGGCAGGCCCCCCACGCCCAGCGCGATGTCCAGGCCCAGCGAGCCGGTGGAGACGACCTGTATGTCCTCGATCACCTCGCCTTCGCCCAGGCGCATGATCGTGCCCTTGCCGAATTGCTTTTCGATCTGGGCCAGCGCGGCCGCGAGTGCCTTGGCTTTTTCGGCATTGACCGGGAATGCGGGGTGGCTACCTTTGACTGCGACGTCCATGATGAAACTCCTTCGAATCAACCAACAAGCTGGATGCTTGAACAGTAGTCTACGCGAGAGATTGAACTCGGATGAAGTGATTTTTGGTCAGTTTGATTGACAATAAACCATGGCTGATCCCACCCCCACGGCACCTGCTGCCGCCCCTTGCGCGACACCCCCCGCCGCGCCATCGACCACGCCATCGACCACGCCATCGACCGCACCACCGGCCGCACCGGACGAGCGCTGGCGACAAACCCATCTGGGCCGCCTGATGGGCAGCGCCCTGCGCCGCTTTGACGCCCGGGTGTTGCAACTGATGGCCCGCAATGTCGAGGTGCCACTGGCGCTGTCCAACCTCGCGGCGCGCGCCCAGGTGATGGCGGCCCATGTGCATATCACCCGCCACCTGGCATTGTCGGGCGACCGGCTGACCGATCTGGCCCGGCGTGCCGGCATGACCAAGCAGGCGATGGCCCCATTGGTCGATCAATGCGCGGCCTGGGGCTTGGTGACCCGCGCCGTCGATCCCCTCGATGCGCGTGCGCGCCGCGTGCAATTTACCGCTGTCGGGCTGGCCTGGCTGCAGGCCTTTCGGGATGCGGTGGCGCAGGCGGAGGCCGAGTTCCGCGAGGAGGTGGGCCAGGAGGTGGCCACGGTGGTGGCCATCGGGCTGGAGGCTTATGCCGGCGCGTGACCGGCCAAAGCGCCACCGCCTAAAATCGCGGCGCCGGGTCAGGCGGGTCAGGCCGTTGCCACTTACACCAGGAGATACCCCATGCGCATTCTCATTGTCGAAGACGATCAGGTGCTGGCCGATGGCCTGCTGCGCACGTTGCGCGCATCGGGAGCCGTGGTGGACCATGTGGCCAGCGGCAGCGAGGCCGATGCCGCGCTGCTGACCAACAATGAATTCGACCTGCTGATCCTGGACCTGGGCCTGCCCAGGATGCACGGGCTGGAGGTGCTCAAAAAGCTGCGCGGCCGGGGCATGGCCCTGCCCGTGCTGATCCTGACCGCCGCCGACAGCGTCGACGAGCGCGTCAAGGGCCTGGATTTGGGTGCCGATGACTACATGGCCAAGCCCTTCAGCCTGCAAGAACTCGAGGCCCGCGTGCGCGCCCTGACCCGGCGCGGCATGGGCGGCACCAGCAGTGCCATCCGGCATGGCCCGCTGGTGTACGACCAGGCCGGGCGCGTGGCCACCATAGACGGCAAGATGATCGAGCTTTCGGCGCGCGAACTGGGCCTGCTGGGGGTGCTGCTGCAGCGTGTTGGCCGCTTGGTCAGCAAGGAGCAGTTGGTCGAGCGCTTGTGCGAGTGGAGCGAAGAGGTCAGCAACAACGCCATCGAGGTCTATATCCACCGCCTGCGCAAGAAGATCGAAGGTGGCCCGATCCGCATTGCCACGGTGCGGGGCCTGGGCTACTGTCTGGAGAAAATCCCGGTCAGCTATTGAAACAGTAGCTCCAATCCGATATGAATCCTGCGCTGACAGGATGTTTCGTTGACCACCATGGGGCGTCATCGACGGCCATGGATGGAATGACCCGGCGGCGGCCTTGAAGATCTTCCAGCGCGAGCAGCGCTCCCTGTTCGGCGAGATCCTCGACTGGATGCTCACGCCACTGCTGCTGTTGTGGCCCGTGAGCCTGGCGCTGACCTGGCTGGTGGCGCAGGGCCTGGCCAACAAGCCCTTCGACCGCGCCCTCGAATACAACGCCCAGGCCCTGGCCCAGTTGGTGGGCGTGGTCGGCGACAAGGCGCAGTTTCACCTGCCCCTGCCGGCCAGCGAGCTCCTGCGCGCCGACGATTCCGACACCGTCTACTACCAGGTGATCGGCCCTGGCGGCCACTTCCTGTCGGGCGAACGCGAACTGCCCGGCCCCCCTGACGACGAGTTGCCGCTGCCGGGTGAAGTGCATCTGCGCGACGCCGAAATGCGCGGCATCGATATCCGCGTGGCCCATCTGTGGGTGCGGCTGCCGCTGCCCGGCAACCCCCTGGCGCTGGTCCAGGTGGCCGAGACACGCGCCAAGCGCAGCGTGCTGGCCACCGAAATCATCAAGGGCGTGATGCTGCCGCAGTTCGTCATCCTGCCGCTGGCCGTGCTGCTGGTGTGGCTGGCGCTGGCGCGCGGCATCCAGCCGCTGCACCAGCTCGAGCAGCGCATCCGCGCGCGCAACCCGGACGACCTCTCGCCGCTGGACGAGCGCGCCGTGCCGCTGGAGGTGGCGCCGCTGGTCTTGTCCGTGAACGACCTGCTCAAGCGCCTGAACGACTCGGTGGCCACGCAAAAGCGCTTTCTGGCCGACGCCGCCCACCAGCTCAAGACGCCGCTGGCCGGTCTGCGCATGCAGGCCGATCTGGCCCAGCGCGAAGGCACCAGCACCGAGGAGATCAGGCGCTCGCTGCAACAGATCGGCCGCTCCAGCATCCGCGCCACGCACACCGTCAACCAATTGCTGGCGCTGGCCCATGCCGAAGGCAGCGGCGTGGGCATTGCGCGCCAGCCCTGCGACCTGGCCCGGCTGGTCATCGAGGTGGTGCGCGACTCGGTGCCGCGCGCGCTCGACAAGCACATCGACCTGGGCTACGACGGCGCCCAGCCCGGCACGCCCGGCCTGCTGCTCGACGGCAACCCCACCCTGCTCAAGGAACTGGTGCGCAACCTGCTCGACAACGCCATCAACTACACGCCCTCCGGCCCCGACAAACCCGGCGTGGTCACGGCCCGCGTGCTGGCGGACCGCTTTGGCCAGGTGCTGCTGCTGCAAGTCGAAGACTCCGGCCCCGGCGTACCCGAGGCCGAGCGCGAACTGGTGTTCCAGCCCTTTTACCGCGTGCTCGGCAGCGAGGCCGACGGCTCGGGCCTGGGACTGTCGATCGTGCAGAAGATCGCGCGCAAGCACGGTGCCGAGGTCACGCTGGAAGACGCCCGGGCCGGCCAGCATCCGCCGGGCGCGCGCTTTGGCGTGCGCTTTACGGCGCTCAAGGTGCAGCCGGGTTGAAGAACGCCGGCCTGCCGCGCAGGCGCCCGAAAATGCGCCAAAACGCTGCGCTCGCACAGTGGATGCGCATCAGCGCGCCGGGCGCCATCAGATGACCCGCGCCGGGCATGCGCTGCGGCAGCGCTTCGGCGTCCACCTGTCCACCCCCATGTCCCACCAGCCAAACAACCCGCCGGTTCGGTCGCAAAGCGGCAGCCCGCCTCCAGCGCCCGCTTGACGTTGCGCGCCCGTGCCGCGTCGATACCACTTGTACGAACTGGCCTGAATATCCGCTTTGGCGCTGTGTGCGCGTGCTGCGTCGAGCCGGCTGCACAGGCGCTCGGCATGGTGGCGCAACGGCCCCTGCCCGATGCACGGCGCCAGGGCTTTTGTCAGTCAGGCGGAACCGCGCCCAGCCCGGGCTGGTCACTGACCTTGTGGAACATCCCCCGAAGCAACACCGTGGCATCGATCGGCCACAGGCTGCGGCCTGCGCTGCGCAGCATCTGCCGCCAACCGGGCGCTGCCCGGTGCCGGGTCACCCAAGCGGGCATCGGCGCCGGCCGCATGGCCGCTTTCATGCACAAAAAACCGCTTCTTGCGCGCCTGCACCAATCATCCAGAAATCGTGTCCGGTGTCGGCCGTAATTTTTTCGAGAGTCTGGCCGGTTGCTTCGGCAAAAATCCTGTTCAACCGGGCCCTCATCACATTGGTTCTGTATTTGTTAAGTGCTTTATTAACAGGTTCCGGCGGATTTCTGGCCGACAAAGGTGCAAATCGCGCAAACCTTTCCCGGGCAGCCCGGTCGTCAGCCGTTTCGGTGTACGTCATCTCTCCTGCTGGGATGATTTCCTTCATGTGCAGCAGGAAGTGTGTGTTGGGCAGGGAATACCGATTCTCCTTGTCAGCCGCAACATAGATTAAAGCCCCAGCACTGGCCACCCAGCCGGAACTCACGACGATGACCTTCGGAGTGATAAACCGGATGGCGTCAAAGATCAGGTCGCCGGATTCGACATGTCCACCGGGCGAACTGATAAATACGTAGATTGGGTCATCGTTGATGGAGGCCAGAATGTGCAACTGCTGCACAGCTTCCTTGGCCATCTTGTGATCGATGGTGCCGATGATGAACACTTTGCGAGCGTTGATAGCATATTCCATCAGCTTGGCACTCATCGTGCCCGGTGGCTCTGTGCTTTCTTTTTGCTCATCGTTCATATCGTGCTCCAAAAGTAAAAGTTTTGAATTCCAGGCACGCGAATCCACAGGGCTTCAGCCGCACCTCACTGCATAATGGCAAAGAAGGGCACCATCAAACACGCATGCTGACCGACCCTGCTGCCTGATTATGCACCAGGCTACTCCTCTGCGAAGGTCTTGAAGGGTGGAATCGGCGGGAATCAACACAGCCTTCCAACACGTTCAATACCCATTGCCTGAAAGATGCGCGCCAGAGCGCAACCGAACGATCTGCCAGCCACCAGCGGCAGGACCTCGGCGCGCTGCACCGAGCGCATGGGCACTTCGGCGCTGCGCGAAATCCGCAACGCCACCGAAAAGTCCGGCATCACCCGTTTGGCCGGCGGCCGGCCCTTCCCCCGGCCCTTCCCCCGGTGCCCGGTCGGCGCGTTGGCCGCATTGGCGGCAGTGCTGGCCCATAATGGCGTCGCCACCTTGCAATACGCCGCCAGCGCAGGCTTCGCACCGCAGCGTGAGAGGGGGCGCCACAGATGGCATTGCAGACACTGCACACACCAATACCAATACCGTTTTCCCCATGAGCGCTGCTGAACTCACTGCCCTGCTGTTGCTGTGCGCCGCCATGAGCTTTTCGCCGGGGCCCAACACCACCATGTCCACCGCGCTGGCCGCCAACCTGGGCCTGAAGCCGGCGCTGCGCTTTTGCCTTGCCGTTCCTGTGGGCTGGGCCTTGGTGATGCTGGGTAGCGGGCTGGGTCTGGGCGCATTGATTGCCGGGCGGCCGGCGCTGCGCTGGAGCGTGACCTTGCTGGGCGCGGCCTACATGTTCTGGCTGGCCTGCAAGCTCGGCCGCACAGGCCGGATGACCGAGTTCGACACCCGCCGCCTGAGCCTGGGCTTTTGGCAAGGCGTGGGGCTGCAATTCGTGAACATCAAGGTCTGGATGCTGGCGTTGACGCTCAGCGCAGGCTGGGTGGTCAATGCGGCCGGCCGGCCCGCCAGCAACCCGGGAGAGCGGCTGGCCATCATCTGCGGTGTGACGATGGTGTTTGCTTTCGGCTGCAATTTCGTCTACGCCCTGCTGGGCTCCTTGCTGCGCCAGTGGCTGGCCCGGGGCGCGCGCCTGCTATGGTTCAACCGCACGCTGGCCTTGGTGCTGGTAGCCACCGCCGTCTGGATGCTGATGCTGTGAAGCCGCCATTGCCAGCACCCACCGCCGCAGCGCAGAATGCCAACGGGTTCCCCATCGCCTTCGCCTTCGCCCACCACCACGTTCAACACCCCTTACCTCAGAGATGCAAGGAGAGCCACAGTGAAACTGAACGATCTGCCCCCCGCCATCGACTGGACCCTGGCGCGCCGCACTACGCGCATGAACCCCTCGGTCATTCGCGAAATCCTCAAGATCACCGAACGGCCCGGCATCATCAGCCTGGCCGGCGGACTGCCCTCGGCGCGGACCTTCCCGGTCAGCGCGTTTGCCGCCGCATCGGCGGCAGTGCTGGCCCGCGATGGCGCCGCTGCCTTGCAATATGCCGCCAGCGAAGGCTTTGCACCGCTGCGTGAGGCGGTTGCCGCCTTCCTGCCCTGGAAGGTGGCGCCGGAGCAAGTGCTGATCACCACCGGATCGCAGCAAGCCCTGGACCTGGTCGCCAAGGTGCTGATCGACACCGACAGCCGCGTGCTGGTCGAGACGCCCACCTACCTGGGCGCGCTGCAAGCCTTCGCGCCAATGGAGCCGCGCGTGGTCTCGGTGGCCGGCGATGACCAGGGGGTGCTGATCGACGACCTCCGGGCGCGGATGGGCACGGGCGCCGACAAGGCGCGCTTCCTGTACGTGCTGCCCAACTTCCAGAACCCCACAGGCCGCACCATGAGCGCCGCACGCCGTGCCGCGCTGGTGGCCGCCGCCGCCGAACTGCGCCTGGTGCTGGTGGAAGACAACCCTTATGGCGACCTGTGGTACGACACCCCGCCACCGGCCCCGCTGACCGCCGGCAATCCCGAAGGCTGCATCTACATCGGCTCGTTCTCCAAGGTGCTGGCCCCCGGCTTGCGCCTGGGCTACATCGTTGCGCCCGCAGCCGCCTACCCCAAGCTGCTACAGGCCAAGCAGGCCGCCGACCTGCACAGCCCCGGCTACAACCAGCGCTTGGTGGCCGAGGTGATCAGAGACGGTTTCCTGGAGCGCCATGTGCCCACCATCCGCGCGCTGTACAAGCAGCAGTGCGCCGCCATGCTGGCTGCTCTCGACGAGCAAATGAAGGGGCTGTCCGTGCAGTGGAATCGCCCCGACGGCGGCATGTTCCTGTGGCTGCGCCTGCCCGAAGGCATGAGCGCCCAGGCGCTGCTGCCCAAGGCCGTGGCGCGCAACGTGGCCTTTGTGCCCGGTGCGGCTTTCTATGCCGACAACGCCGACCCGCGCACGCTGCGCCTGTCATTCGTTACCTCTACGGTCGAGCAGATTGCCACCGGCATCGCGGCGCTGGCGGGCGCCATTCGCGAGTTGGCGTGAAGCCGATGAGGGAGGTGCAGCACCTCCCGTGTCGTCTGCGGCGTCAGCCCCTCGAAAGGACGAGGCCGGCGGCATCGCCCCGTCGATGCAGCGTCCCTGGTGTCGGTGACGCGCAGCGCCACGGGAAACGGCGATGACGACACGCGCTTTCGCCGCCATCGAGCCACCAGAGCCACCTCCCTGCATCGACCATCTGATCGTGCTTGCAGCCGATCTGGCCTCGGGCGTGCAGTGGTGCGAGCGCCAGTTGGGCGTCACGCCCGCAGCGGGCGGAGAACACCCGCTGATGGGCACGCACAACCGGCTGCTCAATATCTCAAGCCCGGCGCACCCGCGTGCCTATCTGGAACTCATAGCCATCCAACAAGGAGCGACAAAGACCATACCCGGCGGCGCAAAACGCTGGTTCGACATGGATGACAGCAGATTGCAGCGCCAGGTCGCGCAGCATGGCCCGCAGTTGATCCATTGGGTGGCGGCAGTGCCCGACATGGCGACCCGGTGCGCGGCATTGGCCGCCCAAGGGCTGGACCGGGGCGCCATCATCAGCGCCAGCCGCGCCACGCCCGAGGGTCTGCTGCAATGGCAGGTCACGTTGCGCGCGGACGGCCAGCGCCTGATGGATGGTTGCCTGCCCACCTTGATCCAGTGGGGAGCCACACATCCCTGCGCAAACCTGCCTGCCAGCGGCCTGCAATTGCACAGACTGACATTGCGGCACCCGCAGATGGCGGCCCTGCAGACGGCATGCGCGGCCCTGGGCCTGCTGCCCCAGGTGGTGCTCGAAGCGGCGCCAGCCCCTGAACTGCTGGCGCAGTTCGGCACCGCCCGTGGCCCGGTTTGCCTGACATCCCGGCCTGCTGATATGGATGCACGGCGGGCGGTATGAGGCCGGGAGCCTGGCCCCTGAGCAGCAGCAGGATCGGCTTTGGGCATCGGCTTTGGGCACAATCGCCCGGATGGGAATCCTCTACCTCGTGCGCCACGGCCAAGCCTCGTTGGGCGCAGCCGATTACGACCAACTCAGCCCCCGTGGGCAAGCGCAGGCGCTGCGCCTGGGCGAGTACTGGCGCGCACAGGGCCAGACCTTCGATGCCGTCATCACCGGCACATTGCGCCGCCACCGGCAGACGCTGGCCGGCATCGCCCAGGGCCTGCAGACCCGCACCCCCGAGGTGTTGCAACTGCCAGGACTGAATGAATACGACAGCCACGCACTCATTGCCGCCGTCCACCCGCAGCCCCTGGGCCCACCGGACAGCCCCGAGCGCTACCACCAGCACTTTCGCCTGCTGTGCGCAGCGCTGGCGCAGTGGATGGCCGGCACCATCAGCCCGCCGGGCATGCCCCGTTGGAGCGCGTTCTCAGCCGGCGTGCATGCGGCCCTCACCCATGTGCGCCAGCAGCATGCCGGGCAGAACGTGCTGCTGGTCAGCAGCGGCGGACCGATCTCCACCGCCGTAGGCCAGGTGCTGGGCACGCAGGCGCAGGTCACGATTGCGCTGAACATGCGCATCCGCAACAGCGCAGTGACCGAACTCTCGGTGTCGCCCAAGCGTTTGATGCTGCAAACCTTCAATACCTTGCCGCATCTCGCTGCGCCGGAGTATGCGCACTGGGTGACGCATGCCTGATTCAATTGATTGACATCGACGCCCTCATGCCCCGGCCAGGGGTGGACGCGCGCAACATCGTCGCGACGGTAGTGATCGGCCAGCAGATTTGACCGGGGTGAGCAACGACCGGGATACCCAGATCGACGAGAACACCGCCTTGCGCGAGATCGACGTGCCAGCGTGTGCCTGCTGGCACACGCCACACCGGCGGCTGGACGGGCCGGGCAATGACAATGCGCTGTCGCGCGCAACTTCCGGCCGCACTCACTGGGCAAAGCCCAGCACCACCCGGCGGGTGGTAGCGCTCTTTTTTTCGATCTTGGTGACCACGATGGCGCCGATCTCGGCGGTGTTGGCCACATGCGTGCCGCCACAGGGCTGCAGGTCGATCAGCACAGCGGCTGCGCTTTGCCCGCCAATGCGGATGGTGCGGATGCGTCCCGTGCCACGGGGCGGTTGTACGCTCATGCTCTTGACCAGCGCCGGGTTTGCGTCGAGTTCCGCATCGCTGATCGAGGCCACGGTCAGCGGATGCGCGGCGGCCACCAGCGCGGCGATGCCGGTATTGAGGGCCTGCTTGTCCAGCGGGTCGGTGATGGCGAAGTCCAGCCTGGCGTAATCGGGAGTGATCGAGCAGCCGTTGACCAGATGCGGCACCAGATGGCATAGCAGGTGCGTGGTGGTGTGCAGCCGCATCATGCGGTGGCGACGCTCCCAGGCAATGCGCGCGGTGACTGCGGTGCCGGGTGTCCACTGCGCCATGCGGTCTTGCTGCCCCGGGGCCGGGATGTGCACGATGTCTGCGGTGGCATGGCCTTGGGCGTCCTTGCCTTTGCGGGTGTCGGCAATGGTGATGCTGCTGCCATCGGCCCGTAGCAGCAAGCCGCTGTCGCCGGCCTGGCCGCCACCTTGCGGATAGAACACGGTGCGGTCGAGCACGATGGCGCCGTCAGCGGTGACGGCCGTGATCTGGGCGCTGCATTCACGCAGGTAGGCATCTTGACGAAAGAGGTCTTGGGTCATGCGTTTGATGGTATCCGAGAACCATGCGCCGATGGCTGCGACTACCATGGGCGGCATGACCGCTGCCGCTTTTCATCTGCCCTCGCGTTTCTGGGCCGAGCTTTCCACGCGCGCTTTTGCCCAGCTCAAGGCATCGGGCCAGGCGGCGCAGACCGTGGCGGTGCTGCCCGTGGCCGCGATCGAGCAGCATGGCCCGCATCTGCCGCTGTCGGTCGATGCGACGCTGCTGCAGGGCGTGATCGACGCGGCATTGCCGCAATTGCCTGCCGAACTGCCGGTGCTTTTTCTGCCCCCGCAAAACCTGGGGCTGAGCCCGGAGCACCTGCGTTTTGCGGGCACTTTGACGCTGTCGCCAGCCACGGTGATTGCGCTGTGGACCGAGATCGGCGAATGCGTGGCGCGTGCCGGGGTCAGGAAGTTGCTGCTGTTCAACGGCCACGGCGGCCAGGTGAGCGTGATGGACATCGTGGCGCGCGAGTTGCGCACGCGCTGCGATCTGATCGTCTATGGCGCCAGTTGGTTCAGCCTGCCGCTGCCCGATGCGGTAGCCGGGCAGTTCAGCGCGCAGGAGCACCGCTTTGGCATCCACGCCGGTGAGATCGAGACCTCGATGATGCTGCACCTGTCACCCGCCACGGTGCAGATGGAGCAGGCGCGGGACTTCCGTTCGAGCGCACAGCATCGGGCCGGGCAGTACACCATCCTGGGCAACGGCCGGACTGCCAAACTGGGCTGGCAGATGCAGGATTACCACCCGGCCGGGGCGGTGGGGAATGCGGCGGCAGCAACGGCCGAGAAGGGACGCTCTGTGGTGACGGCGGCGGCGGCGCAGTTGGTGGCCTTGCTGCAGGAGTTGCATGCGCTGCCGTTGTCCACGCTGGTCGGCGAGACCGAGGGTTTTTAGATGCTGTAGGGCGCTGGCTTGTTTTTCAGCACCCATTGCCATTGGATTTGCTGCATCTGACGCAACGGCTGAACGTGGGCGTCAGCCGGACCCACAAGACGATGCGTCTGCTCGACGGCATCTGCCCGGAGGCGGTCGGGATGCTGAAGGATCAGCACTTCGCCGCCAACCTCGGCGCGGTGCTGCGCAAGATGAAGCCGACTCGTCCGATCGAGTGCGTGGAACGGATGCTGACGGCCAACGGCTTGTCTGCACAGGCCCGCCATCGAGGACAATTTTTCAGTCAAGGGTCGGGCGCGCCGCAATCATCAGCGCGCATCAGGCCCCAAAAAATGCCTGCGATAGCGCGGATGCAACTGTGCCAGACGCATCAGCATGGGCAGGTCTGCGGTGTTGAAATCGGGGTCCCAGGCCGGGGCGCCCAGCACCTGTGCTCCCAGACGCAGGTAGCCCTTGATCAGGGCGGGCGGTTCTGCGGCCATCGCGCCATCGAACTGCTCCACCGGCAGCGGCAGGCGCGCCTGCACCTGGTATTCGGCCGGCGCCAGATGGCTCTGGCGCAGTCGTTGCCAGATGCTGGCCGCAGCAGCGCCGCTGACCACGCCGTTGTGGAGCATGGGGATGCTGGCGCAACCGACCATCGTATCGAGCTGGTTGCGCAGCATGAAGTCCGCCAGCGCCGTCCACAGGGCCATGATCACGGCGCCATGGCGATGCTCGGGGTGTACGCAACTGCGGCCGAGTTCGACCATGCGGGGGCGCAGCGCGTGCAGGCGCCCCAGGTCGAATTCGGTGTCGCTGTAGATGCCGCCGATCCGCCGGGCCTGCGCCGGCGTCAGCACACGGTAGGTCCCGATGACTTGCTGGCTCTGGGCGTCGCGCACCAGCAGGTGCTCGCAATAGTCGTCGAACCGGTCCACATCGTGGCCGGCAAGGGTGGTGCTCAAGCGGGCGCCCATTTCGGTCGCAAAAACCCGGAACCTCAGCCGCTGCGCCTGGCGCACTTCATCCAGATGCCGGGCCCAGGCCACCCTGATGGCAGCGCGCTCCTGCCCGGGTGTGGTGGTTTCGGGCGCAAGGCCCGGGCGCTGGCCGAGGTCGCCGGCAATGGCCGGAGCAATGGCAGCGGTGACGGCGGCAGGCGATGGGTGTGACGCATTCATCATGGTGCAAGCGCTCGGTCAGGATGCGGAGGGGCTCGACAGGAAGTGCAATGAGTGTCGAACGGGCCGGTGACGCGCGCATGTCGCAGGCATGTCAACGAGGTGACAGGCGGCTGCGCCGCCACTTCGTCTCTGGCCGTCTCTGGCCGGATCATTGCGGCATTCCGGGCCGGGCCAGGGCCGTCCCCTGCGGGGTTATTGGCCTGCATAATCGATTGCAGGAAACTGCGCTGTGCCCGTATCCACCCCTTCCCTTCGCCCCCTCACGGCCTTTGTGGGGGTGTTCGCGCTGGCTGCGGCCTGCGCAGGGACCTTGATCTGGACGTTGGAGAGCCAGGACCGCGCCGAGCAGCGCAGCCAGGCGGCCGACATGGCGGGCGACCATGTGCAGGCGCTGCAACGCGCGATAGAGCTGGCGCTGTCGGCCAATAACGCATTGGTGGCACTGGTGCGCCAGGGGCGGGGCAGCGTGCCCCAGTTCGAGGAAATCGGCACGCAGATGCTGCCGTTTTACCCCGGCATTGCCGCCATGGGACTGTCTCCGTCAGGGGTGGTGCGGCAGGTGGTGCCGCGCCAGGGCAATGAGGGTGCGATGGACTTCGACATGCTGCACGACCCGCAGCAAGGCACGGAATCGGCGCACGCGCGCGCGTCGGGCCGGCTCACGCTGGCCGGCCCCATGGAGCTTGCCCAAGGGGGGCTGGGGGTGGTGGGACGCCAGCCGGTTTATCTGGACGATGAGCAGGGGCAGCGCAGCTTTTGGGGCTTCACCTATGTCGCCATCCGCTTGCCGGATGTGCTGGCGGCTGCCAGGCTGGACCAACTCACCGCACGGGGTTATCGCTACCGCCTGTGGCGCGTCCGGCCCGACAACGGCCAGGAGCAGACCATTGCCGCCTCCACGCCCCCTGCCGGTGCCGGCGCGATGAGCCGCTCACTGGCCTTGCCCAACGGGCAGTGGACGCTGGGCCTGACCCCGGCGCAAGGATGGGGTGCGGCGGGCGTGCTGGCGCTGCGCTGCGCCTTGGGCCTGCTGTTTGCGCTGCTGATGGCCTATCTGGCGCGCCTGCTGTTCGCGTTGAAGGCGCATGAGCGCGGGCTGGCCGACCAGGTGGCCCAGCGCATCTCGGAGATACAGGCCACGCAGCAGCAACTGCGCGCCACCATCGACGCCATTCCCGATCCGCTGTTCGAAATCGACCAGGATGGCCGCTATTGCAGCGTGCACAGCCAGCGCGCCGAGTTGTTGATGGGGCCGGCCGAGCAACTGATCGGCCGCAACGTCACCGAGGTGCTGCCCACGCTGGCAGCGCTGTCGGTGCTGGATGTGTTGCATGAAGCCCAGGCGCAGGGCTGGTCCGTGGGGCGGCAGATCATGCTGGACTTGCCGGATCTGGGACCCACCTGGTTCGAGCTGTCCGCAGCGCGCAAGCCGCAAGCCGCCGGGGCCAAGCCGCGCATCATCTTGCTGTCGCGCGACATCACCGAGCGCAAGCGCTCGCAGGAGCAGTTGCAACTGACCGCCCAGGTGTTCGATCAGAGCAGCGAAGCCATCGTGATTGCCGATGCGAGCCACCGCATCGTGCGCATCAACCGGGCGTTCAGCCGCATCACCGGGTACCAGGAATCGGAGGCCGTCGGGCAGTCGGTGCGCCTGCTGACCATGGCCGAGGCGGGCCCTGATTGCAATGCCGATGCCGTGTACGCCCGGCTGGCCCGGCAGGAGCGCTGGGAGGGCGAGAGTTGGGGGCGGCGCAAGGACGGCTCCGGCTATCCGCAGTGGCTGTCGGTCAGCAGCGTGCGCGATGGCGACGCGAACGGGCCCATCACCCATTCGATCACCTTGTTTCGCGACATCAGCTTGCAGCGCGAAGCGCAGGAGCGGATACAGCGCCTGGCGCATTTCGACCCGCTGACCGACCTGCCCAACCGCGTGCTGCTGGCCGAGCGCACCCAGCGGCAGATTGCGCAGGAGCAGGCCCGTGGCGGCCAGTTGGCGCTGCTGTTCCTGGACCTGGACCACTTCAAGAACGTCAACGACTCGCTGGGCCACCGCATTGGCGACATCCTGCTGGTGGCGGTGGCGCGGCGGCTGCAATCCCTGATCGGCCCGCAGGACACCGTCTCGCGCCTGGGCGGCGACGAGTTTTTGCTGCTGCTGCCGGCCACCTCGGCGGCCCATGCGGCCAAGGTCGCCAGCGCTTTGCTGACCGCCGTGGCCCAGCCTTTTCAGATCGACCCCTACGAGCTCAGCACCACGCTGTCGGTGGGCATTGCGATGTGTCCGGCCGATGGCGAGTCGTTCGACACGCTGTACCAGCGCGCAGATGCCGCCATGTACAGCGCCAAGCAAAGCGGGCGCAACCGCTATGGTTTCTTCACCGCCGACCTGCAAGCGCGCACCGCGCGCGCGCTGCAGATCGAAAATGCGCTGCGCCGCGCGCTGGAACGCCAGCAGTTCGAGTTGCACTACCAGCCCCAGGTCTCGCTCGGCACGGGCCAGGTCGTCGGCGCCGAGGCGCTGCTGCGCTGGCGCCACCCGGAGTTGGGCGTGGTCGCGCCGGCCGAGTTCATTCCGGTGGCGGAGAACAGCGGCCAGATCGTGGCGCTGGGCGAATGGGTGCTGCACACCGCCGCGCGCGATGCCAAGCGCTGGCTGGACATGCAACTGCCTTTGCGGGCGGTATCGGTGAACCTCTCGGCGGTGCAGTTTCGCCACCCGCAGTTGCCCGAGATGGTCACGCGCTGCCTGCAGCAGGCCGGGCTGCCTGCGCGCCGCCTGGAACTGGAACTGACCGAAGGCGCCGCCGTCGACGATCCGGTGGCGGCGCTGGCCATGATGGACCAACTGCACGACCGGGGCGTGCGCCTGTCGATGGATGACTTTGGCACCGGGTACTCGTCGCTCAGTTGCCTCAAACGCTTTCAGATCTACAAACTGAAGATCGACCAATCGTTCGTGCGCGATCTCGACGACGACGCCAACGACCGGGCCATCGTCAGCGCCATCATCCGCATGGCGCAGGCGCTGGGCATGCAAACCACCGCCGAAGGGGTGGAGACCGACGGCCAACTCCAATTCTTGCGCGCCCAGGGCTGCGACGAAGGCCAGGGCTACCTGTTCAGCCGCCCCCTGCCGGCCGATGCGTTCGAGGCCTATTTGCGGGCGATGAAATGACGCATCGAACCGGTGCCGTGCCGGCGCCGCCGGTTCAGGGATTGGCGCAAGCCTCGACAGGCCGGTCGTCCGGTGGCGCGATCGAGGCTTTCATTGCCTCGCTCAGCGGCAGGTCGATGGCGGTATTCGACGGCGGCGTCGGCTGCATCGACCACTGGTCGTAGCGCCTTGCCAACCCGCCGCTGCGTGCCCGTCGCGCGATCGTGTCGTCGCCGATTTTCTTCAACGCGGCATCGCCGTTGGCAAATGCGCGCCCCGGCCAAAGCCAGGGCGGTGTAACCCCCGGGTGAGAAGCCCGCCACCCCGACCCGGCGCATGTCGATGCGCGACCCGAGCATGGGATGCCCGGCGACTCGGGCGAGCAACACCGACCAATCACGGGCGCGCTCCCACCACAGTACGAAGCCTTGCGGCAAGTACTGCTCTGTTGCTGCGTTGCCAGCGGTACCTGTGTCAAACTGTCACCAAAGGGCGCGTTGCCGTCGCCGAAGGGCGTGATAATGGCCTTCTCTTTCTCATTGGCAAAGACCATCGTTTCCCATGTCCCTGGCGACACAGAAAATCGACTGGCGCATCGTTGCCTCGGGCGACAGTTGCCTGGTGGTCGAAATCCGGACGGCCCCTGCGGCAGGCCGGATCGACCCGGTGCTGGCCAGCCAATGGGCCGGCGCTGCGGCGACGGCGCTGCGCCAAGCCGGGCTGCCGGGGGTGACGGATGTGGTGCCGGCGATGGTGACCGTCGGGGTGCACTATCGGCCGCAGGCGCTGCAATCGTTGGCGCTGCCGGGCGAGAGCAGCTATCAGGCGGCGGCGCGTGTGGTCGCTGCGCTGCTGGAGCCGCTCGAATGGCAAGAGGCGCAGGCCGCGCGCGTGGTCGAGGTTCCGGTCTGCTACGGGGGCGAGCATGGCCCCGACCTGGCGTCGGTGGCCGCCGCCTGCGGGCTGTCACCCCAGGGCTTGATCGATCTGCACGCGGGCGCGCAGGTGCGGGTGCTGATGATGGGCTTTGCCCCGGGCCTGCCCTATATCGGCAGTTTCGACACGCGCCTGGCCGTGCCCCGGCGCCCGCAGCCGCGCATGGCCGTGCCAGGCGGTTCCATCGGCCTGGCCAATCGCCAGAGCGTGATCTATCCGTTCACCCTCCCGGGCGGATGGAGCCTGATCGGCAGAACGCCGATGCAACTGTTTGACCCGAACCGCGATCCCGCCTGCCTGCTGCAAGCCGGCGATGGTCTGCGCTTCGTGCCCATCAGCGCCGCAACCTTCGGCGCCCTGGCAGGGGCCCGGTGATGATCGAAGTGCTCAAGCCCGGCGCCCTGTCGAGCTTTCAGGATTTGGGCCGCAGCGGCTACCAACACCAGGGCATTCCCGTCTGTGGCGTGATGGACGAGCGCGCCCACCGGCTGGCGTGCATGCTGGTGGGCAATGGCGCCGGCGAGGCCACGCTCGAAGTCACGCTGATCGGTCCCGCCTTGCAGTTCCACTGCCCGGCCATCATCGCTGTCTGCGGCGCCGATCTGGGCGCCACCCTCGGTGCCCGGGCCTTGCCGCTGGCCCGGCCCGTGGCCGTGGCCGCCGGCGAGCAACTGTGTTTCGGCAAGCGCGTCAGCGGGCTGCGGGCGTATCTCGCCGTGGCCGGCGGCTACGCGCTGCAGCCGGTGCTGGGCAGCACCAGCACCTATCTGCGCGGCGGCTTTGGCGGAGCGCAGGGCCGGGCGTTGCAAAAAGGCGATTGGATCGCGCTGCGCCAAACACAAAGAACCGCTGCACCGGCACCGAGGGCGCGCCTGCCCCTGTTCCCCGGGGACATACAGCGCCCGCCGGGGGCGCCGCTGCGCATCGTTCCCGGCAGGGAATGGGCGGCGTTTGCGCCGCGCGCGCGGCAGGCCATGAGCACGCAGACCTTTCGCGTCAGCCCGCGCTCGGACCGCATGGGCTACCGGCTCGAAGGCCCGGCACTGCATTTGTCGCAGCCGCTGGAATTGGCCTCCGAGGCGGTCAGCTTTGGCAGCATCCAGGTGCCCCCGGACGGGCTGCCCATCGTGCTCATGGCCGACCGCCAGACGACGGGGGGCTATCCGCGCATCGCGAACCTGGCGACGGTCGATCTGCCGCTGCTGGCGCAGACCATGGCGGGCGAGTCGCTGCGTTTCGAGTGGGTCACGCTGGGCCAAGCGCAGCGGCTGGCCAGCGCGCAAAGCGCGGTTTTCAACCAGATGGAGGCGGGCCATGGCCAGCATTGACCTGAACAGCGACGTCGGCGAGAGCTACGGGCGCTACCAGTTGGGCGACGATGCCGCCGTGCTCGACCATGTGAGTTCGGCCAACGTGGCCTGCGGCATGCATGCCGGCGACCCGTCGACGATCGCCACGACGGTGGGCCTGGCGCTGGCGCGGGGCGTGGCCATAGGCGCGCATCCCGGCTTCGCAGACTTGCAGGGCTTCGGGCGCAGACCCATGCAGTTGGCCCCGGATGCGCTGTACCACCTGGTGCTCTACCAGATCGGCGCACTGCAAGCCTTCTGCACGGCGGCAGGAACGCGCCTGGCCCATGTCAAGGCGCATGGCGCGCTGTACAACATGGCGGTGCGCGACAGCGCGATGGCGCATGCCATTTGCTGCGCCGTGCGCGCTGTCGATGCGCGGCTGATCTTCTACGGCCTGGCAGGCTCGGAGCTGGTGCGCACGGCGCGCGCGGCGGGGCTGACGGTGGCCGAGGAGGTGTTTGCCGACCGCAGCTACCAGGACGACGGCTCATTGACCCCGCGCACGGACCCGCGCGCAATGATCACCGACATCCAGCAGTCGGTCGAGCAGGTGCTGCGCATGGTGCGCTCGGGACTGGTGCGCTCGGTCCATGGCGTCGATGTGCCGGTCCGGCCCGACACGCTGTGCATTCACGGCGACCAGCCGGGCGCGGCGCAGTTCGCCCAGGCGATACGCGCGGCGCTCGAAGCCGAGGGCATCGCCATCGCTCCGATCACCCGCCCGAACGGCAGCCCGGACAGTGGCCCGATCGCCGAGCCGCACCGGCGCGCAACGGCCACGCCCTGACCCCATCGCCCATCGCGCGACCCATGGCCGCGCCGCAGGCCGCGCCATCCTGGTGTCGCGTCACCGATCAGATGTCGTAGGCTGCGCGCAGCCATCGGAGCGCAGCGCAAGGCGCATCGCGCGGCCCATACCGAGCTGTATTGGCAAGCGATGCAACGCCGCGATGCGCTTCGATGGCCAGCGCGGACCGACAGATGATCGGTGACGCGACACTAGCGTCGAAGACTGCTTCCCTCCCGATGGCACATGCGCAACGTGCTCAGCAAAGGGGTGGTCCGCAGAACAACTTGCCATCGGCCATTCCATACTTTCAAGCCGCGATAGATTCCGCAAGGATGCTCAGTCCCTGCCAGAACTCCAAGCGGGTGCGGTGTCACGCATCGCCAGGCTCTGAGCCGAGCCGGTTCGAGACCCGGCCCGTTCAGCTGGTGCGCGAGGCATCCCTGCCGACTTGCGGCCCTTTCCCTCTTTCTCGTCCTTGAGCTTCGTCGCCAAAGCGCTGGTAAACAAGTCGCGTGTCAGTTCGTGCGCACGCTCTTGCGCTACAAGTCGGATTCGAGCTTCATCGCGCGTCTGTTTGGTTGACCGCATCTCTGCTTGCAACTGCGCAAGCTCGACCGATTTTGCGACGAGGTCGGTGCGCAATTGTTCCGCCAGTTTTTCAGCGGCGCGTGTGGCCGCGCGCTCAGTCTCAAGCTTCGAGACGCTTTCTTCCTCGTCGCGGGTGCGCAGCTTGTGCTCCTTCGCAAGTTCAGAGGCCGCTTGGCGGGCCGCCAGACGCTCCCGATCGATGTCGCTCAGCAACCGGTGCTCACGCGCCGCGTGCCGCGCTGGGGCTTCCTTCAAGGCTTCCTCGCGTGCGGTCATGCCGGCGCGGTGCTCGAGTCGCTGCACGTCCAGTTGCACCTGGGCCTCCGGCAAGCCGTATACATGCATGCAAACCGTTTTACGTCACCGAAAAGAGCTTGCAATCGGCGCCGGGTCCATACATGCACGGAAACCGAGATCACCCCAAGATAGGCCGGCTCGGGGACAATCGGGGTTCGCCACGAGGAAAAACCCCCATGTACATGCCCCCGCAGTTCAACGCCAAGGACCCGGCCATCGCGCTGGAGTTGATGCGCTCGCATCCGTTCGCGAGCCTGATCTCGAACG